>Ga0180438_10000837_pt1 | contig 56057 bp, 42 predicted proteins | sample SS_ome_12_FD_132455 | JGI IMG/M metagenome (GOLD analysis project Ga0180438, IMG submission 132455) | Hypersaline lake sediment archaeal communities from the Salton Sea, California, USA - SS_3_D_2 metaG | ecosystem: Environmental > Aquatic > Non-marine Saline and Alkaline > Hypersaline >... | reverse complement strand
GCAAATCTGGGATTATTAAAAAGCAATGCCAGACTAGCCGGAATGATCGCTATTGCGGATAGTCGTAGATAAAAATTACTTTGTCGGTTTTAGTAGCTGATTGTAGGTGGTATGGTTGGCGAGCGAGTTGGTGTGTTTGTTGGCCTGGGAGTAGGCGTTCTCGTTCGGGTGCTGGTTGGCCATGGTGTAATAGTGGGTTTTCGTGTCGGCGTTTTAGTACGAGTGCTGGTCGGCCACGGAGTGATGGTTGGCGTTACAGGAGTTGGAGATGGGGATGGGCGAGGAGTACGGGTACGGGTAAGCGTCGGAGATAAATAAGGTGATGGGGAGGAGCGTGGTGTATTGGTTGGCAGCGGTGTAGCAGATGGCCAGGGAGTTGAGCTGGGAATTGGAGTTGCAGATGGCCTGGGAGTATTTGTTGGCGAACTTGTCAATGTCGGTGATTTTGAAGGTGTGTGGGTCAGACTGGGTACTGCAGTAGGCGGGTCACCTTCAATTGTGAATTGACCGCTGCGTTTCCATGTCAATCCTACGAATATCTGTACTTCATAATCTCCTGCGACCCATTCATGAGGTTCGGCTTCCCAATCTGTGAATCCTAATCCTCCAGATCCGCCATCCCATGCGATGGTCTCATAGTGAACGAGTTCATCTTCCCTGTACCAAAGCGCGGTCCATTGCGAGCCGACAATCATACCGTCATAACTGAAGACAGCGTACATGTGATTTATGGGATTCTGGAAAATCTCTCCAGGTTTTAAAGGTCTGTATTGATCATCCAGTCCATCCGTGAAGGTTAATGTACTGAAAACAGCCTCTGGATTCGGAGTTGTTGTACTTTCGAATTTGATTTCTATGGACAGAGGCACAATTGGGGTAGGTGAAAATGTCGGTGTATATGATATTGCAGGTGAAGGTGTGATAGATGGGGTTAATGTGATGGATGGCGTCAGAGTTATTGTTGGGGTTAATGTGATTGTAGGTGTTAATGTTTGCGTGGGCGTTGGTGGGAAAACCCGATAAATTAATGGTTCAGCCTGAGTCGGGAGAAGAAAAGCTAGAATTCCTAAAATCAACCCGAAAAACATTAGACGCCAACCGCGTGTAAGGGTGATACGACGCATTCGAAAAAATGGAAGCGTCCGCGCTTTTCGAATCAATCTGATTCCTTGCCATAAAACCATGATCAGGGCAATGATGGTGATGATCAGCGCAGTTTGGACAGCAGTGTGTATATCCAGGGACATTTAATTGATTATATTAGCATCACGAACAATATGTATACAGCTTACTTAATACTAATGATTATAACAAAGCGCGGGTAATTTCAATAAGTGCTGAGGATTTTCGAAGAAATTGGACTAGATTGTTGTGTCTTGTTCGATTGAGTTTCGCAGCGTTCCTATGCCTTCAATGGCAGTTTCCAGCATGTCCCCCGGTTGCAGTTGACCTACTCCAGCAGGAGTACCTGTAAATAATACATCACCGATTTCGAGCGTCATTACTGAAGATGCGTAAGCAATTAATTGTCGAACACTGAAGTGCATGTCCCTGGTCGAAGCCATTTGGCGCATTTCACCATTCACATGGCAGGTGATTAATGCATCCGATGGATCAAATTCAGTTTCTATCCAGGGTCCGATTGGACAAAATGTATCGAAACCTTTTGCACGCGTCCATTGCCCATCTTTCCTTTGCAAATCCCTCGCTGTAATATCATTTCCAATTGTGAAACCTAATAAATAGTCCATAGATTCATTAGGTGCAATCCAGCGGCCTTTCTTGCGGATTACCAGGGCTAATTCTGCTTCGTGTTCGACTTGTTCAGATTGCGGGGGCAATAAAATCTTTTCTTCTGGACCAATCACTGCTGAGGGCGGTTTGAGAAATAGCAACGGGACATCAGGGACTTCAGCTCCGTGTTCTTGGGCATGCGCGATATAGTTTCTACCTATGCAGATTATTTTTGTCGGTTGGACCGGAGGCAATAGATGAACATTTTCTAACGGAACCTTAGCCTCAAGACGGTGAAAATTGCCAAAGGGATTACCTTCAATTGAACCTAATAATTTATGCTCCTCATCATCATTAACCCAGCCAAATTGAGGTTCTTCATCGATGTACTGAAATCGTATGATTCGCATTTGTGACTAGAATTTATCTGGTAACGGCAGGTATTCTTATATTGGAAATTAGATTATTTTGAATAGGAGATCGCCCCTTACAGAGGAGATTGAATTTGATTCACAAATTTTTTTACAGCTTGTTGTGAACCTTTATATCGTTCTTCATACTTCCAGCGTAGGACTTGTGAAAGCGCGAAAACGACAGCCTCCAACGAGACAATCCCAACACCGATACCTGGTTGTGTTTGTGCGGAAATAACAGTATCGGCAAATCTGGCGGATGCAAGGGAAGCTGCTCCTACGATCGCAGCTGTTGGAATGTCCTTCAATTGCGCTTCTTTAAGAGCTCTTGCAATATACGGCGCTTGGCCTGCTACCTCCATTGCTAATAGTAGATCTTGCGGAGTAGAAATATTTACAGTCCGGGCTAAATCAGCAATACCTGACCTTGCGATATATACCGGAAATCCACCCTGTTCGAGGTACAAGACCAAACTGTATGCGGTTGGCTGTGTAGGTCCTTCAGCCAAAATGACTATCCTTCTCGCGTTCCCAAAATTTACAGTCAAATTTAGGAGCGCGTCCATATCTAATGAGTTTCGTGTCCTCTCTAAAGCCAAGGAAATTTCATTCATTGCATTCGTTGCGATCCCTGTTACAGAACCAGGGTCTTTTGCTTCTACTGGTTTAATTAGCAGTTCGGATTTTACACGCGCTCGAATTTCTCGCTGCAACTGTGGATAACCAGAATACTCAAGAGCTTGTGAAAAACGAACGACTGTTGCAGCATCTAAATCTAAATTGTGGGCTAATTCACTGGCAGTCATAAAAGCCGCTTCAACATAGGAATCAAGTAGAAAATCTGCTAACTTGGCAAAACTTTTAGACATATTTGAACGTTCAGCACGGATTTTATCTTCGTATGTCATGGCCGGCATTCTCCTAATTTTATCGATTTGATGACCAAAATTTTTCAACCTATACGTGAACTCATTTCTCAAGGAAAGAGTGTATCATAATAATTGAAGGAATGCAATACAAAGTGAAATAATATATAACTAATGCAAATAATGAGTACTAAGAAATTATTGAAAAAATTTCTGCAAATCTTTATTCCTTTGATTCTATTGACAAATCAGCGGTTTCAAAATATAAAAGGTGAACTTCAATGGGCGGGTAGCTCAGTTGGTTAGAGCGCTTCCCTTACAAGGAAGAAGTCGCAGGTTCGAGTCCTGTCCCGCCCACCTTTCAAACTTGGTTTAAGTTTTAAAGTATCTGGCATTTACGGGGGTATAGAAACTCGTTGTTAATTATTGGGTTTATCCTTCTTTCAATTCTCTCCGGGTGGAAATTTAGCTAGCTTATAAACATCAAAATATCTGATTTTAAGTTGACGGTTTTTTGTAGAATTACGGAGGAGGATATTTTGATTTATTATTGAAAGTTATATCGCACGGTGGTTTGTGTGTTTGTCTTTAATGCATTGATTTCCGTATTTGCTTAAATTGTTAAATGTATATATAATTAAATGAATTTAATATTGTTATCATCGCTGTGTACACCACTGCGGTTACGAGACCCGTTCAAGACCTACTGCGCCGAAATCACTCTCGTCCAAAACCGATTGCATCAATGCTAGAAGTATTGTCTTATTGTTGGGAAAATCAGACATTACATAACATTGGATAACGGGTGCTTTACTCTATCACAGTTCTGGTTAATTTTATCTTTCTTAGCGCAGCAGTATGGCTGGGAATCTATTTAGTTAGTCGCAACCCACGCTCGATGGTAGCCTGGTTGACTGGATTAACGATTTGGTCAGGGGCAGGGATATTCCTGAACACATTACTGGCGTTGATCCCACCGCCGTATTATTTTAATTCATCGGGCTGGATTCAATTTATTATCCCTTTTTGGCCAAGTGAAATCTTTGAAAGTGGATGGATGAGTTGGCTGCAAGGTTGGCTGTTTGTTCCAACGGCTGCTTTCTGGTTGCATGCCACTACTTTGATGAAACCTGGTGGGATGAATCGTTCGCGATGGTGGATTGTCATATTTGTGTATATTTCTGCAGTAACCGCCATATTTTTGATGCGTTATACATCATCAATTATTGCCTACGTTTCCGGGCACCCGCTCTTCCTGAACACATTAAAACCTGGTTCTTTATATTATTTATTCATGACACTACTGCTGTTTTTTACTGGAACAAGTATTTACAACCTGTTAGTTTCAGCAAAAAATTCAAATACTGGTATTGCTCGTAAGCAATTCGTTCTGCTGGCAGGAGCTACTTTCATCGCAATTTTGACAGCTCCGGTAACAATCGGATCAGCAATCTGGGAGGCTTCAGTGCCGCGGGTAGTGCTCGCTGTATTCCTTGGAACTGCGGTCTTGTTGATTGGTTATGGAGTAGCCGTTTACAGTGCGCTGGTTGAGGGACGTACAATCCGGCGTGATTTTGTATACAGCGCAGTAACTATCACCATTGTTACAATGTTATATCTGATAGCAGCCTGGATTGCAGTTGAAGTTTTTGGGGCTGCTTCGGCTACTTATCTATTCGTCATTTTATTCGCTATCTGTACACATTCCCTCATCGATATATCACGAAAAAGGTTTGATACGATTCTCTACAAGCAGGATTATCGTGCTCTCAGAGACAATATCAGGAATATGGTAGATAAAAAAAATGGAAGTGATCTGGAGGATTTCCTGTCATTTTCACTTGATCAACTTTGTACGCTAATCAGGGCTACTTATGGTGTATTACTGCTATTCGATGGAGAGCACCTGGAGAACTCTGTAACATATAATTGGCGAAGTAGTATTGGAAATCTTACTCCTACAGACTTGGAAGCAGATGATGTAATTCATTTGGATCCCGAGTCCTTGGCTGGGCCATTTGTTGAAGCTGCATTGCTGCTTCCTTTATACGCCGGTAATGAACAGTTCGGGGCGATTCTCTTAGGTAGACCAATAAACGGCATCAGATTTTCAAATTCGGATGTCGATAAACTGTTGTATCCCTGCGACCAGATTGCGGAAGCGATTTACAGCGCTCGACAAGAGCTAGAATGTTTCCAGAAGGTAGTCCGTTTAACCCCTGGAATCGAGCCAAAACAACCAGCCAAAAAATTCATGGTAACTGTAGAAGAAGTCGAGCAAGCTCTGAAACATATCAGTGATTATGCATATTTAGGTGACACAGGTTTGGTAAATTTAAATTTGGTGATCGAATGTCTACCGGATGATCGAGTCACATACGTTGATCGCGGTAAAGCACTCTATGGAATTCTGATAGAAGCGGTGGAAAAATTAAAACCCGATGATGGAGAGCCTTCTTCTCCTGTATCGCGTGAATGGTACCCTTATCTGATATTATACGGGGCGTATTTTGAAGACAGGCTTAACCGTGACATTATGTCCCAGCTTTACATTTCAGAAGGTACCTTCAACCGCACCCGTCGTTCTGCTATTCGCTCGGTAACGCGCATATTGGAGGAGATGGAAGCGACATTCAACTGATCGTAAAAGATCCAAAAAATTTATTCAAAGCCCGTATCTACCACACTCGTGGGTATGTGGGCTTTTTTTTTACAAATCAGGGAGAAATTTCAAAATTGGCAGTTTTTGGCAGTCCAGGTTCTTGTATTGGCAGTAAATCCTTAATATTATTGGGGATATAAGAGGATAACGACATGGATTTCTGGTACGGACTCTCAAAAGGGTTACTGCGTGCATATAAAACTTTATGTGTAAAGGGATACGAGGTTCACGGGCTGGAGAATCTCATTTCTGGTCCAAAGATAATCGTAGCAAATCACCCAAATGCAACCGATAGCTTTTTCCTGCCATTTATTATCCCGGAGAAGCTGCATTTTTTTATTGAAGAATCCATATTTCAATTCCCTTTTTTTGGAACCTTACTCAAATTATCTGATCAAATTCCTGTAGGGTTTAATACGGGGCGAGAGGCATTAGATCAGGCACTTAAAAAATTATCCCAAGGAAATGTTGTGGTCATCTTTCCTGAAGGACTTTTGAATCATGGAAGTTCTATCCAGCGCGGAAGAATCGGTGCAGCCATGCTGGCTCTGGAAAGCGGAGTGCCAATCATACCGGTAGGATTTTTTGTTCCTACACAATTCACCCGGATGATAGAACAAAAACGAAATGGTAGAGTGAAGACCGGCTTGTGGCAGATAGGCGGACGATGTTATATACAGATCGGTGAACCCTGGATGATCGATTCTATGATTCGCTGGGAACGAAAATATCGCCTTCTAAGAGAAATTACAGACGAGATGATGGCTAGAATTCAAAAACTTGTCTGGAAAGCAGAAAGATCTGCTATATGAAGTTTGATTTAGCTACCCATTTTTTATTAGAGAGCAAAGAGGAATTTATATTTGCGGAATTCTTGAATGATCAAGGAGAAAATTACCATGCGCACCATTTTCATTATCTCAATATTCACCTGTATTATGACAGTCGCAACAGCGTGTTCCCCAGCACCTAATATAAGCATTTCCTTCCAGCCTTCCGATCTCCAATTTTCCGGTGAGCGTGCATATGATTTGGAACAGCAGTTTGTCACCACATTTATAAACCGCCACAGCGGCACTGAACAGAGCCAACTGGGCACCGAATGGCTGCGCCACAAGTTCGAAAGTTTCGGCTGGACTTGCGAGTTTGATGATTGGCAGGTCATCAACTACAGCCAGCCGGTGGATCTGCGCAATGTTGTTTGCAGGCTGCCCGGGGTAAATTCAGAGGATCCACGTGAAATCCTGGTCATGGCACACCACGACCAGGCACCCACTACCATCCAGGGGGCGGATAACGACGGTTCAGGCATTGCCATCCTGCTGCACCTGGCGGAGATTTTCGCTGAAGAGGGACCGCCCAAATATTCACTGGTCCTCGTTGCGGATGATGCCGAAGAATACGGCATGATCGGCAGCCGGCGTTATATCCAAACTCACCCCAATGTAGAGAATATTATCGGCGGTCTGTCGCTCGATAATCTTGGAAGGTACTACTATGACAGCATGATCCTGGAATCTGTCGGCCAATTCAGCGGGTACTCACCGTTGTGGATCTCTCTAATGACAAAAACAGCCGTTCAGGCAGCGGACGGTTTGTGGGAAGTCAAAATCAAAGCGCCTCTCGACCAGGCTCTGGACCAGGCGGTACCGATTTCACTAACAGATCAGGGACCAATAGTGGCTGAAGGAGTGCCGGCGCTTGGTTTTGGAGGTGGTTACCCATCTGGCTCCAAGTTACCGTCTGAATGGATACCACCTGATTCCAATTTATCAACCGAATCCACGATTGGGGATTTACATTATTACCTCTGGCATAACCCGGACGACACAATGGAGTACCAATCCCCTGAAGCCCTGGAGCAGTCCGGGTTATTAAGTGAAGTATGGATTCGACAGCTGCTGTCTATGGACCGTTTCCCTGAAGAATCTGGGGCTTACATTTACTTTGAGGGCAGCAGCCAGGTACTCCGCGGTCTGCCGTTGTACTTGATATTCATTGGCCTGGTTGGTGTGTTCTTTGCGGGGAGTTACTTCGCAGGCGAACGTTCATTGGCTTTCAAAAAGCGAGCCTGGTTGGGCGCGCTGCCGTATTTCCTGGGATTGTGGCTGCCTTTGATAGCCTCGGTGGTATTGATGTATTTGTTCGTTGAAATCGGGATCATGGAAAAATACCATCTTTACCCTGCTACAACCAAAGACCCTGCTATGCTCAACCCGCGCTGGCTGGCTGTGATTTTATACCTGGTCGGGACAGCGGTTTTTCTCTATATCGGGCGCTGGCTGGTCCGAAAGTACGCCGGAGATTCCGTCACAATCGAGTGGAAAGAGATACGCAGCCTGGCGTTCCTGGTGATCGGGTTGGTTGGGATTTATATCCTGATCGCCAATCCATTTTCGCTGCTGTTCCTGGTGCCGGTATTGTTCTGGTTTTTTATCCGCGGCCGTAAGGGATTTGGCAGAATGCTGGACATATTCTTTTTTGTGCTGGGCGGGTTAATGTTGTACGCACTGATCTATTTCTTCGGCTGGCAGATACTTCGTTACGGCTGGGTCTTCCTGTGGATGTTTATGAATATCATCTCGATTGGCATGTTCAGTTTCCCAGCCATGCTGGCTGGAACGGCAGTAGTAGGAGCCGGGTTGTCAATGATTGTCAATACTCCCAAGACAAGGACAAAAAATTGATTTGGAGATTTTGATAGGAATTGGTTTACTAGGATCAAGAGATCTGATTGGATGTAAATGGGGATCGGATTTCCAATGGTATGGTCCATACGCATATTTCTATTGCTGTTGTCAGCTGGCTGTGCAGTTCCACATATGGACACAGACAAAGCTAACACTTTGATGAGCGGTTGATAAAAACAGAACTAATTAAATATTACAACCATATTTGAAGAGACTACTGGCTCAGATTTTAAAAATTTGTGAAGGTGGAAAGTGAAAAATATATCGGTATACATCCTCGTATTTTCTGCAGCATTTGCTTTACTGCTGGTTGGACCAGCATTCCTGGGAGGACAATTCCCAATTTATCCTTTAATGAGTTGGGGAGATGTGCTGGATATCCTGACCCCACTGATCCTGCTGCCCTTATACTGGCTATTGTTCTGGTACGGGTCCAGTGGAAAAATAAAACTCGGTGAAAGCCTGGCTTTCATCTTTCTGGCTGCAATGTGGGTGGAAGGGCAGGGTATGCACCTGTCTGCGAATTCGATCGGGCACCTATTGGATGAGATTGTACATGGAGATATTTACTTGCTGACGGGTTTCTATGATGAGAAACTCAGCCATTACCTGTGGCACATCGGTTTATTAGGGCTGGCTGCCCTATTGATTGTTCGGAGTTGGCAAGTACCTTTTGAAGATGAACAATTTTCATGGGGCTTGATTATTCCAGCTGGGATAATCCACGGCTTCACATTATTCTCGATTGTTATTGAAGGGGGAACTACATTACTAGGAATTCCATTTATGCTGATGGTGCTGGTGGTGATTTTGATCTGGGGGAGAGAAAAAATGCCAAACCAACCGTTGATCAGTTTTTACTTCATCAGCTGTCTGGTGGCTCTTTTGTTTCTTGCAGGATGGTGCACTTATTGGGGCGGATGTCTAGAACCCAGTAAGGTTGGGATTATTTAAAAAAGTAAATTATTTGGCGGAGGGATGATATCGTGAATGAAAAAATTGACCTGAAATATGAAAATCCAAACGGTTATCAAATCGACTACGGGTTGCTGCAGGAATTTGAAAGCCATCTAAATCCAATAAACCCCGAAAGCTGCCAGATACCCTGCAGGGTGCTTGGTTACGGGGAGATGAGTACTGTATTTGAAATCAAAGAGCAGAATATGCAGGGTTTGGCTTTTAAGAGAATATCCATCTTTGAGAGTACTGATGAGCTTGAAGACTATCTAATCACCTACGATGAGTATCACCATATACTGGAAGATGAGATTGGATTGAATCTTCCACCAAATGGATATGCTGTGGTCATATCCAACTCCAGGCGACCGATCTTCTACATCATTCAGGAAAAAATTCAACCTACTGCGGTAGGTAACCAGGCTATACATTTGATGCCAGGACATATGGTAGAGAAGCTCACCCAATGTGTACTGCGCGACCTGCTCCGGGTATGGAATTACAACCTGTTGGATACTGGATGTTGTGTTGGTATAGACGGACAGATATCAAACTGGGTTATCAAAGATTTTGATGTAGATAAACCTTGTATCGAACAGGATACCTGCTTGTGCTACGTCGATACCAGTACTCCTATGTTGAGATTAAATGGTGAAGAGCAGCTGGATACCGAACTTTTCCTGAGACCCGCGCCGTCATTTCTAGCCTGGATTTTACGTTTATTCATTGTGCAGGATGTTCTGGACCGCTATTACGAATTTCGCAAAGTGGTTATTGACATACTGGCAAATTTTTATAAAGAGCAGCGCCCAGACCTGATCCCCCCATCGCTGCAAGTTGCTAATGAATTCTTTTCTAATGAAGCTGCAGAGTTTAATCTTGAGCCTATCCAAGAAGATGAAATTAGTAGTTATTACAAAGAGGATGCTTCTATTTGGCGGTTGTATCTAAATATGCGCTACTTAGACCGTTTCATATACAGATACATTTTGAGACGTGATTATCCATATATCCTCCCGCCAAAGATCAAGAGGTAAATCCTGAAGATACAGAACAAGAATTCAAGAAAGAATAAATATAAAAATGGAGGGTGAAATGGCAGTCACAAGACCAGAGTCAAAAAAAGAAATCATTTCAAAGTTTGAAAAATATGTTTCGAGCGGAAAAGTAGAATTTTTTAATAACGCCGGTATCGATTTTATCGCCGGAAAACGAGAGGGGATTTATTTATGGGGTATCGATGGAAAACGCCTGATAAACTGTCACAGCAATGGGGGTGTTTTCAACCTGGGACACAGAAATCCTTGGGTGATAAAAGCGCTGGAAGATGCATTACAGCAATTGGATATCGGCAACCACCATTTGATAAGTGAAGCGCGGGCAAGCCTGGCCGAAAGGTTGATCGGAATTTGCCGGAGGGATATTAACCGTGTAATATTCGGTGTCTCCGGGGGGGAAGCGATCGATATGGCTATCAAGCTTGCCCGCGCTCATACTCGCCGGCCGAAAATCATCTCTGCATTGGGAGGCTACCATGGGCATACCGGCTTAGCATTAGCGGCTGGGGACGAACAGTGGCGCGAGCCTTTTGGGCCGCTTGCTCCTGGTTTTTTGCAGGTTCCATTTGGGGATGCTGAAGCGTTGGAAAATGAGATTGATGAAACCACTGCTGCAGTAATTTTCGAGACCATCCCAGCCACGAACGGAATTGTTATTCCGCCGGAGGACTATTTTTCGGATGTACGCCGTTTGTGCGACGAACACGACATTGTGATGATCCAGGATGAAGTACAAACTGGGCTTGGACGCTGCGGCGGTGTTTGGGGGATCGATACCTATGGTGTTGTTCCGGATGTTATCGTAACCGGCAAGGGGCTTTCGGGGGGGATTTACCCCATCACTGCCACCCTGTATCGAGAACACCTCAATCCATTTATGCACGAGAATCCATTCATCCACATCTCAACCTTTGGTGGTGCGGAGGTTGGTTGTTACGCAGCAATGCAGGTGCTAAATCTGCTGGAAGAGCCGGGGTTTCTTAACCATGTGGTGGATATGGCAGCCGAATTTGAACTTGGATTTGATGAATTGAAACAAAAACATCCCGGGGTAATGGTAGGAGCTCGACAGCGAGGATTAATGATGGGTATTGAACTGGCTGATCCTAATCTGGGACCGTTATTGACACGCATTGGGTTCGATACCGGTCTGCTTATGATTTACGCTGGGAATGACCCCTCTGTGGTGCAGGTACTACCACCTTTGATCATCCAGAAAGAACAGGTTAGCGAAGTGATTGAGATTTTGGATACTTCCTTATTGGTGTTGGAGAATATGATATCTAAATAAGATGCAAACCTCGGAGATTATCAATATCTGGATAACATCAACTTGGGTCCAAGATGAATAAACATCGGTTCTTAGCAAACACCCGCTTTCGAGTGAATTCACTCTCGATTAGAGTTGTCACAATAATTCTGGTATCAATAGTATTAATCTCGACGGTTTGGTTTCTTTGGACGGCACCAAAGGAATTTCCAATAGATGATACTTACATCCATTTTGTCTATGCAAATAATTTTGTAGAGTGGAATGAATTGTTTTTTAATTACCCAGATGAAGCAGGGATCGGAACTTCAAGCCCATTGTGGGTGTTTCTATTGGCCATAGGCCACAAAATGGGATTGTCGATACATATCCTGGCTAAAGTGCTCGGAATTGTCTCTCTCATTTTTGTTGGTGTTGGATTAAATGAGTTATTACGATCGAATTGGAAACCTGTTCCGGCTCTAATCAGTACGCTTTTTGTGGTGCTCTCGGGTCACATGCTCTGGTTTGCTTTGAGTGGAATGGAGACAATGATATTCCTGGCGTTGGGGATACTTTCACTGCTGCTTTATCGAGCAGAAAAATGGGGGTGGTTAGGTGTTGTATTGGGGTTACTGTTCATTACCCGCATTGAAGGGATCTTGTTGGCGGTGGCGATATTTATGGTTGATCTTTTGTATCGCCGAAGAATTCATAATGGATTATTGATCTTAGGATTGGGTACAGTTTTTATTGGCGGAATATGGATTGTTTATTTATATTCCCGTACCGGTATGATGATCCCGACCAGTGGAGGTGGCAAAATATTCTCCTTACGTCTCGGGTCTCGCATGGTAGTAGAAAGAATTAAATATTTGGCTATTTTTGGAAAATACCCTTCTCTGATGTATCCTTTCCTCTGGCTGATTTATCTGCTTGAGTTTGTTCTTGGCGGGATGGGGCTCCCTCCACCACATATCCCAGTCGGTGTACTCTTTGGAAATCCTGATTTCACCTACTCTATTTGGGCTGTGCTTGGTTTGGTGGGTATAGTCATCCCACTTATTTGGGCTTTTTCGAAAAGGCTGGGAAAACCAGAAAAATGGACGGATTGGTTAAACCAAGATAATCGCCGCCCAATGCTTATTTTTATGGTGTGGATTGTTTTGCATAACCTAGTTTACATGATCATCTTGCCAATCCCTGGTACAGCAAGCCGTTATGGTGCAATAAATCATATAGCGGTTTGGCTGGTATTAGTGATCGGTCTTTTCAGTATCGTGAAAAGAACCAGATTCTGGATATGGTTTGTTGTTGGTCTGTGTTCTATTGCTGTCCTTAATACGATGTATTGGAAAGGAGTGTATGCTGCAAACCTGGAACATATGAAAAATGTACGAATCAAAGCTGCGGATTATATTCGTGAAAGTCTCGGACAAGATTACTTATGTGCAGCATTTGATATTGGTGCACTACGTTACTTTGTGGATGATCCTATTATAGACATTGGAGGTTTGGTCGATCCTTCATTAATCGATTTATATATTCAAGGTGATCTCGATAAATACTTAATTTCTCACAATGTTAACTGCCTGGCTATACCTGGCAGAATGGGGACGACCAAAGATGGCTGGTTTGATTTCATTAATATTTTAGGATTATCCACCTCGCCGCTTTTCGAAATTGAACAATCGGCCTTATTTGAAATCGATCGAGAAACCTGGCTCAAAGGGTATCTTCCAACAGGAAATTACCAGGCAACTATAACGATTTACGAGCTTACAAAATCAGAACCTCACGATTAACAGATGCCTATTGATTAAATTAATAATACGAAGGTAAAAAAAATCATGAAATCCGAAATTATTTTTTTTAAAAAGATACTCCTCAATTACCCGCAGTTGTTAAATATTCCTGTTGGGGTATGGCGAAAGAACATAACAGCCTGGCTAGAATATCAATTTAAGGATGGAGAGAGCAAGCCACCAAAAGCTGTCATAATGAAAGTGAACAATATTTGTAATATGAACTGCAAAATGTGCAATTACAGCAATAATGGGTATTTCACGGATGGAAGAGTCCTGTCTGAAATAATTTTCCAAAAAGTGATTGACGATGTCTACAAGGATATACCTGTTATAGCCATAACTGGTGGAGAGCCTTTAATCAATAACAGCATCATTGATTACCTAAATTATATTAAAGAACATCATCTAATTTGCAGTATGGTGACAAATGGCTGGTTTTTGCAAGAGTATGCCCAAGATATTGTGGAAAGTGGATTGGATATTTTGGCCGTATCAATTGATGGACCCGGAGAAGTCCATGATCAAATCCGCAGGAAGGAGGGTGCATATAAAAGGGCTATGGCGGGAATTAAAGAAATCGCCAAATATGATAAACGACCTTTGTTGTTCGTCAATTCAACCATCCAGGCTGATAACTACACCTTTCTCAACCAACTGGTAGGTGAACTTGAATTTACCGGTATCGATGCGATGAATATTAATTTGATGTGGATCAGATCTCCTGAAGGAGCCGAACAGCACAACCTGCTTTTTCCTGGGTTCCAGGTTGGGGAGGGTTGGATCGACGAGTCTCTTCTCGAAATGGATTTTACCAAGCTCGAACAAGAGATAAATCAGATTAATAAACGACAATTGCTAATAAATTTTACACCACCGATAGATAATCACCGGATACGTGATTGGTATACAAATCCTATGAGTTTCCTGAAAGATCGCAGATTGTTGTGTCCCTGGATGTGGGCGATTATTTTTCAGGATGGTACGATGCGAATGTGTGATGATATCGTTTTAGGTGATTTGGGTAAAGATGACTTCTGGGATATTTGGAACGAGGAGAGGATAGTTAACTTCCGAAGGACACTAAAAGAAAAAAAGTGTTTCCCGATTTGTTCGGGATGCTGCAATTTATATCGAAACTGGAAGATATGATACATTCAATACGGAGACCAAAAGGAGCACAATCATGGAACAAATTTTATGGGATTTGATCCCCTGGGGATACCAGGTGTTACTGAGTGTAGAAGGAATGCGAAATGCCTTCCTGGACGTTGTTTTTCCGGTTGTCACAGACTTTGGAAGTGAATTGGGGTACATTGTCATCCTTTCGCTTGTCTATTGGTGTGTGAATAAATCTGTCGGACAGGGAGTGGCTTTTGCATACCTGTACACATCGGTTTTAAACTCTTGGATCAAACTTTATTTTAATATCCCTAGACCTGATGATCTAAAACTCGACAAAATCCTGGATGATGCGAAAATCTCAGAGCGGCTGAATCCTATCCGTGAAGGAACAGGACCTTCCTTCTTGAGCGGGCATACTCAGGGAGCGGTAGTTGTTTGGGGATATCTTGCATACCACTTTAAGCAAACCTGGTTTAGGGTTCTGGCACTTGTAATAATTGTCCTGATCGGTTTTTCACGCATGTATGTAGGTGCGCACTTTCCACAGGACGTCATTGGGGGTTTTATTATTGGCATTATATACCTGATCCTTTGGATATTATTGGAACCGAGCGTTAAAAATTGGTTATCAAAACAGACAGCACTTGTGCGCTATGCACTTGCAGTCCTTGTGCCGTTGATAGTATGGTTGATAGTTCCCCACGAATCAACTGCAGTTCCAATGGGTGCTGCTATCGGTTTAGGTGTTGGTTACACATTGGAAGGACAGACTGTCCATTTTTCAGTCTCTGGAACGGTATGGCGGCGACTGCTACGCGGGGCTTTTGGTCTTGTTATTGTCATGGTTGCATACTTCGCACTTGGCTATGTCTTCGGAACCTTCGATGGATCAATGGGGGAATCGATGGTGAATTTTTGGCGACTGGTACGGTATGCCATCATCGGCTTTGGAGGCGGTTGGTTCATACCATGGTTATTTGTGAAGACAAAATTGGCCGAGAGAGAATCAAATAAATGATTTCAAGGGATTTAAAATTATCAAATAGATTTCCTTCTATACCATTGGGTAATAGAGATGAATTCGAATGAAAGAAAAAAAGGAAATCTTCCTTAATCCATACACACTGGCAAGATCATGATCGTATTAGCCATGATACTAGGTATTTTGATTGCCATATACCTTGGAATCAGCGTTTATGCTGCATATACGCTTACCAGGATAGGTGACCATGAGCAATACAGTAATACTCCTGAAACATTTGGTGTTGAATATGAAGATGTGCGATTTAAAGCAAAGTATGATGGAACACAGATCGCAGCCTGGTATATTCCAAATGAAGCCAGTTCACAAGCAATCATCATGGTGCACGGTCATGGCGCCAGTAAACAGAATGCGATATCAGGTAATTATCCAAAATTAGCGGCATCACTTTCCAAAGCAGGGTTTGCTGTTCTGATGATCGATATGCGCGGGCACGGTGATAGTGAAGGGGAAAGAAATTCATTCGGTGTATACGAGCGTTGGGATGTATTAGGTGCAGTAGGTTGGTTGGCTGAAAAGGGTTTTTTTCCAGCTGATATAGGTATCTTAGGACTCTCTATAGGCGGCGCGGCTTCCATTGGAGCTGTTTATGAAGAGCCTGGGATAAACACGCTGATCGTTGAGAGTACTTACGCTGACCTCCATCCAGTAATCAAAGAAAAATGGCATGAGGAAAGTGGTTTGCCAGATTTCTTCATTCCCGGAGTCGCTCTGATGATCCGGCTGATGTATGGATACAACGTTTTCGAATTAAAACCTGTGGACACATATGCCAATTTTAATTCATAGCAATTGTTGATCATCCACTGTGCTGAAGATACTACTTTCCCAATTTGGCATGCTGAGCAGCTTCACAATGCTGCACCACATTCTGAGACGTGGTTTACGAATGCATGTTTCCATGCTGAGATTTACCGCGACCATCTAGATGAACATGAAAAAATTGTGATCAAATTCTTCGAAACAAACCTGAGATAAAATTTCCCTGAATTAGTAGATTCTAACTACACTTTATATTTGAATAAGGTATTCGTTTTTCCAGAATTGAATTATTTAAAGTTTTCAATGTGCTTTGTTTATTCCTTATATGATTATTGGGGATAGAATCAAAAATCTTCACGATTTTATTATCTCATTCAGAAGTTACTCCTAAGGTACTCCATTTAATTTCTACTGATTTACAATTATTCAAAAAGGTATATTGATGCCATTTTATTATTTAAGGAATACATATACTCTCGACTCGATGGGACAAATGGAAATCGCCTTTCAATTCCCTTATTTTTATATATTCCGGCTGAAGTCTAAAAATCAAAACTTACCCAAAGACATCTACCGAAGACAATTTTGTTCAGGAGGGTTTACTGCTGTTTAGTGCTGCGAACTAACAAAATAGAAAAATTAACGCAATAATGACGATTGACACCCAGGCTGGGAGATGGAGCTCCAAAATCCTAAGATAACATAAATCTCTCCGGTAATTTAAGAATCGGACGTTCGAATACCTTCGAAAGCATGATAAAAATCACTTGACCACCTAACATCCCAATACTAAAATCAATATGAAGACAGGGTAACAAGATCTAAAATTCTTGAGTGTTATGAATTCCTTCAACATTTCCAAAAAACATACTGAAACCAGGAGAGTAAAATGAATGATTTTCTCTTCCGTGGATCGTTTCTTGAAATCGATCCCGAAGTTTATGAATTATCTCAAATAGAAGCTGAACGGCAGTACCGCAAGTTAATTCTGATTCCATCGGAAAGCCAGGCGCCGCTCGCAGTCCGTGAAGCGCTTTCTTCAGCGTTCCAAAATATATATGCTGAGGGATATCCAGATGAGGATACTCGCAGGTTGACTGAGACGGAGATTTTAGATTACCCATCACGTTTGGCATATGACCGTCGTTATTCAGATCCGCGCTATTACAAAGGTGTGGAGTATGCCAACATTATTGAATCGCTTGCTAGACGGCGCTGCGCGGAAGCCTTTTCCGCTAACGGCATATCTGCAGATGAGATATTCGTCAACGTGCAAGCATTATCCGGCGGGCCAGCCAATAATGCTGTGTTTCAAGCGTTAGCAGAACCCGGGGATACGGTTATGGGTATGGACCTGCTCCACGGCGGTCATTTATCACATGGCTCGCCAGTTCACCGCACTGGCAAGTACTACAATGCGGTCCATTACACGGTAGACCCGGAAACCGAAAAATTAAATTACGATCAAATTGAAGAACTGGCGAGAAAATCTCGGCCAAAATTTATTATTGCAGGTTACTCATCTTACCCCTGGATGGCTGATTGGTCTCGTTTCCGGGAGATTGCTGATTCTGTTGATGCGTTGTTATTCGCTGATATCGCTCATGTCGCTGGTCTTGTGGCTGCGGGAGTTTATCCATCTCCAGTAGGTTTTGCGGATGTAGTAACTTTTACCACACATAAATCCCTTTGCGGTCCAAGGGGGGCATGCATTCTAACCACAGACAGGTTGCTAGCCCGGAAAATTGATCGAGCTGTGTTTCCAGGCGAACAGGGAGGACCTCATGTCAATACGTTCGTTGCTATGGCGATTGCTTTTAAATTAACCAAAACGGACCAGTTCAGGGAACTACAAGGACAGATCGTGAAGAATTGCTTGAGGTTGTCTGACAGGCTAAAAGAGAATGGATTCCGGATTCCCTTTGGTGGAACAGATACACACCTGATGAATCTAGACTGCGGTTCAATAGTGGGGCAAGATGGAACAAAATTGTCGGGCGATCAAGCAGCTCGTATCCTGGATATTGCTGGAATAGTTGTCAATCGTAATACCATCCCGGGAGATAAAAATGCCCTTGATCCATCAGGAATTCGGTTAGGGACCCCCTGGGTAACCCAACGCGGGTTAGGGGAATCTGAAATGGAACAGATTGCAGATATTATTTCAGACATTTTAAAATCAACCACTCCGTATCAGATAGATGGCAGGAAAAGAAAACTGCGCAGAGCAAAAGTCGAGTTTCAAACTCTGGAAGTATCCAAGCTGCATGTGCATGATATGGCACAGAAAGCGGGCATTGATTTTGAACCGACCTCCCATGGATACCCTCATTTTTATTACCTCGACGATAGGCCTGAAGGGAAGTGGGTTGGATTTGATTTGGGAGGTGATAGAGTACGCGAATTTTTGAACTTTTCGCTCGCCAGTGATATCGAAGCGCTAAATCCGGGTAATGATCAGCCTACTCGTGTAAATACTCCGTTTATGGATGTGAAAGGTATCTTAAGTTGTAAAGATCCGCATAACTTCCATTTGAGCATCCCAGCAGGGATGTCTGGCTTATGTTCTGCCTGGCTTAGAGATCTGTCAGATGGGTATGTGGCGTTTGATGATGATCCTACTCGGAAAATACCTGGACCAGTTTGGGTAGCTCCATCCAAAGAAAGCAAAGATGTAAGCGAAAGTGAAGAATTTAGTTCATCTCAAAAACCATATTTCATCGGTATGAAAGCCGAGGAAGGAGAACCACTGCCAGAATTTAGATGGGAAATGGTTGAAGAGGAAATTCGACGAACGCCTGTGTATGAAACTCACCTTGAACTGGGCGCGAAAATGATCCCATTTGCTGGATGGGAAATGCCAGTCTGGTATTCATCCGTCCTTGAGGAGCATAATGCGGTTCGAGAAACAGCCGGTGTGTTTGATGTATCTCATATGGGTGTGTACCAGGCCGAAGGACCGGACTCATTGGTATTTTTAAACAGTGTGGTAGGAAATGATATTGGATTATTAGATATTGGTGATTCTTGCTATACACATTTTTTAAATCCAGATGCAGAAGTTATCGACGATCTGATGGTATACCGAAGGAATAAAGAGGTATATCTGATTGTTGTGAATGCAGCGAATGACGATAAAGATTGGTCCTGGTTGAACGCTGTAAAAAATAGTGAAGTCCAAATCAGCAGGGAACGGCCATTTGCGCGTGTTTTTGGTAAAAATGTGCTGCTAAAAAATCTGCGAGATCCGGTAATAAATGGGGAAATGCGTGTAGATATAGCTTTACAAGGACCGCTCGCTAGAGATATCTTGCTCGCTCTCGGCGCAGAAGAAGAAATGGAAAAACGTATTAAGGGTTTGAAACGCACCCAATTATGCGAAGGGACTCTTGGGGAATTTGATCTTGTAATATCTCGCACAGGATATACAGGCGAAAAAATGGCTTTTGAATTATTCGTTCATCCAGATAGGGCGAAGGAGTTGTTCCGCAGACTATTAGAGGTAGGTGCACCTATGGGGGTCAAACCGATTGGCCTCGGCGCTCGAGATTCACTGCGGACAGAAGCTGGATTACCTCTTTATGGACATGAAATGGGTGAAGGGTCTGGTCAAATGGGTTCTCACAATTTAAGTGTAAGTGAGGCAGGATTTGGTAGTTATGTCAAGGTCTACAAACCGTGGTTTATTGGCAGACAAGCGTTTGTTGAGGGTGAAAAATGTCGTAAAGAAGTAGTTGTTCGGTTTAAATTTGATGAAAAGGGTATCCGTATGGCGCATCAAGGAGATCCAGTATTAGATAAACGTGGAAAAGTAATTGGTTGGGTTACAAGCTGCGCCGTAGATTCTAAAGGTACATTGACCGGTCAAGCATTTGTAAACAAAAAATATTCACTGGAGGGCTCAGATATTTACATTTTCCAGAGCGCTCCGAACGAAAAAAATAAAGCACCAGTTGAATTGTCAATAGGAGACAAATCAATTCTGCCTACTCATGCAAAAGTGATCAGCCGGTTCATGAAATAAATGAACCATAATTGACTCACATCATTAGGATTTCCTGTTATTGATTTAGATCAATCAACTAATATATATCAATTAGTTCAACTTCAAATATCAAAGTCGCATTTGGAGGGATAACTCCTGCATAACCATCCGGTCCATATGCCAGGTCCGGTGGAATTCTCAATATCCGTGTACCGCCGACTCGCATTCCCGGGATACCCTTGTCCCATCCTTTGATAACCGCTCCATCCCCTAAAGTGAATTCGTAAGGTTTACCTCGATCAACGGAAGAGTCAAATTTATTTCCATCCTCAAAAGTTCCAGTGTAATGTACGATTACCCGATCACCTGCCTGAGCCTCTTCTCCAACACCAATTTTAATATCCTGAAACTGCAATCCTGTAGATGTTGATGTAAATGCAGAAGCGGGTGAACTTTGGATTGATTGGTTCTGATATACCACAAAAACCAATACAGTTATAATGATTAGAACAAAAATCAATAGAATTACTCTTTGGTTTCGTTGTTTAGCTGCCCTTTTTTGTGCACGTTCAGATCGATGTGTCATCAGTTTCCTTTCGCCGTCTTAATGGAGTTCATCTACAACTTGGATTATAAAACGATTTTGTTTGGATAAAGAACGGTTTATCCGAATACATGTGATAATGTTAATAATTTCAAGGAAAATTATTCAGGAAATTAGATGATATCTATATATCAATCGATAATTACGTATTTGAAAGCCTCACTTATTTATTTTAATCAACCAGGAACTTGAGTCTGGAATTATGATAGAAAGTTTTCCTCCGCCCGGATATATTCCTATCGAATCAACAATCGAAGGAATAAAAGTCTATAAAATTGAACCACAAGAGACTGAATCACTAAAAGAAGTCGTGGATTTCGATTGTCCTCAATGCGGCGCAACCACTGCATATAGTATCCATGATGAAGGGTTATCCTGTGCCCATTGCGGCTATTATGAAGCTCCAAGCAAAAAAATTGTTGGAAAAGGCGCACAAGAATTTGAATTCACCGTAAAAACCATGGAACGGTCTGCTCAAGGTTGGGGAGAAGTTCGTCGTGAAATCGATTGTCAGAACTGTGGCGCGCAGACCAGTGTCCCGATAGAATCACTTTCCCATACTTGTGTTTTTTGCGGATCAAATAAAGTAATCCAGAGGCAAGCTTCACAGGACAGCCTGCGGCCGCGGTTTCTTATACCATTCAAGATCGAGACCTTACAATGCAAAGAAATTGCACACGAGTGGTTAGGCAGCGAATGGATGCTCCCTTCGAAATTGAGGGAAATCTCAGATAATGTGGATTTTCAGGGTATCTATCTACCCTTTTGGACTTTCGATTCGCGCACGTATGCTGATTGGAAATCTGAGGTGGGTCATCAGAAGACCGAAAGATATTTTAAAGATGGTGAGTGGAAGACAAGAACGGTGATAGAGTGGCGCTGGGAATCCGGGAAGGTTGAAAAAAATTTTGATGATCTGGTGATTAATGGCACTGATAGATTAAGTGAACTTCATTTTGAAAAGATAAAGAATTTCAATCTTGAAGCTTTATCAGAATATGAATCAAAGTTTCTGGCAGGAATGAAGGCAAAATCATACGATATCACACTCAAAGATGCCTGGGAGAAAAGCCGTCATAAAATGCGTGATATTACACGTATAGCCTGTCGAAACCAGGCGAGTACTCCGCGTATACGCAATTTTAGTATGTCATTGGATTTCAGAGAAGAAAGTTGGAGATATATTTTGCTTCCGATTTATTTGGCAGCATACGAATATGCGGGGAAACCTTTCCAGGTGATGATTAATGGTCAGAATGGGAGTATTTCAGGTCAGCGTCCTGTGGATTGGACTAAGGTTTGGCTCGTGATTGCAGCCATCCTCTCGCCTGGATTATTGCTTGGAATTATCGGTTTAATCACAATTCCTTTTGTTGGCATAGGAGCAGTCATTGGTATCCTGGGATTTATTTTGTTAGTAATCGGAATTGGATTCGGATTCATGTTATTCCAGAAAGCGAATGAAATGGATGATATATGAGGATTTTTAATGGCGTTGAATAGCATTAATGTAAGTACCGGCGATGACATAATTTCAAATAGTAAAACCTGGGAAAAAACGTATATCTGCGAGAACTGCGATTGGTCGTATTTAATTCCCAAAGAAGTTAAAGTTGACCATTGTCTGCATTGTAACACACAGAATTTAAGTTTGGTGGAAGAGAAAGAACGGAGAAACGACCTGAAGGGATCTTTTGAATTGATGGTCCCTTTTGAGTTTACAAATTCTCAGTTAATTCCCTATCTCGAAGGTTTTGCAAAAGGAATCCCATTTTCTCCAAAAGACTTGACACTTTCCAGTCTCGTTTCGAGAATTCAGCGTGTTTTCTTACCAATGTGGTTAGTAGATACAGAAGTACAAGCAAAATGGTGGGCTGAAGCAGGATTTGATTATGAAGTTGTGAGCCATCAAGCGCACTATGATGACAGCAGTAGAAGGTGGACGTCTCGGGAAGTAAATGAAGGAAGGATCAGGTGGGAACCAAGACTGGGTACACTGAGTAGGGAATATCGAAATATAGCAGTACCTGCTTTAGAAGAACAAATAAATATCACGGACGAATTGGGAAGTTATCGTTTAGAACGAGCGGAAGATTATCGCCCGAATGACATGAAGAAATCAATAATTTGTTGGCCGAATCGGAATACAGAAGATGCATGGGTAGAAGCTAAACCAGCATTAAAATCAACCGCCGAAGAAGATTGTCGCCGTGCTGCCAACGCGGATCATATCAGGGATTATCAATGGGATCCCAGTTTCGAAAACAAAAATTGGACAATCGTTTTGCTTCCTTTATATTCCACTTACTATTTTGATAAAGATAACAATATTCAGCCAATCTTTATAAATGGTCAAACAGGCAAGATAAGCGGTGTTAAACAGGCGTCAATGAAGGCTGGACGGAATTTGTCCATAATTCTTTTCTCAATTGCTCTTGTTATGTTCATTGTTAGCTTAATCGCAGTTACTGCATCTTTCGTAATGCCATTGTTTTTAGTATTAGGAATATTGGCTTTTGCGGTGTCTCTGGTTTTTGGGACCGGTTCTATTGTTCCATTTATTCTAGTATGGCAATTTAATCGTAACCACAAATTAAAAAATAATGGCTTTTTTACCTAGCTTTTACCATATACAGGAATCGCGGCACCATTAATTGCTATCGCCCTATTAGAAGTAAGGAAGAGGATCACATCAGCAATTTGTTCTGGTTTTACCCATCTTGTAAAATCAGAATCTGGCATCGATTGGCGGTTCTGAGGAGTGTCGATTGTGCCGGGAAGCACACAATTGACATTTATTCCTTCAAATTTTAATTCAGCTGCCATACTCTCAGTGAGACGGATAACGCCGCTTTTCGCGGCGCTGTATGCAGATCCATTAGCGATTCCCTTCAAACCTGGCCGGGCGGCAATATTGATAATTTTCCCGTGGTTTTGATCTAGCATTGTAGGTATAACAGCTTTGCATGCTGTAAATACTGATTCAAGGTTCAATGTGAACATAAAATTTAGTGTATCCAAGGAGGTTTCATGCAGTGCATCACCGGCGCGGTAACCTCCAACAGTATTTAGAAGTACATCGATCCTTCCAAACTGTTGAATAGCATTTTTAACAGTTTGGTCCATTGAATTGGGGTTGGTTAGATCAACTTTCTCAATTAGGAAGCGATCCGGATTTTGTGATATCTGTGGATATAAACCCCGAAGTTTTTCAGGAGATCGGGCAAGCAATACAAATAGCGCTCCTGCATCAAAATATTTTCGGACAAGTGCAGCACTTAAATTTCCGGAAGCACCTGTAATCATTACAGTTTGGTTAGAGAAATCAATCATACAACAACTCCATTTATGCTTAACGAGTTCACCAAAAGATATCCTGCATTACGAATTTATTGATCAATAACAATTACAAATCCTTAATATAAACGCGATGATTTTTGTAGGGTGTTCCACCCAGGTTGACCAAATCTCGCCGCATTTGAACAGCAGTTTCAGCTATTTGAGTCATATCACAATGTTCAAAATTGTATCGCTTTTCATGTACGGTTTTTTCTAATTCAGAATATAGCAAAGCGTTGCCGCCTCTTCCCTGGAATTCAGGCAGCACCCCTGCGCCATTGACTGCAATCCAATTCGTTGTTTTCATCGAACGCAGCAGGTGAAAAATTCCAAAAGGAAGTAATTTACCGTTAGCCTTCTGAAGACCGAAAGAGAGGTCAGGGAATCCAAGTAAAAAACCAACAGCATCATCATTATGCGCGATTACTTTGATAAGACGAGGATCTGCGACTGTGAGAATCGTATCCAGAATGAATTTTATTTCTCTATCAGTAAGTGGAGAATATTCCCAATTATTAATAAATGCATCATTATATGCTCTGCCGATTCGTGACGCCCAGGCTTTTAACTCCTTCTTGTTCTCAAAACGAACAACATGTAGTGTACCTCGGTTTTTAACCCTTTCTGCAATACTGTGAATGCGGTCAGGTAATCTAAAATTGTCCTTATTTAGATAGCACGACACAAAATCTACTACCTTTACAAAGCCAAGAGATTCCACAAAACCCGGGTAATACGGGAAGTTGTAATTCATCATTGTCATGATTTGATGATGTTCATATCCTTCGATTAACAGTCCGTATCCATCCAATACCGCAAAACCTTTTGGTCCCATAACCTGAGTTAATTGACGTTTATCAGCCCATTCATAAACACGGTTAAAAAGCGCCTCAGCTATTTCTTGATCTTCTACTGTTTCAAATAGATAGAATTGGGCAATACTTTTTTTGTGGTATTCGTTATAAAGATGGTGGTCTAACGCAGCTATTCGACCAACTACTTCTCCATTATTCTCAGCGATAAAAAAATCGGCTTCGGAATGTTCATAAAATGGGTGTTTTTCACGATTCATTTGCAATTCTACATCCGAATAAAGCGGGGGTACCCACTGCCGAGTATTTTTATATAACTGGTAAGGAAAACGAATGAATTTACGTACCTGAGTTTTATCCTCGGTGTCAATCTTCTCTATTTTTAACATTCTACTCTCCTCCAGTAGATCGATGTTCGATTCGGATAGCGATGGCTTTAATATAACGGTTTGAATGGATTCGATTAATTGCCAATTATATTTCGGTAATCTTAAATATCATCACTACATAGGATAATATATCGGATTTTGACCACTGAAATTGTAAAAAATTTTCATTTTAGAGAATTTGATACTAAATTGTGTTTACAGTAAACAGAGCGGTTACTTTCGATATGGTAGTGATGGCTGTTAAATTAATTCGAATGCTTGGTTATCCTCATCCAATTACCAATTCTCAAAAACTTTTGGAAAGAGATATTATAAGGCAACTGTACACCCCAAACCTGGGAAATCAGAAACAACCAACCAGCCATCTTCAATACGAAATCCCGATACTGTTGGGTCTTCTACTAAATCGAGATGGCCATCTAGATCACCATATTTAATATTTGGATTGCTCAATGCGAAATGAAGCCCAGCTGATATAAGGAGCGCTGGCTCAATTATGCAGCTAACCATTGTAGAAATCCCAGCTGCCTGTGAAATTGAGTTGATTTGATCAGCACAGCGAAATCCACCACAAGTCGCCATTTTCACGCTGATACTATCCGCCATTTTCCCCGCAGCTATTTGTAAAGCCGACTCTGGACCGGCAACACTCTGGTCTGCGAGGATAGGCAAGCTGCTGTATTGAGTGATACGACGTAATCCTTCCAAATCATCCGGGGAGGTAGGTTGTTCGAGCATTTCCAGTATATTTTCCAATGCCCGAGAAACATCAAGTGCTGATTGAATATCATAGCCGCCATCAGCATCTAAACGTAAAATATGATTAGGTAACGCTCTTTGAATGGCTTTTATTCGTTGCACATCAATATCTGGATTGAGTCCACCCTTTACTTTTAGCATACGAAAACCTGCAGCTGCTCGCTGACGTGCCAACTCCACACTTTCAGAGACATCAGATAAATTTACCGTTGCCGAAGTCTGTATCCTATTGCGAAATCCCCCGAGCAGTTTATACAAAGGTAGATTGGCAGCTAATCCTAAAAGATCGTGAAATACCAGGTCGAATGCACATGCAGCTGCAGGAGATTGTGAAGTTAAATGTGAGAGCTCACCTAATGAATATTCAAGGTTTGTAGGGTGCAGATCAACAACCTGGTCGGCGCAATTTTCGCAGAAATTCAGTGCATGTTCCGGGGATTCACCTGTGAAATGTGGATGAGCAACCGCGCAACCCCAGGCTGATCTTCCATCAATTGTGTCGATCCTTACAAAGATTGCTGTAATTTTGTCAAATTCGGACAACCCCGCCATGCGAACCGGTTGGCGCAAATTTATTTCCAGCGGTGTTACTTCAGCCTTTGTAATTTGCATATGATTACTCCAAAGAAAATTATATCTTAAGCAGGAATTTGCCTTCATTGCGTTAAAGCCCAAAAGTGATCTGGATAAATGAAAAAACCGGCGTGGATTGTTACCAGCCGGTTTACTTCCAATTCTGGGTGGGTGACGGGGGTCGAACCCGCGACCACTTGATCCACAGTCAAGCGCTCTACCATTGAGCTACACCCACCATGAATGAAATTATTCTATCACGAAGAATAACCGCTTTCAAGAAATTAATTCTATAAGCTCTCGAATAGTTTCGCTCGCTTGTTTATGAGGAATTGACCGTTGTTCACCCGTCCTCAGGTCTTTCAGTGATACCAGATTATTTTCTAATTCATCCGGTCCAATAATGACAGCTATAGGAATCCCCATTCGATCACCAAAACGAAACTGCTTACCAAGTTTGGCTATCGAAGGATAGCAAACAACATTCATTCCCTCCTCTCGTAGTTCAGTGGCGAACTGGTAGGAATGAGGTAGCAGGTCTTGGTCAAAGATGGTTACCAAAACAGGTGCGATTGATTCTTTTCTCTCAGAAGGAAGGCAGTTGTATTGATCGAGCACAAGACTGATGACAAGATCTCCCATTGCAAAACCAACCGCTGGAATTGGTTCACCTCCAACTGCTTCAACAAGACTGTCATACCTGCCGCCACCAAGAATTGCCCGGAATTCATTTTCCTGGTCCCAAACTTCAAATACGGTACCAGTGTAGTAATCCAGTCCACGAATCACATGAGGCGCGAAGCGTACATATTCGGATACTCCTAAGGATTCAACAAGTGGGAAGAAGCGTGTAAGAGCTGCCGATTCTTTCCATAATTCCGAATCGTTCAATATTTCTTTTAATCCTTCAGTTTGGGATAACGATAAACCAATTTCTGCAGCATAAGCATCCCAACTTTCTGGAGACAACTTATCCCTTCGATCAATTAATTTAAAGATTTCAAGCCGATCATTTTCAGAAATCTGCAGCCCTCGTAACTTGGATTCCATCAACTGGCGGTTGTTTACCAGGACTTTTACTTGATCGGGAGATAACCCAGCTTCTTTCAGGAAAGTCGCTGAAATGGCGACCATCTCTGCATCTGCTTCGGGGGAATCTACACCAATTAAATCAATGTTCCATTGGAAAAATTCACGTGTGCGACCTTTCTGTGGTCGTTCGTACCTCCAGAATGGCCCCCAGGACCACCAGCGCAGAGGATAAACCAGTTGTTTTTGACGTTGGGCTACCATGCGAGCAATGGAAGGTGTTAATTCAGGCCGCAAGGTTATCAGATCTCCGCTGCGATCTTCAAACACAAAGGACTGTTCCTTCACGAGTTCCTCACCGGATTTTGCGGCATACAGGTCGATGGATTCCAAGAAAGGTCCATCGATCTCCTGGTAGCCGAAAGCCTCTGATACTTTACGGACAGTATTGTATATAAATGTCCTTACCGCCATAACTTCGGGGTAATAATCACGCGTCCCTTTGATGGGTTGTATTTTTGATGACATAATTGAGTTTATAAATAAATACTATTTTTTGATTATTAGATCAGTTTGAGGATTGCTAATAAATTCGGTACCATTATCTGTGACCACTACATTTTCTTCGATACCAATATATCCGTAGCCATTTACAAACAGACCAGGTTCAACAGCGTAAACTTGCCCTGACTCCAGTGGAAAGTTAGGGGTATTGCCATACCGTTCCCATTCAGGTCCTAAGATGCCTGCGCCATCGTGAGCAAGTTTTCCAATTTGGTGACCGGTGGCATACATATATTCGGGGTAACCTGCTTGTGTTATCACATTGCGAGCAATAGAATCCACTTCTTTACCCAGTACTCCTGGTTTCATCCCATTTACAGCTGTTTGGATGGCTGAGGTCACAGTATTAAATCCAAGTTGGACAGCTTCAGGCACCGATTTTTCATCTTCTGACAATACATACACAACACGTTGTATATCAGAACAATAGCCATCTTGTTTGATTCCAAAATCAAAGTGAACAATTTGACCAGGTTGGACAGTAATCGTACCTGGACCCACATGACCTATTGGAGATTCTGGACCAGCATTTACCGCAGGGCATGTTTTATAATCCCATGCCGTCTCCAGATTATTATCTTTCAATAGTTGATGCATAAATTCTGCGATTTGTTTTTCGGTCATACCTGGTTTCATGAATTCGAATGTCAGATCATAAAACTGTTGTGTGGTTTCGACGGCTTTTTTTGTCAGCTCAAGTTCGAGCGGTGTTTTTTGGCTGCGTAAGGAATTTATTATCCTCTCTGCTGAAATTAGTTTATTCCGCAAAGGAGAAGTATCGAAATAATCCAATAATACCTGGTATAAACCATATTTGAGTCCATCGGACAGTACATCGTCTTTTGAGAAATTAATCGCGATTTGATTTGGATTCAATTCTTCCAATGTATTGACCAGAAATCCTCGAATTGATTGGTCATATGGAATTATTCTATTGAATATTCCAAGACTATTCGCTGTATCAGTTTCAAACCTGCCGAGAATTATGATGCGATCGTTTGATTTTGTGAAGATAATTGCACTCTGCCATGTAAGGTCATGACCGTAAATCAAAGGGAGAACTGGATCTCCACATGCAGAAGTTTCGCGCACAAAAGTCAACCATACATCAATATCCAAATCCTGCAGGATTTTTATGGATTGGTTGACTTTTTCTTTTATGAGTTTTGTCATTCAGAACCTCCTAAAATTTGAGTCAGACTTTAGCCTATTGGAATTTCAAACCAATACGCTCATTGAGAATGTTTGATTGAATTTGGAGGAGTTCAAAAATTCCACTTTCAGCCAGTTTCAGTATTTCATTCAACTGCAGCTGTGAAAAGGATTCCTTCTCCGCAGTTGATTGAATTTCAATGTAATTACCTTCGCTGTCCATTACAATATTCGCATCGACCTCAGCTTTTTGATCTTCTTCATAACACAGATCCAGCATAGGTATCCCTTCAACAATACCTACACTTACTGCAGCGATTTGCTTTGAAATTACCTGAGGCGATATTATTTCTTTTTTAGATAATCTGTGAAGGGCGATTTGCAGGGCTATATATGCCCCTGTTATCGCGGCAGTCCTGGTGCCACCATCCGCTTGAATGACATCGCAATCACATATCAAGGTTCGCGAATCTAGCGCACCCAGATTTACGGCAGCCCGTAAACTCCTGCCGATCAAACGTTTAATTTCTTGAGTTCTTCCACCTAGCCTGTAGATCTCCCGGGGTTTTCGTGTATGTGTTGACCGGGGAAGCATTGCATATTCAGCAGTAATCCATCCGCCAGCCTTTTTATCATCATCCATCCATCTTGGGACACCCTCGTCGATTGAAACATTGCAAAGGATTTTTGTGTTTCCAATTTCGAAAAGCGCAGATCCTTCTGCGAAAGCTGAAAAATCAGTATTAACAGTTATAGGTCGTAATTCATCTGGCTTGCGTCTATCGACACGCATGCATTATCTCCATAAATGATTGTAGATTTTTAATTTTGACGATTATTTTACCACCGGGCAATTTTCTGATTTTATTCTCTGCGACTAAAGATCGGTTAAGAATGATTAAGGGTATTTAATTGAAATAACAGTTTAATTGTGCTATGATTTACGGAGGTTTTAATGGTTCGAATCTAAATTATCGGTTGAAAGATCTTTATCTATTATGACTTCGAAAATAACGCGTCGCGAATTCTTAAAAATTGGCAGTCTGGCTGTTATGGGTATTGGTCTGCCGGTTTACCCTCCCGGTGGTAATCCATATCTCTCAACTCCTGCATTACGTATGGGTAGAACAACTCGTTCTCTTAATTACTATGAACAACCCACTTACTCGAGCGGTGAACTTGGGTATTACAACACTGATGCTGTCATCAATATATTCGAAGAAAAAATGGGGGATGCAAAAGTAGAGGAATCTCCAATTTGGGTTAAAAGCGAAGATGGTTGGTTAAATTCCACATTTATTCAACCTGTAAGGAATATAAAAAACAAACCAGTGATGAACATTCCAGCTGGAGGGATGCTTGCCGAGGTGACTGTTCCTTTCACCCAATCTTGGTCAATGGATAATGATCGAAGGAAAAGGGCATACCGATTTTATTACAGCAGCACACATTGGGTTTACAATGCTTATACAACCACGGATGGAAATGTGTGGTATCGGATCATTGATGATGGAAATAAAGGCAGCTTTTTGGTGATGGCTGAAGATTTGAGACCAATTTCTGCAAAAGAAATTTCTCCGATTTCACCTGAAGTGGTGAACAAATATATAGAAATAGATCTAACTGGTCAGCGGTTGACAGCCTTTGAGAATGAGAAACCAGTATTTTACGCTCGGATTGCATCCGGTTATTTTGAAGGTGATACACCGATTGGTGAATTTAAGGTTGAGCGAAAGAACCCATCCAGGCATATGGCTGCTCGAACAGAGACAAGCGAATTTGATTTACCAGGTGTTCCATGGGTATGTTTCATATCATGGACTGGTGTGTCGCTTCATGGAACTTATTGGCATAATAACTATGGTACGCCGCAAAGCCACGGATGTATAAATCTGACCCCTGAAGCCGCGAAATGGGTGTACCGCTGGACGGATCCATTTGTACCCGTAGAAGATAATTATGAAGAATCAGATGATGGAACGCGAGTTGTGATTTACTAACAAGGAGAGAAAATGTCAAGAATAAAACTGAATAAATACCAAATCACAGCCTTTTTTGTGGCGATAGTTGTTGTCACAACTGCTTGCAGCTTTTCTGTTTTTCAAGACCCTACAGCAACGGTTGCTCCTCCAGTAACAGTTATTGTTACACAAATTGTTACGCAGGTAATACCCGCCACCATGGAACCTGAAATCACAAATACACCAGCTGTCAGCCCAACGCCATCTCCAACTTTGATACCTACACTTGCAGGCACTTATGACCCATATTCAGCGCCGCTGTGGTACCCGATAGAAAATTGTCCAGCCTCTCGATTGCATATTGGTGATCGCGCCTATGTCACGATCGGCGGAGGTCCGAATGGGATCAGGTTTGGAGCGGATGTACGTTATGATACCGTTATCGGTTATGCAGAAGAAGGTGAAGGAATGAGCGTACTTGATGGTCCGTGGTGTTATCATAATTGGATCGTATGGATGGTGAAAACCGATGGAGGTTTAGAGGGATTCACCCCGGAGGGGAATGGGGAAGAATATTGGCTGCTGCCGGAACAATAAGCACTAAAATCTACCTGCTAATTGCAGAACAAATTTCGAACCTCTCTCCTTAATACCAACGTCCCCATTTCAGAAGAACATGGGGTCGTTTTATGAAGATCAAATCGGGATTAAACCTTAGAATTATGGGAAAATTAATTACATATATGTATATAATCTGCTGAAAAATAATCAATTTACAAGGAGATAACAATGGAATATCAAGAATTAATACAAAAACGGTATAGTGTCAGAGCTTATAAATCTGATCCTATTGAAGAGGATAAACTGGAAAAGGTGCTCAATGCAGCAAGACTTGCCCCTACTGCCGCCAACCGACAACCCTTCCAAATCATAGTAATTCACACAGATGGTAAACAAGAAGCATTAAAAAAGATCTACCGCAAAGATTGGTTCGTGCAGGCGCCACTATTAATTTGCGCGGTGGGTATTCCAGGGAAAAGTTGGGTGCGCGAAGATATGCGCCGTTATCTTGATGTTGATGTAGCTATCGTTATGGATCATTTAATCCTAGCTGCTACAAATTTAGGATTAGGCACATGTTGGATTGCGGCGTTCAATGCAAAAGCAGCTCGAGAAATCCTGGAGCTCCCTGATGAGGTTGAACCGCTGATTTTTTCTCCTTTAGGTTACCCTGCAGATGAACTTGGTGCTAAGGAGCGGAAACCACTTTCGGATTTAATCCGTTATGAAAAATGGTGAGAATTTAAACAGAAATTGATATAATAAAGGTGGTATTAACCACAACCATACCTATCAGGATGTTTTATGCCGATATATGAGTACTTGTGTGTAGATTGTCATGAGAAATTTGAAGCATTAAGACCGATGAGTGATGCTGATATACCGATCGAATGCTTGCATTGCAGTAGTTCAAATACTTCCCGGTCGATAACGGTTTTCTTTGCCCAGAGTGGAGGGAAGGTTGTTGCTGGGGGCGTCCAAAATTGTTCTGCATGCAGCAGTAATGCCTGTGCTACATGCAGACCTTCGTGAAAATTTAGTAATTTAGAGGCATGGTTATGTAAACAAGTGGGAATAAAAATGATGTTTCCACTTGTTTTATTTTTCGGATATCAATTGTTCATACAGGTTTGAAGTTTTTCCGATCATTACATCGATGCTGAAATCACTTTCCGCAATCGCACGACCTCTGCGGCCCATTTCTTCACGTTTCATAGGGTGATTTATTAAGTTTATACAATCCTTGGCTGGTTTGTTTATATCCCCTGGCTGGCAAAGATAGCCAGTTATGCCTTCTCGGATTACTTCAGGAATTCCACCAACCCGGTTTGCTACCACAGGAATACCCATTGCCATCGCCTGAGGTATGGTGCGGGGCAATCCCTCCCTTGATGAAGTGAATAGAAAGATATCCATCACGGATAACATCCGGGGAACATCGCGCCTCAACCCAGTAATTGTTGTCTGTTCCCATAACCCTTCCGATTTAATCAATGTCTCGGCTTCGGATCTTTGTGGGCCGTCGCCTACGAGTAAAAAATGTACTTTATCAACCGTACGCCTAATTTCCGCGGATATTTGAATCCATTCCACCGGATTCTTAGGATGGGAAAACCTGCCAATATTGCCGATAACAACAGCATCTGGTGGTATACCTAACTCAACGCGTACATCTTCTCGATCGTAATTGAGTGGATTGAATTCATCTAATGGAATGGCGCTGCGGATCAAATGATAAAGTTTTTTGCAGCCTATCCCTGCAGCCAGTCCATTTTCTATATCTATGTTGGACACATTGGTTAAAGCAGAACTTAATTTCGCTGTCTGACGTTCAAGAGTAATGTATAAATATCGGGTTAGTGGAGACATTTCATGGTGGAAACTCCAACCATGAACGGTATGGACAATGATAGGCACACGCGCTATTCGAGCCGCTACTCTTCCCAGTATACCAGCCTTAGAGCTATTTGTATGGACAATGTCGAAGCGGTTTTCACGCAAAAAATTAACCATTTTTACTAATGCCAAACTATCATTTAGGGGACTGATCTGGCGCACCAACTCCGGTACAATTGTTAAAGGGATCTGGCGCGCTCGGACTTCCTCGATCAAGCTGCCCTCAATCCCGGTTTGAGGTCCGGAGAGGATTTCAACCCTGAAGCGATTCTTATCCAAAAGATCAGCAATATACATCACATGTTCCTGTGCTCCACCGACGATTAGGCGAGTGATGCACTGCAGGACAGATATTTGATTCATTTAAGAAGACCTTTTTCGACGATCAATTCGTGATAAAGCTTTTCTGTCTGTTGAACCATTTGTTCTATTGAAAAATGTTTTATTACTCTATCTCGTCCGGCTTGTCCCATACTTTTACGTAATTTCGGATTTTCACATAAAAATAAAATCGCATTCGCTAAAGCTTCAGGATTGTGAGGCGGAACCAGTAACCCCGTAAGGCTGTCCACTACTACTTCCGGAGTCCCTCCAACAGAAGTGGCAACAACTGGTTTCCCAGCAGCCATCGCTTCGAGAACTACATTCGGTAGTCCTTCCCATAGAGATGGTGATACAAATATATCAAAGGCAGACATGATCTCTGGGATATCGTTTCTAATGCCTGCAAACTTAATCTTTCCATCTAAATTTGATTTACGAACCTGAAGTTTCAATTGATCCATTAATTCACCTTCGCCGACGATTAAAAGGTGAGTTGAACTGGTTTTTCTTTCCAGTAATTCCATTGCTGTTATTAGATCATTGAAGCCTTTTGCTGGATGAAGTCTACCTACGGCGCCCAGAAGAATTGCATCATCGGGTATTTCGAATGAATCCCTGATGGTTTTGATGGCTTCATCCGATACTGATTTATATAGTGTAGGATCGAGACCATTGTGAATGGTCACAACTTTGTTGGGAGGAATCTTGGAATTATTTATTTCGGCTTGGCGTGCCGCCTCACTAACTGCAATAATCCTATCGTTCATTCCAGATGTTTTACGCATCAATATTTCTCGCCAGCTGCCGCCAATGTTTGTGCTGCGGCGTGAAGCAATTATCAGCGGCACTTTGTTAAACCGACCTAAAATGCGTCCGGTGATGTTTGCATGAAACAGCCATGTATGCAGAATCACGGGTTGGATATCCTTAAGAAAGTGATTTAATTTCCAGAAAGCATAAATTCGCCATTTCCGAGTCATTCCCAGATCAATCACTGATATATCGAGGTCCATTATTTCGTTGGAAATAAAACTATCATTCGAATAAAAACTAATGACAGTAAGATCATACTCAGATCGATTTATTTCAGAAAGTAATCGCAGTAAGGCAGTTGGCGTTCCTCCTGTGGATAGATCTGTGATCATGTATACAATCGCGATTTTGTTCATGATGAGTTAAGGTATTTGTTTTTAATCAGACCAAAACCTGTTTAAATCAAGTTCAGAAACCTCAGAAAAGATTTCTCTAACTTCAGCTATAAAATCCTGATTCAGAGGGGATTGACCATAGAAATTTCGAAATATATTGTCAACTGCCAATAGATACCGCTCGTATGAGAATTGTGGAGCTGAATTCATCCCGGCTTTACTCATTCTTTCCCATTCATTCGGGTTGTTTATTAACGAGCGAATATTTGTTATGTAGATATTTTCATCAATTGGTAAGATAGGAATTCCAGTACCAATACTTAAAAATAATTGCGGGATTGAAGAAATCGCGCTTGCTAAGGGCACGACACCGAACATCATCGCTTCGCTGAGTATTTTAGGCCATCCTTCACTCATCGTCGGGAGAAGAATGAAATGGGCGGGAATTAATAAATCGAACACTTTTGAATGTGCTACCCATCCATGAAATTGAACAACATCTCGTAAATTATTTTTTTCCACATATTCTTCAAGAGAGAATCTCTCAGGCCCATCTCCAATAATATCGAAAATTAATTGACCCGGATAATCTATGTTTAATTGCCTAATGATTCGTAACGCAATTTGTAATCCCTTGAAAGGACTCGTATGACCCACAAAAACAATCCGATAAGGGGGATGTAATTTTTTACCAGTACATTTTTCACGGGCATTAATGATTTCTTTGATATCCGCGGATGGATTTAAAAATGGAATTACATAATCCGGTTGATCCTCCCAAATGCCATTAACGGTTACCATTGCATGACATAATCCCAATCTTAGCCATTCACGTTGGAAGAAGTGAGATGGAGCTATCTGACCAAATTTCCCTTTCCAATTTCCAGCAAATTTTATCCACTTCTGTTTATTCCTGACAAAGGAACATGCCACCATTCCGTATAACCCAAGACTGCCTGGACAGCGCACATGGATAATATCTGCAGAAGGAATTAATGTTATTATTTGTTTTAAATATTGATGGCTCTTAAATATTACTTGCAACTTGGCTTTTAATGTTAAACCGCCGGAGGGAGGTACTGTAATAATCCTAATATTTTCTGCTTCATAAGGAAGTACGTTTGGTGGTGCTGGTCCAGGATGTAAAAAGGTTAAATGGATTACTTCATCAAATACATGTGCAAGTACATTAATTTCTTTTATAGTTGGACTATGACCAACAAATCGACCATCTTTATTAATATAGTGTGCAGTATGACTGATTATCAATAAGCGCATAATTTTAGAAATCAATTAATGGCAGCAAGAATTTTTTGTATTCTGTTATTTTCAAATCCCAGGTTGAATATTTAATTGCATGTTGATATGCGGAATTTCCCATTTTGATGCGTAATGAATCATCGCTGAGAAGATTAATAATTGCTTCTGCTGTATCTTCAGGATTTTCCTGATCAACAATCAGTCCCGTTTTCCGATCAATAACTGTCTCTTCAAGCCCTGAGTTTCTTGAGACAATGGATGGAATTCCACACAACGCGGCTTCAATAACCACAATACCAAAACCTTCTACATCCCCAGTGCATGTTCGGCGACTCACCAGAACGAACAAATCTGCCAGATTATAAAAATTTGGTAGTTCTGCTCTCGGGACTTGACCAAGAAAAATTACCGAATCTGAAACATCTAATTCATAAGTTAATTTCTGAAATTCAGTCTGCAATTTTGGATTACCTATTACCAAATACTTGATATCAGGAAACCTTCGCTTGATCTTCGGAATTGCTCGAATCACAATATCTTGGGCTTTCCTTTTTGATAAAGCACCTACAGTCAGAATGACTTTTGATTGTTCGAGATTCAATTTTTTCTTGAGATGATCTACCGGTAAATTCTTTGTGAAAGAATTTCCATCTGCACCGCAATGAATAACGGAAATTTTCGATGGATTGATATTAATTTCTTTCATTAGTTTTTGTGTGTAATTGCTAATTGCGATTACTTTATTTGCGCGGTTGAATGATTTTCTGGTTATCCATTGTTGGAGTTTATTACCATAGGTGAACTCAGTTCCAATGCCAATCGCGACTAAAGGTTTATTGGTCAGTAGAGCGAGTAAAACGCCCAGCCATGTTGCCTGCCCACCTATGGATATGATGATATTAGATTGTTGTTGAAGTAATAGCGTTATTGCACTAACAAAACGATTAATCGCTTCAAATACAAAAGGACCTTTGTAATTTAATCGTTGAATTATAAAAGTCTGAGCATTGTTGAAAGCTCTTATCTCTGAGTTATCGGAAAAATTCTGTGGTGAAGATACCGAAACATTCCAACCAGATTTTGAAAGGTTTTTGGCTAGCTCATAGGAAAGTGTACCAATCCCTCCAGGTCCGGGTGGGAATTCAATTGTGAGGATTAAAAGCTCCACCTCAAATCCCTTGAATTAGTAATTGATTGCCTTAATAAATTACCAAAGAATTCAACCGCAATAATCAAAACGATCGGTTTGGTAGTTTGGATTATCATCATGGGTTATTCAAGAACTATCGGTCTCACTTGGATTGCGAATATCCTTATGATCATATAATTAGGAGAAATCACGCAAGTATGGAAGGAAGAGATTATTCAGGGGGTTCAACTTTTGATGCATGAATAAGTGTTTCCTTCAGTTGAGGTAAGACCGCATTGATAGAAAAGGATTGTTCTATGCGATTACGACCCAATTGTCCCATTTGTAACCTTAGTTGATTATCCTCAACTAGACAAGTAAGGTAGGTTTTCCAATCCTTTGTTGTCGAAGCTAAAAAGCCTGTTTGGCCATCTATAGTAATTATTTTATTAACTCCCACTGGTGAAGCGACTGTGGCAGCCCCGATTGCCATATATTGGATCAGTTTTAGGCCGCATTTTCCTCTATTCCATGGTGTATCATCAATTGGCATTATTCCAATATCAAATCTTTGAAGATCACTGACAGCACTCTTCAATCGCCACGGGACAAATTCTACGTTTGGTCTCATATGATAATCGAGAGGGCGGTCTGCAACAAAATGAATACTTACTCTATCATGGAACTTTTGACCTAACCAATCCAAAACAGGTTTAAACATTTCAAAATCACCGCGATTCGGATCCATCCCGATCCAACCAATAATAATTTTCTTTTTATAAGAATTGCGATTAGCGGTTGACGGAAAATAATAATTTGTATCTACAACTGTGGGAATGATCACCACGTTTTTATTGTAATTTTGTGCATAATTAGCCAAATATTCATTCCCTGTAACTACAATTGATGCTGATTTAATCATTATGTTAACTTGTTCTCTTATCTGGTCCCGCAAAAAAATTGCGTCATCCAGGTCGAATATTGTTTGAGGTTTTATTTTTTTAATCGCGAACATGATTGGTTTAGGAAGCAGTCGTTTCTGGATATAAAGAACATCGGATTTTGCGATTATCGGAAGTAAACGCGGTAAATATGACAGCCTTTTCAAAGGATTTCTTTCGGGTGCATTAAGTATTTCCGATTGTATACCAGCGTCAGATAATGGTTTCAAGAATTGAAAAACCCGATAACGGCTGCTGGGTTTTGTGATACTGAAAAGAGGTAAGAAACCTACTTTTATCGTACGGTCACCTTTTATTATAGATTCACTCATCAGAAATGTCTTATTTTTCCTATGAAGATCACCATTTACCTGAGAAGATGGATTTTACTTACTTCAGAAGAATTATCTTTCCATGCAACGAAGGACTTTTTTATCGATGGATAGATTTTATTTTTTCAAAGATCGGTTGAATTATTTGTACAATATACTCGTGAAAAATTTTGCGTTCTGTTATATAAAGTGAGAGTAAGTATACAATGGAAACTGTTGCACCTTTCAGAAAAAGATCTATCCAGATGTTTTGTGTTTCACCATAATTATTCACGATGAGTCCAGCAAAAGATGCCACAAGGAGCGCCACAATTGGCCAACGCAGCATGTGCGATATCGAAAAGCTGACAAATCGGTTAATCTTGATAAATAAGATAACTGTACCGACTAACATCATCAAGTTGGCTGCTACTGCTACGCCTTTAACACCCCAAAAATATGCAAAAATAATTACTGAGATGATAAAGAGCACGGTTTGAACCAGCCTGGTGCGGGTTAAAATTACGGGGTGACCGACTCCTGAAATTAAGTAACTCATGTTCTGATAAATTGGATCTAACAAAATATAAAAAATCATTAACCGAAAGATCGGTACGATTGGCAACCAAGTGGCTGTAAACAGTATTAAAGTTAATTCTGGGGCGGTTACCAGTAATACTAACGCGAATAAAAAACCGGTACGGATTAAGAAACTACTCGATCTGAAAAAAGCTTTTGAAAGTTCAGTTTTATTATATTGAACAGCAGCATAGGTAGGGAAAAAAACACTGACAATGGGGATCGCAATTATGCGCTGAGGATATTGTGCTAAGGAATATGCTCTAGAATAATAACCCAGTGCTATTGATCCCAAAGATGTGCCAACCCAAAAATCATCGAAACGATCAAGAAGAATACCTAATTGATTCGATGATAAATAAGCCGAGCCATGTCGCAGCAATGATTTGGCATGCTGAGTGTTGAATTCTAATGATAATCGCCACGGATGAAGCACTAACCAGAATCCAATCCAGCGGATAATTGGTCCAATTATTTGTTCGGCTACCAAACTCCAAATTCCTGCACCCAAGAATGCCATCGCAGGTGCTATGATGGTCATCGCTGTGCTGGATAGTAAATTTAATACAGCTAATGGACCGAACTTGAGTTCACGCCTCATTACAATATTTTGCGTTGAATATGAAGCCTCAAGAAGTTTAAAAAAAAGTAGAAACAAGAATATATATACAATAATTTTTTGGTCTGCATAAATTTGTAACAAGAGGGGTGATAAAAGGATACCCAATAGAATAATCAATACCCCCAGGATCAAACGTAAGACAAAATGGGTTGAAAAGGATTGGTTTTCTGGATCTTTCTTTTGAATTAATACGTTATCAATCCCAAAAACTGAAAATGGGGTTAGTAAAGTTGTAAAGAATAGTGATAATGCAATTATCCCGAAAAATTCTGGGTCCAGTAATCGCATTAATAGTACCGACCGGGTGAAACCCAATACCATTGTTATAGCGTTGGTGATCAGATTGTAGCCAGATCCTCGGGCGCTTTTTGTCAAAGCTGTTTCTTGCATTTATATACTATCCCAGCTAGGTTTTGATGGTTTATAGGTGCGTCAATTAATGGAAGTTCAATTTTTTGAATTTTATTGAACGAAAGTGAAATTACACCTCAGTGTTTAGCCTGCAGGGTATAATGAAACCAGTACCAATAGTAGAGATTTTGACTTTATTGTTTCTAAGTATTGGTATATTGTAAGTTAAAAATTATCCAATATATTCAAAAAAATAATCATTTACTATGCCAACCAAACTCAGCCGATATAGCGATGGGATCATGGAAGCAGCATGGCTTGCAGCAGTGATCGTGGTTCCTGTATTCTTCAATGTGTATTCAAGCAGAATTTTTGAACCAGATAAGATCACATTATTGCGATCTTTAACATTGATTATTATTGCTGCATGGATCATAAAGATATTTGAGGAAGGTCGAACGAAATCCTCAATGCAAAATAATATCTGGATCCAATTCAAAGATTTAATTAAAATCCCAATTATTTTACCAGTCCTAATTTTAGCCTTTGTTTATTTATTGGCGACTTTATTGTCTATAACACCGAGAGTAAGCATCTTCGGTTCATATCAAAGATTACAAGGGACCTATACAACATTATCGTATTTGGTTGTATTTTTTGCTATGGTGATCAATATTCGCCGGCGCGTTCAAGTGGAAAGATTAATTACAACTGTGATAATCGCGAGCCTTCCAGTAAGCTTATATGGGGTTTTGCAAAAGTACAAAATCGATCCGATTCCTTGGGGTGGAGATGTTTCTATACGGATTGCTGCAAATCTCGGAAACTCAATTTTTATCGGCGCTTATATAATTATGGTATTCCCATTAACCATTATGCGAATAGTCGAATCGTTCGAAGCGCTGCTGACTGAGAGGGGGGATTTGTTACCAAATTTCTCACGAGCGACGGTTTATGTATTCATTGCAACACTACAGGTCATCGCGCTTTATTTCAGCGGAAGTCGGGGTCCTTTGTTGGGTTGGGGAGCAAGTTTGGTATTTATCTGGTTAGGATTATCCTTGATTTGGCGTAAACGGTGGTTGACGATATCCGGAGCCATTTTGTCGATCGTCGCGGCAACATTTCTTATCACGCTTAATATTCCTGATGGACCTTTAAAACAATTACAAACGGCGCCTGAACTTGGTCGTTTTGGGAAGCTGCTGGATATAGAAAGTCCCACCGGACGTGTAAGAACTTTAATTTGGAGCGGCGCTTATGAATTAGTCCAACCGCATGAACCGATCGAATTTCCTGAAGGTGGTGTTGATGTGTTGAATCCCATTCGTTCACTGATAGGATACGGTCCAGAGAGCATGTATGTTGCATACAATTCATTTTATCCACCAGAGTTAGCTCAGGTTGAAAAACGGAATGCTTCACCAGATCGATCGCACAACGAAACCTGGGACTCTCTAGTGATTACAGGCATATTTGGATTATTTGCATATTTATTTTTGTTTGGTTCGGTTATTTATTATGGGTTAATGTGGCTTGGATTAATCCAAAGTCGAAACCAAAAAATCTTATTTTTAGGACTGAATATTTTTGGAGGTTTAGTCAGTTCAATGTTTTTTGTGATTACAATGGGAGCGGGATTGTTGGGTGTAGCGCTGCCATTCGGTATGATTGCAGGGATATTGTTGTATCTGATTATTATATCTTTGATTGGTGTTTATTCCTCACCCAAAAATATCTACAGCAAAGTCAGAGCTTATTTACTACTAGGGTTGATCGCAGCAATCGCAGCTCATTTTGTGGAGATAAATTTTGGAATTGCTATCGCAGCAACGCGCACATATTTTTGGGTTTACACTGCATTACTTTTGATGGTCGGATTTATTCTACCCAAAATTGAACAATTAGCAGGTGCCCCTGATCCAATCAATTTACCATTTTTAGATATCATTTCTCAAAAATTAGATGAACCAAATAAGAATTTAATGAAATCTAATAGGGTGAAACAAGATAAAAAAAATCTTGAAAATAGATATTCTTCAAATCTAGATAAATCTAAGAAGAGAAAGCGGCATACTTCGACAATGATCTCAAAATCAACTGCATCATTTATTGATGATGGACTGATCGATACGCCAATATCAGGATTTCTATTAATTGTGCTATTGTCGACGCAGGGATTTAATATGCTGTCAAATTCTAAAGGCACGACATCGTTTTTGGAAATCATTGGAACTTCAATGTTTGAATTGGGTGGAGAGAACTCAACTCAATCCCTGGGCGTTTTTATTATGCTGATGGTCTCTTGGATCGTGGGATCGATACTACTTTCGTCCGAATCTGCATTTCATAGAAGTGTGAATAATCCCAAGAATGAACTTAAATTCTGGCAATCATTAGGTTTTGTTTTTGGTATTTCCTTCGTCGGAACTTTGACATTCTGGGGATTGCATGCCGGATATATGGGGATGCTCGCAAATGCGACAGTAAACACAATTGATGATGTGATAGATCAGGTGATTCAAACAGAAAAATTGTTAACCGTTTATTATGTTTATTTAGCGATGTTAATTTTTGGATTTGCATTTTTCTTTCCTCGAAATTGGCCAGTAAAAGTAACTAGATGGAAAAGTTTAAGCTATGTTGGTGCATTAACTGTGTTTATCCTGGCATTTGCGTTTATATCAATTACGAATTTACGTGTAATTCAAGCGGATATTGCATTTAAAGCAGCCGATTCTTTTACCCGTCCAAATTCCTGGCCGGTAGCGATAAATATTTATGATCATGCAATCGATCTGGCGCCCAATGAAGATTACTATTATTTGTTTTTAGGGCGGGCGTATTTAGAACATGCCAAAACATTATCTGATCCTGAGGAACAAGATGCATTAATCATAAAAGCAGCTGAGGACTTGCGGAGGGCACAGGGGATTAATCCGTTAAACACAGATCATACAGCCAACCTGGCTCGTCTTTACAGCTTATGGTCAACTTTCACAAATGATGAGGATATTAAGAAAGAACGGGCGGAGATCTCCTCCGATTATTTTTCCAAAGCAGTTTTATTGAGTCCGCAAAATGCCAGAATCTGGGATGAATGGGGATTGCATTTCCTGGCAGTTCAAAATAATCCAGAGCAAGCCGTTAAACGGTTGAATGTTGCGCTTGAATTAGATCCAACTTACGATTGGACTTATGGATTGCTGGGGGATTCATATTTGCAGCAAGTTGAGCTTCTAACTGAAACGAATGAGGCTGATCAGAAAGGGTTACTCGAAATTGCACTAGAGAATTATCTTAGTGCTGTTGAAAATTCCCAATCAGCGGCACCTGAAGTAAGATCCGGATATTATGTGGCTCTGGCTGGAGTATATTCGCGATTAAACCGCACCGGAGAGGCGATTTCCAGTTATGAAGAAGCACTCCAAATCCAACCGGATCGGCATAATAATTGGCAAATCCTTGAAGTAATTGCACAATTATACTTAAGTAATGGAGATCTCGATTCTGCAGGATACTATGCTCAATCCGCTTTAGAATATGCACCTGAGGATCAAAAAAACCGTATCACTGAATTTTTAGCACATATTTTGAATATTCAAGAATAAAAAAATGCCTATTGTTTCTTTTGGGTCTGCTTTTATATTCAGCCTGATATTTATCCCATTGATCCGTCAATATTGTCTCAAAAATGGCATTGTAACTGTACCTCGGGAAGATCGTTGGCATGATAAACCAACACCATCATTCGGTGGAATTGGGATATTTTTATCCTTTGTAATTGGTCTAATCATCGTTTACTTCATAAGTAACAACTGGATAGATGTGCATTGGGGGCTACTAACTGCTGCATTATTTGCATTCCTCCTTGGATTATATGATGATATCCAATCGCTATCCCCAGCAGCTAAATTGATTGGCCAAATTGGAATAGCCACGTTTGTAATTGTGCTTGGATATTCGACCGAGTTTTTTTATCCAAGAATTGAAAATGAAAATATTGCCTTGCTGCTCAATACGTTATTAACCTATGTTTGGATTATAGGCATAACGAATGCCATAAATTTGTTGGACAACATGGATGGATTGGCTGGAGGAATATCTTTAGTTGCGGCACTAATCCTGTCTTACTTTTTTTGGCGAGAAGGAAATTTTGAATTCTTAATAATAAGCATCACGTTATCCGGGAGTATATTTGGTTTTTTATTCTACAATTTTCCACCTGCCTCAATATTTATGGGGAACAGCGGCAGTACGTTCATAGGATTTACGCTGGCGGTATTGGCGATAGCGCGCCAACCACAGGCTTCGAACGTTTTTGCAATTTTAGGTGTTCCGACATTGATTTTTCTGTTACCTATTATTGATATATCACTGGTTACGTTTACACGATTATTGGAAGGTAAACCGGTTGCAAAAGGGGGCGTTGATCACACTTCTCACCGGTTGGTCGCGTTTGGGTTGAGCGAACGCCATGCCCTTATTGTATTGTTTGTGATAGCTTTATTTTCCGGACTTTCAGCGGCAATTCTGGAATCGATCAATTACTGGATTAGTCTGGTGTTGGTCCCCATTATCGTAATATCCCTGGCTATCTTGGCTGCGTATTTGAGTGGATTGAGGGTGGAAGCCCCTTCAAAAAAACTTGATGAATTGAATCCCGTTTCACGAATAATTATGACATTAACCGTTCGGAGAAGACTTCTCGAAATAATTCTTGATTTCTTTTTGATTGGTGTGTTATATTACCTGGCTTTTTTAATATATTACAGATTTTCACTCAATAATGAACTGTTTACTTCCTTTATTCGTTCATTACCAATCATTGTAATTTCCACTTATGTCTCATTTTACATTTTTGGTGTTTATCGTTCTGTTTGGCATTATCTCGTTTTTGAAGATTTGATCCGGTTATTTAAGGCTTCCATTGGTAGCCTGTCTATCATTGCCGCAGCATTGTTATTACTTAACGCTTTCCCAAATAAAATTATCCCAGTAGAACTCGAACCGGAAATTATTTTTTTATACTCAATTTTCCTTTTTATTGGGCTGGGATTATCACGCTCCAGTTTCAGGATACTGCGTAGTATTTCGGGTCGTCAAAGAAGTATAGTAGAAGAAAAAGTCCTGTTATATGGTGTGAACGAGCAAGCGCAACTGACATTGAGTTGGATACAATCTAATATTAATAATAAATATTATCCTGTTGGAATAATTGCTAGTGATCCCCTTTTGAAAGGAAGATTGATCCACGGATTAGAAGTCATAGGCAGCGATCGTGATATCCCAAAATTGATAGGAGAAAATCAAATAACTGGATTGATAATCGTTATCGATGAACTATCGAAGGATCGGATAAATAAACTTCGTGAAATTTGTATCCAACACGAGTGCTGGATACGAAGATTGAAGATCGATTTCGAACTGGTCGAATAAAAAACCATTATAAGTTGAGTTATTTTTGAAGTTTTTTATTAAGGCGGTTCAATCGATGAATAAATTCCTCGGACTTCAAATTTTTATTTATTATTGAGACACCGATAGGCAAATCAATATGTCCGGTTGCGGACTTGATTAAATCTAAGGCTGTATTTGTCCAATAAATCGCAGTGTTGTACTCTCTTGCATTGTGTTCGTAATATTTCGCCAGTTCGATAAAAGCACCGATGTGGTTGAGTTTTGTTGTTTGTTCCCACAATTCAATTGCTTTTTCAAATTTTCCTTTTCGCTTATATATCATCGCTAATCGAAAAGTTGCACTTCCTAATAAATCTCTACTAACATTGTTGGATAAAACATCCTCATGTTCTAAGCCCTGGTGATAAAGATTTACAGCAGCATCTAATTCACCTAATTCTTCGTATAACCTACCTAGTGAAAGTAAATCACTGGCATGCTCTCTCCCTTGAATGTGGGGCTCTGCAACCATATTTGCAATGTAATTAAGTAATGAACTCAAAGATAGAACATCGATCTCGTTATGATAGAAGACACGTTTTAACTGTCTGGCATCGCCGTCCCGTAAAAATTCAAAATACAATGCAGGTACCATCCATCCGGGGATATCGTCTTCAGTACGTTGGGCTCCAAGAATACGTGCTTCCAGGTTTGACAGCGTCCTGTTCGGAAGTCGGTTACGCCACAATTTCCTTGCCATGTATAACAAATCTATATGGATGATTTCTTCGAAAGGTGATCGCCAACGATGATAAGTGAACCTGGTATTTAATACGGGGATATCGAAGGATTTCCCGTTAAAACTGACGATGGCTTTCGCTGGGGCAATAAAATCCTCAAAGGCGAGCAATTGAGCCGGTTCCCGATTTGGGTTGCTCATGAAGAATTGAGATAAAACAAATTGGTTATTATCAAACCGTCCTGCACCGATAAGAAATGCGTATGTACCTGTCCCACCGGATAGACCGGTAGTTTCAACATCAATAAATACAAAATCGTGGGTTGAAAATTTACTTATCCCAGGTTCTCCCACCCAATCAGCGATATAATTTAAGGAAGCATTGACTTGAATTGGTGTGTTGCCATGAATGAAATCTGCCGGGTAAATTGATTCGACGACATAAATATCACCTGCTCTGGTTTCTACCAACCGTCCATCCAGCAGGTTATCAATTGAATTTGGGTTTGCTTCTTTCGGTTGAGGGGTATCCTGAGTGCCTATTTGTACCCCTAGGGCTTTTAATTTGTCATCTAGTGCGGACATGAGGGAGTTTCAATTCAAAATATTTGTTAGCTGTCCCAGTATTGCCTTCGCTTCTTCTTTTCCTCCTGAACCTTCTTCTCCACCCGGTCCTACACAAGAGGGACACCCATCATAACAATCGCAGTTAGAAATAAGTTCAAGAGCATTTTTCAATAGATTATCATGAATATCATACAGATGTTTGCTGAGTCCTAGTCCTGCTGGAATCTGATCGTAAAGCACTATAGAAGGTTTTCCTCCAGCAAGGGATGATTTGACATCCGAGTGTACGGCTAAATCACGAACGTCACACATTAAGAATATTGGAGCTAAATGTCTCAATACATACGAGACTCCGGATAATCCAGACCTGACCCTGACGACAGTTTCAGCCCGCTGGTGGCAGCTCTGACATAAAGTTACCAGGTTATTAAGACGATTAGCCTGTGCATGGGATGAAAAAGTCCGAAATGGTATTTTATGGTGGATATCATGTTCTCTGTCTGTTTCTCTAATACCACATACCTGGCATCGGTAATCATCTCTTTGCCGTACTTGAACCCGGATATTTTTCCATTTCGGTCCATAATTTATAGGATCATTTCGCCATAAATCCGATTCCCGGATTTCATTTATAGATTCATCATTTAAGGTGAACCAATACCCCTGGGTCATAAACTCTGTCGGAGGTAATGTAACTTCACCTGTTCCAATTTGTTCATGAGAATTAAGTTTTATTTTTCGGAATCCGATAACTTTTGAAGTAACAAGGATATCACCGAAGAATTTTTGACCTCCCACAATCTCAGTATATAAAATAAGCTCAACCAAGTCAACATCGCTTTCTCTGCGCGGTTCCGTATAGTAATCAGTATCGATCTGTTTAAGAAACGCTATGTTTTTATCAAGATCAAGTTCTTCAACAAAATAAGTTGATGCTTCATGAAGATAAACAGCATTTGGGTGAACTAACCAATGAGCACTGTTTGAATCTATAAATCCAATTGTTATTGGAATTTCTTCTATTGTTGTTTGAAGTGTGATATTTTCAGCCGACGCACTTCGCAAGGATACATTTTCAGCCGGGTATTTTTCGGCCATCCAAAAGTATTTCTCTTCTGATTTGTGGATTACTCCTTGTTCAATCAGTACTTCCAAAAGTCGATTCAAAACGTTTAGGTTCAAATTGCCAAATCCAGATTCATCTTTTAATGGTATTTCGAACGCGGCGCATTTCAGGTGATCCAATAATATAAGTATATTATTTGGATCGATCAAAGCATGTTCTGGGGAACGGTCGAACAAATAATTGGGGTGGGTCGCTAAAAATTGATCTAATGGATCGGGAGTGGTTATCAGAATTGCGAGAGAATCCTCTTGACCGCGTCCGGAGCGGCCAGCTTGTTGTGTAGTTGAGGCGATCGTTCCTGGATAACCGACCAGTATTGCAGCATTCATCATCCCTATATCGATACCAAGTTCAAGTGCGTTGGTGGCAACAACTGTTCGTATAGAACAGTTTCGTAATCCCATTTCGATTCTTCTACGGTCCGCAGGTAGATATCCACTACGGTATCCGCGTATGGTTTTATCTACCTGTGAAGCAGTAATTTCTTCTGAATCTGTTGTTATCTTCCTGCGAAGATATTTCAATATCAGTTCTATTGTCCTACGGGATCTTCCAAAAATAATCGTTTGATTCTCATAGGAGAATAAATCACTCGCCAAGCGAACACTTTCTTGTAATGAACTGCGTCGTAGCCCAAGATCTTTATTTACAATTGGTGGATTGTATATTAGAAATGTTTGTTGACCGCGTCCAGAGCCATCATTATCAATCAATTCAAAGCGTTCCTCGACTAGATTTTCCGCTAAATCCAATGGATTAGATATTGTTGCAGATGTCAGTAAAAATTTTGTAAAAGAGCCGTAAAATTCAACAATCCGTTTCAATCTTCGAATCACGTTGGCGAAATGAGACCCGAAAACTCCACGGTAGGTGTGGACTTCATCTATTACAATTAATTGAAGATTACTAAAAAATGATACCCAGGAAGTGTGATGAGGCAGAATGCCTAAATGCAGCATATCCGGATTTGTGAGTAAAAGTCGAGTTTTCGATCTTATTTTCTGCCTGATATGAGTTGGGGTATCGCCATCGTATATTGCTATATCAATTTCAGGGATTTGAGGCGAATCGATATTTTTAGTGCTATTAAATGAATTCTGAACAGACCTTCTGATATTTACCAATATGGATAATTGGTCTTGTGAAAGCGCTTTGGTAGGATGAATATACAAAGCACGCGCATCGTTATCTTTCAACAATCGATCAAAAACGGGTATATTGTAGGCCAAAGATTTACCGCTGGCGGTTCCTGTGACGATTACAACATTTTTACCATTGTTGAATTGGGACCAGGTTTGGGCTTGGTGACTGTACAAAGACGAAATACCGAAATCCTGTAATGCTTTCAATAGGGAAGGATGAAGATCGATTGGTAATTTATAATTATCAGGTTCACGGGCTGGGATAATTCGCCATTCAACGATGTTTGCCGCGATTTCTGGCTGAGTTCTCCAGTAGTTTAGAATTTTTCTTACTGACATTTGAAAAAAATTAATAAATTGGATTCAATCTATTTACTGGTGGAGATTGGATGCTGTTAAATATTTTCGAGTTTAGATTGATTCTACCTTACAGAAACTGAAGAAAATAAAAAATAAAAAATCTCCAGATTGTTTTTAGGAGATTTTTTTTCCTTATTCTATGGAGATCCAACGGATCTCAGGGTAAGTATGGTCAACATGATGGTGGAAGGTTTGATTGAGGTGGGATTACGTAATTCAAAACGATTGGTTGATCTGCAAATGATCCAACACCGAAAATAAAGCCAGTATCTGATTTGAGCATCCAATTACCGATATATGTGTTACCTTTTTCTGGTGTTGTAAAATTAACCCTTATTTCAATTGTCTCTCCTGGTTGGACCTCATTTGACAATGGGATATCAGCTTGGTTTAGACTTTCATCTCCATTCGAAAAAGTGAGTGCATAATTCGTGTTCCAAGAGCATGTGCCAACATTCTTAATTCTCCATACTTTTGCATAAAGTGTGTTTGGTTGCAGGACACTTCCTTCATTAATATTTAGATGTCTATCAAGTTCAGCGATATTTGTACAGGAAGGTTGTGCTATCGTTGGAGATGGTTCTTGTGTAGGAGCAAGTTCTTCTGTAGGTGAAGGTGAAGGAGGCAGCGTTTCCGTTGGAGGTGATGTTGGGGAGGGTAATTGTGTAGGTGGAGGCGCTAATGTAGCAGTATCAATCACCAGTTGTGTAGTTGAGGCTACGGATTCTTCAGCTGCTACACCATACATTGGATCAACACTGCTCATTATTGAGTCAAATTGAGCGCATGCGGATGTAACAATAAGAAATGTTAACAATACTATTATTAATGCAAGATTATTATTTTTCATAAATTCCGCAATATCAGAGAGAAATCTCTTTCCCTTATAAATTTATTTGGATGAATCCCAGTAATTCTATCAGATATTTTTGGATTGCAAAGTAATCTTAATTAATATTCACAGAAGCAGCTGTATGTCCAGCTAGATTAATTCCACCCTAACGGCACAAACTTTATATTCCGGTATTTTTGCCACAGGATCCAACGCTGCTATCGTCAATTCATTGGTTGGAGTGTCGGGAAAGTGGAAATTGGCAAATATCATTCCGGGAGGCACTCGATCGGTTAACCATGCGTGCGCTTGAACGCTGCCTCGCCGGGATGAAACTCGAATTTTCGTTTCATCATCTATACCAATCTTCTCAGCGTCAAGAGGATTAATTTCGACAAGTGATTTGTCATATACAGCCAGGAGCCCTTCGGATCTGCGGGTCATTTCACCACCATGCCAATGATATAAGACCCGTCCCGTGCTGAGCAGGAATGGAAAATTATCATCAGGTAATTCAGCGGGAGGTATATCTTCTATAGGCATAAATGTGCCCTTCCCACGCACAAACTCACCAACATGCAATATCCGTGTTCCACTATGAGTCTTACCTTTTACTGGCCATTGAAGTCTTTCCCCATTTTCTAACCTCTGGTGACTCACTCCTGAATAGCTTGGCGTGAGATCGGAAATTTCACTCATTATCTGTTCGGAATTCTCATAATTCCATCCAGAGTGTGAAGCCGATTTTACTTTTCGTTCCCCTTGTTGGAGAATTTTATTCGCTAAATCAGATATAATTTTCCAGTCTTCTTTGGCTTCTCCTCTGGGTTCAACGGCTTTGTGAACCATTTGAATTCTTCGTTCAGTATTTGTAAATGTACCGCTTTTTTCAGCAAAGCTAACTCCAGGTAAAAGCACATCCGCATAAGGTGAAGTTTCAGAAGGGAAAATTTCCTGGAGAATGATAAATTCACATGCGTCCAGACAAGAGCGGATGTGGTTACTGTCAGGGTCACTCATAATAGGATCTTCCCCCATGATGTAAAGTGCTTTAACTGCTCCGTCTCCTGCAGCTGGGATTACTTCAGTCACGGCGAGTCCAACTTTGTTTGAGAGTTTTACTCCCCATGCATTTTCAAATTTTTTATTGGATTCTTCATCAGTAACCTTCTGGTATCCCGGGTAGACATTTGGTAATCCACCAAGATCACAAGCACCCTGGACATTATTTTGGCCGCGCAATGGATTCACACCGCCTCCAGGAATCCCCATATTTCCGAGAAGCATTTGTAAATTAGCAAGACTCATTACATTCCGTACTCCAACAATATGTTGGGTGATTCCCATTGCCCACATCACTGCCATTGGCTTATTGACAGCTATCATTTTCGCTGCTTCTTCCAATTGTTCTATTGAAATACCTGTAATACCAGCCGATTTTTCCGGGGGGTATTCCTTTATTACAGCCCTGAATTCATCAAAACCTTCGGTGCGTGTTGAAATAAAACCTTTGTCCTCCCAACCTTGGTTAAGGATAATATTCATCAATCCATTTATTAGCGCGACATCTGTACCAGGTTTATGCTGTAAATGTAGAGCGGCGAATTCGGTAATATCAATCTTTCTTGGATCCGCTACGATCAACTTTACCCCTCGTTTACGCACTGCTTGTCTTATCATTGTCCCAAATACGGGGTGTTGCTCTGTCGTATTTGTGCCTATGATCAACATAGCTTGAGCATTCTCAACAATATCATCCATAGAGTTTGTCATTGCACCTGAACCAAATACGGTGGCCAGACCGGCCACAGTGCTGGAGTGTCAAAGACGAGCACAATGGTCAATGTTATTCGTGCCAATTACCTGCCGTGCAAATTTGTTCATTAAATAATTATCTTCATTCAGACATTTTGCAGAGGCAAGCATTCCTATACTATCGGGTCCGTGTATGTCACGAATATCACGTAATTTATTTGCCGTAATTTCCAACGCAGTATCCCACTCGACTTCTATCCAATTACCTCTGCCGTTCGTCCTGGGTTCTTCATTAAGTAAATATTCTCTCACTAGTGGTTTTGTCAAGCGATCATTGTGGTGTACAAAATCATAACCATAACGTCCTTTTACGCATAATGCCATTCCATTAACAGGAGCATCCGGATTTGATGTGACCCCGATGATACGATTGTTCTTAATATTCAAATCCAATTGGCACCCTACTCCGCAATAAGTACATGTTGTAGTGACTTTTTGTACCTGGTGAGCTCTACCAGATCCATAGGTCATCTTATCGCTTAATGCGCCTGTAGGGCAATAAGCAACACATTGGCCACATGATTCACAACGCGCTTCGAGCATACTTGTTCCTGCACCCGCAACAATTTCTTCGTTGAATCCCCGGTGCGCAACACCCCATACAAAGCGGCCTTGAATCTCTTCACACGCCTGTACACATCGCCGGCAAAGGATACAGCGGTTCATATCTACTCGAATGAATGGATTAGGATCACTATCAACGATGTATCGCTTTCCTTTATTACCCCATTCGGGAACATCTACCTTATAATCGTACGCCAAATCCTGAAGTTCACAAGAGCCGCTGGCTTCACAAATTAAACAATCCATAGGGTGGTTAGCTAACATCAGTTCCAGGGTTTTGCGACGTGAATTCATAACACGTTCGCTGTTAGTAAAAACTTTCATCCCATCCCAAACAGTTGTTACACAAGCAGCTTGAAGAAAGCGTGTGTTTTCTACTTCAACCATACAAATACGGCAATTACCTGATGGTGTTAAATCTCGATGGTAACAAAGCGTAGGTATATTTATTCCACTTTTCTTGGCAGTTGAAAGGATTGTCTCACCTTCAATTGCTTCAACAGGTTGACCATTTAAGAATATAGTTACAGACATGTTCATCTCCAAAAGAAGAAATACTAGATCTATAAAGAAATTAAATAGAGGTAATGGTGGATAAAAACTCTGAACCGAAATGAGAGATAGCTGATTTTAATGGAATTGCTGCAGATTGACCCAGCCCGCAGAATGAAGAATCTTGCATTAGATCCGCTAAGGAGATTAATTCTTCAATATCACCATTTTCACCATTTCCGGATGCCATTCGATCCAGGATGTCAAAAGATCGTTTTGTTCCAACCCTGCAGGGTGTACACTTTCCACAAGATTCTACATTGAAAAAAAACAGTATTTCTTTCAGAACATCTACGGGTGATATAGATTTATCACAAATTAAAAAACCACCGGCTCCCAAGGAAACTCCTTGATTGATTGACATGTAGTCAATCGGAATGTCAAGATGAGAAGTTGGAACAATAGTCCCTGCAGCTCCACCAGCTAGAGCGAAATAGAATTCTGAACCTGGTCTCATGCCTCCTGAAAACTGATCGATAATTTGGCGTAGCGTTAACCCAAATGGTGCTTCGAATAAACCTGGTTTGTTGATGAAGCCCATAACTGTATACAATTTTGTGCCCGGAGTTGAATAGGTACTGAGCGAATTGTACCAACCTGCGCCATTTGTGATGATGGCAGGGATTGCAGCGAATGACTCCACGTTGTTCACTAATGTCGGATATCCACGGAAACCGAATTGGGGAGGGTATGGTGGACGTAGACGTGGTTCGCCTCGGTTTCCTTCAAGGGATTCAATTAGTGCGGTTTCTTCACCACAGATATAAGCCCCAGCCCCCCTGTGTATATGTATATGGAATGTGAAGTCAGTATCCAGGATATTTTCCCCGAGCAATCTTTGAGAAATTGCTTCTTGGACTGCTAATTCCAGAAGATTCGCTTGTTGTTCATATTCACCACGAATGTATATTATTCCCTCGCTGGCATCTGTAGCAAAACCGGCTAAAGCCATTCCTTCAAGGACTTGATGTGGATTTGAATCAATCAGTACTCTATCTTTGAAATGTAAAGGTTCAGACTCATCTGCATTGCAAATAATATATTTGGGTTTGTTTGTTTCACCATGGACAAATCGCCATTTACGACCAACCGGAAATCCTGCGCCGCCCCTTCCGGTCAAACCAGAGACTTCGATTTCTTGAATGATATCATCAGGTGATAATTCCAGGGATTTCTTCAATCCTTGATAAGAGCCATGTTTTAATGCCGACTCGATTGAATCAGGATTAATTTCACCAGCATCGGCCATCATAACCCTGACCTCGCCAGGACGAGGTTTTGAATAATCAAATCCTTTGATAGTCAACATTCTTTCTCGATCGGAAAGAATATCTTTTGCTATAGGGCCAACTTGAACATCATTTACTAATCCAGCCGGCGCACGATCACATAAACCCAAACAACTGGACCTTTCAACGACCCAACCTGGCTCATGTTTGTATACTTCAAGAGCATTTTTCAAGATTGCTGTTGAACCTTTCAACCAACAAGCTGGACCATCACATATTCGCAAAATATTTTCTTCACGAGGATCAAGTGAGAACATTGAATAAAATGAGGCTATTCCATACGCATGATGAGCAGGTAAATTTATTGCATTTGCCACATCCTCTATTGTTTTAGTTTCTAACACTCCAAGTTCTGATTGAATTTCCCGGAAAATTTTGGTTAGAGATTCTTTACTTTTTTCGTAATTTTCCACAATTTTTAAGATATTGGGATCGACTTGATTTGTTTTTTTGTATGGATTTGGCATTAGGTCCCTCTTATTCTTAATATTTACAGAAAGAATGATACATTACTACATAAGATATTGTTCAACGCTTGTTTGAAATAACCCGATTCAGGTGATTAATAATTTTATATTAACTCTCTGTGGATGTGTGTAAAGCCTGAAGCGATTCCTTCTTACATATCCAATGAGAGTTATCCCGAACGATTCTGCCATGCGAATGGACAATGTAGTGGGAGAAGTTCGAGAAATTACTATCGATGCGCTGAGTCGTTTCGATTTCTGCAGCATTTCAGAGCTTATTCTTCCGGTAGTTACAATAATCGGTTTATCAAGTTTAATGTTATTAGTTAAACAATAACCAGCGATTTTATCAAGTGTATTGTGGCGACCGATATCCTCCATGCTCACACATATTTCCGAGAGTTTACAAAGAGCTGATGTATGCACGCCACCCGCACTTCGATAAATTTTCTGTGATTCAAATAGCTTCGCTACAAGGCTGGTCACTGTATCAGGATTAATCAAGAGACCATTGATTTCTGGAGCATCCGAATTTTGTATAGATTTATCGCT
>Ga0180438_10000836_pt1 | contig 56128 bp, 62 predicted proteins | sample SS_ome_12_FD_132455 | JGI IMG/M metagenome (GOLD analysis project Ga0180438, IMG submission 132455) | Hypersaline lake sediment archaeal communities from the Salton Sea, California, USA - SS_3_D_2 metaG | ecosystem: Environmental > Aquatic > Non-marine Saline and Alkaline > Hypersaline >... | reverse complement strand
GGAGAAAGCTATCGTTTTAAAAACAGAAACAAGAAAAAACCTTAATATTTTTTTAATAAAAAATGCACAATTTTATTTTCTAATTCACCCGAAAAAGTGCACAATTTTATTTTCCTATTGACAACTGTTATTTTTAATATCCAAACTAGGAAGTCAAAATTGTTGTTAGAGTTGTATCGGGTAAAACCAGAGGATTTAAAAGACCCAGAAGAACAAACCCGATATTCTAAAAACAGCTTTAAGTATTATGGGAAGCATGTAACGCAATTTGATGTCAAAGACGAAGAAGGTATTGATTATGCGATGTCTTTGGTGAAACAGGTTTACAAAAAGTTTGCAGAATAAAAAACCCTATGAACGAACAAATTCTTGTAGCAGTAATCGGTTTAACAGGCGCACTAATCGGTGGGGTCATTACCTCTATTCCAATTTTTATCCAAGAACATAAAAAACACCAACGATGGTTGGTTGAGAAGAAAATAGCCTATTTGAGGGATCAGATTGAAGAAATAGATAAAGCTAAAAAACTTACCCTGAAAGATCTCCATAATGTGTTAAAAGGGAAGAAGTTTGAAGACAACGATAACTTTGTATCGTCTGTCCCAATGGAAGTAATAAATGCTTTTAAAAAACATTTGCCAGATGGTAAAACTATTATGATCCGTGATCTGTCGGAGGAAAAAAAGAGGGACATTTTTAACGATGCTGCTACTGCTTTGGAGAAAAAAAGGACGGAGTTGAAAAAAGAAATTAAAAAATTGCTTTCCTGATTTTACCCCTCAATTTAATGTTGAAGGAATAGATTTACTTCCTTGTTCGTAAATCAGTAACGAGGAAAAATATCTAAAAGGTGTTAAGATAAAATTATGGACACTTCCATTTTCTTTGCCAGGCTTTGGGGCAGTTACTCAGTGATCTTCGGCTTGCTGTTTATCATCACTGGGCAGTTGGGTAAGACCATTGAAATGACCGATGACAAAAAGTTTGTTATTTCCACTGGCTACATCACGCTGATAATGGGTTTGGTGACAATTATTCTTCATAACATTTGGGTTGCCGACTGGAGGATTGCAATTACTCTCCTGGGTTGGTCTACCCTGATTAAAGGCATTATGAAGATAGGCTTTCCTGAGATTATCCATAAGCAAGCCCAAAGATTCAAAAAGAAACAGCTCTTCAGCGCTGCTTTCATGATCCTTCTGGGTGCTTGGCTGTTTTGGGTAAGTCTTTAATCTTGAAGCCAAGGGATTTGTTAACTTCCCTAGTAGTTTCCTAAATGATTTGCCTAGTTTGATTAAATGGTGTTATCCTAGAATCGTAGGAGGCTTAATATGAAAAAATTAGTAAAAATATTATTGGTAGTAGTAGCAATTCTTCTTGTATTAAATGGTTTGCTTAACATCATGGATGATGGCAGAGTCTTAGTCTATGATATTGCGTCAATCCTATCGGGAATTGGATTTGGTATTGTGAGTTTTTTACTTAAGAACTCTTAAAAGTTAAGAAATCTGTTAACTTCTTTAGTCGTAAATTCAGGGTATTCCAGTTCTTTCACCCAATCAATTCGTCCGAATTCATACCATCGTTCGAATATCCCATCTAGTGTTTAAGATGAGATGTTTTTCGAACATCCTCAAATAAGCAGTTGATTTTTTGAATCCATTGCTAGTACAATATGAACATGGGTTCATACAGTTGTTGTTCATCATCAAGTAAAGAGTCAAAGCAGGTTGTTTCTTTATCTTCTCTTTTGAAACTGGTTTCTGAAGAAAGCCGATTAAAACTTCTATGTCTCCTCCGCAACGGGGAGCACTGTGTTTGTGAGCTGATGGAGCATGTTGAGATGTCCCAGAGTTTGATTTCCCACCACCTCAAAGATTTGAAAGATGCTGATGTGGTGGAAGACGAAAAACGAGGGCTAAGAGTTTATTACGCTCTTACTGACAAGGGTAAACATATTACCAATTTGCTGTTTAGCATTCCTCAAAAGGAGGTGGAACTATGAAAATCCAGGTTTTGGGTTCTGGCTGTCCTACTTGTAAAAAACTGTATGAGCTGACTCAACAGGCAGTTAAAGAACTTGATCTTAATGAAGAGGTTGAGTATCTGACTGGACAAGAAGGCATTCAAAAAATTATGGAAATGGGGGTAATGAGCAGCCCTGTTTTGGCGATTGGCGGCAAACCAGTTTTAACTGGCTTTGTTGATGATATGGAAAAAATTAAAAAGTTAATTCAAAAACCACAGGCAAAGTAATCTATGAACATTATCAAAATACTTAGAAAAAACTGGGTTCTAGGGCTTCTTGGAGGAGCTTATTTAATCATCTATTTGTGGCAAACTCCTATCGGCAATTTCTTAGCCCAGGAGCAAGTCCAAAACCTTATCGGTCAAGCAATCTACAAAGGTTGGCTGGGTTTAGTTGATTATCTCTCTGCCCATGTCCTTTTTTGTTTAGTGCCTGCCTTTTTTATTGCGGGAGCGATTAACAGCCTGGTTGACTCGCAATCGGTTCTTAAATATCTTTCTGGCAAGACTAAAAAATGGCTGGCGTATTTAATTGCCGTGACGGCTGGGTTTTTAATTGAGGTTTGTTCCTGCACCATTCTGCCTTTATTTGCTGGTATCTGGAAGAAAGGAGCAGGTTTGGGGATTGCTGTCACTCTCTTGTATGCTGGACCCGCTTTTAACATTGTCGCCCTTATCCTCACGGGTCAAAGATTAGGTTGGGACTTGAGTATCATGAGGTTTATCTTTTCAGTTACTTTTGCGGTTTTAGTTGGTTTAATCATGGAAGCAGTTTTTGGCAACGGCAAAGAAAAAGGCAATCTCCAAGTAGTTACCCAGGATTTGGACAAACTCCAAGGTAAAAAAACATTGTGGTTCTGGGGAACAATGATTGCGATTTTAATCGTCGGCACCGCTCCAATCGGCAGCAATCTAAGATACGCCTTAATCCTGCCTTTGGTTTTAATTCAGCTAACAATGACTTTTTCCTGGCTTTCAAAGGCTCGAAGAGCTGCTTGGTGGGAGGAAACAATTAAGTTTATTAGCCAAATCGTTCCTTTGCTTTTAGTCGGTGTCTTTTTGGCAGCTGTTATTACCCAGCTTATTCCTAAAGAGCAGTTTCAAGCCCTGGCAAGTAAAAACACACTTCTGATAAATTTTGTTGCCGTCATGTTCGGCGCTTTGGCTTACTTTCCTGCTTTGGTAGAAGTGCCGATTGCCGAGAATTTTATGAAACTGGGGATGAATAAAGGGCCTTTAATGGCTTATCTTCTGGCTGATCCTGTTTTATCTCTACAAGGGCTTTTGGTGATTAGAAAGCTCATCGGCACTAAAAAAATGCTGGTTTATGCAGGTTCGATCGTGATTTTAACTACCTTAGCTGGTTATTTTTATGGCTCTATTTAATAAAACAGACCAAAAGGAAGGGGGTGGTAATCAATGAAAGTATTAAAATTCGGTGCAGTTTGGTGTTCGGGCTGTTTGGTAATGAAGCCTCGCTGGGCAGAAATCGAAAAGGAACACTCCTGGTTGAAGACCGAGTATTACGATTACGATAAAGACAAAGCGATGGTAGAAAAATACAAGATTGATAAAAACCTGCCAACCTTTGTTTTCCTTAATAAAGAGGATAAGGAGTTTTTGAGACTTCATGGCGAGCCGTCCAAAGAAGAATTGATTAAGACAATTTTAGAAAACAAAGACAAATGAAAATTATGATTAAAAAATTAGCAAGGCTTTTATTGGCTTTACTGGTTTTGTTGTTTGTTGTTAAGCCTGTCTTTGCCCAGGAGAAACAGGTTAATGTTTATTTTTTCTGGGGTGAGGGTTGCCCTCATTGTGCTCACGAGAAACCGTATCTTGAAAAACTGGAGAACAAATATCCTGAAGTCAAAATCTATGACTTTGAAGTCTGGAATAGCGGTGATAACAGGAAACTCTTGATAGAAGTGGGTAAAAAACTCAATACTAATGTTTCTGGTGTTCCTTTTACGGTGGTTGGCGAACAGCACTTTACTGGCTGGCTAAATGAGGAAATGACAGGTATTGCCATTGAAGATGCTGTCCAGTGTGTTTTGCGAGATGGTTGCCGTGATGTAGTGGGTGAAATCCTAGCTTCTCAACAGCAACCACAAATCCAAGAAGAAGAGCCGTGCGAGTGTGAAGGAGAACAAAGATCAGCTATTCCTCCTAAGATTAGTCTCCCCCTTGTTGGTGAGGTTGACACCAAAAACCTTTCTTTGCCAGTCTTAACTGTTATCTTAGGCGGATTGGACGGTTTTAACCCTTGCGCTATGTGGACACTCCTTTTTCTAATCAGCCTGCTTTTAGGGATGAAGGATAAAAAAAGGCGTTGGATACTAGGAACTACTTTTATTGCTGCCTCTGCCTTTGTTTATTTTCTTTTTATGGCTGCTTGGCTGAATTTGCTTTTGTTTGTTGGTTTTATTGTCTGGGTGAGGATTATCATCGGCTTGGTTGCTTTGGGTGGCGGTGGTTACAACCTGAAAGAGTTTTTTACCAATAAAAATAGCGGTTGTAAAGTAACGGGAGATGAAAAAAGGCAGGCTGTTTTTGAAAAATTAAAAAATATCACTCACAAAAAGCAGTTTCTTTTGGCATTAGGGGGGATAATTCTTCTGGCTTTCGCCGTTAATTTGGTAGAGCTTATTTGCTCGGCTGGTTTACCAGTCATATTTACCCAGATTTTGACTTTAAGCAACCTTGCCAGGTGGCAGTATTACGCCTACATGTCTCTTTACATTTTCATCTTTATGCTTGACGATCTGTTTATTTTCTTTACCGCCATGATAACTTTGGAAATGACGGGTATCAGCACCAAATACAGTCGGATTTCTCATCTAATCGGTGGCATTTTAATGCTTATCATTGGGCTTCTTTTAATCTTCAAGCCAGAACTGCTTATGTTCGGTTAGCGAATTGGAGGAATTTGTTAACTTCTTTATTCGTAAATTCAGGGTATTCCAGTTCTTTCACCCAATCAATTCTTCGGAAAGAATACCATCGTTCGAATTTTTCCTGGTAGAAGGCGGACAGAGCAGCTGCCGAACATTTTGATTTTAATAAATCTTTGGTTTGAGTTAAAATAAAGAAAACTACTATGAAAAATGCACTTATTCTTCATGGAGCAGGTAACAACTCGCAGGGCAACTGGTTTCCTTGGTTAAAGGGAGAGCTTGAAAAAAGAGGTTACAAAGTTTGGACGCCTGACTTGCCCAATTCAGACGAACCCAATCAGGAAGACTGGTTAAAAACTATCTTCTCGAACTCGGAATGGCAGTTTAACGAAGATTCAGTAATCATTGGTCATTCTGCTGGTGCAACCCTGATTTTAAGAATACTAGAACAACTCCCAGAGGAGGAAAAAGTTGAAAAAGCCATTTTAGTGGCAGGGGTGGTTGAGCTTGGAACTAAACCAGAATTTTTTCAATACAAGAAAAGTTTAGTAGAAAGACCCTTTGACTGGGAAAAGATTAAAAAATCAGCAAAAGAGTTTTGTTTCGTTTGCTCAGACAACGATCCTTACCAATGTGGGGCTGATCAGGGGAAAATTATGCAAAGACATTTAGGTGGGGAACTTATTGTCAAAACAGGCGAAGGACATTTTAACCTTGAAAAAGGAGAAGAGTACAAACAGTTTTCCCTTATTTTAGATTTATTGGGAGAAAAAACAAAATGAAAAGTAAGAAATTAAAGATCCAAATAAACAAACCTGTTCAAGAAGTCTTTGCTTTCACTACAAATCCTGAAAATACCCCTAAGTGGATTGACTCGATTGTTACTGAGGAAACCGATGAGTATCCTGTTAAAGTTGGGAGTGTTTATCGAAACCAAAACAAAAATGGAGAATGGTCTAAATATGTTGTAACCGAGTTTAAAGAAAATGAGATGTTCATCTTCACTAAGAAAGATGGGAATTATCATGTTCGTTATGTGTTTAAACCTATTGGTAAAAGTGGCACACACTTAGAATACTTCGAGTGGGTTGAGAGAGGAGAGCTTGAAGAGCCTTTTACTCAGGAAATTCTACAAAAATTAAAAGCAGTTTTGGAATCAGGAAAATAAACATGACAAAATTCAAAGTTTTAATTGAAGGCTATGCGAAGGAAACACCTGACGGCTGGTTAGCTTCTTCTACGACAGCCCTGATTGAAGATGGTGGAAAGAAGATTATCGTTGACCCTGGTATCAACAGAAAGCTCTTGATTAGGAAACTTAAAGCTGAAGGTTTGACTCCTGACGATATTGACGTAGTGTTCATGACTCATTATCATCCCGACCATGTCTTTTTAGCCTCAGTGTTTGAAAAGGCAGTAATTTATGATGGTGACACTATTTATCGAAATGACGAAGAAAAAGAGTTTGAGGGTAAACTGCCAGGAACCAACATTGAAGTAATTCCTACTCCTGGTCACGCTCATGAACATGCAGCCTTGCTTTTAAACACAAACAGAGGCAAAGTAGTGGTCGCAGCTGATGTTTTTTGGTGGACTGACGAAGAGGAGCAAAGAGTTGATAACGCTGAAGTTCTGATTAACAAGGAAGATCCTTTTACCAAAGACGAGAAGGCTTTGAAAGAAAGCCGTAAAAAAGTATTAGAAGTAGCTGATTGGATTATCCCTGGACACGGAGAAATGTTTAAGAGTCCAAAGTAAGAAATCTATTCACTTCCTTGTTTGTAAACTCTGGGTATTTTAGTTCACTTGCCCAGTCCGTCCTTCGAAAAACATACCATCGTTCGAGCTAGATGGGATGGACAGGTTGGTTTTTTTCCCACTTGACAAAGATTTTTGCAAAGGGTTATCATGCTTTCATGTTTACCTACACCTGGGGTATAGGTAAAGAAAGTGAGCTATTTTATGAAAAATAATAAAAAAAACACATTGGTTAACTTTAAAAAGGCCCAGAGCCATATTGGCAAGATTTTAAAGATGATAGACGAGGATGAGTATTGTATTGACATAATGCAGCAAAACTTGGCGGTGATTGGCCTTTTGCGCTCGGCCCACCAGATGCTGATGGAAAACCACTTAAACACCTGTTTTAAAAAAGCAATGAATTCCAAAAATCAAAAGAAAAAAAAAGAAATGATAAAAGAGATCTTAAAGGTTACTAAATTGTTTAACAAATAGCTTTTGAGATGATTAAAAAAGGATTAACATTTTTAATATTTTCTTTGATTGCCGGATCGGCAGGCTTTTTTCTTGGGGGAAGGCTCTTTAAAGGACAGGAGCTTTCTCCCAAGCCCCTAAGCGCCGAGCAGATAATTGCGGCAAGAGATTTGGCAATTTCAGAAGCGGTTGAGGCAGGTAGTTACCGGTGCTGCATTACCCCGCCCTGCATGATGTGTTTTATGGAAGAAAACCAGTGGAACGATTTTACCGCCGGCACTTGCGCTTGCGATGATTTGATTGCCCAGGGCAAAGAGCCTTGTCCACAATGCAAAAGAGACCTTTGTGATAATACAGAAGAAGGGACTTGTAAAACAAACGGAGGCCTAAAGTGAGCAAAAAAAGCCAGCAAATAACTATAAATAAAAAACAATTAATTTTTTTAGGTTTAGGTTTGATAGCAACCATAGGGCTTTTGATTTTTTTGGCGGCTTTGTTAAGCAAGAAAACAGGGCCTTCGGGGCTAACCAAAGAGGCCGGCAGTTTGCTTAAAACCAATGCAGAAGACGGTGGATTTTTGGGAGAGAAAGGAGAAGCAGTTAAAGCAGCTGACGGCAAGGTTTATATAGACGAGAAAAAGGTGAGCGATGGTGATATGCACAGTTTTAATTTTTATTCAAAAAGGACAGGAAAGAGTGTTTATTTTTTTATTGTTAAAGCTTCGGACGGAACTTACCGGGCAGCAGCCAATGCTTGCGAGGTCTGCTTTAGTGCTAAAAAGGGCTTTAAACAAGTTGGCGGCCTAATAAGGTGTGAAAATTGCCGGGTTACTTATCCTAAGGATAAGATTGCTTTAGAAAAAGGCGGCTGTAATCCTGGCCCTATAGACCAAGATGTAAAAGTCGAGGACGGAAAGCTGGCTATCAACACTTCTGATTTAGAAAAAGCTGCTTACCTTTTTTAAATTATGCAGAGTAAAAAACAGCCTCAGCTTAAGGAACACGTTTATTTTGTCTCAGGCATGCATTGCCCAAGCTGTGAGATTTTAATAGAAAGAAGATTGCTTGCCGAAAAAGGGGTAGAAGCAGTTGAGGCTTCATTAAATAAAAATGAGGCTAGAATTGAATATAAAGGCAAAAGGCTGACTATTAGAGTCTTAAACAGAATTTTTAAAAAAAATGGCTATATTTTTTCTGACAAGCCAGTTAAGAAAACGGCTGAAAAGCAAGCCTTTTATTTTGATAAAAAAGGACAGCTTATCGTAAATAAAGCAAAGCTTTACAGTTTTTTAACAGTTTTCGGCGCTGCCTTTTTGATTATCATCGGTTTTGTTTTCTTAAGCAGGTCCGGTCTAGCAGCCCTTTTAAGCGTTAACTCACGGTCTGCCCTGCCGGCTTTTTTTATTTTTGGGCTTTTGGCCGGCTTTTCCAGCTGCTCGGCCCTTACTGGCGGCATAATTCTTTCAATGTCCAAGAAGTGGCTTAAGCCTTACAAAGGCGAGGCTTCGGCTTGGCAGAAACTTAAGCCCCACTTTTTGTTTAATACCGGCCGGCTGGTTTCTTATACCCTGCTGGGAGGCCTGCTTGGCAGTATCGGAATCGCTTTTCGGGTTTCTCCAACCTTGACTTCTTTTTTGACAATAGCGGTTTCTTTTGTGATGATTTTTTTAGGGTTCCAGATGCTGGGAATGAAGGCTTTACAAAAATTCCAGCCTGCCATGCCTCGTTTTGCAACCCGCTTTGTAGCTGAAGAAAAAAACTTTAAAGGCCGCTTTATGCCTTTTTTGATGGGCTTTTTCACTTTTTTCCTGCCGTGCGGCTTTACAATCACCGCCCAAAGCCTGGCGTTAACTTCAGGCAGCATCTTGCAGGCAAGCCTTATAATGCTTTTTTTTGCCTTAGGAACAGCGCCGGCGCTTCTTTTAATCGGCTTCTCAAGCGTCAAGTTCAGTCAAAAGGCTCATTTTGCCGGCCAGTTTCTTAAAATCGCCGGAGTTTTGGTTTTGTTTTTTGCTTTTTATAACATCAACTCCCAGCTTAATGTCTTAGGCTTAAAGAGTCTTAGCGATTTAGGCTTTAGTTTTGATGGAGGCACTGTTTTAAGTGATGGTCTTCCCCAGATAGTCGGCGGCAAGCAGATTTTAAAAATAGATGCCTTAGCTTTCGGTTATGAGCCCAGCAGGTTAAGGGTCAGAGCAGGGATTCCCGTCCGCTGGGAGATTGCCGATAAAGGAACCAGCGGGTGCACTAATGCAATTATTTCAAGAGGATTGTTTGATGGGCAGATTGACTTGGTGCCCGGCAAAGTGAGCGTTAAAGAGTTTACTCCCCAAGAACCAGGAAGCTATAAGTTTAGCTGCTGGATGGGCATGGTTTCAGGGGTGATCGAGGTTGTCGACAAGGACGGCAGTCTTGCCGAGACAAAGCAGACAATTCCCTCAGGCGCCGTTGGCTGCGGCGGAGGGTGCGGTGGCAGCTGCGGCAACCCAGGTTGTCCGTATGTCAACTAAATTCGAATATCGAAATCCGAAATTCGAAACAAATTCAAATATTAAAATTAGAAATTCTGAGTTTTTTAACCAAGTTAAGCTTATTTTTAAATATCTAAAGTATGACTAAAAAGACCATTCTTAAAATTTCCGGCATGCACTGTGCTTCTTGTGCAGTTAGTATTGAAACCTTTCTTAAAAAACAGAAAGGCATTACCTCTGTTAATGTCAATTTTGCTTCAGAAAAAGTTTACCTTGAGTTTAACCCTTCAAAAATTAGCCTTGAGAAAATTAAAAAACATATTAAGATTTTGGGTTACAAGGCCCAAGAACCCGGGGGCCATGATCATGGCGGAGAAACTAGAAGGTTAAGAAATACCTTTGTTGGCTCCCTGCTTTTAGGTTTGCCTCTTTTCTATTTGAGTATGGGGAAAATGATTGGTCTGCCTCAGCCAGCGATTTCTTTTAAAACAAATATAGCAGTTCAGTTTTTAACGACAACAGCTATTATGGTTCTAAACTCCCACATTTATATCTCAGGCCTTAAAAAACTTATCCAAAAAAACCCAAATATGGATTCTTTGATAGAAACAGGCACCCTGGCCGCCTATTTTTACAGTTTGGCTGTTTCTGTTAGTTTTTGGCTAAATCCAGATATCAAAGAAACACATTTTTATTTTGAAAGCACCGGCTTTATCTTGGTTTTTATTTCCTTGGGCAAATACCTTGAGGCAGTTACCAAGGGCAAGACCAGCCAGGCGATTAAAAAATTGGCAGGGCTTCAGCCTAAAAAAACAACAGTGATAAAGGATGGAAAAGAAATCAAGATTCCAATTTCTAAAGTAAAGGCTGGCGATATTGTTTTAGTCAAGCCTGGCGAGAAAATTCCGGTTGATGGAAAAGTAATTGATGGTTATTCGGCCTTGGATGAATCAATGGTTACTGGCGAAAGTATTCCTGTGGAGAAAAAGAAAGACGATGAGGTAATTGGGGCAACAATTAACAAAACCGGCGTTTTAAAATTTGAAGCAACAAGGATCGGTAAAGACACGATGCTGGCCCAGATTATAAAAATAGTGGAGGAAGCAATTGGTTCTAAGGCACCAATCCAGCTTTTGGCAGACAGGGTTTCTTTTTATTTTGTGCCGGCAGTTATGCTAATTGCTATTTTTTCTTTTGTCATTTGGCTTTCTCTAGGCCAGCCTTTTGTTTTTGCCTTAACAAGCCTGGTTTCTGTTCTCATCATTGCTTGTCCTTGCGCTTTGGGCCTGGCAACGCCGACAGCAGTGATGATGGGGACAGGGCTGGCGGCCCAAAGAGGCATTTTAGTAAAAAGCGGCAAGGCGCTTGAAGTGGCAGAAAAGGTAAATATAGTTGTTTTTGACAAGACCGGAACTTTAACTGAAGGAAAACCAAGCGTTACAGACATTTTGTCTGTAACTAAATTAAAAGTTAAAAATGAAAAATTAAAAATTGCAATTCAAAATTCAAAATTATCGGAAGATCAAATAAAAATACTTCAATTAGCAGCCTCTGTGGAAAAAAATTCTGAACACCCTTTAGCACAGGCAATAGTAAATGAAGCAAAGAAGAAAAAAATCAAATTATTCACTGTCAGCCATTTTAGGGCAATTCCGGGAAAAGGAGCGGCTGGCAAGTTAAAAGCCAAAAATAAAAAGTTAAAAGTTTTAATAGGCAATAGGAGGTTAATGAAAGAAAATAAGGTAGTTATTCAACCATCTAGCTATAAAACCATTAAAAATTTAGAAAAACAGGGTAAGACTGTAATGATGGCAGCTTTTGATAAAAAACTTGTCGGCTTAATAGCGGTTGCCGATACTTTAAAAGAGTATTCAAAAGAATCAGTAAGAGCGCTTCACAAATTAGGAAAAAAGGTTGCCATAATCACCGGCGACAATAAAAGGGTCGGCCAAGCAATCGCCAAACAGCTTGGCATTGATTATGTTTTAGCAGAAGTTTTACCTGCAGATAAAGCAAGGGCTGTCAAGAAGATACAAGAAGGAGAGAAAGCTGGAAGCTGGAAGCTGGAAGCTGGAGACTCCACGACTCAAAGAGTCGTGGCCTTTGTCGGCGATGGGATAAATGATGCGCCGGCTTTGGCCCAAGCAGACTTGGGCATTGCTTTAGGTTCAGGAACAGATGTGGCCATTGAAACAGGAGAAATAATTCTGGTAAAAGACGACTTAAGAGATGTGATTGCTGCTATTGACTTAAGCAAGTTTACCTTAAAAAAGATTAGGCAAAATCTTTTCTGGGCTTTTTTCTACAACAGCGTTGGAATCCCTATTGCCGCCGGAGTTTTATATCCCTTTACCGGCTGGCTCCTAAACCCTGCTTTGGCCGCCGCAGCGATGGCCTTTTCGTCGGTCAGTGTTGTTTTTAATTCTTTGCTGATGAAAAGATACAAGCCTGCCAAAGCTTATTAAAATCCAAGCTTTTCTCCCAAGCCCAAAACTTCTTTATTGTTGGGGTTAAGCCAGTAGGCCAAGCGCCAGGCTTTCTTTGCCGCCCCATCTTCGTAAATTCGATAAGAAAGAATAGCCTTTTTTAATAAAAGTTGCCAGCAGTAGGGTGTTTTTTCAAGCTGGCTATCTAGCATTGCCAGCTGTTTTTTAATGTCTTTTTCTTGATTTATTATTTTTTCGGTTTTTTCCAACCTTTTTTTAAATAAAAAACCAAGGTAAGTTTTATCCAAACTCTCAACCTGTTTTTTGCCGACTTTGAATTCTTTTTGACTCAACCCCCCTTGACCCTTTTGGAAAAGATCACGGGCAAAAGCAAAGTGAGCACTCGGTATTTGCGGCCAAAGGCCGACTTTAAACTGGGCTTTTTGATCGAGAAAAAAATTGAACTTTTGCCAAGAGGTTAATACTATTAAAAAAGCCAGCAAAGCCGGCAATAAAAAAGGAAGCTGTTTTTTTAAATCCTCTTTCTTCGGTGCTGGTAAAAATAAAAGTTTTGAATTCACAAAGCTATTTTAGCCAGCCGGCCATGAAGAAACAATAAGGGGCTCTTTGTTTTTTTTTGGGATTCTCCCCCAAACCGCCTCAGTTACATAAGGCATAAAGGGATGGAGGAGTTTTAAGCTGTTCATCAGGACATAGCGTAGCGTTGAAAGAGCCGCCTTGTCCTTTTTGTCCAGGCGTTTTTTTGTTGATTCAATATAATGATCAGCAAACTCGTGCCAAACAAACTGGTAAATTGCCTCGCCGGCAAAGGAAAATTTAAACTCCTGTAAATTTTTATCCACTCTTTTAATCAGCCGGTGCAGTTTTTTAACGATCTTTTTATCCTCAGCAGTTAAGCCCTCAAGTTTTAAAGAAAAAGAAGGTGTGTGGTCATATCTTCTTGGCAGGCGGCCCAAGATAAACCGGCCGATATTCCAGACTTTGTTGGTAAAATTGCGGTAGCCTCTGATTTTGGCTTCCCCTAAAGAGATATCATTGCCCGGCGAGGCGCCGACTACCAAAGCCATCCGCAAGGCATCGGCCCCAAATTTATTAACTACATCTAAGGGATCTATTACGTTGCCCTTACTTTTGCTCATTTTTTCGCCAAAAGCATCACGGACTAAGCCATGGAGATAAACAGTCTTGAAGGGAACTTTACCGGTCCGGTAAAGCCCAAGCATGATCATTCGCGCCACCCAAAAGAAAAGTATTTCATATCCGGTTTCCATGACAGAAGTTGGGTAAAAATAATCAAAGTCACTCAATTTTGCTTTTTGCTTTTTGCTTTTTGCTTTACTACCCTTGGCTTTAAAACCAAGAGCAGTGTATGGCCACTGCCCTGAAGAAAACCAGGTATCAAAAGTATCCGGATCTTGAACAATATTCTTATTTCCACACTCAGGACATTTTTTGGGTTTTTCAAGAGAAACAATAATAACCCCACAACCATCAATAATTTTTGATTTTTTATCTGTATTTTTGACTTTTTCTACTAAATCAGAATTCATGCTCCTTTGTAAGTCCGAAAGCCCTGATAAACCACAGTAATATATTGGTAGTCTATGTCCCCACCAAAGCTGGCGGGAAATGCACCAGTCATGGATATCCCTCATCCAATTGAAATAATTTTTCTTAAAACGCTTAGGGATAATTTTGATTTTTTCTTTGCGAACTGCCTTGACCGCTTTTTTAGCCAGGCGTTTTGTCTTAATAAACCATTGCAGGGAGACCTGAGGTTCTACAGTTGTCTCGCATCGCTCACAATGCCCGACACTGTGCTCATATTTTTTTATCTTTATCAAGGAGTCTTTTTTCTTTAGGGTGTCTATAATTTTTTTTCTTGCTTCCCCGGGGGTTAAACCGGCAAAGTTTTCACCGGCTTCTTTGGTCATCTTGTTGTCAAAGCCAATCGCCCGGATTGACTCAAGCTTGTTTTTTTGTCCGATTTTCCAGTCATCAGGGTTGTGAGCAGGGGTTACTTTGACTACCCCGGTGCCAAATTCAGGATCAACTGTCTTATCGGCGACTACCGGAACTTCCCGCCCAGCTAAAGGGACAATTGCTGTCTGGCCGATAAACTTTTTGTAGCGGAAGTCATTGGGGTTGACTGCCAAAGCGGCATCGCCGAGCATCGTTTCCGGCCTGGTTGTTGCCACCATTAAAAAACGTTCCTGCCCAGTGATGGTTGAGTGGCTTTTTAAAGGATACTTTATAAACCAAAGATATGTTTGTTCTTGGCTGTGCTCTACCTCAAGGTTTGAAAGGGCGGTCATGCACCGCGGGCACCAGTTTATAAGCCGCTCACCCCGATAAGCTAGTTTGTTTTTATAAAGCTTTACAAAGGTTTTAAGCACCTGTTTTGAAATCGCCGGATCGAGGGTAAATTTTTCTCTTTTCCAATCACAAGATGCACCCAGCTTTTTGATCTGTTCATACATTTTTTTCTTGTTTTCTTGGGTAAACTTATAGCAGTCTTTGTAAAATTTTTTCCTTCCCAAATCAAAACGGGTTTTACCCTCTTTTTTTAATTTTTTTTCAAAAACCACCTGGGTTAAGATGCCAGCATGATCCGCTCCTGGCAAAAGCAGGGTCGAGCGGCCCTTCATCCGGTAGAAGCGGGCCATAATATCTTCCAAGGTTACAAACATTGCATGGCCGATATGCAAGGATCCATTGGCATTAGGAGGTGGCATGATGATAGAGAAAGGTTTTTTTCTTTTGGTTCTTCGGGGGGTGAAGGCTTTTGATCTTTCCCAAAGCCGATAAATCTTCTCTTCCCACTCTTCTGGCTTGTAAGTCTTATCCATATGGGGTTATTTTACACTAAAAGCGCCCAAAAGCCAAGAGGTAGCTTGTTATTTCGTTTCGTCTTGCAGATTAGTGAAATAAGAAAGCCTGCTTTTTTGTACTAAAATTAGAAATATATTAGCTATTGGCTTATAGCTTATGGCTGATATTATTTTAATATGCCAAATATTAAAAGCCTCAAGGATGAGGAAGTGGTTTTGTTGGTGCGGGACAAGGACCAGGAGTTTTATGCCGAACTGGTTCGGCGGTATGAGGGTAAACTTTTGCGTTACGGAATTTACTTAATCGGCGACCGGCACGGAGCAGCCGATGTTGTCCAAGAGGCTTTTATTAAAGCCTTTGTTAACCTTAAGGGTTTTAACGCAAGGCGCAAGTTTTCTTCCTGGATTTACAGGATTGTCCACAATGAGGCAATAAATTATATTAAAAAAAACAAAAAAACAGTCTCGCTTGAAAGCAAGAAGGGTTTGGTTGAGAATTTGTCCAACAATGAAGACATAGAGGCAGACTTTGAGAAAAAGGAGGTGCGAAAAAAAGTGAGGAAGTGTTTAGAGGATTTGCCAATAAAATACAGAGAGTCCTTGGTTTTGCATTTTCTGCAAGACAGGTCTTATGAGGAGATAAGTGATATATTAAGAATGCCGATGGGAACCATTGGCACCAGAATCAGCCGTGGAAAGAAAATGCTTAAAAGAATAATCAAATAAAAGACAATTTGCAATATTTGTTTATTCATTTATTGATTTGATTATTTATGTGCATTTGTTTATTTGATTATTAAGAAATTTATGTCTAAGAAAAAAACTAAAATAGATTTAACAAAGAAGGTAATGAAAAAGATCCGCAAAGAAAAAATTACGATGCGGCCGCGGGTTTATTTTGTCGCCGGTTCTGTTCTTTTAGGCCTTGGTGTGGCCGGAGCGGTTGTTTTGGCGATTTTGTTTTTTAATCTTTTCTTTTTTAAGCTTCGGATGCACAGCCCCTTTGGCTATCTTTTGTTTGGCCGGCCAGGCATAGGGCCGTTTTTGCATATTTTCCCCTGGCTGCCATTTTTGCTGGCAGTTTTTGGCATTTTGGGAGGCAGTCTTTTACTTAAAAAATATGAGATTTCTTATAAAAAAAGTTTTTGGGGGTTGGTGATAAGTTTCCTGGTGATGATCTTGGTTTTCAGTTTTTTGTTAAGTCGTTCAGGTTTAAACAGGCGGGCTGAGAAATTGCTGCCCTTGCGGCCGTTTTATAGGCAAAGGTTTAGTGATGGCGATTTTGTAGTTGGCAGAGTTGTTCAAGTAGAAGATGGAGAGTTGATAGTGGAAGATCCTGGAGGGGAAGACATTAGTGTTTTGATAGATGAAAACACGCGGTTACCAAGAGGTGGCGGTTTTGAAGTAGGTGATATGGTGAGAGTAGTAGGCGAATATGAAGGTCCTTTGACAGGCTCAGGGCAAGTTGTTTTTGAGGCAAAAGGGGTAGTCAAAGGTGGAATGCCGCCTCAAGGTCCACATTTCCCAGAGGGGGTTGAAGAGAGAGTGAAGGGGAGGAAGAGAAGTTTCTAATTTCCACTTGCTCCCACTATTCTTTCGGCTTTTTCAAAAGCTTCTTGCCATTTTTTAAAGACCTCTTCTGCGTTTTGGTCTTTTGAGACAAGACCTAGAAATGTTTTTTTGGCTGCAGCAGCTTCCTGTGGAGTTTGTGCATTGCGATATTGAGCGAGAGCAGTCACTTTTTGTTTAAATATTGGGTCTTCGTTTAGTTTTTGAATTGCAGATGGATCTATTATTTCTTCCTGTACAGGGGTTTATCAGCTGGCGTTATAACTGCTTGACTTTTTTCTAGTCTTTGGATTTGAAATGGATCTTTTATTGTTTCTTGCATAGTTTCTTCTCTTTTATTTTTAATATATTTAATATTTATCTTATTTCTTCTTCTTCTTCTTGTCAATAGGGACGCGAAAATTGCGAAACTGCCTGCCGGCAGGCAGGAATGCGGAAAGCGCGGAAGGTGCTAAAAACAGATGGAGTTTGAAAGAAATATTTATAGTTTGATTGGAAATTTCGGAAAGGTCCGTCCTGGAATCCTCAGAGGACGGACTTTTCTAAGGCTGTTTTGTTTGAAAGAAAAGGGAGAGGAGAGTTGTAGTACTAATGCACGGATTAGCATCCTGCTCAGCTAAAGCTACGGAAGTACACAGCGGATTGTTTAAAATTTAACTGAGAGCAACAGACCCACCAAATTTTCATGGCGCGCTCACACGATCACCTGCCCGCAATGCAAAGCATAGCTTTGGCAGGCGGGTTAGTCGGTACCGCTGCCAGAAATTTAGGCGGGCAAGGAGGGAGGTGAGATAAGAAATGAAAAATCAAATATCAAAAATCAAAAATGTTTTATTTATTTCAGCGGTTGTTTTAGGATTGTTTGGTTTAGTTGGCTATGGGACGGCTAGGGCTTATGCTGGCGAGCCGGGCGGCTATCCGCCGGTTGTGCAGAAACTGGTCGAGCGGTTTGGGCTTGCTGAGGATGAGGTAAAGGCTGTTTTTGACGAGGCAAGGGCAGAACAAAAGCAGCAAATGCAGGCCCGCTTTGAAGAGCGATTGAGTCAATTTGTTTCTGATGGCAAAATCACTGAAGAACAAAAACAGGCGATTTTAGCCAAAAAGGAAAAGATACAGGCCAACCGAGGAGATTGCGCCGGTCTTTCGGCTGAAGAGAGAAAGCAAAAAATGGAAGAACACCGGCAAGAAATGGAGACTTGGGCAGGAGAGAATGGTATTGACTCAAGCCTTTTGCCAATGTTGATGGGCGGAGGTCCCAGAGGTGGTTTTGGAGGAAGAGGCTTTAAGTAATTTCGTCAGGGTCCAACTCTGGCATCCGCCAGGGTTGGACCCTGAAAGCGCAAAGAAGGACAGAGGGCGGCTTCATACGAGGCCGCCCTTTTTGCTTGTTTTAAAAAATGTATAATTAGTTTAAATGAAGTTTAAAAATATTTTAAAACTAGTTTTTTCAATTCTTTTATGTCAGGGGGCTGGTTTTTTAGGCTCTTTGGCAACAAGGCCGGCGATAGGGGGTTGGTATGCCGGCTTGGTTAAGCCGGCGTTTAGTCCGCCGAACTGGATATTTGTCCCGGTGTGGACTTTGCTTTATTTTTTGATGGGCGCTTCTTTGTTTTTGGTTTTAAAAACAAAAGCTAAAGAAAGACAACAGAGAGCCTTATTTTTATTTTTCATCCAGCTCATTTTAAACATCAGCTGGTCAGTGATCTTTTTTAACCTAAAAGCGCCGCTTACGGCTTTTATTGAGATAATTGCTCTTTGGTATTTTATCTTTTTGACAACCAAAGCATTTTTGAGAATTTCCAGATTGGCAGGTTTCTTAATGATCCCCTATCTTCTTTGGGTTTCTTTTGCCGCTTTTTTAAACTTCTCAATTTTTTGGTTAAACAGATGAAGCTTGGATTGGTGTGGAAAGGCGGATAAGTTTTTGCTACAATCTTTTTACAAAAGCGCTTGATTAGTTTTGGAGTAGGAGTATTGGAAAAATGGCAACGCGGACTTTAAATAGGGTAATGTTGATTGGCAATGTTGGACAAGAACCAAGATTGACTTCGACTGCTTCAGGAACGCCGGTAGCCACTTTTAGTATGGCGACAAATCGTTCATGGCTGCCTGCCGGCGCAGCGGAAAGAAGAGAGGAAGCCCAATGGCATTTTATCGTTTGCTTTGGCAGCTTAGCAGAGATTTGCGGCCAAATTTTAACTCAAGGGACAAAGGTATTTGTCAGCGGCAGGATCCAGACAAGGATGGTTAATGAAGAGGAAAAACAAGTTAAGAAAAAGGAGATTGTAGCTAGGAATATAATAGCTCTTGATAAAAGAAAAAGAGAGGAGGAAGACGTCAATGTTAGTCAAAAAAAAGTTTAAGGTAGGAGATAAGATTGTCCGCGTCGGCCGGGTCTATAAGATCTTTAAAAGCGAAAAAAGAAAAAAAGGCAAGGGCTGGGAGAAAATTATTTTTTTTAAACCATTTTTCAAACGGCAAGGAAGAAGAACACTGGTTTGCTCAATCCCGGCTAAAAATATTGAAAAAACAGGAATAAGAAGGCTTTTTACTAAAAGAAAGCTTCAAAAACTCCTAACTGAATTGGGCAAGAAATCAGCAGCCAAAACATCTCTAGGAGTAGCGCAGGCAAAAAAGATACTTAAAGAGAATAACCCTTACAAAACTGCCCGGGTGTTAAAATACTTTTGGCTGGACAAACATGACGAGTCAACAAACTTTACCAAAAGCAGAAAAGACGTTTTTAAAATGGCAATGAGGCGATTGGTGGAAGAGGTCGCTTTTGTTAAAAAAATCTCGCTAACTAAGGCAAAGAAAAAGATTAGAAAGGCTTTGGAAAAAGCTCTAAAAAAGGGCTAAAAAATAAGATGAAGAAAAACATTGTTTTGGCTTTACTGACAATCTTGGTAGTTATTTTAAGCTTAATAGCCGGAGGTTTAGCTGTTTATGTTTTTTTGAACAAAAGTGAGAAGTTAGAACCATCGCCGTCGCCTTCACCAGCGGCAGTTGTTGAAGAAAAAGAAGAAGCTGTTGGTTTAGCCAACCCGGCTTCGGTTTATTGCAAAAATCAGGGCGGGAGTTTGCGGATCGAAGAAACAGAAGGAGGACAGCGGGGGATTTGCGTCTTGCCGGAGGGCATTGAGTGTGAAGAATGGGAATATTTTCGGGGCACTTGCCCGCCCGACTCTGCTGAAGCTACGCCGGACAAGGCAGAAAGCGTGGCCAAGGCGGATGAGCAAATGTTTAAAGAGCTTTTTGCAGACAAATACAACAAGCCAATTGGTGATATTACCTTAACTATTGATGAAAATACCGGTACTCATGCCAATGGCGGAGTTAAGTTTGCTGGCGAAATCGGTGGCGCTTGGTGGCTTATGGCAAAAAGCGGTGGCGATTGGGTGATTGTCGCTGACGGCAACGGCACAGTGCCCTGCAGCGCAATTGAGCCTTATAATTTCCCGACTTCGATGGTGCCGGAGTGCTGGGATGAGGGAACGGGGACGCTTGTGGTAAGGCAATGAGGTAATAAGGTTTAAGGCAATAAGGTTAATTTTTAACGAACTTCTTATGACTTGATTGACTATTTCTTTTTTGAAACTTGACAAGACGCAAGGACAAGCAGTACTATTATTTTGAGCAATTGTTCATTATTAAAATGTGCCAAGACCGAAGAAATTAAGAACTATCAGGAAAAAGCCAGAAGTAACCTATTTTAAGCCCAGAGGCGTTTATTTATCAAAGCTTGAAGAAGTGGTTTTGCACTTTGAAGAGCTTGAGGCTCTAAGGCTAGTTGATTTAAAAGAGCTTAATCAAGAAAAGGCGGCCTATGAAATGAAAGTTTCCCGGCCAACCTTTCAGCGGGTTTTAGCCTCGGCCAGAAAGAAAGTTTCCCGGGCTTTAATTTCTGGCAAGGCTTTAAAAATAGAAGGAGGTGATTACAAAATGCCAATAGGATTTGGGAGAAGACAAGGCAGAGGAGTTGGCAGAGGCAGAGGCAGCCCAGGGCGAGGTAGAATGGGCGGGCCGTTTGCCGCCGGGCCCGGCGGCGTCTGCCAATGCACCAACCCCAAGTGTAAAAATGAGGAAACTCATGTGGCTGGGCAGCCGTGTTATCAGAAAAAATGTTCAAAATGCGGCAGCCCGATGACTCGTCGCTAAAACAAAAAGCTTTTAGCTCAAATTGCTCTTGCAGACGAGATAAAAGACTCATACCCGCATTTTCAAATAGCGCAGCGCCGAAACTAAGGAATTTTTATAGATTTTTTGTAGCGCTGCTTAATACTGCGGCTACAGGAGGTTTATTTGACTTTGATGTTTACGAACGCCGCAGTAAAAATATTTGAAAATGGGATATTTCGTCTTTTTAAATTTAGCAGGTTATTTTTTTTGGAGGTATTATGAAAATTTGTATTGCATCAAGTGGGCCGAGCGAAAACTCGATGATTGACTCTCGCTTTGGCCGTTGTCCATATTTTATTATCCACGGCACTAAGACTAAAAAATACGCGGTGGTGAAAAATGAAGCTGGCGGCGCCTTCAGGGGCGCCGGCATAACGACAGCGCAGAAGGTAGCCGATATGCGGTGTGGGGCAATAGTTACCGGCAATATTGGCCCAAATGCCCACAATGTCTTATCCCAGGCAGGTATAAAAATCTTTAGCGGTGTTTTTGAAAAAAGCGTTAAACAGGTGATTGAGGATTATAAAAAAGGGAAGTTAAAGGAAAGCAATGAAGAAAATGTCAGTTTCGGACCAGACAGGGGTTTTGGGGGGCGCAAAGGAGGAAGAAGATGATGATAGACAAAAGAAAAAGGCTTAAAAAAGGACAGAGAGTGGCCGAGCTTGCCGTTTGGCTGGAGGGCGGCTTGGTGATTGCCAAAACCGCCATCGGCCTTTTATCCGGCAGCTTAGCCCTAGTTTCTGATGCCATCCACAGCGCTTCAGATTTTGTATCCATCATCACTTCCTGGCTTGGTTTAAAAATCGCCCAAAAAGAAGCGGATAAGCGTTTTCCTTACGGATACTACAAAGCGGAAAATTTAGGGACCTTAATTATTTCTTTTTTAATTATCTATGCTTCCTGGGAAATGTTTAGCGAGGGTTATGGCAGGCTTTTTTCCCTTTCTTCAATTAAAATCCCCTTGTTGGCCTTGGGGATTTCTTTGTTTGACGCTTTGATTTTATTCTTCTTTGGAAATTATGAGATTAAAATCGGCAAAAAAGTCGGCGCCCAAAGCTTGGTTGCTATGGGCGAGGAAAACCGGATGCATATTTTCTCTTCAACAGCTATTTTTGTAGGGACTTTAGCAGCTTTTCTAAAAATTCCCTACGTTGAAGGAATAGTGACTATAGGGATTGCTTTTTTGATTTTAAAGATTGGATTTAAGGCTCTTAAAAATTCAACTTTTGCCTTAATGGATGTCAGCCCGGGAGAGGCTACCAGAAAAAGGGTAATTGCGACAGCCGAGAAAATCAGCGGCGTTGAAGAAATTTTTGACCTACGTCTCAGAAGAACCGGCCCTTTTATTTTTGGCGAGGCCAAAGTCGGGGTGAGAAAGTCTGTTGGTGTTAAGCGCGGCCACCAGTTGGCCGACAAGGTTGAAAGAGAGATTATAAAGAAGGTTCCTCAGGTAGAGTCTTTTATTGTCCATGTTGAGCCTTTCAAAAGCGACTGGCACCATTTGGCAATTCCAATCAAAGCCAAAAAAGGATTGAAATCTTCAATTGCTGGCAAGTTTGGCAGGGCCCCTTATTTTTTATTTGTCAATCTTAAAAAAGACAAAATCAAGGGGTTTTATATCTTAAAAAACCCTCACAAGGGCAAAAAAGCAAAAGCCGGCCTTTGGGCAGCCAAGCTTATTACCAAGCAAAAAAGCGATGTTTTAATAACGCCTGATATTGGCGAGATTGCCTTTTATACCTTGCGGGAAAACCTAGTCGATATTTGCCAAGCTAAAGCAAAAACTGCTAAAGAAGCCATCAGGGGATTTATCAAAGGCAAACTGGAGGTAAAATCAAAAGTTTAAAACGCATTGCCATAACCGGCGGTAAGGGCGGAACGGGCAAGTCAACTGTTTCTGTTTTGCTGGCCAATAAGTTGAGGGCTGAAGGCAAAAAAGTGGTTTTGGCTGATTGTGACGTTGAGTGCCCAAATGACCACTTGCTTTTGGGCGTTAAGCTAGAAAAGCCAGTTGAGAAAATATACGCAAACTTTCCAAAGCTTGATAAAGGAAGGTGTGCAAAATGCGGTCTTTGTGCAAGAAAATGCCGCTCTAATGCAGTTTTTAAGGCCTCAAGTAAATACCCGGTTTTTATTGAGGAGCTTTGTTCTGGCTGCGGGCTTTGCTGGCATATTTGTCCAAACAAGGCGATTGGAATTAAGAAAAAGGTTATTGGAGAAGTTCTCCAAAGGAGGATTGCTAACGACTTTTGGCTAATAACAGGGAGGTCGGTTGGGGTGGTTGACGAGACTGGCCCGATAGTCACAGAGGTTAGAGAATTTGCTGAGAAACTGGCTAAAAAAGAAAAAGCCGATTATTTGCTGTTTGATACCGCTGTTGGTTTGCACTGCGGAGTAATAAGAGCGCTTATTGATTGTGATTTAGCATATGCGGTTAGTGAACCGACGCCTTTGGGTAGCCATGATTTGGGATTAATTTTAGATCTTTTGGCAAAATTAAAAGTGCCGGCAGAAGTTGTTTTAAACCAAGCTGATTTAGGCAATGAAAACTTGATTGAAAAAATCGTTAAAAGAAGAGGTATTAAAATTGCCTATAAAATCCCTTATTCTAAAAAACTGGTCAAAGCCTATTCAAAAGGGAAACTAGGGAAATTAAATATTTTATGAAACTAGCAGTTGCATCCGGAAAAGGGGGCGTAGGTAAAAGCATGGTTGTTTCAACCCTGGCAATGCTCTTTAGCAAATCAAAACCTATTGTTGCTGTTGATTGCGATGTTGATGCGCCAAACCTGCATTTGTGGTTAGGCCAAAGAGAAAAATGGAATGAGAAACAAAGGATTTCTGTTTCTGAAAGGCCAATAATTGATAAAAAAAAGTGCAAACTGTGCGGCAAGTGTGTAGAGATTTGTGCTTTTGGAGCCCTGAAGGCACTCACCCCCGGGGTGGTTCCTGGAGTGGTTTTAAACAATTTCTTTTGTGAAGGCTGCGGAGCTTGCGAAGTTGTTTGTCCGCAAAAAGCAATTACTATGAAAGCGATTAAAAACGCCGAGATTAGGATAAAAAAAGATGTTTACGGTTTTCCTCTAGTTTCTGCCCAGCTTTTTCCAGGCGAGACCGGCTCAGGCAAAATAGTTGACAAGATAAAAGAAAAAGCAGAAGGGTTTGATTACCAAGTGATGGTTTTGGATGCGCCGGCCGGCACCGGCTGTCCGGTAATTGCCGCTTTAAATGGTATTGATTATGCGGTTTTAGTAACCGAACCAACGCCTTCCGGCCGGTCAGACTTGAAGCGGGTTTTAACAGTCGTTAATCATTTTAAAATACCTTACGGAGTGGTCATAAACAAGTGGGATATTAATAAAAAGCTAAGCGGGAAAATTGAAAAGGAGTTTGCCGGCCGGATGCTTGGTAAGATCTCTTTTGATAAAAGAGTCTTTCAGGCAATCGCCCGCTTGCAGCCGATTCTAAAAACTAACCTGCCGGTTAAAAAAGAAATAAAAAATATTTACAAACAACTGACAGACTTGGAAGTTGCAGAACATTCCAGAAAAAAACCTGCTAAGATTGATTTATGGTTGAGCAAAAGTGGAAAGTAAAATTTTTTCAAACAAGAAGAGGTAATTTTCCTGTTAAAGATTTTATTGAAAAACTCGAGAAAAAAACTTATGCTCGGGCTTTCCGCTCAATTGAACTGCTTCGTGATTTTGGCCCCTTTCTTAGAATGCCATACTCAAAAAAAATCGCCCCAAAGCTTTATCAGCTAAGAATCAAAGGAGCAGAATCTATAAGAATTTTTTATACACAAATCAATAAAACTTATTATCTTCTTCATGCTTTTAAGAAAAAATCACAAAAAACGCCCAAAAGAGAAATAAAAACAGCTCTTGACAGGATTAAAGAATTAGCATAATATATATGTTATATGAAAAGAAAACATTTAGACCTTGGCCAGTATAAAAAAGAAGCCTTTGCCAAAGATAAAGAGCTTAAAAACGAATATGACAAACTCCAGCCAGAATTTGCCCTGGTAAGGTTGATCCTAAAAGTACGCATGAAGAAAAAGCTAACCCAAAAAATGCTTGCCAAAAAATTAGGCACAAAGCAATCAGCCATTTCTCGCTTAGAATCTGGCAGGGCAAACCCTTCTTTAAATTTTCTCCATCGTCTAGCTGAAGCTTTAAACTCTCGCCTTGAGATCCGCCTTGTGCCGAGGTAGTAAAGATTGTCCTTTTTCTCGCCTTCCTTGTCGAATCCGCCAACTGGCGGACTCGGAGGTTGCAGGAAATTAATTATGGCAGAGGAGTTAAAAATAAGAATTAAAGATTATAGAAAGACTGAAGATAAGCTCCTGAAATTAGGAGCTAAATTTACTCGGGAGCTTAGTGTTATTGACACTTATTTCAAACAGCCGCCGGGAGTGGTTTTAAAAATCACAAAAGATGATAGGGGCGATTTTCTAGTCAACCTAAAATCCAAAGACGGAAAATTCAAAATCGTCAAATACGAAAAGATTAGTAATGCCGATGAGTTACACCAAGAGCTTGCGGCAAAACACGGCATTAAGTGTGTTTTAAAAAAGAAAAGGCGGTTTTTTAAGCTCGCTGACTATACGATAAATATAAACCTAATTGAAGATGTTGGTGAGTTTTTAATTGTTGAAGGTGAAAAGGTTAAGCCTGAATTTATAACCAAAAGACTCGGAATAAAGAAGCCTGAGCATATAACGGTTTCTTTTGATGAGTTAAAATGAAAAATGAAAAATTTAAGAATCCAATAGTAGTAGTATTTTTAGCATTGATAGCAAATTTTCTTTTAATACTCGGACAATTTTTTGTGCCGGCAATCAGCGAGTTTTTTGAGGGCTCGCTTTTTTTCTTATTGCCATTTGTTGTTTTTTGTTCGTTAGGAGGGTTATTAGTTTTTCTGACGATTAAAAGAAAAGTGAGGGGCAATTTAAGAAAGTTTTTGTTGCTTACCGGATTTTCAGCAGTCGGGTTTTTGGTTTTTAGCATTTTGCATAATTTGTTTTATGCTTTGGAGATAGTGGCAAAAAAGTTTTTTTTGCTTGCCTTTTTGTTTGGTTTCTTGCATGGGGCATTTTTTATAATAGCAGTTCTTGCTTGCCCTTTAGGGTTTTTGGCCGGATTGGCGGGAGGCATTTTTACCTTTCTAAAGAAGAAAAGAGTATAAGTAGCCGGTTGAGAAAATTGCCAAAAATTTGTAAAAACTGTGCTTCAAATTTTGGGGGCGGTTTTTGGATCATCCTTTTTGCTCAAATGGCCTTCGTGGCATAATGGTTTTATATGGAAGTTGAAACTTTGATTGTCGGCCAACTGCAGACTAATTGCTATTTGGTTTGGTGCCAACAGACAAGAAAGACCCTAATTATCGACCCAGGCGATGATGCCGATTTTATCATCAATAAAATTAGAGATTTGGACTTGGCGCCGGTTGGCATTGTCGTAACCCACGGCCATTTTGACCATGTTTTGGCAGTAGAGGAATTAAGGTTGGCTTTTGGAATTCCTTTTGCCATGCATAGGACGGACCTATGCATAATGAGAAAAAGTGTGAAAACTAGTGGATTGGTACCAAAACCTGATAAATTTATAAAAGAAGGGGAATGGGTAAAATTTGGCAGGGAAAAACTGAAAGTTATTGAAACTCCCGGCCATACGCCGGGCAGTATCAGTCTTTATTGCAAAAAGGACAGTTTTGTTTTTGTCGGCGACTTAATCTTTAGCCATGGCGGGGTTGGCCGGACAGACTTTTCTTACTCAAGCCAAAAAAAGCTAGAAAGGTCAATAAAGAAATTGTTAGTATTACCTGATAATACTGTTGTTTATCCAGGGCATGGAAAACAAACAACAATTGGAGAATTTAAAAACAATGCGATTTTTTAACTTTATCAGCAATCTTTCTACCAAAAAGCTAATGGCTTTAAATCTGGTGGTAGATTTTTTTTCTCTGCTCCTTTTCGTCTGGCTGGCTTTGCCTTTAAATCCCCAAAGTGCAGGCCAGGAAGCTGGTATAATTAAAAGGACAACTTCCCAAGCAGAAAAGACAAAAGCTTCCTTTTTGCCCTTCCCGTCCCCTTCACCATCGCTATTGCCATCGCCCTTGCCTTCTCCTTCGCCGTCGCCTCCGGCAGAGCCTTTTAAAATAACGATTCCGAAGCTAAATGTCGCTGCTAATATTACTAAGGTTGGTTTTATAGAAGAGAGTGGTAAGATGGAAGTGCCGCAAAATGCAATGGAAGTCGGCTGGTACCAATATGGCCCGCCGCCCGGTGAGCCGGGAGCGGCTGTTTTAACAGGCCATTATGATACCCTGACCGGCGCGCCGGCAATCTTTTATAGCTTGGGCAATTTAGCCTCAGGTGATGATTTTTATATAACAAACGAGCAGGGTGAACAGCTAAAATACGTGGTAGAAGAGATAAAAAATTTACCTCTTTACAATTTCCCCAAAGACCTAATTTATGGCGAGCGGGACTTTTCTCAAGTTTCATTACTTACTTGCGCCGGCGTTTGGAACCCGTCTGCCCGGCTTTATTCCCACCGCCTGGCAGTTATTGCCAAAGAAGACCCTTTTTATAAAAAAACCGACTACTTAGTAAAGATCCCGTCCGAGCAGCAGCTAGTTGAACAGTTTGTCATCCAGGGATTTGAAAAAGATGAGAGAGAGCGTCAAGAAGAGCTAGCTGGTGTTTATTTAAGGCTTGAGGCCAAGCAGGGGAAGATAAGCCTTTTTGCCGCTTCTGATAACAGAGAAGTGATTGCCATTGATGCAGTTTTAGAATACAACCCTGAAGCCTTAGAGATTGACACTTCAACAGTTGCTTTTGGCAACCACTTTAGCGCCTACAATATCCAAAAAGTTAATAACAACCATGTAGTCCAGCTTTCGCTTTTTACCAACCCCTTCTGGCAGACCAAAGAACCCTTTAACTCAGGGAACAAGGAGGTTAAGATTGCCGAACTTTATTATGGGGTAAAAGACAGCGGTTTGGGTCAAACAAGGGTAGGGCTGGTAGCAAAAGACAAAGCCATTTTTTCAAAGGTCTTAAAACTTGCTCCTGGAAAAGAAGTCCACCAAGCGGAGGATATCCTCAATATAGCCCAAGGAGTAGTGGTGAGCTTTTGATGCGAAAAAACCCGAATAAAGAGGAGGGGAGTAGTTAAAACTCTAGGCTTGGTTTTGGCCGCAAATTCTTCCAAGAAACTTCTTTTCCAAAAAAGCCTCCTATAGCAATTCCGACAGCATTATCGGTGCAAAGCTTTTTTTCAGGTAAAAAAAGCTTAACTTGTAACTTGTCACATGTAACTTGTAACTTACGCCGCAGGCGCTTATTGGCAATTACTCCCCCGCCGGTTAAAATAGATTTTACCTTGTACTTTTTGGCTGCTCTAATTGTCTTTTCTACTAGAATATCAGTTATCGCCTCTTGGATTTCCCACGCTAGCTGGCTGGCGGCTGGCGGCTGGCGGCTGGCGGCTTGCACTCGTCTCAAAACCGCTGTCTTTAAACCTGAAAAGCTAAAATCAAAATTATTACTTTTCAACATAGGTCTGGGCAGTTTAACTTTTAACTTTTGACTTTTGACTTTTAATTTCGAGGCTGCCGCCTCGATCTCCGGTCCCCCAGGGTAGCCTAAATCCAAAAGACGGGCGCATTTGTCAAAGCACTCCCCGGCCGCATCGTCTCTAGTCCCCCCAAGCCATTTGTAATCATTAAAGCTTTTGAAAAGCAAGAGGTCTGTGTGTCCACCGGAAACGATTAAACCGATAGAAGGAAACATTGTTCTATTGCTCCATTGCTTTATTGCTTCATTGTTAAGAAAATTGATATATAAGTGGGCTAGGAGGTGGTTAATAGGGATAATAGGTTTTTTTAGGACAAAACTTAAAGTTTTGGCTACTTCAATGCCGACAATTAGAGAGCCGATTAAACCCGGGCCTTGGGTAACGGCGATGGCGTCAAAATCAAAACCAGAACCAGAACCACCCCCGAGGTGTCTGCAGATTTCACCTCGGGGGTGTGCTTTCGGACGTCTACCGCTCCCGGGGTGTTCCTCTCGAGTATGACTCGGGATTCCTCCACCCCGGGCACCCCGGGGGTGAATCTGTTTTAACGCCTCCTCCGCCATCGGCAAGATCGCCTTAAGCTGTTCTCTTGCCGCATGCTCCGGAAATATCCCGCCGTATTTTTTATGAATTTCCTCAGAACTTGCGACTGCCGACCCCAGCAGTCTAAACTTACCATTTTTCTTCTCTACTACAGCCGTCGCCGTTTCATCACATGACGTCTCGATACCTAGTATCTTCATAAATTCAATAAAATTTTAGACATTTGAAATTTGACATTGGTAATTTTATTAGAAATTAGGTTAATTAGAAATTAGAAATTTATTGCCCTCCTGTTCCTCGCAAAAACACCGCCTGCCAGGGGCGGTAATTAGAGTAAAAAGTTTTCTCTTGCAAGACCTCACCACCACGGGTTACTTTCCAGTCAAAAGCGGTTTTTGCTCCCCAGGCCGCCCAGTCGATTTGCTTAACTGTTCCGGCCGGCAGACTGGGGTCGTCCTGGTAGAGGTCGGGCGGCGGCGGAACCTGGTCCCAAATTCGGCTTTTTGAGATATAAACTTCTCTGCCATCACCAGTACCGTAGAACTCAAAAGTCAGTTTGCGGTTTGCTACATCAACTTTAGTTTGGATTAAAATATAAGCTGGCGTATCGTTTTTGATTTTTAAATCAACACTTGGTGCAAAGACGGTTGCGTCCTGGCCGACATCAGTGTTTTGTTCATAATAAGAGACCCGGTAAGCATGGGCTCGTCGTTCCAGAATCGGCAGGCCGGCGTTAAGCGCTGCTCGAAAAAGCGTAGTTGAAACTTGACAAACTCCGCCGCCATCGCCCAAAACAGTCCGGCCCTCTTTTATAATATAGGCTTGTTTAAAGCCATGGGCCTGGTCAATCTCCCCCACTGTTTTATTAAAAGAAAACTCCTCATTTGGTGGAATTAGAACTCCGTTAAATTTACTTGAAGCCAATTGTATGTTATGGATTCTTGAGGCAATTGAACCCCAAAACCAGGACTCGCCCTTGCTGACAAGCTCACGGATTCCCAAGTTGTTGACATCGGCAGTTTTGACGGCCGGCGGGGTAGTTAAAATCGGCAATTTGATAGTCTTTGTTTTTTCATCGGATACTTCCAGCCGGCTGATCGCATTAATTATGATTTCCGTTGTTTTTGCCTGGTTTAAAGTCAAACCCTCTTTGGCTGGTTTAAACTCTAAAACCCGGCCGGCCTCAAAGCGAAAGAGCGCATTTTGCGGCGGGGTATTAATTGAGGTTGCCAATTGACCGGCCCAGCTGGCGACTTTTTCTTCATCAAAACTGTCAGTAAAGGACAAAAAGTTGATAAGTTCCTTATCTTCTAAAGCGTTGGTATAATCAAGCGCTTCAAAGGTTAGGCTTTTTCCAATCAGCTTTTCTGCCCGCGCTTTTGTTTCTTCAGCTTGTTTTTCGCTGACAGGCGGCAAGAGTTGGTAAGTAGGGATAAAGACAGTTTCTTTTTCCAAAAAGCCGATCCTTTGGGCCAGCTTTTTCTTTAAAATTTTAGTATCAACTTCCTGCCCGGGCTTTCCCGGCTCAACGACAACATTTTTATTTACTACATTAATTGTTGCCGGAATGGCCGGCTGGTTAATTTGTGCGGAGACTGTTGCCAAAAAGGTCTCTAGCTTTTCTTCATTCAGATTATAATTTAAAGAAAGATTTCTTGGGTTTTGCCAAAGATCAAGCCTGGTTTTGATATTTTCCAAAAAAGCATCCTCACGGCCTAAAAAGTAAGATTTATCAACGGTTTTTTGGATATTGTACTCTAAAGACAGGTCGGGCAAAACAAGCCAGTAGTTTTTGTTTTCAAAAACCAGGTTTATTACCCTGGGTGCTTTTTCTTCAAGTAAAGAATTTAAACTAACGGCTGCCTCTGTTCTTGTTTTGCCACTTAAGTTCTGGCCGGCAACACTGATGAAAGGATAGACCTTTTGCCAAAAAGCAAGGTGATAGATACTAAAAACCAAAAAAGGAAAGATAATGAGGATAAAAATAACAGGGAAAAGAAAAACTGCTTTGATTTTAAAAGGAGGCTTAATCTTCTTATAGTCTTGCAATTTAGAAAAGATAAAGTGTAACATAAATTATAGCTAATGGTTTGCTAGTAGTTTATAGTTATGTTATTTTAACATGCCCAACGATAGTCCTCCTGCTCCAGACGAAAATACTAATCTAAACCAACAGACCCCGTCATTGCCGCCGACTGGTGATAGTTCTTCTCCTACTGCTCCACCTCCGCCGCCTTGGGCTTCAGCCCCCCAGACTCCGGCAGAAGCAGCGAAAGAAAACACTTCCCAAAAAAACGCCCCACTAAGCCCAAAACCAACTCCAACACCAGCGCCAGCGCCAATCTCGCCGCTTTCTCCTCCGCCGCCGCCGGCAAGCGAGCTGCCGGAGCAAATGGAGGAGAAAACTATTATCCCTCCACCAGCCGCGCCCGATGATAAAGAAAAAAAAGAAGATGAAAAAACACCGGAAATTGTTTCGCCACCGCCCCCCTCTTTTTCTACCAGTTCGGTTGCCGCCAGCCCAGCCGGGCCAGGGTCTAAACCCAAGTCGTCAATTTTTAAATATCTTATTCCTGTCCTTGGGATCTTGGCTTTTATTGCTATTTTATACTTTGTTGTTACCAGGCTTGTCCTGCCTTACTTTTCTCAAGGAACAGACCTGCCCGGAACAAGCAAAAAAAAGACCTCGACAGAGGAGGCCAGTCTTACCTATTGGGGCTTGTGGGAACCCGAGAGTATTATGAATCAAATAATCACTGACTACCAGCAAAGCCATCCTAATGTTTCTATAAATTATACTAAGCAGTCGCCCAAAGACTATCGGGAGAGGCTGCAGTCTGCTCTAGTTGGCGGCAGCGGGCCGGACATTTTCCGTTTGCACAATACCTGGGTGCCGATGTTGAAAAACGAACTTGAGCCGGCTCCCAGCGGGACAATTGATTTAAGTGGTTTTTATTCGGTAGCTTCTGAAGACTTGAAAATTGGCCAAAAAATTTATGGTGTACCTTTAGAGTTTGACGGCTTGGCTCTTTTTTACAATCCCCAAATTTTGCAGCAAGCCGGCAAGTCAGTTCCCACTACTTGGGAAGAGCTGCGCAACATCGCCGCTGAGTTGACTGTTAAAGACGCCACAGGCAAAATTCAAACTGCCGGCGTTGCCTTGGGCACAACCAATAATGTTGATAATTTTTCAGATATCTTGGGCTTGATGATTTTGCAAAACGGCGGTGACCCCGGCAGCCCAACCAGCCAGTTGGTTCAAGACGCTGTCCAGTTTTATACAATTTTTACTACTGCTGACAAGGTTTGGAATGAAACCTTACCCTCCTCAACTTATGCCTTTGCCACTGAAAAGGTGGCAATGTTTTTTGCCCCTTCGTGGCGCGCTTTTCAAATAAAAGAGATTAATCCGGACCTTGAGTTTGCTACTGTTCCTGTCCCCCAGCTTCCCGGGCCAGACGTTTCCTGGGCTACTTACTGGGTCGAAGGCGTTGCCAAACGCTCGGAAAACACCGATGCCGCCTGGGAGTTTTTAAAATACTTATCTTCCAAAGAGACAGTCACCAAACTTTATACAGCCCAAGGCAACCTAAGGCTATTTGGCGAGCCTTATGCCTTAAAAGAACTGAGTCCATCCCTGGAGAGTGATTCTTATGTTGGCGCTTTTGTCAAACAGGGCCCTTATGCTAAAAGCTGGTATCTTTGCTCGCGGACTTTTGATAATGGATTAAATGATAGAATCATCAAATACTATGAAGATGCGGTCAATGATATTATAAATGGCAAGGACATACAAACGGCTCTTAGCACTACTTCTTCGGGTGTTTCCCAAATTCTTTCCCAATACGGCATAAGCCAGACCCCAAGCCAGCAAATTTCAGAGCCCGAAACAAGCACACCTTCTTCAACATCTTCATCCGAAAGTCTTGGGACAATATAAAAAGTGAAGCAAGCTATTTTGAAAACCCTAGCTTATTCTGATGTTTTCTCTTTTCCTTTAGCTAAAGTCGAGATTTGGCGGTTTTTGATTTGGGAGAAAAAGACCAAAGAGCCTTTAAAAAAAGAGTTTGAAAAGAGCTTGAGAAAACTTATAAAAGAAAAGACTATTGGTGAAAAAGAGGGTTTTTTTTATCTAAAAAATAAAGCTGGCTTAGTTAGTAAAAGAAAGAAGTTAGAGAAAATAAATAGAGAAAAATTAAAAATTGCCCGGCGATTTACCCAAAAAATAAAATTTATTCCTTGGGTAAAAGCGATTTTGATAACTGGCGCTTTAGCAGTCGGCAATGCAAAAGGTGGGGATGATATTGATCTTTTAGTAATAACTAGCGAGAAAAGACTTTGGCTAACTCGCTTTTTAGCGGTTTTTTTAGCTGAGGTTTTGCGGGTTAGGCGAAGGCCGGGACAAAAAGATGTTAAGAACAAGATTTGCTTTAATCTTTTTTTGTCAGAAAATTATCTTAAAATCTCTGCCAAAAATCAAAACCTTTTTACTGCCCATGAAATAGCCCAAGCAAGGTTAGTTTTTGAAAGAGAAAAAACTTATCAAGACTTTTTAAATGCCAACTTGTGGGTTAGAAAGTATTTACCGAATGGGTTCACCAGCCACCAGCCACCCACGCCAGAGGGTGGGCAGGCAGCCACCAGCCACCAGCAAGATTCAAAATTAAAAAATAAAACATCAGCCTTCAGCAATCAGCCTTCAGCCATTCTTAATCTTCTTGAATCCCTTGCCTACAATCTTCAAATAAAATACATGGAATCAAAGAAAACTTCGGAGAAAGTTTCTAAAAACTTTGCTTTCTTTCATCCTAAAAAAAGAGGAAAAGTGATTTTGAGCAACTACACAAGAAAAATTAGGAAGATTAGTGTATAGTAATATGGAGATAATTAGTTGATTAGTTAATTGAGTTGATTAGTTTTTTATTTTTCCTAGTTAACTAATTTCTAATCAACTAGTCAACTTAGAAAGAAAAATATGGGTAGTCTTACCAGTAAAAAAGTCGCCATGATTATTGCCCCGCGGAATTTTCGTGACGAGGAGTATTTCCAACCAAAGGTTGTTCTTCAGGCAGAAGGGGCGATGATTGACACAATTGCCGACACCAAGGAAGAAGAAGCAACCGGCATGAAGGGCGGCAAGGCGAAGATCGATAAAACTTTAGATAAAGCCAAAGCCGTAGATTATGGCGCTGTAGTTTTTGTCGGCGGTTCAGGCGCAGCCAAGTATTTTACTAACCAAAAAGCCATTTCTTTGGCAAAAGAAGCAGTTGAGGCAAACAAGGTAGTTGGTGCTATTTGTATTGCTCCTTCAATTTTAGCAAATGCCGGAGTTTTAGAAGGCAAAAAAGCTACCTGTTTTTCTTCAGAAAAACAAAAGTTGCAAAAAACTGGCGCTCAAGTTCAAGACAAACCTGTTGTCGTAGATGGCAAGATAATCACCGCTTCCGGCCCCGAAGCTGCTATGGATTTTGGAAGAGAACTAGTTAAAGCCTTGTCTTAGGTTAAACAACTAATAACAACCTATTAACGCGCAGCAAATAACTACTAATAACCGTTATTTATAGTTATTAATGATTATTCATTGTTATTCATCGTTCCTAATTCCCAGCTTTTTCCTGTGTCCAAAATCACTTCTCTAAAAAAACTTCTATTCATAATCCATAATCTATCATCCATTACTAAAACAGTAGTTTTAGCCACCGGTGTTTTTGACCTTCTCCATTCAGAACACAGAAAATTTTTAAAAAAAGCCAAAGAGCAAGGCGAAATTTTATTGGTTGGCGTAGAGACTGATGCCCGAGTCAGAAAGCTTAAGGGCCTGGGCCGACCGGTTTGGGACTTGGCAAAAAGACTTAAAGAAATTTCCAAGCCTGCCTTTGTTGATTTTGCTTTTCCTTTACCGGAAAAGTTTGACAAGCCAGAAGATCATGAGAAACTAATTGCTCAACTTAAACCCGACATTTTGGCTGTTTCTGCCAGCACCCCAAACCTTAAAGCCAAAAAAAAACTAATTGAAAAATACGGCGGCAAATTAAAGGTGGTTCTTCCCTACAATCCCAAAGTTTCTACAACAAAGATTATTTCTTCGCTTTTTCCCGCAGCGTCGGGTAAACAATGATAGCTACCGCCAGAAGGGCAATGGCACTAACCAGATAAAAAAACTGTAATGGATCTACCATCATTTTTTAAGCCTCCTCAATAAAAATAAACTTGCAATTATAAATCCTAAGCCAACCACTAAATCCAATAATACTACAAAAGGATTTATTTTCTCAATTCCAATTAATGCCGGAAGCACCATCGAACCCCAGATTAAAAGACCAGCATTACCCAATATTTCCGACAACCGATCAAGCTGGTAGTCGTTAAAGATAAACATCTATTTTCTAAAGAAACAATTAATCACTCCGAGATTTCTTTTTAAGCCCAGCCGTTTCTTTTCCGAAAACGTATAGACATCAATTAGTTTAAAACCCGCTTTTTTTAAATATTTTTTAATTTCTTTCTGGTTAAACCAAGTATAAAACCTAGGATTGCCACCAGACATATCTTCAGATTTGTATCCTTCGCCTTCGCCCTCTTTAAAAGAAACATAACTAACTCCGTCTTTTTTAAGAACACGATAGAATTCTTTAAGCGCCGGGACAATATCTTCTCTTTCCAGATGAATTAGAGCGACGTTGGACCAAATGCCATCAAAGACTTCATCATCAAAATCTATTTTTAATATATTCCTATATAAAAATTTAGCTTTTGAAGCGTACTTTTTGGCATATTTTAAAAGACCTTTTGATAGATCAATGCCAATAACATTAAACTTTTCAGAAAGTATTTTTGAGTCTCGCCCCCAACCGCACCCGGCATCCAAAACTAAAGCATTCTTGGGCAATAACTTTTTGAATTTTTTAAGCTCTTTTAATGGCTCAAGCCCTTTAGTCTTTTCAACATACTGCTTAACAATTTTGTTATATGTTTTTATAGTTTTTCGAAGAGACTATTTCATGCTTAAATTTTTAACATAAAAAAACTCACCCCTTGACATCCAATTTTCAATTTGGTAAAAAGTAAAATGTTCTGAGAAAAATAAGCACTTGATTTTGTGAAGCGCTAATTGTAGAATACAGAATAATGAGGTATCAAAAGTACCAAAGGTACCAAAAGTGTCAAAAACTCTCAAATTAAAATTAACTTTGCACTTTTAACTTTTAATTTGAGTGACTGAAAGGAGCTTTTTATGGCGAGACAAAAACAACCAAAATTACAACCAACCCCGGGATACATTTTACTCCAACCTGTTAAGGCGGCTAAAAAAACCAAATCCGGTATATATTTACCAGACTCTCATGATGAAAAACCCCAGCAAGCCAAAGTTTTAGCCGTTGGCGGCGACACTAAAAAACATAAAGCCTCTTGCAAAAAAGGAGACAATGTTATCTACAAAAAATGGGGCGGCGACGAGGCTAAACTTGATGTTTTCGGCAAAGAATATTTGTTTGTAAAATTTGAGGACATCCTCGCAATTGTTAAATAGTATATTTTAAATCGAAAGGAGGCCACGTAAAGTTTTCTTGATTTGCTCGCCAACGCTCGCATTCACGAAAACCACGTGGTTTAGAAAACCATGGCAAAACAACTAAAATATAAACAAGATGCTAGAGACCTGCTCGTTAAAGGGGTAAACCAGGTAGCAACTGCTGTTACTACTACCTTAGGGCCCAAAGGAAGAAACGTTGCTTTGGATAAAAAATGGGGCGCACCAACTATTACCCACGATGGTGTTTCTGTTGCCAAAGAAATCGAGCTGGCAGACCCTTTTGAAAACATGGGCGCCCAGCTTATAAAAGAAGCAGCTGAGAAAACTTCAGACAAGGCCGGCGACGGCACGACCACTGCTACAGCGATAGCTGCCAGCATTATTAATGCCGGCATGGAGGCCTTTTCCGGCGGCATGGCCGCTGTCCACCCAATGGTTTTTAAGGATGAATTGGAAGAGGGTGTTGAAAAAGTAATGAAGAAAATAAAAGAGATGGCCAAACCGGTAAAAGGCGATGAGGAAATAGAGCAGATTGCCAATATCTCTGCTCAAGACTCCAAGATCGGCAGTAAAATTGCCGAAGCTTTAAAAAAGGTCGGCCCAAACGGCGTTGTTACTGTTGAGGAAGGCAAGGGTCTTGAAGTAACCATTGATTACAAAGAAGGGATGGAGTTTGACAAAGGCTATGTTTCTCCTTACTTTGTTACCAATACCGATACAATGGAGGCAGAGATTGAAAACCCGGCAATTTTAATTACCGACCAAAAGATTTCTGCTGTTTCCGACCTTTTGCCCTTTTTAGAAAACGTTGTTAAAAAGACTAAAAACTTAGTCATCATAGCTGACGAGATTGAAGGCGAAGCCTTAGCAACCCTAGTTGTTAACAAATTAAGAGGTGCTTTCAATGTGGTTGCCGTTAAAGCCCCGGGTTTTGGCGACCGCCGCAAGGCAATGCTTGAAGACATTGCCGTTTTAACCGGCGGCAGCTTGATTTCTGAAGATACCGGCAGGAAACTGGACTCAGTTGAGCCCAAAGATTGCGGTTATGCAGACAAGGTTTGGACTGACAAGGAAAACTGTCGCATAATCGGAGGCAAGGGTGACAAAAAGGCAATTCAGGCCAGGATTGCCTCCATTAAAAACGAGATGGAGACTTCGGACTCTGAATTTGACACTGAAAAGCTTGAGGAAAGACTGGCTAAGCTTTCAGGCGGAGTTGCTATCATTGAAGTTGGTGCCGCCTCGGAAACCGAGATGGAAGAAAAAAAATCCCGGGTTAAAAACGCGGTTGCTGCCACCAAGGCGGCTATTGAAGAAGGCATTGTCTCAGGCGGAGGGATTGCTCTTTTGCAAGCCCGCGAGGTTCTGGTTTTGGAAAAAGGCAAAGCCGGGAAAGGCAGCGGGATAAAAGAGCACGGCAGTCCTGCTTGGGCCGCTTTGTACCGCGCCCTTGCTGCCCCGACAGAAGGCATTTTGAGAAATGCCGAGGTCAACTGGCCAGAGATTTACCGGAAAATCCTTAAAAAGGACTCCAAGTCTTACGGGTACGACGTGATCAGGAAAAAGCATGGTGATATGTTTGCCATGGGTGTTATTGATCCGGTCAAGGTCGTCAGACTGGCTCTTGAGAATGCCGCCAGCATTGCCTTAATGGTCCTGACAACCGATGCCTTGGTAACCGACCTTCCCGAAAAGGAAGAAAAAACCCCAGCTATGCCTCCCGGCGGCGGCATGCCCGGCGGGATGGGAATGTGATAAAAAAATTAAAAATCAAATATAAAAAATCAAAAATACAGACTTAAATATTAAAAATTTTCCCCGCGCCATCCGGCGCGGGGTTTTGGTAAAATAATATGAACCAAAAAATAGCTTTTCTGACTTCTGTTTTCTATTTGAAATACCAGCTTTCATAGGTTTACGTGGAGCGGTGAGCAGAGAGCTTCGTTTTGTAAAGGGCAGGGCTGATGGGATAAAAATCTATAAAGGATAAAAGGCTTTAAAGTGGGACCTGTTCTTCTTTTTAGGATTTAGTACTCTCCCTGCTATAGTTATCTTAGCCGATTTGAAAGAAAGCAGTAATTTATTTATAAATATAACCTTTTGCACTATTGCATTTTTAGCTGTTTTTATTTCGTCAGGCTATTTAAAAGACTTTCCGCCATAAAATAAAATATTAACTTTTCCTAAAGCAAAGCAATCCCAAGCTAAAGCCTTAATTACAAAAAAGGAAAAAGGTTTAAACCATTTTCCCTTTTCGCTACTTGACAAAATATACACCACATAGTTTAATGTATATATTATGAAAAGATACCAACTTTATCTTAATCCACACTCTGTTTCTATAATTGATGAGGTGGAAGAGTATACTGATATTTCCCGTTCGGCCTTGATAAGAATGGTTGTCGATAGCGTTGCCTACAACGTAACCAGGGTTTTGGCCAAAAAAGCGCCTTTTCCTAAGACATATCCCCATATGGATTCCCTAATGGGAACGCTTAAAGTTAAAAAGAAGGGTAAAGTTAACTTCTCTGAGAGGAAAGACAGTCGTTACTATAAAGACTAAAAAGACTAATGAAAGTATTTTTTGACACTAGCGCTTTTATTGCTTTTTTTATAAAAGAGGATGTTAAACACGAGGAAGTTGTTGAAAAATATAAAGAGTATAAAAGACAAAGAGCCTTATTTTTAACTTCAGATTATGTTTTAGATGAGCTTTATACAAGACTAATCTATGATTTTAATAAAAGAGCCTGTAAAGATAGAATAGAAAAGTTAAGTCTTGCAGAAAAAAATGGGGAATTAAAAATTTTCAATATAGACAATTTAATTTTTAAAAAAGCTCTAGAAGTTTTCTTAAAATTTGCTGAACATAAGATTTCTTTTACTGATGCGACAATTTATGTTTGTGTAAAAGAGTTCAAATTAGACGAAGTTTTTACCTTAGATACTGATTTTAAAAAAATTGGCCTTAAAGTTTCTCTTATTTAAGAGTTAAAAAGGGGATTTTTATGAAAATCACTAACAAATTATTTTCTTTGATCTTGGCTCTATTAGCTGTTTTTAGCTTGAGCGGCTGCCAGGGGCAGCAAGTTAGCGAGAAAGTAAAAGAATCTGTTGACAAAGCCGCTTCGGAAATTACTAAAACTAAAGAGGCGGAAGAGGAAAAAGAAGCCTACTCTGACTGGCGAGTTTTTGAAAACGAAAAACATAAGTTTAGTTTTAAGTACCCTGCGGGCTGGGAGCTTTCTGAAAATGTTGACAGGGAAGACCTTTACAGCCTGACGTTGGCTAAAAAGGATGCTTCTCAGGAAAAAGTTCAAGTCTATATGGAAGAAATGGTGCCCTCTTATACTATTAATGTCTCTGTAGAGCCTAACCCAGATGGTCTTTCAGCCCAAGATTTTTATCTTGATATGTTTGGTGAAAGCTCAAAGGAAACAGCCAAAGAGGGCATAGAAAAGGTCAGTTTTGGAGGTGCTGACGGGATAAAATATCCTGAAGTTTCCGCCCCTTCGTCCGGGCCGGCCACCGGCATACTTTTGGCCAAAAACTCAAAACTTTACCGTTTTGTTTACGGGGCGTTAGCCCACCAGGAAACCCACGAAAAATTCTTGCCAGAATTTATGGAAATTCTTGAAACCTTAAAATTCTCAGAATGAGATTGATTGTAATGATGCCATAAATGGCATCATTAATTTGAGGTGCGATAAATCGCACCGCTACAATTTTATGGATTTGGTAACAAATTAAGCAAAAAAACAAATACTCTCTTGAAGAAAAAGAGCAGGATAAAGTCAAATTTCTCAGCTACCAACCGACCCTACTTCATCATATTAAGATATCCAAGAGTAGCTAAAATTATAAAACCAGCTGCCCAGCGCAAAGGGTGTTCTTGAACCACTGGATAAGTTAGCAAAACACCCAAGCCCATTCCCAAAAGCACATTAACCACCGCGCTATAATGTGGGTGCTGGCTCATGTACTTTTTACATTTCGCACAATCAATCATTTTTTTCTCACCTCCCTCGTTTACCCGACTAACTTTCTGGCTAAAAGCCTAAAAGTTCGACGGGGTGAACCCGTCTAAGTTTCTGGCAGCGGTACCGACAAGTGATCGTGTGAGCGCGCCACGAAATTTGGCGGGTCCCATCGTAGCCCCATGCCCAGCCCCTTGTAAATATTTGGGTTTACGGGGCCTCGCCAATTTTTAATAATAAATCTGTATCTCCAGTAGAACACAAATAAAAACCCTTTTGCAATAAGAAAAAATATACAGAAGTTAAAGTGGAATTTCTCTCCGCCAGCCGGCGGATCGAAATGCTATTTAGGATGCGATAAATCGCATCGCTACAATTAATTTTTTCTCCAATCTCTATCTCAAGTTTGCTTGGGCAACACTGCCAGCGGATTTATATTCTGCCCGTCCTCTATCACCTCAAGGTGCAGGTGAGGGCCGGTAGAAAAGCCGGTTGAGCCGACATAGCCTAAGGTTGTATTTTTGTCGACCTCTTGGCCAGCCTCTACCTTAATATAGCTTAGGTGGGCGTATCGGGATAAAAGCCCGTCGCCATGGTCAATAATTATATTTCTGCCATAGCTCCATCTTAAGTATTCAACGCTGACTACTTTACCACTAGCCAAGGGATAAATTATTTGATTGTCATTGCCGGCCAGGTCAACAGCCGGGTGATACCAGTGGTAGCCTTGGGAAATATAGCCGCCAACTGGCCACCTGTAGGTAGTTTCAGTTGTAACTACTTCTTCGGGTTCAGGCAGTACCACTACTTCTTCGGCCTGGTTTTCGACAAAGGTTTTATCCTTTTCTAAAGCAGCAATCGGCGTTTTGAAAGCAGAGGTTAAAATGACTGCCGCCGCTAAATTAGCTCCAAGAACTTTTTTAGTCGAGCCAGCTTCAAAGAGTTTTCTGAAAAACCGGGAAATTCGTAAACTGCCCCAGCGGTCTTCAGTAAAGGCCCTTTTACTATTTTTCGGTAAAGAAACAACATCCAGGACCGCCTTCCAGCCGATAAAAGCTAGATAAGCGCCAACCAATCCAAAAAGGTTTTGGGCCAATTTAAACCAAAACAAGACAGGGCTAAGCCTTTTTCCAAACCTAGTGGTTTTAGTCATAATGCGGCTTTATTTAGGCCACAAAAAAATCCTCCTTTTCTGGAGGACGAAGCATATATTACCATAAAAAAACAGCCTGTCAACCCCCAATTTCCTCGAGAACCTTCGGTTAAAGTTAGGTTTTAGCTACCTTTTTACAACGCTGTGTTGTTTCCAGGGATGATTGTCATTTGGAGGACGGCTGCCTACCTCTTGCCCTGACCTGACAAGGACCTCTCGTCCTTTTTCTGATAAATTCGGGTGTCCTTGTATTTCGGGGCGAGTATATCTTTTAAAAGTAGTAATACTTACTCCTAATTCTGCTGCCCCTTGTTTTACTGTTAACCCTTTTACAAGTTTTAAATATGCCACAGCATCTTCTCCATTTTCATGTCCAAGATCGATTGCCTTCTCATCTGTTGGTGTAGGTCCAAAACTAGCCGGACTGTAAATTCTCATGCCATCCGGTGGAATATCAAGCACTTCTCTTAGTTTATTTAGTTGTGTTCTGGACATTTTAAAACAATCGGCAATAGTATGCAGAGGGTTGCCACCATCATCCACGCCTTGTTCGGGGTCTCGAAAATCAAGAAAAACTTCTTTTGCTGGCCTTCCATATACTCTTTCTATTTCTTTTATTCTTTTATCTAGTGAGACATATGTAAGGGGCATGCCTAGTGCATCCCGGATTCTAAATAGGGTATTCGGTGGTATATTGAGCTCTTCTGCTACCAATTCCCAATTTTCTTTTTCAGTTTTTAAAGCCGTTATTGTCTCAGCGGCTGGCCTTTTGTACGCCTTTTCTATAGCGGCTATCCTAGTTTCTAATGGAACATTTGTTTTTATAGGCATACCTAAGTGAGTACGGAGTCTTCGTAAGGAAGTTGGACTTGTTTCAAGTTCTTCTGCAGCTGCACTAAAACTTCCCAAATCGTTTTTTAAATCTTCAATCACCTGGCTTGCAGGTTGACCATATTTTCTCTCGATTTTTCTCCTCTGTTTTTCAACAGCGCATACCCTTTCTTGCATATGGTAAAATAAAAAAGCTAGGAGAATAACAAAGCCCCATATTCTTATTGTTGCCAAACAAAAAGAGCGGGGAAATATTTTTCTCCTAGTTTTTATTACAAAAAAAGCGCTCTTTTAGAGCGCTTTAAATCAAAACCTTTTAATAAAAAGTGTCATCATTGCCCTTCTGGATTTATATTTAGTTAGTTTTTTCTACCTTAAAAAATTTTAAAGCCGATGTCAATTCATATTTTTTTACCATTAACAAAAAGGTTTTTGATTTGCCAGTTGACAAAAAAGTTTTTTGTGGTTTAATAAGATGTAAAGCCTTTTAAAGTAGGCGTACTTTTGTACGTTCTTTTTTTCTTGGAGTTCCTCTCTTGATTTTTTGGTTAACTTAAACGTCCAGAAAAATTTTTGATTCAGGCTCATAAAAAGCCTGGATTTTTTGTTATCTCTATGGCAGCAAAACCCTTAAAGCAAACCAAGCGGTTTTTCTGGGGCAAGCCCTACAAACACCTCCCTCCCCTCGACCTTTTGAAGGTCCAGAAAGAGTCTTACGAGGATTTTTTAAAAACTGGGATCCAGAAAAAACTGCAGGAAATCTCACCGATTGAGGACTTTACCGGCAAAAACTGGGAGCTTGCCTTTTTATCCCACCAGATTGACAAGCCCTCCTATGAAATTTCCGAGGCCTTGTTTAAAGGCCTCACTTTTGATGCCCCTTTAAAAGTTTTAACCCGCTTGACAAACAAAAAAACCGGCGAGACAACCGAGCAGGAAGTCTTTTTAGGAGATTTACCCTTGATGACTCCCCGAGGGACCTTTATTATAAACGGCATAGAACGAGCAATTGTCTGCCAGTTGGTGCGTAGCCCGGGCGTTTTTTTCTCAGGCGAGATAGACAGAAATACCGGCCGGATGCTTTATCAGGCAGAACTTCGTCCTTTGCGCGGCTCTTGGCTGGAATTTGAGGTTAACAAAAACGACACTATAACTATCAGAATAGACCGTCATCGCAAAATCCCGGTTACTACTCTTTTGAGGGCCAGCGGCATTGTAACTGATAAGGAAATTTTTGACAACTTTTCTAAGGTAGATAAAGACGACCGGTTTATCCCGGCAACTATTGATAAAGACCCGACCAAAACCCAGGAAGAGGCTTTAGTTGAGATTTACCAGCGTTTGCGTCCCGGCGAGCCAGCGATCTTAGAAAACGCCCGCCAGCTTTTGGAGCATATGTTTTTTGACCCTCGACGCTACGACTTAGGAAAAGTCGGCCGCTACAAATTAAATAAAAGGCTTGGGCTGGACCTTGATATAGAAAAAATCCATGTTTTGACAAAAAAAGACATAGTGGCTACTTTAAAATACTTAATTTCCTTGCAAAACGGCAAAGGCAAGGTCGACGATATTGACCACTTGGCAAACCGCCGGGTGCGCCGCGTCGGCGAGCTGGTTGCTACCTTGGCTTTTAGGATTGGCCTTTTGCGGCTTGAGCGTTCTATAAAAGAGAAAATGAGCTTGACTAAAAGCGATGAGCTGGTTACTCCAAGCAGCTTGGTCAATCCCCGGCCGATGGTGGCGGCAATCTCTGAGTTTTTCCGAAGAAACCGCTTATCTACGATTCTTGACCAGATAAATCCTCTTGCAGAGATTGACAATCTCCGCCGATTATCGGTAATGGGCCGCGGCGGGGTGACTCGCGAGAGAGCTTCCTTTTCTATGCGCGATATAAACCACTCTCAGTATTCGCGTATCTGTCCGGTCCGCTCGCCTGAGGGGCCAAACATCGGCTTGGTTACTTACCTTTCTCTTTACGCTCGTATTAACGAATATGGCTTTTTAGAAGCACCTTACAGAAAAGTAAAAAAAGTTACCCGCAGCAACAAGACAAAAATGAAAGTAACTGATGAGATTGTTTATATGTCGGCTAATGATGAAGAGGACCACTACATAACCCATGCAGAGGTTGACATTGACCGCTACGGCTATATCACTGACGAATGGGTGCCGGTTCGCTACAATGGCGAGTTTTTGGAAACGCCGGTCACCCAGGTAGAATATATTGATGTTGTTTCCCGCCAGGTCGTCGGCACCTCAGCCTCTCTTATACCCTTTTTAGCCCATGATGAGGCAAACCGGGCCCTGATGGGCACGCACATGCAGTGCCAGGCAGTGCCTTTAGTTGAGCCGAAAAGTCCGATTGTCGGTACCGGCATGGAAGGTGATGTCGCTGAGGCCACCAACCGGGTTGTCCGCGCCGCTGTCGCCGGCAAGGTTGAGTTTGTTGATGCCGAGAAAATTGATTTGAAGATCAAGGTGAGCGATGCTAAAAAGTTAAAAGAAAAAAAGGGTAGTTTGTCGGAGAACGCCAGCTTAAGAGGTAATATCCTAACCTACAATATTGCTAAATTCCGCCGTACTTCACAAAGCACTAGTTATTCCCAGAAACCGCTTGTAAGCTTAGGCAATAAGGTCAAAAAAGGGCAAATCATTATTGACGGCCCAGCTTCAGACAATGGCGAGTTGGCTTTGGGACGAAATCTTTTAATTGCTTATATGCCTTTTGAAGGTTTAGGTTACGAGGACGCCATTGTAATCTCCGACCGTTTAGTAAAAGAAGATGTTTTAACCTCTGTTCATGTAAACGAGTACGAAGCTCAGGTTATGGATACCAAACTTGGGCCTGAAGAGCTAACCTGCGATATCCCCAATGTCGGCGAGGGCGACTTAGCCAGTTTAGGCGACGATGGTATCATCGCTGTCGGTTCAGAAGTCGGCCCCGGCGATATTTTGGTCGGTAAAATTGCTCCCAAAGGAGAAACAGAACTAACCGCCGAAGAAAGGCTTTTGCGGGCGATTTTCGGGGAAAAAGCCCGGGAGGTCCGCGATACTTCTTTACGTATGCCCCATGGCGAGCAGGGAACAGTTGTTGATATCCAGATTTTGGACCGTGAGGAAGATGACGAGCTTGATCCTGGAGTTAACAAAGTTGTCAAAGTTAAAGTAGCCCAGATGCGCAAAGTGGTTATTGGAGATAAACTGGCCGGCCGACACGGCAACAAAGGGGTAATTTCTAAAATAATCCCGGCCCATGACATGCCTTATTTAAAAAACGGCAAGCCGGTTGATATCATTATTTCTCCTCTTTCAGTTTTGGCAAGAATGAATTTAGGCCAGCTTTTAGAAACTCACTTAGGATGGGCAGCAAAAAAACTAGGTTATAGAGTGGCTTTGCCGGTTTTTGAAACCCAGGAAGAGGAAAAGATTGAAAAGGAGCTTAAAAAGGCCGGTCTGCCGCCTACTGGTAAGACTCAACTTTATGATGGTAAGACAGGCAAGTCTTTTTCTGAAAAGACGGTTGTCGGCATTGGATATATCTTAAAGCTAATCCATATGGTTGAGGACAAGACCCATGCTCGCTCAACCGGACCTTACTCTTTGGTAACCCAACAGCCTTTGGGCGGCAAAGCCCAGATGGGCGGCCAGCGTTTAGGCGAGATGGAGGTTTGGGCCTTGGAGTCCCACCGCGCGGCGCACACCCTACAGGAAATGCTGACTATAAAATCTGATGATGTTGTCGGCCGGGCCAAGGCTTTTGAGGCAATCGTTAAAGACACTGAGATTCCTGAAGCAACCGTGCCTGAGTCTTTTAAAGTTTTAGTTAAAGAACTAAACAGTTTAAAATTAAACATTATTCCTGGCGGAGTGGTGGAGAAAGAGGACACAGAAAAGGTAAGAAAAGTAGAAGAAGCAGCACCCGACTCCGCTAAAGCTACGACGGGCAAGAAAGTGGGAAAAGGGGCAGAGAAGAAAAAAAAGGGAGGAAAAAAAGACGATGATGTTGATGATACTAGTGATGATGGCAAGACTAAAAAGAAGGTATCAAAAGTATCAAAGGGAAAAGGAGGAAAGAAATAAAATTTTCCCTCCCCTCAAATGAGGGGAGGAAGCATGGTGTAAGCCAGGCAGGTGGGGTGATGAAAGCATTGGGAGTGTTTGAAATCCAGTCAACACCACGCTAATCAGCGCATTTATGAAAAACATAATTGACTTTAGTTCTCTAACCGTGAAACTTGCTTCGCCAGATGAAGTAAAAGCTTGGTCTCACGGTGAAGTAACCAAACCAGAAACTATAAACTACCGGACTCTAAAACCTGAGAAAGACGGCCTTTTTTGCGAGCGGATCTTCGGTCCCAGTAAAGACTGGGAATGTTATTGCGGCAAGTACAAGAGAATCCGCTATCGGGGTATTATTTGCGACAAGTGCGGTGTTGAAGTGACCCAGTCGCGCGTTAGGCGGGAAAGGATGGGCCACATAAAACTGGCTTGTCCGGTTGCCCATGTTTGGTTTTTTAAAGGGGCTCCTTCAAAGATTTCTTTGCTTTTGGATGTCTCGCCGCGCAATCTAACAGGGGTGATTTACTTTGCCCGCTATCTGGTTTTGGAAGTCAAGGATGCTAAGAAAAAAGAGGCCTTAAAAAAGCTGGAGATCGACTTAAAAAGGGTTAAGGAGGAACTTAAAGAGAAAAATAAGAAAGAAATAGCAAGGGTTAAAAAGGAAAGCAAAAAAAAGCTTAAAGAAATTGACAAAAATATCAAGTCAAAAGAGCAGAAAGAGCTAGCCAAAAAGGAAGCGGAAATCAAGAAAAACCAAAAAATAATTTCTTTAAAGGAAGATTTGAATGACCAGCAGGAGACTGCCGAGGATGTTTACAAAGCTGTTGCCGACTTGGTTAAAAAGATAGATACGAATACTATTCTGACAGAGGAAGAGTATTTGAAACTTGCCGACTATGGAGTTTCTGACTTTTTGAAGGTCGGCATGGGCGCCGAAAGCTTGCTTGAGGCAATTAAAAAACTTGATCTTGACAGACTGGTGACTAAGCTTCGCCAGAAAGCGCGCAAGATTAAAACCCAAAAGCGGGTTAAGATTATAAAGCGCCTAAGAGTTGCCGAAGGCATGAAAAATGCCGGCATTAACCCTGTCTGGATGATTTTGCGTTTTTTGCCGGTGATCCCGCCTGACCTGCGGCCAATGGTCCAGCTTTCAGGCGGCCGGTTTGCGACTTCTGATTTAAATGATCTTTACCGCCGGGTGATCAATAGAAATAACCGCCTAAAACACCTAATAGGCCTAGGTGCCCCGGAAATAATTTTGCGCAATGAGAAAAGAATGCTCCAGGAGTCAGTTGATACTCTAATTGACTCTTCCCAGTCAGGGCAGTCGCGCCGCCGCGGCCGCGGCAGCCGGGAGCTAAAGTCCCTTTCTGAAATGCTTCGCGGCAAACAAGGCCGCTTCCGCCGCAATCTTTTAGGTAAAAGAGTCGATTACTCCGGCCGCTCGGTTATTGTTGTCGGCCCGGAGTTAAAGCTTAACCAATGCGGCCTGCCAAAAGAGATGGCTTTGGAGCTTTTCAAGCCCTATGTCTTGAGGGAGCTTATTGCCAAAGGCTTTGCTCCAAATGTCCGTTCGGCAAAGTATGTTTTGGAGAAAAAGCCGCCCGAGGTTTTTGATATCTTGGGCGAAATTACTAAAAAACACCCGGTCTTTTTAAACCGGGCGCCGACTTTGCACAAGCTGGGCATTCAGGCATTTTTCCCTGTTTTAATCGAAGGCAATGCTATAAGTCTTCATCCTTGTGTCTGCGCCGGCTACAATGCTGACTTTGACGGCGACCAGATGGCTGTCCATGTGCCCCTTTCCGAAAAGGCCAAAAAAGAGGCGGAAAAGCTGATGATGCCTGAGAAAAATCTCTTAAAGCCGGCTGACGGCTCGCCAATAACCCTGCCTAATAAAGAAATTGCTTTAGGCTACTACTACTTGACTTTTATAAACCACGATTTAGTTCAAAAAGAAAACCAACATTTCTTCGCTAGTCCCAATGAGGCAATTTTTGCCCTGCAGCAAGAGGCTGTAAAAGTTCATGAGCCAATTAGGCTAAAAACAGGCGATGAGATTATAGAAACAACTGCCGGCCGCGTCCTTTTCAACAAAGCCCTACCAAAGTCTTTAAGGTTTATCAACCAAAGTATGACGGCCGGGAGGGTTAAAGACCTTATAAGAAAGGCCTTAAAGGTTTGTACCCAAAAAGAGATGGTTAAACTAATTGACGATCTTAAAGAATTAGGTTTTGCGTGGGCGACCAAATCAGCTATTTCCGTTGCTGTTTCCGATTGCAAGGTAATTCCTGAAAAAGAGGAAATCATAAAAAAAGCCAATAAAAAGGTTGAGGAGATTGAGAAAAACTTTAAACTGGGCTTAATTACTAACGAGGAAAAAAAGCGTCTTTCAAATGATGTCTGGCTTGGGGTAACAGAGGAAATTGCCGATAAAACCTGGGAAGGCTTTGGTTCGAAAAACACCATTCGGACGATTATCGCCTCAGGCAGCACCCGGGCCTCAAAAGACCAGATAAAGCAGTTGGCGGCCATGCGAGGCTTAGTCGTTGATCCCTTGGGCAAGATTGTTGAGCTGCCGACTAAGTCAAACTTCCGCGAGGGCTTATCTGTTTTTGAGTATGTTACCTCGGCTCGGGGTTCAAGAAAAGGCTTGACAGACTCAGCTATAAAAACAGCTGATGCTGGCTATTTAACCCGCCGATTAGTTGATGTTTCCCACGACATGATTATCCGCATGGAGGATTGCGGTACCAAAAAAGGTTTGGAGATCAAGCGCCAGGGCCGGCGCAGCCGGATGTTTTTCAGTAGAGTTCTTGGCAGGGTTTTGGCCAAAAAAGTTTCTCATCCTAAGACTAAAAAGACTTTGTTTAAAAAAGGCGAGATCATAACTGAGGAAAAGCTTAGTTCTTTAAATAAAACCAAGGTTGAAAAAGTTACTGTCCGCTCCCCCCTAAAGTGCGAAGCGCCTTATGGTTTGTGCCAAAAGTGTTATGGCTGGGACTTTTCTACCAAAGAAATAGTTGAAATAGGTGTTCCTGTTGGAGTGATGGCTGCCCAGTCAATCGGCGAGCCGGGCACCCAGCTGACAATGCGTGTTAAACACTTTGGCGGCATTGTTGTATCTGACGTTACTCAGGGTCTTCCTCGTGTTGAGGAGCTTTTCGAAGCCAGAAGGCCAAAGGTTCTTTCGCCAATCTCTGAAATAAGCGGCAGGGTTAGAGTTAAAAAAACCAGCCAGGGATATAAGATAAAGGTCAAAAACACCAATGTCAAGCCAGCCGAGGAGAAAACTTACACTGTTTCCCTAACAAGCACCCTAAAGGTTAAAAGCGGCGATTTGATCCCGGCCGGCCACCAGCTGGCTTCAGGGGGATTGAATATCCAGGATGTTTTGGAAGTAAGGGGTTTATCTTCTGCCCAGGCTTACTTAGTTTCTGAAGTGCAAAGGGTTTATGAGTCCCAGGGTATTCCTATAAATGACAAGCATTTTGAAGTGATCGTCAAAAAGATGAGCAGCAAGGTTAAAATCGAGAGCCCGGGAGACACACCCTTTTTAATCGGCGAAGTTGTTGAGAAAACTACCTTTACCCGCGAAAACGCGGCCGTGCTTGCGGCCGGCGGCGAACCGGCGACTGCCCAGGTGATTATCTTGGGAATTAGTAGGTCGGCCCTTTTTACCGAATCCTGGCTCTCAGCCGCCTCTTTTGAAGAAACCTCAAATGTTTTAACCAATGCCGCCATTAGTGGCAAAATCGATTACTTGATGGGGCTTAAAGAAAATGTTATTATAGGACGCTTGATCCCAACGTCGAAGAAAAGAGCTGTCATTGACGATAGTCAATAACAGCGTAATAGGTAATTCGTAAATCGTGATACGTAAAAATCCAGAATAAAAATTAATTTTTAATTTTTCATTTTAAATTTTAAATTTGAAACGTGCCGACAATAAATCAACTTATCAGAAAAGGCAGAAAGAAGAAAAAGCGCCGGATTAAAGCGACTGCTCTACGCAAGTCTTTTAATGCCAAAGACCGACGGGTTATAAAGACCATAAACCCTCAAAAGAGGGGGGTTTGTACTGTGGTTAAAACAATGACTCCCAGAAAGCCAAATTCTGCTTTGAGAAAAGTTGCCAGAGTTAGGCTTTCGAACAAAGTTGAGGTTACTGCTTATATTCCTGGCGAAGGACACAACTTAGCCGAACACTCAATTGTTTTGGTCCGGGCTGGCCGAGTCCAAGACCTACCTGGTGTAAAGTATCAAATTATTCGCGGCAAGCATGATGCTTTAGGTGTTGAAGGCCGGCAGAAAGGGCGGTCAAAATACGGCACTCGAAAAGGCGGCAAGGCTGGCGGCAGCGCCCATGCGGTGGCCGGCGCAGCCGCGGCCGATGATAAAGGGACAGCGGCTGACAGCACCCAGCAAGCCGCTAACTAGATATTAAAAATAAAATATCAAATAGCAAATATACATATAAAAAATCAAATATATTTTAGTTTTTTAAATTTTTGATACTTAATTTGTATTTTTAATTTTTGCTTTTTAATATTTGATATTATTTCATGTCCAGATCCAAGCGCGCCAAGAAGCGTTTACCACTCCAGGACCCAATCTACAACAACCGGCTCGTCGGCCGGCTGATAAACCGCGTGATGAAAGACGGCAAAAAAACCATTGCCCAAAAGCATGTTTACAAGGCTTTAAAAATTATTAAAGAAAAAACTAAAGAGGATCCTTTAAATAGCCTGCGCCAGGCAATTGACAAGATAAAGCCAAGCATGGAAGTCCGGCCTCGCCGGGTCGGCGGTACTGTTTATCAGGTGCCGATGCCGGTTAAGGGCGACCGCCGGGAATCTTTGGCTATAAGATGGCTTATTTTAGCTGCCCGCAGGCAACCCAATAAAAAATACCACACTTTCAGTGAAAAACTGGCTGCTGAAGTTTTAGACAGCGCCAAGGGCGAAGGCGGGGCGATCAAAAAAAAGCAAGACGCCCACCGCATGGCAGAAGCAAACAAAGCATTTGCACACTTCCGATGGTAACCCCAAGCACTTTCAGGATCCAACTCTAGCAGGTGCCAGGGTTGGACCTTGACGAAATTAGAAAATTGCCATTGTTGCCTACCCAACCTTCCGCTCCAAAAGCGGGAAATAGAACGTTTGTATTACTTTAATTTTTAAGCCCCTACTGTTCTCCAAGTGTAAGATCAATTAATTCCAGGTGGGGATTTGCTTCAACCATAGCAAAAACTCTTCTCATCCCTTCTTCGAAAGGCAAAAATCCACATTGGAAAGCAATGCTCGCTCCCCCTAAACTTTCTTGTATGAATAGCTCAAGTTTTCCAGTTCTTTTATTTCGATAGGGGTTCCACGCTAATGCAAATTCGCCCAGCCGGCCTTTAACTGGTACTTCTTCCATAATTCACCTCCTTAGAATTTTTTAATTTTTTAACATCTTTTTAGAAAGTACCAAAGAAAGTAGTCCTATTTCAAACCCTGAAAATTAAGGTTTTTAAGAGAGGTTTTCTCAAGAAGCAAGGGAGAATTTTTAAGAAAAATCTTTAAAAAAGCAGTTTAAACACTGTTTTCCTTTAAAAACAGCTGGTAAGGAGTGTTTGGAGCATTTTTTGATGTAGAAGGGTTCGGCGCGAAAGCTTTTTCTTTTAGAGATGTCAAAAAGTATTTTTAAAAGCTCATCACCTTTTTTGTATTTTAAAATTAAACTGCCCGGCCGGCCTTTAACCATTCGAGAAACCGCTCCTTTGGAAAAACCAATTAAGGGCTGGAAGGAAGAAAGCTCGATTTGCCGACCAACGCCATGAGAAGGTCGGTTAACATCCATCAAAACCAACTCTGATAAAAGGAGTTGGGCATAGCCAAAACCAACATCTTCAAAGGAGGTAAACTTCTGCGGCGGTTCAACATCGGGATTAGCATAAGAAAAAGCACTAAAAACCTTCCAGCGGTTTTTTTCAAAGATTTTTTCAATCTTTTTCCAAAAAGGACGGGCCTTTCTAGCATAGGCCCTATCAAAGCTTAAAGGCATACCAAAATAAAGCCGATTTGGATAAAAAGAAAAAGCCTGGAAATTTAGCTTTATGCCATAAACCTCTTCTAACAAGTGAACTAAAAGGGTCTGTCTTTTTACCCGGTTTTCCCAAACATACTTTGTGCCGACCTTGACTTTTAAAATGTCAGAAAGAGCGGGAAATTTCTTGTTGAGTTTCAGAAGGCAAAGTAAACATTGCCTCAATCCATTTTTCTTTTTCTTCAATCATGGTTTTATTGGAAAACTTTTTAGCAACCGAAGCCTATCAAAAGGGAGAGTTTCATTTCAAGCCTGGGAAATTAAGATTTTTTAAGAAGCCTACCTCTGTTGGGCTATCTAATTTTTCCACAAAAACCTTAAAAAAAGCACGGACTCTAATAAGCTTTTTAGTTCGATGATTCGAATTATCGAATTTTATCCTTTAATTATCTCTAAACCTTCCTCTCCCAAAACTACCAATTTGCCAGCAAGTTGATTGGGGGTAAAACTGGAAAGCAACCGGCTTAAGCCTTTTATCAAGTTATTAAGCTTTGGCGGGTGAATACGAAAGACAATAATTGCCGATTGCTTGGAGGGCTTAAACAAATCAGGATTGGCAAAGTCTTTATCGTTTGTCAAAAGAATACATGATTTTCTCTGAGCTAAAGAAAAAACTGCTCCATTTTTTAGTCCTTTGGGGCAAATTGAAACAGAAAAGCCTTGCTTCTTAAGATATGAGCCAAGGCGGACGTCAACGTTTTCATCAAGCAAAAACTTGGGCTTGGAGGACTTTTCCTTTGTCAAAGGGGACATAGTTTATTCCTTTAACTTTCTCTGCAGCATAATGAAGAGCAGCCTCAACAGCACCCTTGGGCAAAGTAGGATAAGCAGAATAGATATCTTTTAGGCTTTCGCCTGCTTCTAAAAGCTCTAAAATCTGCCAAACCATAATTCTCGTATTTTTAAAAGTAGGCTTGCCATGGCAAATATTAGGATCAGCAACAATGTGTTTGTTGATTATGACTTTTCTCATATGGCCAGATTCTAACAATTAAGCTAGATCTTTGTCAAATTTTTACAACCCCTTGTTTTCTTGCAAAAATTTGATAAAATAAAAATAGATGTTAAACTGCTTGCCAGTTTGGAAGCAGTTTTTTATTTGATAATATAAAGATATGTCTAACACAAAAGGCCAGTCAGATGTCAAGAAAAAACGAGAAGTCCCTTTGGACAAAATCCGCAATATCGGCATCATAGCCCATATTGATGCCGGCAAAACAACGACAACCGAGCGGATTCTTTTTTATACTGGCAAAACCTATAAAATCGGCAGTATTGACGAAGGCACTACCCAAATGGACTGGATGGAACAGGAAAAGGAAAGAGGCATTACCATAATGTCAGCGGCAACTACTGCTTTCTGGAAACCTCAGTTATCAGCTCCTCTTTTTAAAGACGAACACCGGATAAACATCATTGATACCCCAGGCCATGTTGACTTTACAGCCGAAGTTGAGCGTTCCTTGCGGGTCCTTGACGGCGGCATTACAGTCTTGGACGCCAATGAAGGCGTTCAGTCCCAATCGGAAACTGTTTGGCGCCAGGCCGACCGCTACCATGTTCCCCGGATCTGTTTTGTTAACAAAATGGACAAAATCGGCGCCGACTTTATGATGACTGTTAAAGACATTGAGGAAAAGTTGGGCGCTAAAACCGCTATTATGACTCTACCAATCGGCGCAGAATCGGCTTTTAAAGGGGTTGTCATGCTTCTTGAGGAAAAAGCAATTGTTTGGGAAGGCGATGAGACGGGTGCCAAATATAAAGAATTGAGCGATATTCCGGAAAACTTGAAAAGTGAGGTCAAGAAACAAAGAGAAAAACTAATTGAGCAAATTTCAGAAACGGATGACAAGCTTTTGGAAAAATTTTTAAACGGCCAAAAGCCAAGTATAGAAGAACTTAAAAAAGCCTTGCGCAAAGCAACTATTGAAAACAAATTAGTGCCGATTTTTTGCGGCTCGTCTTTGCGCAACAAAGGCGTCCAGCCCTTGCTTGATGCGATTGTCGATTTTCTCCCGTCCCCTCTTGACATCCCGGCAGTTGCTGGCTATACTCCAGATGGAGCAGGGGAAGAAAAGCGTCCGGCAAAAATCGACGCTCCCTTCTCAGGACTAGCATTTAAAGTTCAAACCGACCCTCACGTTGGTCGGTTAACCTATGTGCGCGTTTATTCCGGCACCTTAAAATCAGGTAGTTATACTTACAATGCCACTAAAAAGCAAAAGGAAAGAGTCGGCCGTTTGCTTTTAATGCACGCCAATACCCGGGAAGAGATTGACAAAGCCCTAGCCGGCGAGATTGTCGCCATAGTGGGGCTAAAGGACACGACCACCGGCGATACTTTGTGCGATGAGGCCCACCCGATTATCTTTGAGCAAATAAAGTTTCCCGAGCCGGTTATATCCTTGGCTATAGAGCCGAAAACCCGCATTGACCAGGAAAAAATGGGTTATGCCTTGAAAAGATTAGCTGAAGAAGACCCGACTTTTCAAATAAAGTCCGACCGGGAAACCGGCCAGACAATAATTTCCGGCATGGGCGAGTTGCATTTGGAAATCTTAGTTGACCGGATGAAGCGGGAATTTAAGGTTGAGGCCAACACCGGCCAGCCGCAAGTTGCTTACAAAGAGACAATAAAAAATGAAGCAGAAGGCGAAGGCAAGTACATCCGTCAGTCAGGCGGCCGCGGACAGTATGGCCACTGTTTTTTGCGCGTTGAGCCTAAAGAGCGCGGTGAGGGCTATGAATTTGTCAACAAAATCAAGGGCGGGGCGATTCCTCGGGAGTTTATCCCCGCTGTTCAAAAAGGCGTTCGCGAAGCAATGGAAAACGGCGTTTTAGCTGGCTTTCCCCTGGTGGACATGCAGGTAACTCTTTATGACGGCACTTACCATGAGGTTGATTCCTCAGAAATTGCCTTTAAAATCGCCGGCTCAGCCGCTTTGCAAACGGCAGTAAAGCAGGCAAACTTGGTTCTTTTAGAGCCTGTAATGAAGCTTGAGGTAACTACTCCCGAGGAGTTCATGGGCGAGGTGATTGGCGACCTTTCAAGCAAAAGAGCGCAGATTTTGGGAACAAAGACGCGTGGCAAGGTAAGGATTATAACTGCTTTAGTCCCCTTGGCAGAAATGCCAAGATATGCTACAATCATTAGGTCAATGACACAAGGCAGGGCGTCCTTTTACATGGAGCCGTCGCACTATGATGAAGTACCGAGCAATATAACGGAGGAGATTGTGGAGAAGTATAAGCCGACTGCGGCAAAGCAGCAGAAGTAATACGTAATACGTAAACCGTAATACGTAATTTTGAATTTTTACGGATTACATATTACCAATTACGGATTACGAGTATTAAATCCCCTGCCTAAAAAGGAGAAAAAAATGGAAATATTAAATAGATTTTTAAGAGCAATTCGCCTAGATTAAATGGCTTTGGAGCATGGAAACCAAGAAGGACAAAAACACTACGCACTGGCTTTTACTGAGGAAGAAATACGAAGAACAGAAGCCGGAGAACCAGGTCTAGGAAGACCTATAGAGGTCGTAGAAACAGCAGAGGGGGGGCTTGAATTTCGAGACTTAGGAAAGAGACACGGAGAAACCGTTTTTTATAAAGGAGAAACTTATAGGACTCTAGGATGGTAGATATGAAGTAAGCCTGAAGTTTTGAGTTTTGAGATTGAGCGAAATCAGCGTTTTGCGCAAATAAATAATT
>Ga0180438_10000835_pt1 | contig 56197 bp, 31 predicted proteins | sample SS_ome_12_FD_132455 | JGI IMG/M metagenome (GOLD analysis project Ga0180438, IMG submission 132455) | Hypersaline lake sediment archaeal communities from the Salton Sea, California, USA - SS_3_D_2 metaG | ecosystem: Environmental > Aquatic > Non-marine Saline and Alkaline > Hypersaline >... | reverse complement strand
ATACCATTTTTCGCGCGTTCGGGGTCAGGTGCGTGCCCATAGCGAGTTCCGGCGAGACCAGAGCGTGCCGGACCAACCCGATACGTCGCGAAAACAGTATGGTGTCCCTAATTTTATCTGCGGATTTCGATTGCGCTGAGGATCGGGGCGGTCGAGGCCGATGGCTCGCCGCTCTTGCCCACCAGCTCGAGGACCAGCGCCCTGGCGGCGACGACGTCGAACTCCTTGACGACGGCCCTGTTTGTGCCCCCCGAGGCGGCGACGACGTCGAAGTCCTCCAGCACGCACTTGCCCTGGAGCTTGACGTCGAAGACGCGCTGCCCGGGCGCCACGTCGTCCAGCTCGGCGAAGTGGAGCCGCACCGCCAGCTTCCGCGGCTGCGTCAGCTTCTCGGGCACGGGGATCAGCCGCTCGAAGCGCTGGCCGAGGACGGGGCGGCTGCGCAGCGGGCCGCGGCTGTAGATGTCGGCCATCAGGTTGCCGCGGTCGATCCCCGCCTCCGCCAGCGTCTTCCAGGGAATGGCCAACTCGACGGCGAAGGCCTTCGCGTCCAGTTTCACCGCGCTCGACCAGGCGGGGGCGTGTTTGGCGTCTTCCGGGCTCGCGCCGAGCGCGGCGACGGCAACGGGCAGCGGATGCGGCCGAGCCGCCGTGTAGTAGCCTTCCCTGTCCTTCCTCCGGCCGCGTTTGAACTCGATCGGATCGCTCGCCCGATCGGCCAGTCGGAAGCGCTGGTACGCCCGCCGATTGCTCGTCGGCTCGCCGCTCTTATGCCACATCGCCCGGAAGCGCCACCTGTCGCCCCGCAGGTCGTCATCCGTGGCGATCAACTGCACGGCGACCCGGCCGCCGGCGCGCGGGGCGGCAGCGAGGTTCTTCCACGGGAGCAGCGCCTCGACGAGATACCCGTCGGCCGTCCTCGTGCCCGCCACGCGGGCCGACAGTTTCGCCCCGGCCGGGCGGCCGTGGGAGTCGTAGAGATGCGCCCGCGGACGGGAGCCCTCATCCGTGCCGGGCGTGATGACACAGCGATACCCCGCTCGTGAGGGCGCGGCGGGGGCGACGAAGAGGTCGATCGAGTCGCCCATCCATGGCCGGGCCGAGTCTTCCCATTCGTGGACGACGTTGTCGGTGATCCGCGCGAGCAGGAGCAGCCCTTCGGTGCACCACCCGATTCGGAAGGAGGGATCGAAGTCCTTCGCCGCTCGCATCCGCCCGCCCTGCCCCGTCAGGGACGTCACCTTCAGCCCCCCCTCGCCCCAGTCGTCCGCCTTGCCGTCGATGACGATCTCGATCGCGGGGATGTCCAGCTCGCCCAGCCGGGGCGTGGCGTACCGCCAGAACCCGTCGTACCGGGCCCCGGTCGGCGAGACGCCGAGGTGGAGGCACGAGTCGCTCGGCTTCCTCCGGTCGGCGGGGATGCTGCTGAGGTAAAGCTCGAACGAGTCGTCCGACCAGACGGGCGCGTCGGCGCCCTTCGTTCTGGCGTTCCAGGACCTGACCTTGCCCTGCTTGTCCACCGGGCGCGGACGCCGGTAGGCCAGGTACAGGTTCTCCGCGTCGTGCCGCAGCAGAACCGTGGCCTTGTCGCGGGCGATCTTGACGGGCTTGAAGTCATCCCAGCAGGTCTCGTCGGCCCGGCCGTCCACCGCCGGCGGGCGCGGCGTCGGCCAGGCGGTGAAGCCGCGGGGGAACACCTCGAGGTCGAACTCCGCCCGCAGCGGGCCCTTCAGCCCGCTGGCGTACAGCCACGGCCGATCCGTGCCCGCGATGCGGACGCGGTCGGTGTCGCGGCGGTAGGGGCCGGAGTTTTCGGCCAGGCTGAAGCGGAACGGCTCGGCGAAGCCGGGGCGGCGGCTTCGCGTCCGCGGGCGGGGCAGGGCGAGCCAGACTCGCTCGTCGGCGTCGCGCCGGTCGCCGGTCGCGCCGAGGTTGAACGTGCCCTGACGGACCGTGCCCGTCGGGAGCTCGTCGTAGAAGACCGACCAGTCGCGCTGCCGCTCGGCGGGCATCAGCGCGACGGTCGTCTTGTAGCTGTAGGAACACGTGCAGCCGGCGTCGGCGGGCGGGCAGAGGACGAGCCCTCCGGCGGCGATGGCGTTGACGTAGCAGCCCGCGCGCACCCCGCCGAAGTTGTACACGCCCCCGTCGCCCGCCAGGTCGTATATCCCCAGCGTGCCGGAACGGAACAGCAGCACGTTCGTCCCTCCCGCGATCGCCCCGCAGCCGTACGACCGCCGGAAACTCCACGGGCTGCTCTCGCCCGTCAGCGGGTTCGTCCGCTGCTTCGCCTCGCCCGTTCGCAGGTCGTAGGCGTAGGGCTCGGCGTAGATCGTGCCGTTGACGATCACCGGGAACCGCCTGATCCTCGCCTTCACCGCGTAGAGCCGCTTGCCGCCCTCGGCCGAGTACCCCGTCATTCCGCTGCCGCTCGTGGCCAGCAGCACGCCGTCGGCGAGCCACAGCTCGGTCCGGCCTCCGATGCCCTCCTCGCTCCGCCAGGCGACCTTGCCCGTCGCCGCGTCGAGGGCGACGAGTTGCCACGTCACCGCGATCTTCCGCCCGCGGCGGCCCGCGGCGGCGATCTCCGCCGGGGGCGTCCGGTCGATCAGGTAGATGTGCTTCCGGTCCATCGACAGCGCGTTGTGGCCGACCACGCCCTTGGTCTCGTACGTCCACCGCGTCTTGCCGTCCTTGCCCAGGACGAAGACCCGCCTCGCGTCGGAGCGGCCGCCCGCGCTGCCGAGGACGCGCCCTTCGCCGACGGCGAGGTAGCTCCACGCGGCCGGGGGGCCCTTCGGCTTGGCGGCGCCGGCGGGCGCCGGCGGCATGCGATAGGTCTGCACGGTCCGCCCCGTGGCCGCCTCCAGCCGCAGGCACGTCTTGCCCTGCACGAGGTAGACGCTGTCGCCGTCGGCCGCGACGCTGCTGCCTCGCGTCCGCACCGGCCACCAGCCGACGTTCCGGAAGTCGCGCCGCCACAACGGCCGCCCGTTGTACGCGTCGACCGCGATGAGGCTTCGCTGGCCGATGACGAACATCCGCCCGTCAACGCAGAGCGGCGCGGGGCCGCCCCAGTGACGGCTGATCAGCCTGGCCGGCCCGGGCTTGCCGAACCACAGCAGCTTCAGCGGCAGCCGGGCCCGCCGGTCGGTCGAGCCGCCCGTCCGCGAGGCCGTGGCATACTGGTGCGTCCAGTTGCCCGACCCGGGCAGCTCGCCGCGCACCACGACGACGGCCTCGCCGGACACCTCGATCTCGCGCGGCGGCACGTTCGCGTCCAGCAGCCAGCGCTTCGCGGCCCCCGGCGGCTGGGCGGACCGGATGTAGGCGACGCCCCCGTACGGACGCAGAACGCGGTGCAGCTCCGCGGCGGAGCACTGCTTCGCGTCCGGCGAGGCCCCGTCGCCCAGGACGATCAGATCGGCGAGGTAGTCCGGATAGGCGATCTGCCGCAGTGAGCCCTGATGCACCGTCACCCGCACGCCGTACAAGCCGGCCGCGTCCAGGGCGAGCCGGGCGGAGGCGACCTTCTCCGCGTCGGGCTCGAGGCAGTGGATGGACAACTGCGACTGCCTGGCCAGGTGATAGAGCAGCCGCCCGTCGCCGGCGCCGAGGACGACGCAGTAGCCGGCCTTCTTGCCGCTCCGCTCGAGGATTCGGCCGGCCAGCACGGCCGCCGGGGAATCGGGCTTGTCGGTGCGGAAGGGCGAGGTGTCGGCCTTCGGTGACGTGATGCCGGGCTTGGCGACATACTGCGGCCGGTAGCACGAGATCCCGCCGTCGGTCGTGCTGACCAGCAGCCGGCCGTCGGCGACGGCCAGCCCGCGGGCCTGCCCCTTGACCTCGTCCTGCCAGAGCGTCTGCCCGCTGTCAGCGCCGAGGAGGGTGACCGTGCCCTGCCCCCCCACAACCAGCGCCTCGCCGGCCAGGATCAGGGCATACACGCGACCGTGGGGGGCCTCCCACCTGGTGCACTGGGAGGCCTTTGCCCCGGCAGCCCAGGCCTTCAGGTCGTAGGCGCAGACCTTACCCCCGCCGGCGGCGTAGAGCGTATCGCCGCGCACCACGGCACGGAGCTTGCCGGCGAATTCCCGTCGCTCCTTGCCCGTCTTCGCGTCGAAGGCGACGATCCCGTCGGCCGGGTCCGGCTTGTATTCGCCCAGTTGCACGTCGATGTCCGGTCCGTGATGGCACCGCCAGCCGAACAGCAGCCCCTCGGCCAGGAAGTTCCAGCTCCCGCCCCAGCGATTGCCCCAGCCGGTCGGGGCGCTGCGGTAGTAGAGCAGCTTGCCGGTCTTTCGGTCGTAGGCGGCCGGCACGTTTCGGCCGGTCGGCAGGAAGATCTGCCCGCCCTGGCCCAACACGTACCCTTGCGGCGCCACGCCCGTCATCGAGAACGCCCCCGGGTGGGGCTGGGTCAGGTAATCCGTCCCGCTCGTGTCGTTCTCCCACAGCACCTTGCCGTCCTCGGCGCGCAGGGCGTAGACGTAGACCCCCTCCGACGGCCACATCCCGGCGGCGAAGTACACCACGCCGCCCTCGACGCCCACGCCGCTGCGAACGGGCCAGCGCGAGATCAACTGCTCGTTGCCCATGATCCTGTCCGGGCCGGGCGCCGCGCCAAACCGCCACAGCAGCTTGCCGTCGGCGGCGGAGAGGCAGTAGACGGCGCCGTCGTCGGAGCCGACGAAGACGCGCCCCTTCTCGATCGGCGGCGCGAAGCGGACCGCCCCGCCGGTGAAGAAGCTCCACCGCGACCGACCGGTCTTCAGGTCGACGGCGGTGACCTTGTGGTCCGCCGAGGAGCCGAAGTACACCATGCCCTTCGCCACCGTCACGTCATGGACGTAATCGAACGCCACACGGTTCAGTTCCCTGCCCGGCTCCGGCCAGGCCGGCCTCGGGGCACCCGGACGGACGGACCACTGCTCGTAGAGCGGCAGCCGAAGCTTCTCCCGCGTCACGCCGCTCCGCGCCAGGTCGTGCCGGTACGCCGGCCAGTCCGCCGCCCGCAGACCGCCCGCCGGCCCGCACGCCACCCAAACCGCCACGCCAACCGTCCACCAAAACCGTTTCATGCCGTCACCTCAGTCCCCCCTCGTGCCCAACGTGCACACCACGAACCTGTCCAGCCCCCGGCGCTGCCCTCGTCACCGCTCCCCCGCCGCCCGTCGCCGCAACTGCCCGATATCGCGGACCCATATGTAATCGACAACGTTCTTAAACACCGCGTCGTACCCGAACGGACCCTCGCACATCTCGCCGATCGCCTGCTCCTTGCTCCAGCCACACTCCGTGATGCGGTAGATTGCCGTCATCATCCCCGTCCGGTCGATGCCCCGTTTGCAGTGGACGAACACCGGCAGCCGGTTCGGGTCCGTCACCACGCGCAAGAACGCCACCACGTCCTTGTCGTCCGGGTCGAAGGCGTTGACCGAGATGTGCACGTACCCGATTGCCGTCTGCCCGATCTCGTCGCGGTCGGAGTGCAACTGGCGGAGGTTGACGATCGTCTTGACGCCGAGGGCCTTCAGGCTCCGCACGCCCTCGGCCGACGGCTGCGCGCCGCGGTAGTAGTCTCTGGTGACCCGGAAGAGGTTCTTCAGCCCCGGCCGCGTCAGTGGCGTCGCCCACGGCCGCATTGGGCCCGAGACCCCCACGCCCTCCCGCTGCCGCCCCGGTCCCGCCGGGCCGAACAGATGCGCCCGCAGAAACGGCCAGTACTGCTCCAGCGCCAGCGCTCCGACCGGCAGGGCCATCAACAGCAACAGGAGGATTCTCCGCCGCATTCCACCGGGCCTCTTTCGTGCAGGCGGCCCTTGGGGCCATGGCTGCACGACCGCGCCAGTACGTTACGACACGCAGACGCAGAAACCCGGAGAGATCTGAGCGGGCGCTCCTGCCTCAGGTAGTCTCTCCACGTCTCGATGTCGCAATCAAACGGCCTGGGATCTCAGAACCGGCCGTCTGCCAGCGGCTCGCCTTCCGCTCCGCGCCCGCCCATTCTACCGCCCCGCCGGCCGGAATGCACCGTAGACCGCATCCCCCCACCCCCGCCAGTAGCAGTCGAATCCCTCGAACCCCGCCGCCTCCATCTGCCGGGCGTGCCAACACAGCGGCAGCCCTTCCTCAATACCCCGCCACGGCCCGAAGACCCGCTGTGTGTGCTCCCCGCCGTCGATGCCAAACGCCTCGTTCAGGCCGGCCCAGAACTGCCCCCAGTCCTCCGCCCCTTCCGCCGCCGCCGCCGAGGCCGCCTCCGCCCGCGCCGCCTCCCAGCACGCCTGCACGCCCGGAATCCTGCTGCCGACGTGATCCGCGTTCAGGAACACGCCCCCCGGCGCGAGCAGCTCGAGGGCCACTCGGTACACACCCGCCAACTCCTCCTCCGCCAGCCAGTGCAGCGACGTGGCCGAGACAATCGCGTCGGCCTTCCCGCCGACCGACGCGCCCCACCCGGGCGTCCGCAGGTCCGCCCTCACCAACCGCACTCGGCTGCCCAAGCGCCCCAGGCTCGCCCGCGCCAGCGCCAGCAGCCGACCGTCCAGATCCGTCCCCACGATCTCGGCATGTGCCCATCTGCCCGCGATCCGCGCCATCAGGCTCCCGGGCCCGCATCCAAGGTCCACCACCCGACCCGGCCGACCGACCGCCGCCTCGACGACCTCCAGCATGGCCTTGAAACGCTTCTCTCGCTCCGGCAGGTGCAGTTCCTGCATTCTCTCCCACCGCTCGAGCCAAGCGATCCAGTCCAGCCCGGCCGGCAGCTTCACGTCCTCGCCGCCCATCCGCCGCTCCTGCCCGCCGCCGGCGCGCCGCCACCCCTGCGCCGCCATATCATGCATGCCGCATATTCATATATGCGGCTTGTACTAACCGTCGCTCTCGAGCCCCAGCATCCCCGCGATCCGGTCGAAGTCGTCCAGGCTGTAGTAGTCGATCACGATCCGCCCGCTGTTCTTGCCCCGCCCGGGCAGGATCTTCACGCGCGTCCCCACCGAGCCGGTCAGCCGACCCTCCAGGTCCACCACGTACGGCGCCTTCGGCCGCCGCGGCCTGCTCGAGCCCTCCCCGCCGCCTCCCTCGCCCCCCTGCTCGGCGGCGACCAGCCGCTCCGTCTGGCGAACCGACAGGCCGCCGTCGCCAACCCGCCTGGCCAGGGCAGCTTGCCGCTCCGGCCGGCCCGCAAGGCCCGCCAGCGCCCGCGCGTGACCGAACGTCAACGCGCCCGTCACCAGCGCCTGCTGAACCTCGTCGCACAGGTCCAGCAGGCGGACGTGGTTGGCCACCGTCGCCCGCGCCTCGCCCGTCCGCTGGGCCACCTCCGCCTGCGTCAGGCCGAACCGATCCATGTAGTCCCGGTACGCCCGCGCCCGCTCGATCGCGTTCAGGTCGGCCCGCTGGATGTTCTCGATCAGCGACCACTCCAGCATCTGCCGCCCCGTCGCTTCGCGCACGACGCACGGCACGCGGTCCAGGCCCGCCTGCCGAGCCGCGCGAAGTCGGCGCTCCCCGGCGACCAGAACGAACGGATGCTCCGCCCCGTCCCCGTCGGCCCTCGCCACCAGCAGCGGCTGGAGCACGCCTTGCTGACGAATGCTGGCGGCCAGCTCCTCGAGCTTCGAATCGTCGAACTGACGGCGCGGCTGGTGGGGGTTGGGCGAGATCTGCTCGATGCCGATGTCCAGCGTCCGCGCCCGCACGGCCTCCGCTCCTGAAGAGGCAGCGGAGGCGGGGTGGTCCGCCGTCATCGTCGCCGCGTCGGGCTCGGCCGCCGCAGAGGCCGCGATCAGGCTGGACAAGCCCCTTCCGAGGCGGCTGCGGGGGGGGACGGGTTTGGTCTGCTTGGACATGGAGGTGGACTCCTTTCCTGACTGTTCGAGGCGTCCGTGCCGATGTTCCACGTGGAACATCCCGGGATACCGGTCGGCGCCAGGATATCGCGCCTGCCGAATCGTGCAAGCATTAATCCCCGAAAAACGCTGTTCCCCGTGGAACACTCCCCTCGCCTTATCCCCCCAACGCCAGCCACCTCCCAAAGACCAACAACGCCCACAGCCGGTGCCGATGGTCCCCTCGCCCCGCGTAATGGTCATTCAACAACCCCGCCATCGCCTCTGGCCGAAAAACCCCCAGATCGAGAAACGCACGATCCATCAGCGTCTCCCGAACCGTCTCGAACAGATCCTCCCTCAACCATCGCCCCAGCGGCACGCCGAAGCCCCGTTTGGGCCCCCTCAGCGTCTGCTCCGGCAGCAGGTCGGCGAACGCTTCACGCAGCACTATCTTGCCGCGCCTGGCCACCTTCAACTCCACGGGCAGCCCGAGACCCAGCGACGCGACGCGATAGTCCAGGAAGGGCGACCGCAGTTCCAGCCCCGAGGCCATCGAGCAGATGTCGGCCTTCACCAGCAGATCGTCCGGCAGGTACGTCAACATGTCGTGGCGCTGCGCATAGGCCACCTCCTCGCCAAACTGCCCCTCCTCGTACAGCGAGCAGAACCACCGCTCGGGGGCTTCCACGTCCAGACCCGCCAGGAACTCGCTCGTCAGCAGCCGCCGCAGCTCGTCGGGCCCAAAAAGCCGTCGGTAGCTCCAGTACTGCCCGGCCCCCGGAAGCGCAAGCGGCCCGGCAAAACGCACCAGTCTCCGTAACCGGCTTCGCTCATCGTGCGGCGCGACCAGCCCCGCAAGCGCCGCCGCGACCTTCACGCCCAGGTACCGCCCGGGCCCCATCGTCTCGGCCAACCGCAGCGCCCGATACCGATCGTAGCCACCAAACGCCTCATCCCCCCCGTCTCCCGTCAGAGCCACCGTCACGTGCTGGCGTGCCGCCCGGCAGATCAACCACGTCGGCAGCGCACTGGAATCGGCAAACGGTTCGCCGAACATGCCCACCAGCCCGTCCAGCATCTCCGCCGGTGCCGGGCGAACCAGCAGCTCCGTGTGCTCGCTGCCGACGTGATCGGCCACCGCTCGGGCCCCGGCCCGCTCGTCATAGCCCCCGTCCTCGAAGCCGGCCGTGAAGGTCCGCACACCCCCGCTCCGCCCGGCAGCTCGACACATCAGGGCAACCGTGATCGCCGAGTCAAGCCCGCCGCTTAGCAGCGCCCCAAGCGGCACGTCGGCATGCATCCGTCGCTGGACCGCAGCCGTCACCTCCGCCCGCACCCGCTCGACGGGGTCCGCGCCGTTGCACCCCTCCTGCTCCGGCAGCGCAGACCAGTACGTCTCCGGCACCCCGACACGCTCGCCCACGACCATCCGAGCAGCCGGAGGCAGCTTCCTCACCCCGCGCCAGATACTGGCCGGCGCTGGAACGTAACCTATTGAAAAATAGCTTATTACAGCCTCATCATCGCGCCGGGCGTCTACGTCGCCATCCGCCAGAAGCGCAACAGGCTCCGACCCGAACGCGATCCTGTTGCCAAGTACTGCGTACCAAAGGGGTCTCTGGCCCAGCCGGTCCCGGGCCAACAGCAGTTGGGCCTTCTGCTCGTCGTACATGGCGAAGGCGAACATCCCGTCGAGCCGATCGAGCATTGCCTCGCCATCTCGCCGGTAGAGATGCAGCAGCACCTCCGTGTCTCCCTGCGTCCGGAACACGGCCCCGCCGGCTGCCAACTCGTCGCGCAGCTCGCGGTAGTTATAGATCTCCCCGTTGAAGGCTACGGTGAGCTTCCCATCCGCCGAGGTCATCGGCTGCCGCGACCCGCCCGGGTCGATCACGGCCAACCGATGGAATCCGATCGCGCAGCGCAGGTCGCCGGACAGGAATGCCCCCGCCTCGTCGGGCCCGCGGTGGGCGACCCGCTCAGCCATCCTCCGTGCACGCTCGACGTCAGCGCGGCACCGCCCGCCGAGACGGAATACGAACTCTCCCGCGAATCCGCACATGTCCGGTCATTCTACCAGCCGCCGACGCCGCCGGCCAGCATCCTGCCGTGTCTTTCCCGTCAACACAATCGATCGACACTGCCCGAGCAAATCTGACATAACATTCGCTAGGGAAGACCTTTACAAGGTGAACGGGCTGGCCGATCCGCCGGCGGCCCCGCGGCCCGTAGGCTATGCAACCATCTATGATACAAGCCTTTATCTGTCAGTTGCCCCGCCGGTCTCGATTCGGCAAGCCTCGTCGAGCGCCTCAAGGTCCTCATCCCCAAGTTCTTGTTAATAAAAGTTGTAAGTATCGATGCCATCAGGGGCGGCAAGCTGTCTTCTCAATCCCCGGGGGCCTTTGCCTCCGCCTCCGCCAGCGCCGCGCCGAAGATCGTATTCTCTTTGAGAGAAACAAGTCGCTGGAAGCTCTCTGAATCGAACCACTCGGCTTGCCCGTTGGTGAACAGGACAACGCGGCCGTCTCCGTCGAGATTCTCCACGTAGTCGCAGGCCAGGAGTCGCTTCGATTCGCTGTTTGGCGGCTTCAGCGGGGCCGGAAGGTAGAAATACGCGATCTGCCGGTCTGTCTTCGCGCGGCAGCGGAGGTAGTCCGGGGGGAAGGTGTGGTCCCTGATGACTCGTTCCAGGCTCGCCGGGGGCATTCCCACGCCATACTGCGCCACCGCCCTGTACAGCTCCTGGAGCCGGATGGTGCTGTGCGCGCGGGCCAGCCGCGTCAAGTGCAGGTCATACGTAATCCACCCCGTCGGCACGCCCAGCACCACCGTAAGGGCCGCAGGCGGCCCGAATGAGGCCAGCCACGCTCGTAGAGCTTCCTTTGCGCTGAACTCGAAACCCGCCAGCAGAACCACATAACTGATGACAAGAGCAGGGACAACCGAAATCAGCCCGATCGCGATGTACGCTGCCTTGCCGTGGAACTCCCACAGCAGCGTGAAGACCATCATCGCTGCAAGCCAAGTCACCCCCGTGCAGGCAGCGGCGATCACCGTGATCAAGACGCAGCGGCCCCGCGTGGCTTTTCTTCGCGGCGCACGTTGCCGGGCCGCACGTTCGAGCAGATACGCCCCGCCGAACAACCACCCCGACACGATTGCCGCCAGGACGATCAGATGCCACCATCTGAAGTAAGCGGCCGCTTGTGCAATCACCATGTTCTTCACCAGGAGAGCTTGCCGGTCGCGGCGCGCAGGAACCTCTCTCGGCGACGCGCCGGCTGCGCGGAACCACAGCATATACATCGGCCGACCCGGGTGCAATTCATCGACCGGATTTGTCGCCGCCCGTTCCGCGATTGCCCGGCCTTGCCTGCACCGGTACAATGCCGCCCGGAATGAACAGTGGATACGTGCGCAGGAGAGCGGACGCATGACGGAGCAGTCGATCGGCTCGTTGGAGGACATCTGGCCGCTTCAGGCGGCGTTGAACAAACGGGCGGGCTTCGACACGGCGGGGCTGGGCGCGGCGCTCGTCGCGGCCGAGCGGAGGGGGGAATTGCCCGAAGAGGGCGGCTTGCGCTGTGACGTGGGGCGAGCGATCAAGAACTACACTGACGCGCTGGCCGCCGAATGCCACGAGCTACAGGAGTGCCTCAGCTGGAAGCACTGGTACCGCGAGGCGAAGGAGGGTCGCCAGTACGAGCTTCGCGACATCCAGAACGCCCGCGTCGAGGCCACCGACATGCTGTTTTTCTGGATGAGCATCTGCCAGCTGCTCGGCCTCGAGCCAGCCGACGTCTACCGCCTCTACGCCAAGAAGCTCGGCATCAACCTCCGGCGCCAGGACGAGAACCGCTCCCAGGCCGAGCACGGATCCCACGAGGGGGAGAACCGCCAGGTCCTCTGAGGCGGGGCTACTTGCCGGCCGAGCGCCGCTTCGGCCGCGCGGGCCCTGCGGCGGCCCGGTCGGCCTGCTCGGCCTTGCCCGCGGACGGGCAGAGCTTGCGGATCGTGCATCCGTCGCAGTTGGGCTTCCTGGCCGAGCAGACGGCCCGGCCGTGATAGATCAGCAGGTGCGACACGAGCGTCCAGTCCTCGGGCCCCACGACGGGCATGAGGTCCTTCTCGATCAGGTCGGGGCGATGCCTCTTGGCGGAGGTCAGCTTCAGGCGGATCGACAGTCGCGTGACGTGCGTGTCGACCGCGATGCCTTCGCTCCGGCCGAACGCGTTGCCCAGAACGACGTTTGCCGTCTTCCTCGCCACGCCGGGCAGGGTCAGCAGTTCATCCATCGTCTGCGGCACGCTGCCGCCGAACCGCTCGGCGATCTGCGCCGTCGATGCGAGGATGCTCTTGGTCTTGTTGCGGAAGAAGCCCGTGGTGAGTATCTCCTGCTCAAACGTCTTGGGGTCGGCGGCGGCATAGTCCTTCGCGGTGCGATACTTCGCGAACAGGTCCTTCGTGACGATGTTGACCCGCTCGTCAGTGCACTGGGCCGACAGGATCGTCGCCACCAGCAGCTCCAGCGGACTGCCGAACTCCAGCGAGCATTTCGCGTCGGGGTAGAGCTTCTTCAGCGCCGCGATGATCTTCATCGTGCGCTGCTTGCGCTTGGTCAGCGATTCTCTGGGCATTGTGGGGTTTCCTGATGGTTGCTTCGGTGGGAGATTATGCGATTCGCTCGCGCGAGGCCGCAACGAAAATGGGGACCGGCTCCGCAGCGCAGCGGAGGTGCCTGTCACCTTTTTCGGCCCCGCCTCGTGAATCGGATGTCGGGATGGCCGCTCTCGCGAAGCCGCAAGCGGCAAGAGCCTACGCGAACTCCTCAGCGACTTCGCGAGCGATGCGGACCCACTCGGCGAGGCGGCGGGGAGCGTTCTGGACGGTGTGGACGTCCTTCAGCGTGATGTCCACGTGCAGGCCCCGGCAGGCGGCGAGATCGCGGCGGAGAACTGCGCGCACGTGGTCGGCGTCGAAGCCGCAGCAGACCATCTCCGCGGGGTTCGGGCGGTAGCTGATGACGTAGTCGGTGCCGATCTGCTCGGCGCATCGGGCCACGTCCGCCCGCGGGGCCACGGCGATGCGGCGAAGGTTCGGGATCGACCGGAGCATGTCGATCTTCCGCGTCAGGTCCTCACAGCAGCCGTACGCCACGAGGCCGAAGTGCGCCAGGATCGGCCGCTGGTATCGCAGCAGGAACCGCTCGTGCATCTCGGGCGAGACGAGCGTGAACTCCTGGGCGGCCATGTAGCCCCATAACCGCCTTCGCGGCGCGCCGTGTGAGTTGGCGGCCGGGTCGGGCAGCTCGAGGCTGTAGGGCATGGCCTGGTTCTCGTGCTCCGCCAGCGACCAGTCGCCGGCGGCCTCGGCCTGCTCGTGCGTTCGCAGCACGCCCTTGCTCATGAAGCCCGCAAGCTGCTCGAGCCACTCGGGCCGGTCCATCATGTCGAGGCAGAAGTTCTCGATGCCTCGCAGGTAGCCCAGGTCGGTGGACAGGTCGGCCGACCAGACGCGGTAGGCCGGGGCGCGGTCGACGTGAACGGGCAGGATGTCTGCGACGGCGTCCGCCAGGCGGCCGGCGCGCTCGGCGGTGGCGGGCTCGTCGATGAGGTGGTCCGGCGGGCGGAGCTTGCCAATATCGTCCGGCCCCTTGATCGGGTACTCGCCCTTCCACGACCCGCCGGGCGTCTGAGAGCGGCGGCGGGTCATCTCGACGCCCCAACCGGTGCAGCGGTGGACGGCCCCGGCCGTCAGCCAGGGCTCGAAGATGAAGTCGTCACCCAGCGTGTCCTGGTAGAGCCGCCGCCGTAGAAGTCGCTCATACGCATGGAAAAATGCGTCATCGCACTGCCTGACGTTCGCCTCCGGGACCTCGTCCCAGACGTTGCCGCCCCGCATGTAGATCAGCGGGCGAACGGGCCGGAGGCTGTTCTTGAGCCGCCACAGCTCCCGCCGCTCGGCCTGCACGGGCCGGTTGCAGACCTCGACGTATCGCCTGGCCAACTCCCGCAAGAGGCCCACGTCGCCGTTTCCGCCGCTCATCCGCGTCTTTCCTTCCGTCAAGCGACCCGCGATCATACCGCCCCCGAGGAGAAAAGTGAAAAACCTCGGTTATGGGGCAGGCCACAAGCGGGATAGAATCGCGGGCGACGGCCGGCGGGCGGTGCGGCCTGAGCCGATCTGCAACACCGGCCGGTAGAGCCCGGCCCAACGGAGCACGACACAATGCCAACCACGATCGCCATCGGCCTTGCCGTGACGCTGCTGACGACCACGGCTGTCCTCGCCGCCGAGGAGCAGACGGGCACCTGGGGCGACCAGGGCGACGGGACGTTCCGCAACCCCATCCTCAACGCCGACTACCCCGACGTCGACATCGAGCAGGCCGGGGAGACGTACTACATGATCACGTCGACGAACCACTACGCGCCGGGCATGACGCTGCTGGAATCGGCCGACCTGGTGAGCTGGCGGATCATCGGCCACGTCTGGGACAAGCTCACGTGGGAGCCCAAGTACAACTGGGACCGGATGGCCGGCTACCGCCACGGCGTCTGGGCCGGCGACCTCGCCCGTCACGGGGGCAAGTGGTACTGCTACTTCATCGACGCCTCGTCCGGCCTCTACGTCAGCACAGCGGCGAAGATCACCGGCCCGTGGTCAAAGCCCGTGTGTATGCTGGCCAAACGCCAGTGGACCGATCCGGCGGTTTTCTGGGACGAGGAGGCGAGGCAGGCCTACCTGGTCTGCAACTTCGGCCGTGATCCGTCGAGCGCCCAGCGGGTCAACCAGACCCGCCTGTTCCGGATGAGCTGGGACGGGCTGAAGCTGCTGGACGAGGGCAAGGCGATCTATCGCGGCCCGGGCGCGGAGGCGGCGAAGATCTACAGGGTCGGCGGCCGGTGGTACCTCTTCATGGCCGAGTGGCGGAGCAACGACCGCAAGCAGATCGTGCTGCGATCGAAGACGGACAGCCTCTACGGGCCCTTCGAGCGCAAGGTGGTGATGGAGCGCGGCAGGGTGGTCGGGCGCAGCGTCTGCCAGGGCGCGCTCGTGCGGGCGGCCGACGGGTCCTGGTGGTGCACGCACCAGCTTGTCCAGACGCGGCGCAAGACGCGGGGCGACCTGGCCGGGCCGACGACCGGTGAGTCCTTCGAGGGTCGATCGCAATGGCTCGTGCCGGTCCGCTGGGCCGACGGCTGGCCGGTGCTGGGGACCGACGCCGACGGCAACGGCATCGGCAACACCGTCTGGAAGGCCCGCAAGCCGATCGGCGGGCAGCCCGTCGTCGCCCCGCAGACCGACGACGACTTCGCCTCGTCGTCGCTGTCGCCCCAGTGGCAGTGGAACCACAACCCGCGCGACGATCGGTGGTCGCTGACGGCCCGGCCCGGCTGGCTGCGGCTGACCGCGAGCGTGCCGGTCGGCGAGGGCGGGTTCTGGAACGCCTGCAACACGATCAGCCAGCGCCTGATGGGGCGCGGCAAGGGCGTAGCGACGGCTCGCGTGGGCCTCGGCGGCATGGCAGCCGGGCAGGAGGCCGGGCTGAACCGCCACAGCGGCCAGTACCACCTGCTCAGCATCGTCGCCGGCGCCGACGGGACCCGCCGGCTGAAGTTCGACGCCAACGGCAAGGCCACGCTCGGGCCGCCCGTCGAGGCCGACGTGATCTACCTCCGCACGGTCAACGACGGCGCCAAGGCCCACTTCGCCTACAGCCTCGACGGCAGGCGTTTCACCCGCTTCGGCGGCGAGTTCACGATCCGCTTCGGGCGGTGGCGCGGCGACCGCATCGGCTTTCATTGCTGGAACACGACCAAGCCCGCCGGACATGTCGACGTCGACCGGTTCACCTACGACTACGACGGCCCCAAAGCCGCCCGATAGGGGGGGCGATCCAGGGTGGTCGCTTCGCGTCTCTGTAGCGTCCATTGCCTGCCCGGAACAGATCACGAAGGCCCTGGCGCGGCGGCAGGCGGCCGCGGCCGCCCGGCCGAAGCCGGTTGCGGTCGGGCCCTTGACGGTGGACAATGGCCCGTTACGGCTGACAACCGGTCGGGCGGCGTCGCGGCAGGGCGCCGACAACGCGCAGCCCGGCCGCGCCGGGAGATGGGAGGCCGATCATGGCGTCGGATCGGGTATCGTTCGGGTCGCTGGCCACCGGCGGGGGCGTCCGGCCGGGCGACGGGCCGTTCCATGTGCTGCTGCTGGCCGACTTCAGCGGGCGCGGCGGCAGGGGCGAGCCGGCCCGCCCGCTGGGCGAGCAGAATCCTGTCTTCCTCGACGTCGACGACTACGAGCAGAAGCTCGCCCGGTTCGGCGCGGAGGTGCGCATCCCGCTCGGCGGTGACGACGCGGCGGCCATCGTGATCCGCCCCGATCAGATCGACGACCTGCACCCCGACGCGCTGTTCGACAAGCTGGAGGTCTTCGCCGCCCTCCGGGGCCTGCGCAAGCGGCTGTCGGACCGGTCGACGTTCGACTCGGCCGCCGCCGAGGTGCGCTCCTGGGCCTCTGAGGGCGCCGAGCCCGCCGCCGAGCCGGGCGAGTCCGCGGCCGAATCGGCCGAGAGTTCGGACGACACGATGGCCCGGCTGCTGGGCGACCGTCCGGCCCACGCGGACGCGGCGGCCGCGGCGCCCGCGAAGGCCGGCATCGACGCGCTCATCCGCCGCATCGTCGCCCCGCACATCGTGCCCGACACCGACCGGGAGCAGGCAGCGTTGACCGAGCGGATCGACGAGGCCGTCGCGGCGCAGATGCGGTCGCTCTTGCACGATCCGGGTTTCCAGGCCCTCGAGGCCGATTGGCGGTCGGTGCACTTCCTGGTCAGCAGCCTCGAGCTCGACGAGGATCTGCGGCTGGCGGTGCTGGACGTAACGAAGGTTGACCTGGCCGCGGACCTGACCGCCGCCGAGGACCTCCGGCAGACGGGGCTGTTCAAGCTGCTGGTCTCGCAGACTCTCGGCACGCAGGGCGGCGAGCCGTGGGGCGTCGTGGCGGGGGCTTACGCTTTCGACAAGACGACGGCCGACGCCGATCTGCTCGGGCGGATCGCCAAGATCGCCAAAGCCGCCGGCGCCCCGTTCGTCGCCTCCGCCAGCAACCGCCTCGCCGGCTGCGAGTCGATCGCCGCCACGCCCGATCCCGTGGACTGGACGCTCCGCGCCGACGACGACGCCGAGGCCGCCTGGGCCGACGTGCGCAAGCTGCCCGAGGCAGCCTGGCTGGCGCTGGGACTGCCGCGGATCATGCTTCGGCTGCCCTACGGCGAGTCCACCGAGCCGACCGACCGGTTCGAGTTCGAAGAATTCGACGGGACCGCGGGGCACGAGGCGTACCTGTGGGGCCAGCCCGGCGTGGTGATCGCGCAGGTGCTGGCGGCCGGCTTCACGCGGGACGGGTGGTCGCTGGACCCGTCGCTCTACCACGACGTGGGCGACGTGCCGATGCACGTCTACAGCACCGGCGGCGAGCGTTGTGTCACTCCGCCCGCCGAGGTGTACCTGACCGACCGGGCAGGGCAGAGGCTCCAGCGAATGGGCCTGACGGCGCTGCTGAGCGTCCAGGGCCGGGACCTCGTCCGCCTCCGCGGCATCGCCTCCCTGTCCGACCCCGTCACCGCGCTGGCGGGGCGGTGGAACGGGTAGTTGTGGTTCGCGGGGATGAAGGGGATTCGACCCGGGCTTCCCGGACGAGAACTACAGTACACGTACAACGGCCATTAGGCGAACGAGATTCCCATGTACCGAATTGTGGCGACCGCCGCTTTCCTCGCGATGTGTGTGTCAACTGCCGCTGGCGAAGGCGCGGGTGGACTTCTGCCAGCACAGCTCACCCGCCCCTTCCGGAGGCCGACTCTACCGCCGCATGAAGAAGTCCGTCGCCTGCCTCGACCTCCGCCCCGCCGCGCCGTGATTCGGAGATGCCATCGCAGAGGTCACAGACGCGGCCGCGCCGCGGGTCTTTCCAAGGCATATCTCAGGTGTCCTATGATGGTCCGCCGCGCCCGCTGCAGCGACTCGGTGTTGCCCGGCCGCATCATCCGGCCGCTGTCACGACGTTGCGGCCGACGCCGTTGATTGTGCACATACCTACCGATCCCGGGCAAGCCGATCGTGCACAATCGATTCGTATCTCCTGGCCGCCCCGCAGCTTCAGACGCTCAATGATTGTGCACGCTCGCGCATCGTGCACAATCAACGTGCACAATCGTTTGGGGCGAATGTTGCGGTAACGCAACACGGAGTGGACTCTCGCCACCATCCCACCGGCGCGCCGACGCGCCGGCAAAAACAGCGCCCCCTTAGCATGCATGGACATCTCGCCGCCCCTTTTGTCGCGTCAAAATCCGCATTTCTGAAAAAAACTCGGCCGACAGGGTCCGCAACAGATGAACGCACTTATCCACGGGCTTGCGCCCGTGGCTACCGGCAGTAGGGCCTACGGCCCTGGAAGAGATGATCGCCGGTTGACTGCGGCCGCGGGCATTCGGTTCCGGCCGTTCACTTGAGCATTGAGAGTTGAAAATTGAGAATTGAGCCTTCGCCGTCTCTTCGCTTGGGCCACATCACCAAGCAGGGTCCGGGGACGGCGCGGAAGTACCTGGTGCAGGGCGCCTGGCAGGCGATTCGTCGCAGCCCGACGGTGCGTGCCCGGTACGAACGCTTCGTGGGCGTTCGGCCGGAGCGTCGGAAGATCGCGCTGGTGGCCACGGCGCACTGGCTGCTGCGATGCATGTTCGCGATGCTGCGAAGCCAGCAGCCGTGGCACGAGGCCGCATAGCGCAGCGGCGGAAGAAGAAGGACAAGAGAAGAGGTTGTTCAGAGCGAGCGAGAGGGGGCGTGGTTGGCGGTCAGGTGCGTGGAAGGGCAACCGGAAGGCAAGCCGATGACAAAGCGGTAGCGGGCGAAAGGAGCCGGACCCCGCTGATGGGGACGGAGGCGTCGGCGACCTCGTTAGTCTGACTGGGGCCGGGGCGTACACAGATTCATGGCGTCTCCTTGGGGCAACGTCGAATGGATGTTTGGAGGAGCCCGCAAAAACCGCCTGCTACCGGCTTGACAGCGACTTGCTCATGGATGCCCCCTTTTTGGGCTCCGTAGCGGCACTGCCGCGAAGGATGGAAGCGCAGGTGCCTGTCCCCCTTTTCGTGCCGCGTGGGGAACAGACCGTGACTTCCCGGCGCAACGTCGGCCCGCACCCTGCTGCCCTCCTCGAAAAAGTAGCCTGTGCCCCTTTTTCCTCCGTAGCCTTGGCGGAGGAGGGTTCCCCGCTCGGGATGCGTCAACGAAAACGGGGACTGGCTCCGAAGCGCAGCGCAGGTGCCTGTCCCCCTTTTCGTGCCCCCCTGCGAACCGACTGCGGCCCCTCCGGCGCAATATGGGCCCGCACCCGCCTGCTCTCTCGAAAAAGTAGCCTGTCCCAATGCCGTTAAGATAAGGTCATCGGCTGGCTCCTACAAGGTTTGCGGTCCGTCTGGCCCGAGACTGCCTTCGGCGTTTCTGCCGGTCCCGTTCGAAGTGCCGGTTCGGGCGAACGTCGATTCGATGCCGCCGGATCTCGACGAGCAGCTCGGCGTAGAGGGCGGGCCACTGTTCTGCCGGAAGCATCGCCGAGACGGCCAACGCATACCGCACGTGCATCAGGGACTTGCCAAAAGACAGCGATCCGGGCGGGCATCCGGCGCCGGCCGCGTCGGCCATCGCCAGGCGGGTCAACGTCGCCAGGATCATCATGAACGACAACTCCGCGTAGAAGCTGTGCAGTGTCCGAGCGTGCCAACGCTCGACCTCCAGGACGTGTTTCAGCTCGCGATAGAACGTCTCGATGTGCCACCGTTCGTGGTACACGGCGGCGATCTCGTCGGCGGGAAAGGCGTCGCGGTCCAACAGGTTCGTCACGAGCCGACGCGGCGAGAAGCCGTTGCGACGGGCCGTCACGATACGCACGGTCATCGCCTCCGGGACGCCGGGGGTATTCTTCCAGTAGCGTTTGCTGGCGTGGATCTCGTACAGGCCGTCGTCGGATCCCCATCTGCAGAGCCGTTTGGGCTTGCCGTTCTTGCGCATGGGGATGACGAACCGCAGCCGTCTTCGATCCAGGTAGGCAAACAGCTTCATGCTGTAGAAGCCCCTATCGATAAGAAGCAGATCTCCGGCCCCCAACCCGCTCAACAGCCGCGGGGCGAAGGCGCGTTCCTTGGCCTTGTCGTACGGTCCCAGACGCATCTTCACCGGCGTGCGAGCGTGCAGGTCGTAGAGCAAGACCAAGTGGCCCTGCGCCGGCCCGTCCCCCCGGCATCCTTTGTGGGCGCCGAAATGCGGCCAGAGTTCTTCAGGCAGTCTCAATCCGCTGCCGTCGATCGCCCAGAGGTGAAGCCCTCGCCACGTGGCATGTCGGTCATCCACGGCCTGCCGGGCCTGTTCGGCCAATGCGGCCCACAGACGCAGAAGACAACGTACAGGAAAGCCCTGGCGAAACTGCGAAAACGCCGAGACGGTGACCAGCTTCAACGGCAGCACGGTCCCGTCGGCAATCAACTTGCCGGTCTCCTTGAAGATCTCCTTCAGGCAGCGCATATGGGAATAGGCCGCCACCAGCAAGCCGAGCCAGAGGAAGCCGGCCAAACCGATGTCCCGTTCGCGTCGGTCAGGTTTGTCGAAGGGCCGCAGCCGGTCAAGCTGGTCACCACAGAGCCATTGGCTAAACGATTCCAGACGGACCGACCGATGATGAAAGAACCAGCGTGGACGTGCTTCCGTGCACATTTGGGGTCTCCTTCCCTGGGACTCTTGGCAGATTCCCCATCGGGAAAGGAGGCCCTTCTTCTATGCAAGATGTTACACGAGAGCTACTTGCCCCCTATCTTCACGGCATTGTGACTGTCCCTATTTTCCGGATCGATGGGTGGCCGCGGAATTCGGGCGAGTCTTCGAGCCACATGGGGGGGGGCGAATTCCGCGGCGGCTCGTGCTTCGTAGCGACTCGTGCTTCGCAGCGAAACGCCGCTTCGCAGAGTAGCAAGCGCTACTTCGCAGAGTAGCAATGGGCCCCATCGGTCTTTCCCGGTCCGGGGCGAAGGCGGCCCGGTCGGCTCGAACTTTGGTTGCCGTCCGGCCCTGAGTCTCACGATGGGCGGCCGAAGGCCGCGGCAAGCTCTCTGCGATGAAAACACCTCGGGTCAACCATCCCACGGACCCGTTAAGGTCGCCTCCGCCGCCGACCGAATGGAACAACAGGCACGCGACGATGTCGAACCGACCCCGCCCCGATCGCCACCACGCCGCGGCGAGGCGGTTATACGCATAGCTGACGCAGCAGACGGAGTTACCGACATGAAGCGCGTTATCCCATACGTCCTGCTTCTGGCCGCCGCCGGCCTCGCGGCCGGCGCGCTGCCGAGGAAGCTCGACCCCGCCGTAGTGCAGGTCATCCGCGGCGCCCGCAGCGACGGGCAGCGCGCCGAGAAGCTCCTGGCCGCCGGCCGGGATGAGGCCGACGAGGCCAAGGCCGTCGTTTTGCTGGACAGCGCTGTCGAACACGGCCTCCGCGGCGCCCGGGCGAGTCGGGCCGTCGAGGCAGCCGACGAGGCGCTCGATTTGCTCATCGAGAAGGCGCCCGACCGCGAGGCGCTGTGGCAGGCGAAGCGGCTTGGGCTGGCGAAGGCGAAGTTCCGCTACGCCCCGCGGGCGAGCAAGGCCGACGCCGCCCACGAGTTGCTGGACCGCATCCTGCCGCACGCCGAAGCTCTCGAGGCCGACCAGAAGTGGGCCGAGGCCGGCGAGGCCTGGCGCGAAGCGCATTCGGCGGCGTTCTTTCTCAAGAGCGGGATGAGGGACCTGATCGCGTACCGCCGTCAACGGGCGGGCCATTGCCTGCGACTGTCGCTACAAGTTCAGCGCGACTCGAAGAAGCTGACGAACGGCCCGTCCGGCGCGGCCGGGCGCGAGAGGCTGATCGAGACGCTCGTCATTGCCCTGGGCGACCTGGCCGCAGCGCAGAAGCTGCTGAGCCCCGACGTCGCGCAGACGTGGCGGACGTACATCCCCCTGGCGGCGGGGGGCACCGACAAGCTCGCCGAGGCCGCCGCGCTCGAGCTGGGCCGATGGTACTGCGACGTGCTCCTGCCGAAGGCGGGCAACTACGCGTCGCTTCGCATTCTGCTGGCGGCCCGGTCGGCCTTTCAGCGGGCGGCAACGCTGCACACGGCCAAAGACGCCGCCGCCGCGAGCATCGCCCGGCGGATCGCGAGCATCGACGACGAGCTGGAGAAGCTCGCCCTCGAACCCAACGCCGGCGGACGCGCCGGCGAGATCGACCTGTTCCGCGGCACGACGCTGGAGCACCTCGACCAGAAGGGCATCTGGGACTCCTCCGCCCGCGTGCTGACCGTCTGGCCCCGGCCCGACGGGTACCTCCGCCTGCCCGCCCGGATCGACGGCAGCTATCGCGTCTCGCTCAAGTTCATCCTCCGCAGCCGCGTGCCCATCCCGGACCGGCTGCGAGGGCTGAAGGACATGAGACTGTCCGACAAGCGGCGCAAGTGGCTCCAGCGGAAGCTCGACATGCGGTCCGGCGCGGTGGTGGCCTTCCCCGTCGGCGAGCAGCACGTCGCCGTCACCGTCGTGCCCGATCGCGGCAAGACGACCGTCAAACTCCAGATGATCGAGCCGAAGGGCGGCTTCGCCTCCTCGCTGGTCGGCGAGAAGGACGCCGCCGACCCGAACGCCGCCGCGGCGGCCGACGAACGCATGCTCCAGGCCAGCACCGTCGCCGCCGAGGCCGATGCGATCGGCTCGGAGAGGGTCCATCAGCTCGACCTCGTCGTCCTCGTCCAGCACGGTGTGGCCACGATCCTCGTTGACGTCAACCGCAAGCGGGCGCTCCGCTGGTCCGGCTCGGCCGGGCGGTGCGCCCTGGACGACGTCTGGCCCGCCGACATCCGAGAGGGGCAGATCCTGCTCGGCGGCTGGATGGGGCCCACGTCGTTCTCCGCGGCGAAGGTCTGCAACTTCACCGGCCGAACCAGGCTGGCGAGGACGGACAAGATCGAGTGACGCCCGCCCATCCTCGCCACGACGCTCTCCGGCCGCCGGAGGCAGCGCCGGGCGCTTCGTGGCCTTTCCGGTCTTCGTTGGTTGCTGTTCGGGCATCGTGCAAGCGCCCCGCCTGCTGCACCGATCCGCCTGTGGCGCCGAGGGCATTGCCCGAACCCGTCGGCCGACCAGTCGGTTCAATACGTTGAGTCCCCGCCGTGCCCGCGTCGGGCCGGGGTGAATGCGCCGCCCAAGACGGAGTGATTGCATGAGACGCGCGATGCTGTTAGCCGCCGCGTGCCTGACGGCCGCCTCCTTCGCCATCCCGGCTGCGGGACAGGACGTCACACGATCGCTCATCGCCGAAGTGATCGCGGGGGCCAGGACCGACGCCGAGCGGGCCACCAAGCTTCTGGCCGCCGCCAAGCTGGTCACCGACGAGCCCGACGTGATGGCCGCGCTGCTGAGCGAGGCGGTCGACTACGGCATCAAGGCCGCCCGCTCGCCGGCGGCCGGCCAGGCCGCCCTCGAGGCCGTCAAGCTCCTCGATCAGGCCGCCCCCGACAAGAAGGACCTTTGGCGGGCCAGGCGGCTGGCGCTGTACCGCGCGGTTTTCAGATCGAGCTTCGGCGCGGCGAAGACCAAGGCGGCCGGCCGGCTGCTCGAGGCCCTGCTGGACCTGGCTGAATGGCAGGAGCGGGCCCACAAGTGGTCGGACGCGAAGGCGAGCTACCAGGAGGCCTACCCCGTCGCCTCCGCGCTGCGGAGCCCGATGCTGGAACTCGTCACCGCCCGGCGGGCCCGCGCGACGCACTACGAGAAGGCCGCCCGGCAGGTCGAGGCCGAGAAGAAGAAGCTCGCCACCGCCGGCGACGACCCGGCCCCGCGGCAGAAGGCCCTCGAGCTGCTGATGGCAGAGCTGGACGACCCGGACGAGGCGCAGAAGCTGCTGACCGACGAGGTGGCCGAGAGTTGGCGGACATTCGTCCCGCTGGCCGCCAAGGACCCCAACGCCCTGACCGAGGGCCCCGCCGGGGAGCTGGCAAGGTGGCTTTCGCATTTCCTCGCGCCCAAGGCCAGCCGGTACTCGAAGATGCGGATCATGCTGGCCGCCCGCCAGTGCGCCGAGCAGGCCGTGGCGCTCCATACCGCCAAGGACGCCGAGTTCGTCACCCGCAAGAGCGACCTACAGAAGATCGAGAAGCGGCTCGACGCCCTCGCCGGCACCGAGGCCGCCGCCGCGCGAACGCGCTATGCCGACATCCTCAAGCTGCTGAACCCCTACCTGCTGCGAGGCACCGGCTGGGTGCTCAACCGGGGCGTGCTGACCTTTGACCCGACATCCTCCGACCGCCGCCAACTCCGCCTGCCGGCAAAGATCACCGGCGACTTCCAACTCACCCTCCGCTTCGCCGTGGCCCACCCGGCTGCGCCGACCAAGGACAACCGAGGCCGCGCCCGCAAGCCGACCCCCCGCGGGCTGAACCTCGCCTTCCCCGTCGCAGGCGGCATGCTCGGGCTCTCGCTGACCGCCGAGAAGGTCGAGACACGAGGCACGCTGCGCGAAGTGGCGGCCGGCGCGGCGACGGGGCTGTTCAGCGCGACGGTCGGCACGGCCGCCGCCCTGACGCCGGGGCGAATCTACCAGCTTGACGTGATCGTCTTCGTCCGATCCGGCTTCGCGATCGTCAAGGTCGACCTCGACCGCAAGCCGCTGGTCCGCTGGCAGGGCAAGACGTCCCGCTGCTCGCTGCCGGAGTACTGGCGCGGCAGCGCCTCGGCCGGCTCGCCCGCCCTCGGCGGCTGGAAGGGCCCGACCACCTTCGCCTCCGTCAAGCTCCGAAGCCTCGGTGGACGAATGAAGCTCTGGCGGCCCGAGCCAAAGCCCCGGGAGCGCTAGAGTCCGGGTGCGACGTACAGGCGTCGTGCGCTCGATCACCTCTGCATGTCCGACCGGATGTTGTCCTCGCGCTTGGCCTCGTCCTGGTCGCCGAAGTCCCCGTCGGGTCCGGCGGAGAGGAACAGCGGTCTGCCGCCAACGGCGCGGTCGGAGTAGTAGCGCATTGGGCGGCTGTAGCCGTCCCGATCTGGCTGTCCTTGGACCAACTGAAGGAAGGGCCTCGTCGCGGCGGCGATCCTCCGTGCCGTGGGCGCGCTGCCGGCTGTCCTGCCCTTCAGGTGAGCGAGGAGCACGTCCATGCTGGCGTTGCCGTCATACGGCCCGGCGGCGACCGCTCGGTCCGGCGGGTCTGCGCCGGCCACAACACGATACGCCCGGACGGCGGCCATCAGCAGACTCATCCTGGGGACCGTTTCCTGCCGCCTCTGGCGGTCAACGACTCTCGGGTCGAGGATGTACAGCAGCACGCCCAGCAACACGATCACGAGCAGCGTGCCCCCAAGGACCCAGAACAGCCACCGTCGGCCCTGTCTCTGCTCGGCCATGGTCATCTTCTCTCGACAGACAGCGCCGCCCAAGCGCGTAGGGCGTTCCACACCGCTGCGCACGCGGTGCTTTCATCGCGCCTCGGTGTCTCACAGCCCGCGCAGGTGGCGGAGGATGTCCCAGTAGGCCCCGCGGGCGCCGGCGGCGATGGCTTCGGCCAGCGCGGTGTTCTCGTTGTAGTTGTGGTCGCCGTCGCTGCCGGCCGTAGGGTGGGCAGCTTTGCTGCACACGAGGCCGTCTACCGCCGCCGATTCCGCCGGCCCGGCCGGCTCGTCGGCCGGCGATTCCTCCAGCGGCTCGAAGAACCGCTTGTCCCCGCCGATCAGCTCCTTCACCACCCGCGCCGGCTGTTCGCCCAACGCCGCGGAGATGTAGAACGTCGGCTCGAGCAGGTCGATCGGCCCATCGTACCGCCGGCGGATCGACGGGTCGTCTTCCAACGGCCCGCCGGCGGCCAGCAGGTCCATCACCGGCGTGCCCGGATACAGCCGCATCCCCAACGGCGCCCCCACGCAGTCCGGGCCGATCTGCTTGAGGAAGCCGATCGAATCGGCGAGCGTCTCCGGCGTCTCGCCCGGCCCGCCGAGCAGCAGGTCGATCATCGACGCGATCCCGTTGTCGCGGCACAGCTCGACGGCGCGGGCGAGGTCGCCGCGCCGGTGCGGCTGACGATAGGTCTCCAGCATCGCCTCGGCCGCCGAGTCGCCCGTGAAGTTGATCCCGACGCACCCGGCCCGGCGCATCTTGTCGGCCAGGGGGGCGTCAAACGGCACGACGGTCATGTAGGCGTACCACCGCACGCGGTCGCCCAGGTGGCGGGCGATCATCTCGTCGCAGACCGCCGCCGCGTGATCTGCGGGCATGTTGAACTCGCCGTCGCAGGTGTGCAGCACGTCGACGCCGCCGGCCAGCAGCGACTCGATCTCGTCGACGACCTCCGCCGGCGCCCGCAGCCGAAGCGCCCTGCCCTTCGCCAGCGGGTCCGCGCAGTAGATGCACTTCCGCGGGCAGCCGCGCTTCGTCTCGAAGCCCGCCTGCCCGCCCAGGCGGAAGTACGCCGCGTTGTCCAGCGCATCCCGCGCCGTCGGCAGCTTCAGCTCCGCCGGCCAGGCCGCGCCGTTCGAGCGGACCCGCCCGTCCGCCCGCCAGACGAGCCCGACGACGCGATCGAATCGCCGCCCGCCGCGCAGCTCGCCCAGCAGCTCGACGATCGCCCGCTCGCCGTCGCCGCGGATGCCGAACTCCGCGCCCGTCCGCTCGACGATCCGCTCGGGGAAGATCGAGTACCCCACGCCGCCGAGGACGATCGGCGCGTCGGTCAACTCGCGAACGCGGGCGACCGTCCGGGCCAGGACGGGCACGAACGACTCCGCGCTCGGCCAGAAGCAGTCGTCCACGTTGCGAAAACTCAGACCGACCAGCTCGCTCCGTGCCCCCGCCAGGCCTGCCCGCAGCGCCTCGTCCGGATCGTCGGCCAGGCAGAGGTCGACGACGTTGACCTCGATCCCCGCCGCCGCAGCCGCGCCGGCAATGTACTCGACGCCCAACGGCGCAATCGGGGGCGTCATCCGGTTCGTGTTGATCAACGTCAGCACTGGGAGATCATCCATCAGTGAACATGACCAGCATCGGGTCAGTCTGTTCTGGGGCTTGCCGACTGTCCAACGGCCACGATGGCATCGAGCTTCTCCGTGACTTCAGGATCGACCCCATCGGCAGGCAGGAGTTCGACAAGCCGGTGGTAGTCCCCTTTCCTGAAGGTCAGGGGCAGGTCCAGCTTCTTGAAGTAGATCCGGAAGATCGGGTCCAGGACGTCGTCCGTTGCCTTGATGTCGGGCGACCACGGATCGGCCTCCTTGAACGTCTCGAGAGCCTTCGACAGCTCCTCGATCGCTTCCCGCATGGCCTGCTCCCGTCTGACTTGCTCGGCGGGCCCAAAGAGATCCTTCGGTGTCTCTCCTCGCGCGTAGCTCAGCAGCACGTCCTCCGTGAGGAAGTAGTTCTCGATCTCCCTCCGACGCCACATCATCTCCCGAAGCCCTCCGTTGCTCTGAAGCTCCTTATCCAACCGGTCGAACAGCGCGAGCCCCGTGAGGTCCGGTTTCGCCTCTCGCAGACCGTGGAAATGGTCCCTGGCCCGTTGAGGCAAGTTCGTCGAGACGTAGTGCACGAACGGGCGCGCCAGATGTTGCGTCGCTTCGTGTCCGAGCAGTCGTGCAAAGGCCTGGAGGATCGCCAAGTCCGTCGGGCTTTCGAGATAGAGGACCCATCCGGCCTGCTCGGCTTGATAGTACTGCTCGAAGCCTATGCTTATCAGTGACTTGAGGACTTGATTGCTTCGGCCTTCGACCTTGTGTGGCCTGCCGACAAAGGCGATGACCATGTCGCGCCCGGCGGCTTCATTCAGCACGACTTCGGAGTGGCTGGCAGCGATGATCTGCGATCCGCCGGATTCCGCAACTTCGCTGATCAAGCCATAGACTTGCCGCTGCCGCAGGATCTCCAGGTGAGCATCCGGTTCATCCAATAGCAGGACAGTCCCCGGGTTGGCGTAGAGGTGAGCGAGAAGAAGGAGGGTCTGCTGGAGGCCCCGGCCGGAGCAGGAGAGGTCCAGGCTGGTGCCGTGCTCGACATACTGCATCGTGATCTCGCCCCGTTCCGGAACGTACTCGGGAGGCGAGAGAACCACAGCAAACAGCGACTCGATCTGCCTGACCAGCATATCCCAGTCTGTGCGATCGGCCCTGTCGTACACCTGGTGACACAGGTTCCTCAGGACTTGTGCTGTCTGCCCTTCTCCCATGAGAACATTGATTCGTCCTGGCTCGAGCTTGGGCTCGGTGGCGGCCAGTCCCGACATCGGGGGCAGATATGCGACCTTGACCTGTGATGCCTGCTCGGGAACTTGTGAGTACTTCGCGTGGCGCACTTGAACGTCCTGATACTGAGGCTTGCGCAGAGGACGGCAGAAGAAGGACTCTTCGTTGCTGTAGTCGAACTCCAGCCCACAAGACCATCCCATCCCCTCACTGATGCCCTCGACCTCGACGTCTATCCGTATGTTGCGTGTCTTCGGCTTTCCCGCCACTTGGCGGACGTCACGAACGTGCAGCTCCTTCCACAGGAGGTTCGCCACGGGAACCGGAATCGAGATGAGATCACGTCTGTTTATCGCTACCCCCGGTCGCTTTTCCGGAGCTGCCCTGTTGCCCCGTTTGGCATTCCACTGTCGTAAGCCGACGTCCCACAAGGCCAACGCCTGAAGTGCGGTGGTCTTGCCGGAGTTGTTCGGACCAACGAACACTACCGACTTCGCCAGATCAATCTCCGCTTCGCCAAAGCGCTTGAAGTTCGTGAATCGCAGTCGAGTCAGCATCGGATGCTATCCTCAAGATACCAGCGCCGCCTCCTGCCTGTCTTCAGCACGACCAACTCTGCCTCGAGGGAGCGACTCCATCGACCATCGCAAGTCTGCCGGCATGATACCCACGGACGCCAGGCACGTACAGGATCACTGGCCCGACACGTCGGCCCGCTCGCAGACGAACGCCCGCTGGTGCTCGCCGATGCGGTACCACAGCACGGCCAGCCGTCGGCTGCCGCGCCCGCGGAGGCGGCGCTGGAGGGCGTCGGTGTCGAGCTTGACGCCGCGGGGCTTGACCTCGACGGTCCCACCGCCCAGTCGCCGCACGGCCAGCCCCACGTCGCGCCGTCGGCCCGGCACGGCGTCGAGAACGCGGAAGCACACGGCCATCGGCGAGTCGATCGGGCGATCGGCGAACAGCCACCCCAGCGCGTGGTCGATCCGCCAGAGCCCTTCGGCGGCGGCGAGGTCGTCGACGCCCCCGGCGGCGAGGACGGCTGGATCGGGCTCGATCAGCCACCGGCCCGGCCGGCGCGCCCGGGCCCGCGGCGCCTGCCCGGCGGGGAGGGAGGCAGATTCCGGTTCATCCGGCGGCCCCCAGACAACGGTGGCCCGACGGCGCGGCGGTCCGGAGGCCGATGGATCGCCCCACCACGCCACAAGCTGCCTGCACGTGCCGGACTCGCTGACGTACTCCAACTCGCCGACCGGCAGCTGCTCCGCCTGCCGGTACGGCAAGGCGGGGGAGAGCTTCATCGCCCCGCCGCCCGTTCGCCGCGGCAGCTCGCGCAGGAATGCCTCGCCCGGCCGGTGATCGCTCAACTCCGCGCTGCGTCGCCCGGCCGCTCGACGGTCCGGGTCGACGTACACGATCGCCGCGGGGTTGAACTCCAACTCCGCGGCGTCGGCCGTCTCGAATCGGCAGCGCTCGCCCGCGCCGGCCGCGGCGGCGTTGTGCGCCGCGCACAGCACTGCCTCCGCGCTGACGTCGACGCCCCGCACGCGGAGGCCCGCCGTCGCCAGGCCGATCGCGTCGGCGCCGAGCCCGCAGCACAGATCCACCACCTCCGCGCCGCAGCCGAACCGCTCGGCGAAACACCGTCCCTTCCACACCGCCAGCCGATACGAGCTGGCCTGCTGGAGCAGCTTGTCCGTCGCCAGCATCTGCCGGGCCATACCGGCCGGGAACCGCCTGCTCCGCTCGGCCCGAAGGCGCAAGGTCCGCAGCGTGGCGACGGCCGCCGCCTCGTCGGGGCCGCACCGCTTGCGAAGCGTCTGAATCGCGTGCAGTGGATCGTCCGGCAACTCCGCCGCCAGCAGGGCGGCGGCGGCGTCAGTGCGAAGGAACTCGAGCTGGTCCAGCGTTAACGACATCGCCGCGGAGTCTGACGTGCGGGGCGCGCCAATGCAAGCGACGCCGGGGCGGGGCGACCCCATGTGACTGAAACGGCCCCTGCCTATTGCCAACCACGCTGAGCGCTGTGGAACTCTGGCCGTTAGTCGTCCTCGTCCTCGTTCTCGTCCTCGTCCTCGGCTGTTTCCTCAGGATTCAGCACGGGGTCCTGGGCAATCCCCTATCCGCGTCCATCCCCCCAGAGGGAGATGTTGCGGGCGATCAATGGAAGTGCTTGCCCCCGTCGACGACGAGGTTCTGGCCCGTGATGCCGGCGGCGGCGCGGCTGAGCAGGAACAGCGTCGCCGGCGTGACGTGCTGGGCGGTCAGGAGGGTCTTGACGGACTGCGTGGCGACCAGGTCGCGTTTGGCCGGCTCGGTGACCTTCTCGTCGAGCTGTCGCCGCGTCATGATCCATCCGGGGGAAACGACATTGACGCGGATGCCCCTCCCGCCCAGCTCCCGGGCCAGTGAACGGGAGAAGCCCACGATGCCGGCCTTCGCCGCGTTGTAGGCCGTCGCGCCCGGCCAGCCGTGCAGGTAGTTCGTCGTGCAGACGTTGACGATCGCCTTGCCCTCGCCCTTCTCCAAGTACGGCACGGCCGCCTGGGCGACGACGAACTGCGCCCGCAGGTCGATCGCGAGGATGCGGTCGAGCTGATCGAGCGAGATCGTCTCGAACGGCGCGTCGGGGTCGATCGCGGCGTTGTTGACGAGGTAGTCCAGCCGCCCGCGGATCCGGCCGGCCTGTCGGACCATCGCGACGGCGTCGTCCGCGTCGGCCAGGTCGCACCGGATGAAGTGGGCCCGCTGGCCCCACTGGTCCGCAAGCTGTCGGCCGAGCTGCTCGCGCCGCCCGCAGAAGACCGCCTCGGCGCCCAGCGACAGCAGCGCGGCGCAGAGGTGCTTGCCCAGCCCGTCGGTCCCGCCGGTGACGAGAGCGACCTTGCCGGCGAACTCCTCGGCCGTCGGGATCGGCGGGACGAGCCCGTCGGGGGGCAAGGGGACGGCCGCTTCGTCGCTCATGGCCTGCTACACCTCGCTGCGGTCCTTGATGAAGGCGATCAACTCGTCGACCTGGGCGAAGGCGAGGCACGTGACGGTGTCGGCCCCGCCGTAGTAGACGGTGATCCGCCCGGTCGGCGCGTCGGTCAGGGCCGCACACGGGAAGACGACGTTCGGCGTGTCCCCGACGCACTCGTAGTCGGTCTGCGGCGACAGCAGGTACTCCGAGCAGCGGTATCGGACCTTCCACGGCTCGTCGAGATCCAGCAGGGCGGCCCCGCAGCTATAGACGTAGCCGTTGCAGCTCAGCAGCACGCCATGATAGATGAGCAACCAGCCTTCGGCCGTCTCGATCGGCAGCGGGCCGGCGCCGATCTTCAGGCCTTCCCAGCCGCCGGTTCGCCCCATGACGTGGCGGTGTCGGCCCCAGTGGGTCAGGTCGGGGCTCTCACTGTAGAAGATGTCGCCGAACGGCGTGTGCCCCCAGTCGCTCGGGCGGCTGAGCATCGCGAACTTGCCGTCGATCTTCCGCGGAAACAGCACGCCGTTGCGATTGGCGGGAAGGAAGGCGTTCTCGAGTTGGTGGTACGTCCGGAAGTCCTCCGTCCACGCCATGCCGATCGTCGGCCCGTGGTGGTCGTTGCACCACGTCACGTAGTACCGCCCGTCGAGCCGGCAGACCCGCGGGTCGTAGTAGTGCCCGCTGGCCGCGACCTCGGCGGCGGCGCCCGTGAAGACGATGGGCTCCGGCTCGATCTGCCAGTCGATGCCGTTCTCGCTTCGGCCCGTGTGAAGCCGCAGCCTCCGTCGGCGGTCGTCCACGCGGAAGACGCCGGCGAAGGCCCCCTCGAACGGTACGGCCGCACTGTTGAAGATGCTGTTGGCGCACGGGATCAGGTCGCGCGGAATAATCGGGTTCGCGTCGTATCGCCACATCACGCGCTCGCAGCCGGCGGGGCGATCCTGCCACGGGATGTTCACCAGCGCCTCGCCGACGATCGTCTGGGATGCTGCCACGAGATCTCCTTTGGATCGGTCTGCCACCCGCCACGTTGACGGGCCTCGCCGAAGGCACTAGATTCTATTTCCGCCGCGCCGGGCCGCAAGGAATAAGCCCCGGCGAGCCCCGGCGCCGCGAGGCGCCACGAGGCCCGGCCGCTTCAGTGGCCGGCAGAGCACGCGCCCAGTCAACCCAAGGAGCCTCCCGTGTCGACTCCGATCATCCCCACCGCCGAGCCAACCTGCCGGGAGTTCTTCGAGGCCGCCGGCGATGAGACCATGCTCGCCGCCGTCCTGCACGGCTTCGACGAGCTGACCGTCGAGCGCGTCGGCCGCCCCGCGCCGACCCGGCCGGGCACGGTGCGGGTCCGCATCGTCTCGTGCGGCCTATGCGCGACGGACTACAAGGCGATCAAAGGCATCCGCCGCAACGTGCAGTTCCCGCTGATCGTCGGCCACGAGCCGGCCGGCATCGTCGAGGCCGTCGGCACCGGCGTGACGCACTTCGCTGCCGGCGACGAGGTCATCTGCCAGCCGTCGGGCTTCTGCGGTTTCTGCAAGCACTGCCGCGAGGGCAACACGCACTACTGCGAGCACGCCTTCACCACCGGCGGCGACGGGCCGGAAGAGGTCTGGCCCGGGGCCTTCGCCGAGTGCATGATCACCGCCGAGAACTGCCTCTACCGCAAGCCCCCGGACGTCTCCTTCGACGCCGCCGCTCTCGCCGAGCCGCTGTCGGGCGCGTGGAAGGGCGTCATCCAGTACAGCAACTGCCGCCTCGCCGACGACGTGGTCGTCATCGGCGTCGGCAGCATCGGCATGCTCTGCCTCATGGTCGCCCGCGCCGCCGGCGCCGGCCGCCTGATCGCGGTGGACACCAGCGAGTACGCCCTCGCCCAGGCGATGCGGCTCGGGGCGACCCACACGGTCAACCCGGCCGACGGCGACGCGAAGTCCGCCGTCTACGACATCCTGCCCGACGGGCCCGACCTGGTCATCGAGGCCGCCGGGCCCATCGCCGCCGTCGAGCTGATGGTCTCACTGCTGCGGCGGGGGACGCGGTGGAACGTCTTCGGTATCACGACGCACGAGACGTTCGAGCTCGACGGCGGGCTGACGCACTTCCTCGAGGCCCGCATGGACGCCAGCTTCGGCACGACCCCGCTGGCCATGCAGAACGCCGTCAAGCTGATGGCGGGCGGCAAGGTGGACCCCGAGGCCATCGTCACCCACCGCTTCGGCCTCGAGAAGATCCACGAGGCGATCGAGACGATGGCCCGCCCGGACCGCAACAAGATCGTCATCAACCCGTGACGGGCGTCCGCCCGCCGCTTCGCTGTGCTGCGCTCCTTGTCGGTTCAGCCGAACCGTGGTATCATTGCATGGAGCAGGGCAGCTTGGAGGGCTATGCCATGGACCATGAGGGGATCTGCGATTGCCGCTTCCTCGCCCGGTGCGCGACGCACGGCGACCCGCTGATCGCCGCCTCGCGGAAGGGCCCCAACGGGTTCGGCTGCCGGCAGCAGAGCGACGTCCACCGGGCAAAGCACTGCAAGGCCTTCGCCTGCTCCTACCTGACCATCCTGCTCAGCGACATCGTCAGGCATCCGGGCTCGGACCCGGGCCAACGGCAAGCGAGGCCCTAGCGCTGCGTGATGAGAAACATGGGGACGCTACCCAGGTTTACAGGCTGATCGCGCTCGCCCGAGGCGCTCACAGGAATGATCGAGCAGCGCGCCCGGCCACCACCGCCCTCATGCCGGTGACGGCCTCAGAGTCCCCCCCAACCGCTCGTTCATTCCCAAAGGCGGCCTAACTCAGCACCTGCCACTCGATCGGCGTCTTCGACAGGGCGTAGCCGACCTCGCGGAGGTAGTCGCCGTAGATCGTGTCCCAGTGGAAGCCGCGCATGTTCTCGATCAGCGTCGCGTCGGAGACCTTGTAGGCCACGTCGATCTGCGACCGGCAGATCGGCAGGAACGGCGCGTCGACGATCTCGCTGGCGAGTCCCGACCACCGCTTGCCGGCGAAGTCGGGGATGATGCTCGTGAGCCTCTGGCCTTTGCGCATCTCGACCTTCGGCGCGGCCCCGTAATCCGACTCGTAGTGCGTGACGATCCGCACCGGCTCCAGCGTCTTGCCGTCCATCTTCCGCGGGGCCGAGCAGTGGGCCAACGTGATCACGCCGCCATGCGGGTAGGTCGGGTTGTGCAGGAACTGCGGGCGCCCGGAGATGGCCTCCAGCAGCAGCCCGGCCGGGATGACGACGAAGTCCGACTCGCAGAAGGCCGGATACCCCGCGTCGTTCAGCAGCGTCAGCGTCAGGCACGCGGTCGTCTCGGAGATGGGTATGATCGTGCCCATGCAGCTATTGACGGTGATCGCCCGCGCGCCGGCCTTGGCCATCAGGCCCAGGAACACCCGCTCCAGCAGGAAGCAGTTCTCGACGAACTGCTTCTTCGTCTCCAGCTTGACGGTCTTGTCGTCCAGGTACTTCGCCGCGCGGTCCTTGGCGGACTTGACGGCGGCCTCATCGGCCCGGGCGGCCTGGATGAGACGGGCCAGCTCCTTGTAGTCGACCGTGTGGATGTCGAGCTTCCACGTCTGGCGTGCGCGGTCGGGTGCCCCTCGTCCGCCAGGGCCCCAGCCGCCCGGGCCGCCGATCGCCACGATCCCGGCGCCGAGTGTGTTCTTCAGCCCGCACAGCGCGCGCAGGCGCCACGACAGCTCCTCGCCGGAGTCCACGACGACGTCCTCGAAGCCCATCGGCCCCTCGGCCAGCTCGTCGGTGTGCCGGCGGAGGTACCGCGGGCTGACGATCTCGTACCACAGGCTGACCGGCCCGGACCTGTGCCGCACGAAGAAGATCACGTACTTGCCGCTTTTGGCGGCGACGTCGAAGATGTTCTGCCAGCCGCCGGCGGCGTAGATGACGACCACGTCGGCCTTGGCGGCGGCGATCGCCTTCTCCGCCTCGGCAGGATTGCGAACCGCCACCGGCGGCAGCAGCTTCACGGGGAAATCCGCCCCCTCGCCGATCCGCTTCTGCTCGGCCCGAATGCGGGCGAGCTCCTTCTCGGCCGCCTGCTGGCCGTGAACGCCGCCCCAGTTCCGCCAGCTCCACTTCGGCCGCGGGCGCGGCGCGTCGTAGGTCAACAGCGACTGGACGAGAAGCTCCTTCCTGGCCGGCGACGGGGATGCCTCGGCCTCGGCGGCTTGCAGCGCCGACCAGGTCAGGCCCGTCATCGCCGCGCCGCCGAGGGCGACGCTGCCGGCCTTGATGAAATCCCGACGGGTGACCCCGACAGGCCGGCCCTCGCCGCAGGTGTTGCAGCCACAGCATCCATGGTGTATCCGCAGTTCGTCGTGCTGCTCGTGATTTGCCATCACCGGATCTCCTTCGCCGCGATAGGAACTGTCAGGTCAACTGCGCGTATTGTATCACCGGCCGCCCTTGCACGCATCATGCCGCGCCGTCAAGATGGGGCCCGCGTGGCTCGACGGCGCGAAGAGACCGACTCGGAGGCTGGGAAACAGACATGAGGACCAGATTGGTGTGGATCGCGGCCCTGCTGGCCGCCGCGCCGGCGGTGGGGGGGCAGTGGATCGCGGTCGATCGGCCGGCGAGGGCGAGGGCGCCATTCGCCCCCGTGCCGCTGTACTGGTTTCGCGTGGTTCGCACGCCGTGGGTGTACCGGACGGTCGTCGACGTGCCGGCGGGTGTTGACCGGGCGACGGCGATGCTGAAGACCAGCGGCTATGTCTACGTCTGCGTCGACGGGCGAGAGGTCTATGCCTGGGGCGCCGAGAAGGACTCCGCCGAGAGGCCCCGCATCGGCGGCGAGCCGGACCGCGCGCACGAGCTGGACCTGACCGAGCAGCTCACGCCCGGCCGCCACGTGCTGACCGTCAGCGCGCCACCCGGGGCCGGAGATGTCGGCGGCTTCGTGATCGACGGCGGGCTCTACAAGGGCACGAAGCGGCTGGCCGAGCTGGGCAGCGACAAGGACTGGACAGTGACGGCCTATCGGCCGACGACGCTCGTCGATGCCCGCGCGATCATGACGTTAGGGTACACCGGCCGCGCGGAGAAGGGCGTGTGCACGGCCGCCGAGAAGGTCCGCACGGCCGGCGTGCCGTGGAAGGCCGACGAGGACGCCCTCGCCGCCGCGTATTTCAAGGCCGAACTCGCCCGCCTCCGCCGCGACCTGGCCGATGCGACCTGGCGGCTGGAGTTGTTGACGAAGAAGGGCCTCTACGTCGTCGGCGACTCCGCTCACGGCTGGGGCGGGCCCGAGCGGCCGGACATCGCCTCGGCGGTCTCGCGGGCCGGGCGCCTTCTGGGGATCGCGCCGAGGCTGGGCAATCGGATCGACAGGCTGGCGGCCCGGCCGGCCGACGGTGTGGAGCAACTGGGCCTGCTTCTGGGCGAGTTGGGCGTCGCAAGGCAGGCGGCCCGGATCCTGCTCGAAGGCGCCCGCTCGGCCGCCCGGTCGGCCAGGGATGCCGACGAGCGGAAGGCGATGCGGCTGGCCGCGGCGGCCCTGGCAGCCAAGGCCGTCGTGCCGGCCGAGGCCGCCAAGGCCCGCACGTTCCTCGCCGGCCTGGCGCGCCATCCGCTGGGCCGCCTCAACGAGAGCCGCCACGACCGGCTCGGCTGGCTGCCGCACCCGCACCTGGCCGACAGCGACCTGGGAAGGTGGGGCGTCCGCATCCACCCCGTCACGGGGCCGACGAAGCTGCGGTTGGGCCCCCGCTGGCGGTTCAGCACGGACCCGAAAAAGGCGGGCCTGGCCGAGCTGCGCCACACGATCGGCTACAACATCGAGAACCAATGGCCGTGGATCGACGGCCGGCAGAGCTGGACGAAGAACAAGGCGTTCCCCGGCTACAAGGGCGTTGCGTGGTATCGCGGCAGGCTGTTCGTCCCGGCCGAGTGGGCGGGCAACGGCGGGGTGCTGCGGCTTCGCGTGGCGGGCAAGGGGCGGCTGTGGCTGAACGATCGGGAGCTGCCCGCCCCCGCGGACGGTCGGCCGGCGTCGCTGGCCGTGCCGGCCGACGCGATCCTGTTCGGCTCGGAGAACTATCTCGCCGTCCGCGTCGAAGCGGTCGGCGCCGACCGCGGGCTGCTGGGTCCGACGGAGCTGACCTGCCCCGCCCTGGACGCCCCGGCCGCCAAAGCCGCGCCGCCGGTCGACGTGCTCGCCACGCCGCTGTCGCCGTGCGCCGTCCTGACCCCGCGAACGAGGACGCTCCATATCCACCACGCCGGCAAGGCCGAGCTGCTGCTGCCCGGCAGCACTTGGCAGGGCGGCTACGCCGAGATTGACGACGGCAAGCTGAAGGCCAACTGGGTGCTGCTGTGGCTCGCGCCGACCGCGAAGACGGGCGTCCAGCGGCCGATCCTGCTGGTCTTCCAGAATAACCCCTCGGCCGTCACCTGCCGGGGGGGGCTGACAGAGGTCCTGCTGGCGGCAGCGGGCGGGCGCGTCGTGGCGGTCCGGCCGTGGGCGAAGCGGATGCCCGCCAGGAACGCCAAGCAGATGCAGCCGGCCCTGGCGCTCTGGTCGCGGGCCGCCCTCGCCGTGCCGGTCAACTACATGTCCGTCACCGGCGTGCTGAAGAAGGGCGAGAGCTGGCAGGGCATCAGCGTCGACAACGTCCCCGCCGGGCCGGTGCTCGAGCATCACGTCGTCTACGACTACCTGGTCACAGCCGACCAGTGGGCCACGCGCCCGCTGAAGCTCGCGCCGCTGCCGGCGTTGTGCAGCCTGGCGATTGATTCGAAGTTCCGCGGGCTGACGTTCGACCCGGCGGACAGGGCGAAGCTCGAGACGTTCCAGGACGGCGGGATCGCCGGGCCCTACCGCTGCCTGCGCGACACTGATTGCGTCACGTACAGCTATCCCGTCGAGCCCTGGCCTCGGCTGGTGGGCTTCACGAGCTGGATGTTCAGCGGCGTGGACACCGGCGTGCCGGGCAACGAGCGGGAGATGGAGACGATCGCCGCGACCGGCGCGAACAGCTTCCGCCCGCAGCACAACAACAGCGACCACCGCGCGGGGCGGCTGGACAGGAACGGCCGCTGGACCGGGCCATATCCGCAAAGCGAGAAGCGCACTCGCGTGCAGATCCTCGCCGACTTCTGCCGCGACAACGGCGTCAACTACATGAACAACATCGACCAGACGCTCGGCAAGAAGCGAGAGTTCGTCCGCACGCAGTACGACACGTGGGTCAAGGACGTGCTGTTTCCGCACTTCGACAAGCTGGTCCCGCAGCTCGCGGATCGGCCCTTCTGGCAGGTGGCCTACGACCTGATCAACGAGCCGTTCGACCACCGGGCCGCCGCGTACAACCGGACGACGAAGGCGCTGACCGCCCGCATCCGCCGCATCGACCGCCGCCACCTGCTGTACATCGAGCCCTGCCAGGCGTGGGGCGCCATCCAGCAGCTCCGCCTGATCGAGCCGACCGGCGACCCGCTGACGGTCTACAGCTTCCACGACTACAACTTCCGGATGCGCAAGGCGAGCGACCGCTGGCCGACGCAGCAGCGCGACCTCACCACGATCTGCCGCATGTGGTGGCCGGCGTTCGAGTTCGCCGTCACTCGCGGCCTGCCGATTCACTGCGGGGAGTACGGCGGCTTCGCCTCGGCGACCGACGACGCCCTGTGCCAGAAGACACTTCTCAACGACCTCTACCGCCTGTTCGATCAGTTCGGCATGCACCACCACTACTACACCGGGCGCGGCATCTATCGCCGACAGCTCGACGGCAGCCTCCGGGCGAGCAACGTCGTCAAGGCGTTCCGAGAATACTCGCGGCGGAAGGACCTGAACCTCTACTACAAGCTCTGGGACAAGCACCCCGCCGCGGGGGGCGCTCGGTAACCTGCCGGCACGCGAGGCGAGCTTGCGGATCTGCATGCCAGATGCATGATTGCACGGACCGCCGGGCGCGATCGCGAAGGCAGGGCCCTGACCGGCGGCACGGATGGATAAGGAGCCGAACGTGGACGTGGTGAGGCTGCGGGAGATTGCGTCGCGGTACGGCCGGCTGCGGGCCGTGCTCGTCGGGGACATCGCGCTGGATCGGTATCTCCACATCGACCCGGAGTTGGCGGAGACGTCGTTGGAGACGTCCCTGCCTGTCCGCAACGTCACGGCGGTCCGGCCGCAGCCGGGCGGGGGAGGCAACGTGCTGGCCAATCTCGCCGCGCTCGCGCCGGGCAGCCTCGCGGCCGTGGGGTGCTGCGGCGACGACGGCGAGGGGATGGAGCTTCGGCGGGCCCTCGAGGAGATCGGCGTGGACCTGGCGGGCCTGCTCATCCGGCCGGACCGGATGACGTTCACCTACACCAAGCCGCTTCTGATTCATCCGGACCGGCCGCCCGAGGAGCTCAGCCGGCTGGACCTGCGAAGCCGCTCCGAGCCGCCGGAGGACTTGCAGGACCAGATCGTCGCCCGCCTCCGCGCCGCCGCGGCCGACGCCGACCTGATCGTGGCGATGGACCAGGTGCCCGAAAGCGGCTGCGGCGTTCTGACGCGGCGGGTCAAGGCGGCGATCGGCGAGCTGGCACGCGAGAGCCCGGAGAAGGTCTTCCTCGCCGACAGCCGATCGGCCATCGAGGAGTTCGACGGCGTCCGCATCAAGGTCAACCGCGCCGAGCTGGCCCGTCGGTTCGGTGCCGCCGAGGACGCCGCCGACACGGAGGCACTGGCCCGGCGGTGGTCCGAGCAGATCGGCCGCGACGTGTTCGTCACGCTTGGCGAGCGAGGCATCGTCGTCGCGTCCGCCGGGCAGGCCACGCACGTGCCGGGCATTCGCGCCGAGCCGCCAATCGACGTCGTCGGGGCGGGCGACTCGGTGCTGGCGAGCATTGCCATGGCGCTCGGGGCGGGCGCCTCGCCCGTCGAGGCCGCCGAGATCGGCAACCTCGCCGGCAGCGTCGCCGTCCGGAAGATCGGCACGACGGGGACGGCGTCGATCACCGAACTCGAGGCGGCGATCTCGGCGGGAGATTGACCGTTTGGCGGGCGTCGGTCCCGCGGGCGGAACGGCCAGCTCGAAGGAAAACGGGGACTGGCTCCGAAGCGCGGCGCAGGTGCCTGTCCCCGTTTTCCGCCCCCGCCAACCGAGCGCCGCCTCCGGAGCCCCAACGGGGCGGCAGGCAATGGCCGGAGGCACAACGGCGGCCTCTGCCGGAGCCCCGGAAGGGCGGCAGGACTACAGAGAGACAGGACAAATGAAGCCAAAGGCGATTGTGTGGTTTCTGGCGGGTGTTGCTTTGGCGGCGACCGGCGCCGGGGCGGTGCCGAAGAAAGAGATGAACCACCCGGCGTGGGCTTCGGCGCACTTGCGAAGGAGGCCGATGACCGCCGCCGAGACAAGGGCGTTCATGAAGCGGCTCGCGCGGTACGTGGAGGTCAACCACCTGAAGACGGAGGCCGGCAGCGACCAGCGCGGGATGGTCTACGAGTACTTCCAGGTCGCGCGGAAGGGCCAGTTCGACCAGTGGATCCAGGGCGAGGCGCTGGACACGATGCACGACGGGGCGTGGTACGCCGCCGCGATGGTCAACGCCTTCCGGGCGACGGGCGACCCGTACTACAAACGGTTCCTTGCGAAGTGGCAGTTGCCCTTCTACTGCAAGATGCTCAACCGCTCCGACGAGCTGTTCACGTCGAAGCGCAACGACGCCCGCCCCGGCGCGGCGCCCTGGGGGAAGGTCTGGGCCTTCCAGGAAGGCGAGAAGGGCTTCATCCCGTACTTCTGGGACGACGGCGCATCCGTCAGCCTCGATCGGATGCGCGGGACGGAGCGGCGCGGCATCCGCCCGTGCGTCGACTACCTCGCTGGCCGGCCCAACCCCAACGGGCGGCTGAGCGGCTACTCGCTGGGCATGAGCAACCACATGGCCCAGGACATCGGCGTGATGGCTCAATTGGCGTGGCTGCTCCTTCGGGAAGGTGACAGCCCGGCCGACCGGAAGCTCGCCGGCGAACTCGCCAAGGCGGCCAGGAACCTCCACCAGTGCCGCCTCCGCCACCACGGCACGATCCCGATGTGCGCCGCCCCCGCCGCCCTGGCCGCTCGCGACGCCGAACTGATGAAACGCGTACCCGCCGCGGACGATGAGCGCCTCTGGACGCCTTCGAACCACTACACGCGCGCCCTGCGCGACTTCAAGGGCGGCAAGCGGGCCCCCATGCCCGGCTTCGCCGACGACCAGCAGTACCGCTACTACTACCGCATCGCCCGATCGGCCGGGCGGCTGACCAAGGCGCTGGCCTTCAAGACCATCTACGACGCCTACACCGAGCCGATGCTCTATCATTACTACTGCGACGATGCGCCCGTGCCGCCGGGGATCAACAAGTTTGACCTCTACGGCGGCGGTTTTGTCAACGGAAGGCCCGCCGACTACCGCTCCGACCGCAAGGGCCCCGGCGACCGCCCCATGCCGATCGGCTCGCGAATGGGCCCACAGAACATGATCTGCTGCGGCTGGGCGCTCCAGATGCTCCGGGCGTATCCGGGCATCTGGGAGCAGCGGTACAAAGGGCGCTTCGCCAAGGACCTGCGCGTCTATATCCGCCCGCCGGGCACAGAGAAGCCAAGCCCGCGCGACGCGACGGCTACGATCGGTGACGTTTCGCTTCGCATCGCGAGCACGCACCACGAACTGCTGCTGTCGGGCACGAGCCGGGCCGACCGGCTGGCCGTTGAGCTGTTCGCCGGCCCCGACGCGACGGGCCCCCGCGCGACGATCACCGCGACGCACGACAAGGGCATCTCCGCCGTCAACGACAAGGGCGAGAAGCTCACCGTCCGCGGCGAGATCCGCATGATGAACCTCGGCACGGCCTTCGACGTCGTGCTGCCCTGCACCGTCGTCAAGGCCCAGCGCCGCTGGGCCAACGCCGTCGAGCACGGCCGCATGTCCCTACGCGTCGCCGGACAGACGCGCAACGTCTACCTCGCCTCCTCGGAGAAGAACGTCCAGGCCTGGCTGACCCGCGAGCTCGCCGGCGGGCTGAGGACGTGGGAAGCGATCTTCGACGAGTTGGGCTTCATCCCCACGGGGATCGGTCGCGGCGGGGGGTGGGACGGCTACTCCGACAGCGGCGGCTACGCCCACCTCATCAGCGCCGCCGCCCAATGGCTGCTGATCCTACAGAACAGGACCGACTGGCAGGCCCACAACATCCCCGCCGTGCTCGACGCGAAGCCGCCGCCCGATGGCCGGCACAGACGCCCCGCGAAAAGCCGACAATGAAGACCTGACCCCGCTTAGACCGGGCAATCCCGCCACGCCATCTCGCCGAGCGTTTCGGCCAGCGGGTCGGCGGATTCGTCGCAGAAGCCCAGGTGGCTGCGGCGGCGCCAGCCTTCGGCGAAGGCGAAGCGGCCGGACGCCGCGCCGACCTTGCGCGACAGGTCCTCCATCGCCGACAGGTACGAGTCGAAGCCCTGCGTCTGGTCCAGCCAGGTCTTCTGGCTGGCGTGGCAGGCGAGCATGTTGCGCTTGCGCGGGAGCACGTCGGTGACGTCGACGAACAGATCGGGCCGGACGGGCCGGCCCAGCGCGTCGCGGTTGCCGTGCGGCTGGGCGTGGTAGACGGTCAGCGGCTCGCCGAACGGTTCGGTGGGCGGATCGGTGGGGAAGTTGGGCATCGCCCGGCAGAACGCGGCCGTCGCGGCCAGGCGGGCGGTGTTCTGATGGTCCTCCATGTAGTCGCCCGGCGAGTGGGTCAGCAGCACGGCCGGGCGGACCTCGCGGACGATCGCGCCGAGCCTCGCCAGCAGGGGCTTGTCGTAGAAGATGTCGATGTCGTTGACGAGGCTGTCGTGGTAGACGGCGTCGATAGCGGCCGCGGCGGCGCGGGACTCATCGCGCCGGATCCGGATGATCTCATCGACCGGCAGGCTGCTCGTGCCGCACGAGCCGTTGGCAACGGTCATGTAGTGCAGCTGCCACCCGAGATCACCGAGCAGGATCATCGTCCCGGCCATCAGGAACTCGATGTCGTCCGGATGGGCGCCGATGGCAAATGCGCGTCGGGGCATGTGGGTTCTCAGATTGCTCATCGCAGAGAACGCGGAGAACGCGGAGGGAAGAGGGGGGCAAGGAGAGTCCGGCGTGCGGGGGCGATCGCTCGTGGGGCATAGCACTTCGCTAAGCCGCAAGCGGCCCGCGCAGCGTGCCTCCTGCGATTCCCTCTTGCTTTCTTGTTCTCTACTCTCTCTGCGTTCTCCGCGCTCTCTGCGCTGAATCTCTTCTCTTGCCGCTCTCTCAATGCATCTCCGCCTCGCAGACGCCGATGCCGCTGCGGAGGAAGTTGAACTGCACGTTCGGGTGGTCGGCCAGCAGGCTCATCGGCACGGCCGAGTCGGGAATCCGCTTGCCGATCATCAGCGTCGTCAGCCGCATGCCGAACGGGTTGTCGTGCGTGCCCGCCTGCCAGATGGAGACCTTCTCGGCCTGCCAAGTCTGGCGGGGTCCGACGGTGACGGCCTGGTCGGGCACGTTCTGGACGACCCCGCCGCCGGACGTGCGGGCGTTCTGGATCAGCGTCATCGGGTGCAGCTCGACCACGCGCGTCGAGAGCTTGCGATATTCCTCGGGCGGGGGCGGCTCGTCCGCCCACGGATCTTCGCGCCGCGGCGGGTCGTTGAACGCCCAGTGCTTCACCTCGCCCTGCCCGCCCTGCATGACGACGCATCGGGCCTTCTCCCAGCTCGCGACGTACTCGGCCGGGTCGGCTGCCGGGAAGCGGATCTGGCTGGCCGGCATCCGCAGGTCGTCGCGGATGCGGTTGAAGCACAGCTCCATGTCCGCCTTCGCGAAGCTCAGCGGATGGTCGGTGGGCACTTCCCTGCCGTCGATGACCCACTCGTCCATGCCCCAGAACCAGCAGTTCGCGAGGTTCAGCTCCAGCTCGTTGACCAGCCGGGCGACGAGGGGCAACTGCTCGGTCGGCCCGATCGGCCCGCAGACGCCGGCCGGCTCGTCCGCCGTCGCCTCCGCCACGCCGAGACGTACTCCAGCGCCTCGGCCAGGTAAAACTCCTCGATCGTGTCGTAGAGCTTCACCTCAAAGCCGTCGCGCGAGAGGCCCAGCATATCCTCCGCCGTCAGCCTCGCCGCATCGTCGAGGATCTCCCGATCCAACGTCGTATAGTCCCACCAACCCGGTGCCACCTTGCTGATCGCCCGCATCAGATGCTCCTTCCGTCCAATCCGTCCGCAGCCCTCTCAGGCCGCTTGCGGCTTCGCGAGGGCACACCACCGGACCCCCAGCTTACCTCCGCTGCCGCGGACCCCTCAAGGATCCAGCCGAATGATGTCCCCGTACCCGATCTTGGGAATCGCAAATTCCAGACGCCCTTCCTTCGTCTCGAACGCCAGCGAGCCGCAATGCGCGCTGGTCACCTTCCGCACGGGCTTGCCGAACCGCACGGAAACGGTCGCCGCCTTGCCGACCTGGCGATTGTAGTTCGCGATCGGGATGAACCAGCCCCTCGGCGACTCGATCAGCCGCGCGTCGAAGTGCCCCGGCCAGACGTACAGCGGCTTCAGGAGCCCGGCTTCCCCGATCGCCCTGCAAAGGACGGCCCCGACAGGGAAGTTGAACTGCTGCGGCACCGAGTGAGCGGCAGGCCCGCGGTCAGGCACGGCGGGTGGCTGGAGCGCCTGCCACATGTACGACAGGCCCGCCGGCAAGGCCGCGTAGCAGGCCTTCCCTTTGCCGAACGTGCGCCAGATCACGGCCGGGGAGCCCTCCCGCAGCCGCAGCAGCACCTTCGCCTCGTCGGCCGGACGAATGGTCTCGCGGATCGCAAGCACGGGGCTCTGCGAGCCCTCATCGAACACGACGTGCGCCAGCGGCTTCAGGAAGGGCAGCTCCTGCCGTGGACGCATGAACCGGACCTTCTGTTCCGTCTTCCGTTCGGCGAGCCCCAGCAGCTTCAGCATCGCGGGATTCGGCCGATGGTACTCGTCATAGCGCCCCGCGCCGGCAGTGGCCAGCAGCACGCCGCCGCCGCGAACCCACTTGCTCATCGCCTCGACACATCGCACGGGAATGTGATCGCCCACGACGTACAGCACGCGGTAGTCGGCGAGCGTTTTGGCGTTCAGATCCTCCTCGACGATCAAGTCCGGCGCGTGGCCGCTATAGGTCAGACACGTCCAGATCCCCAGCCGCTCGAGATGGTAGCTCAGCCGCGTCTTGCGAAAGTCGGGGCCGAAGTACTTGTGGCGGCACCGGTCGCCCGTAACGTCGACGAAGTCCCAGCGCTCCGTGCTGTCCGACAGGAGCAGGGCGACTTTGGACGGCACGACGCGGGAGTCGAGCATGAGGTCCTCGACGAGCCCGATCGAGTGCGTCACGTCGCGGATGGCGGCGTAGCGCTCGGGCGCCCATTGATGGTCGATGTGGTTCTCCGTGAAGCACTCGTTCATGCCGATGCCGAAGAAGTCCAGCATCTTCGCCCCGTGGGCCAGGTGCGTGAAGGCCGTCCGGAGAAAGCTCGCCTCCGTGTTGCCCGGCACGTGCGGCATGGTGTACTGGCGGAGGATCGCGCCCGGGATGTCCTTCATGCCGGCGCGGAAGTGCTCGGCGATGTAGCCGTTGACCATCGGCCCCGGCTGGCAGACCTGCCAGAAGTACTCGCTGTGGCGCCCGAAGTCTGCCGCGCCGCCTCGGAACCACTTGACGTACATCGTGATCGACGGGTGATAAAACGGATGGCCGGAGTAGTTCGCCCCGCACAGCACGCCCTGCCCGAACGCCGCCTTCACCCGCTCCTTGCCGCGCCGCACGAAGTCGATCGCGAAATCTTCGTAGAAGATCAGCGAGTCGACGTAGAGCCTCGGCTTTCTCCGCGCGACGGCGCCGTCGCTGAACGGCCGGAGCTTCGATGCGTCCGGCTTGCCCCACTCGTCCAGCCAGTAGTCGCTCACCTTGTAGCCCGCCCGCTTGCGGCCCAGCCAGTCGCGCCACGCCTGGCTGACGTCAAGCCCCGCCTTCGTCGCATACCCGATCCACTCGCCGAAGCCGATCTCGTCGCCGTAGTCGTACCACTTCAGCCAGGGGCCGATCTTCTTCTTCGCGATGACCTTCTTCGCCCACTCGATGCTCTTGGGAACCGGCGGAAGGCGGTAGATGAAGACCATCGCGCTGCGGTTCAGCGGAATGCCCACCTCCTTCAGGTTCGCCACGACCCGCTCCCACGGGCCCTGAAGGGCCGAGTGGAAGCTCCGCATGCCGATCGCCTGGTAGATCCTCGCGTAGTTCCTTCCGTACTCGCCGTCGGCCCCGACGGGCAGCCACGCGCCGTAGCACAGCGGCAGCGTCGGGGCCTTGCCGATCTTCGGCTGCTTCGCGAGATAGTCCAGCACGCGCCGCTGTTGCTGCTCGGGGCGGATCGGCACGGGGCCCCGCTCTGCATATGGCGGCATGTAGACGCGCAGGATGTCGCCCGTCGAGTCGAGCTTGACCACCTTGGCGCTTTGGCCCTCGCCGACGGCGCGGATCTCGCCGACGAACGGCCCGGCCTTGCTGTTGACGCGCATCATGCTGAAGTGCGTCGTGTCCTGCCCGCGGATCGGTATCCACCCCGTCGACGCGCCCGGCGCGAGCTTGTCGGCCACCACGCCCTCGCTGACGCCCCACGGGATGCGGTTGTAATGATGGTACGCCGTCAGCCGCGCCGGCTTGTCCGCCTTGTTCGTCAGCCGGATCTCCCACCGCGGGCCGACCGTATCGCGCAGCGCGTCGAGGATCGGGTACAGCTTCGTCCGCTTGCGGTAATGCTCCCGCCACGTGTCCTTCATGTCGCTTGAGAGGTAGACGAAGTCGATGTTGCGGTTCGCCGTTCGCCCGGCGGCCTGAGGCTGCTCGACGGCCTCGAGCGTGATGCGCGCGGGGCCGGCGTTCAGGGCCTTGGCGTCGACGACCTCCTCGACTAAGCCCTCCGAGCCCCACGACGGGTCGTACTGGGCCTTGAACTCCACGTCGCCGAAGGCCAGCCGCGGGTTGTCCTTCATGCCCATGATCTTCCGCGCACGAACCTCCCCGCCTTGCGTCAGCGTCACGCGGAACCGCGTGTCGGTGAAGGTCGGGTACTCGTACCGCACCCACAGCCGATAGTCCCCCGCGGCCGGCACGCGGATGTCGGCGCGGGCGACGGCCGACGTGTCGGCCTTGTCGGCGTGCAGCAGCCGCTCGCCGGAGATGTGCTGGAAGCCGACGATATCGACCATGTAGTTGCCCCCGCCGTTGCGGATCGCCTTCCACCCACGCTGGACGACGAAGTCTTCCGCCTCGACGGCCACGGCCGGGGCCAACTCGAATGCCGATGCCTTCGCGCTCGCCGGCGGCGTGCCGGTCGCAACGGCAAAGAGAATCAACAGGGATAAACGCGGATGAACGCGGATGTGCTCTGACATGCCTTGCCTCCTGCCATCGCCGTTGCGCCGCCCCGTTCATTCGACCTGTAAACCATGATCGACCCGAAGCCCAGGGACCTGAGGCCCGGGATCTCCGCATCCTATGGGTCCGCGCATCGTCGAGCAAGCAACCGACAAGCTTGACCGTGACCACGCGCCACCGGTACGGTAGCGCGCGCCGCGACCTCCCGCCGCAGTCGAGGAGTGCCAGGATGACGACGATGGTCTGCCGGTCCCATTCACCGGATGTTCGGGCGTCACAGCGCGACACAGGCGCAGGCCCGACGGCCCGGAAGGCGACGAACACCCGCGCGCTGCTGGCCGGCTGGCTGCTCACATCGCTCACAGCCCTCACCATGGCGGCAGAAGGACAGCCTGTCCGCCTCCACGTTGCCCCCGACGGCAAGGACACGTGGTCGGGCCGGCCGGCGCGGCCGACGGCCGACGGGGCGGACGGGCCGCTGGCTTCGCTGGAAGGCGCTCGTGACGCCGTTCGCAAGCTCAAGGCCGGCGGGCCGCTCGAGGGCGGCGTTCGCGTCGAGGTCGCCGCCGGGACGTATGCGGTGGCCGGGCCGCTGCTGCTGACGCCGGCCGACAGCGGCAGGGCCGGCGGGCCGATCGTCTATGCCGCGGCGGCCGGGGCGAGACCCGTCTTCGCCGGCGGGCGGACGATCACCGGTTGGCGGAAGGGCACGGGCGGCCTCTGGACCGCGAACGTGCCGAACGTCGCGGCGGGCAAGTGGACGTTCGAGCAGCTCTGGGTGAACGGCCGCCGGGCCGTCCGGGCGCGGTCGCCCAACAAGCTCTACTACTACATGCGCCGCAAGGCCCCGCGCGGCATCGATCCGCTGACGGGCAGGCCGGCGGACCTGGCCAGCCGGGCGTTCATCGCCTCGGCGACGGACATCAAGCCGCTGCTGTCGATCCCCAAGGCGCAGCTTCGCGACGTGACGCTGGTGGCGTATCACTCGTGGGCGACGTCGCTGCATCGGCTGGCGGCGGTCGATGCGAAGACGCGTCGCGTCGTCACGACGGGGCCGGCCCGCTGGCCGTTCTTCCGCTGGCGGAACAGCCAGCGATACCACATCGAGAACTTCCGGGCCGCCCTCGACGAGCCCGGCGAGTGGTTCCTCGGCCGCGACGGAACGCTCCACTACATGCCGCGGCCGGGTGAGGACATGACAACCGCCCGCGTCGTCGCGCCCGTGGCGAAGGAGTTCGTCCGCTTCGCCGGCGAGCCGACCAAGGGGCGCTTCGTCGAGCACGTCCGCATCGAGGGCCTGAGCTTCCGCCACGGGCAGTACATCCTGCCGCCCGGCGGCCACAGTGACGGCCAGGCGGCCGTGCGAATCCCGGCGGCGATCATGGCCGACGGCGCCCGCCACGTGAGCATCGTCGGCTGCGAGGTCGCCCACGTCGGCACGTACGGCATCTGGTTCGTCAGCGGCTGCCGCAATTGCCGCGTCGAGCACTGTTATCTGCACGACCTCGGCGCGGGGGGAGTCCGCATGGGCCACGACTGGCGGAACAACAACCCCACCCCCGCCGAGCGGACCGGCCACGTCACGGTCCACAACAACATCATCCGCGGCTGCGGGCGGATCTTCCGCGAGGCCGTCGGCGTCTGGATCGGCCACAGCGGCGACAACACGGTCACCCACAACGACATCTCGGACCTGTTCTACACGGGCGTCTCGGTCGGGTGGGTATGGGGTTACCGCAAGAGCCACGCCGAGCGGAACGTCATCGAGTACAACCACATCCACCACCTCGGCTGGGGCGTGCTGAGCGACATGGGGGGCGTCTACACGCTGGGGCCCTCGCCCGGCACGTCCGTCAGCCACAACGTGATCCACAACGTCGGCTCGTACGACCACTACGGCCGCGGGGGCTGGGGGCTGTACACCGACGAGGGCAGCAGCCACATCCGCATGGAGGGCAACCTCGTCTATAACACGAAGACGGGCAACTTCCACCAGCACTACGGGCGGGAGAACATCATCCGCAACAACATCCTGGCGTGCAGCAGCGGGCCGCAGCTCCAGCGGTCGCGCGTCGAGGGCCACCTGTCGTTCACGTTCGAGAACAACATCGTCTACTGGAAGGGCGCCCCTTTGTTTCACGGCCGGTGGGAGGACAAGAACGTCACGCTGCGCAACAACCTGTACTTCGACGCCTCGGGCGGGCCGGTGCGCTTCGGCGACAAGACGCTGGAGCAGTGGCAGAAGCTCGGCAAGGACGCCGGCTCGATCGTCGCCGACCCGCTGTTCGTCGACGCGCCCAACCACGACTTCCGCCTGAAGGCGGGCTCGCCGGCGGCGAAGATCGGCTTCAAGCCGTTCGACTACACCAAAGCGGGCGTGGTCGGCGACGCGGCGTGGGTCAAGCTCGCCGGCAGCGTGAAGTACCCGCCGTTCGAATTCGCCCCGCCCCCGCCGCCGCTGCCGCCGGAGACGATCCGCGACGACTTCGAGGCGACGCCCGTCGGCCGACCGCCCGCCGGGGCGACCGTCCACGTCGGCAAGGCCCCCGCCCGCGTGGCCGTCACGGACCGGCTCGCGGCGGCCGGCAAGCGATGCCTGCTCGTCCGCGACGCCCCCGGCCTCCAGCACGCCTACAACCCGCACTTCTACTACCAGCCTCGCCACCGAGGCGGCGTGGCGCGGTTCGCCTTCGACATGCGAATCGAGGCGAAGACCGTCATGTACGTCGAATGGCGGTCGGCCGAAAGTCCCTACCGCGTCGGCCCCAGCCTGTCGGTCCGGCAAGGCGGCGTGCTCCTGCGCGGCAAGAAGGTGCTCGATATGCCGGCAGGCAAGTGGGTCCGCTTCGAGATGACCGCGGGACTCGGGGCCGAGTCGACCGGCACGTGGGACCTGGCCGTCACGCTGCCGGGCGCCAAGCCCCGCCAATTCGCCAAGTTGCCCAACGGCCACGCCGACTGGAAAACGCTCGATTGGCTCGGCTTCAGCAGCACCGCCACCGAGGCGACGACGCTGCACCTCGACAACCTGGCGTTGACGAACTCCACCGTCGAGGAATGACGCGCGGTGTTGGTCATTCGGGCGAAGGAGAATCCCGATGAGCGTTCTTGCGATGACGGTGGCCCTCGCAGCGTGTGCCGCGGGACCGGCCGAGGCGGCGGACGTGCCGATCGGGACGGAGCTGGCCGTCAACGGCGGGTTCGAGAAGCTCGAGAAAGGCTGGCCGGCCGGCTGGCGGCGGTTTGACGGGGCGGCCGTCCGCAGCCGGGACGGCAAGACGTGGATCCTCCTCAGCGCGTACGGCGCGACGCCCCAGGACATCCCGGTCCGGCCGGACTGGATGAAGCTGAGGCTCCGGTTCCGCATGCGAGCCGCCGGCGTCGTTCGCGGCGACGATGGCTGGAAGAACGCCCGCATGGCGATGAGCTTCCACGACGCGTCGGGCACGCGCGTGGGGCCCTGGCCCGACGTCCTGTGGGCCGAGGGCGACACCCCGTGGCGGACGTACGAGCGCGTCTTCCTCATCCCCAAGGGCGCGGCCTACCTGACGCTGGCACCCTCGATGTTCGGCTCGAAGGGCACGGTGGAGTTCGACGACATCTCCGTCACGCTCGCCCGCAAGCGGACGACGTCGAAGGAGGATCTGCCCCTGCCGCCCGGCGCGGTTGAGCCGTGGGGGCTGGCCGAAGCTTGGCGCCGCGGCTCCGCGACACGGGAGACGATCTGCCTGAACGGGCTGTGGCGGCTGCTGCCCGTCGCGACCGGCCAGGCCGGCCCGCCGCCGGGCGACGGGCAGGGGTGGGGCTGGTTCAAGGTGCCCGGTGTCTGGCCGCGAAGCCTCGACGGCGAGGCCCAGACGCTGCACGTCTGCGGCTACATGGAGGACCGAATCGACCTGGGGCGGCTCGACCAGGCATGGTACGAGCGGAAGCTCGTCGTCCCGGCCGGATGGAGGCCGAGGCGCGTCTTCGTCGAGTTCACCATGCTCCAGACGCACGCGCGCGTGTTTCTCGACGGCCGAGACGTCGGCGAGATGTGGTTTCCCGGCGGGTCCGTCGAGGTCACGCCGCACGTTCGCGCGGGCCGGCAGCAGCGGCTGGCGGCGCTCGTGACGGCCCGGCCTCTCGAGGCCGAACGCACCGTCTTCATGGCCCCGGACCGGATCATCACGAGCAAGGCGAGCATCGGCCTGCGGGGGCTGACGGGCGACGTGTATCTCGTCAGCCGCCCGCGGCAGGACGCCGTCGGCGACGTCCGCATCACCACGAAGCTGGAGCCGAAGACGATCTCGCTGGACGCGCAGTTGCAGGACTTGGGGCCTGGCGCGCGGCGGCTCCGCGCGAAGATCCTCGACGGCGGCAAGGTCGTCAAGGAGTTCGCCTCTGAGCCGTTCGATGCCGCGGCCGTCCGATCAGGCCGCTTCACCTTCTCCGCCGCCTGGCCCGACGCGACGCTCTGGGACACCCACACGCCGCAGCACGTCTACGACGCCGTGGTGACGCTGCTCGACGGCGACGGGCGGGTGCTCGACGAGTCGCTGCCGATCCGATTCGGCTTCCGCGAGTTCCGCATCGACGGGCGCGATTTCCTGCTCAACGGCAAGCGGATCCACCTTCGCTGCCTGCACACGCGGAACATCAACCGCCCGGCCGACCAGGCCTGGCTGCCGGCCTGCCGGAACACGTGCCGGCGCATGAAGGAGTACGGCTTCAACTTCCTCATCACGGCCAACTACCACTTCCAGCCGGGTACGGTGAGCTACCTCGACGGGCTGTACGAGGCCGCCGACGAGACGGGCGTGCTCGCGTCGGTCTCCCTGCCGCACTTCCGCGACTTCGCCGGCAAGCTCGACCGCCCCGAGCAGGCCCGGCGCTATCGCCGAATGACCGAGTGGATCATCCGGCGCGTGCAGAACCATCCGAGCGTCGTGATGTACGCGATGAGCCACAACGCCACCGGCTACAAGGGCGACCAGAACCCGCTGCGGATGGACGGCGTGTACGACCCGGAGGACCCGGCCGTGGGGGGGCGGCCCAACCGCAACCGCGGCCAGGCCCGAATCGCCGCCGGAATCGCGAAGTCGATCGACCCGGCCCGGCCCGTCTATCACCACCAGTCGGGCAACCTCGGCCAACTGTACACTGTCAACATCTACCTCAACTGGGCCCCCAGACAGGAACGGAGCGACTGGCTGGAGCACTGGGCGACCAAGGGCGTCAAGCCGATGTTCTTCGTCGAGTGGGGCCTGCCGCACATCTCGAGCTGGTCCAGCTATCGCGGGCCGAACTTCATCTGGCGGTCCGAGGAGTACCAGAGCGTCTGGGCCGCCGAGTTCAACGCCGCCTACCTCGGCGACGACGCCTACCGAATGACCGACGCGATGCGGCGGTCGCTGGCCCACGAGGAGGACCTCTGGTCGCGCGGCAAGCCGTTCCACTGGGGCTGGCTGAACCAGCACTTCAACCGCGACGAGGACAGCCACGCCCGGATCAAGGCCCTCTTCGCCGACGACAACTGGCGATGCCTGCGGACGTGGGGCGTCTCCGCCATCCTGCCCTGGGACCAGGGCAATCTGTGGAAGCAGACCAAGGGCTTCACCGGCGGCATGGTGCATGCCCCGCAGCCGAAGCGGGGCCTGAAGCGCCCGGGCATTGTGCCCGACCGGCTGGGAAACGACGAGCAGTACATCAACTGCCGCGACGCGAATACGGTCGGCCCGACCGTTCTGGGCCGATCGTTTCTCCGCTGGAACCGGCCGCTGATCGGCTTCATCGGCGGCCGGCCGGAGCACTTCACGGACAAGGGCCACATCTTCACCAGCGGCGAGGAGATCCGCAAGCAGCTCGTGATCCTCAACGACACGCGCGAGGCGGTCACGTGTCGGTACTCCTGGACGTTCGGGCCCGAGAAGGCGGCCGGCAAGGGCGCGGCGGAGAGGTCCATCTCGTTGTCCGGCGGCAAGGGCCGGGCTCGCGTCGAGCCGGGGGGCAGGGCGACCGTGCCGATAGGGGCCCGCCTGCCCCGTCCGGCCGCGGCGGGCGCGTATGAGTTCGCGGCCGAGTTCGACTTCGGCGGCGGGGCCCGGCAGACCGACACCCTGGCCGTCCACGTGATCCCCCTGCCGCCGAGGCCGAAACTGCGTTCCAAGGTCGCGCTGCTGGATTCGAAGGGCATGACGGCCTCGATGCTGGACAGGCTCGGCGTGGCCTACACGAAGGTCGGCGCCGACGCGGAGCTGCGCCCGTTCGGCCTGCTCGTCATCGGGCGCAAGGCGATCGGGGTGGACACGAAGCTGCCCGACCTGTCCGCCGTGCGGGACGGGCTGAGGGTGCTCGTCCTCGAGCAGACGGCCGAGACGCTCTCGCAACGGGTGGGCTTCCGCGTCAACGTCCACGGCATGCGGCGGGTGTTCGCGCGCGTGCCGGGCCACCCGGCGCTGGCGGGCCTGGGCCCGGAGCACCTGCGCGACTGGCGCGGGGCGGCCACCCTCACCAGGCCACACCTCGACATCCAGGGCGTCGAGGCAGACAACCCGAAGTGGACGTGGTGCGGCTTCCGCAACACGCGGGTCTGGCGATGCGGCCATAGGGGCAGCGTCGCCGGCGTGCTGATCGAGAAGCCCCCCCGCGGCGGCTTCCTGCCGATCGTCGACTGCGGGTTCGACCTCCAGTACGCCCCGCTGCTCGAGTACGTCGAGGGCCGCGGGCGCGTGATCTTCTGCCAGCTCGACCTCACCGGCCGGACCGAGCCCGAACCCGCTACATGGAAGGTCTTCACCAATCTGCTGACCTATCTCGACCAAGTCAAGCCGGCCCCGAAACGGCGGAAGACGTTGCTCGCCGGAGATGCGCGATCCGCCTGCCTGCTGACCAGCCTGGGCGTCCGGTTCGATCGCTACGCCAGGCAGAAGCTGGGGCCGGACGAGCTGCTCGTCGTCGGCCCCGGTGCAGCCAACGTCGGCAACCTCAACGAGCCCGTCTCGGCCGGACTCCGCCTCCTGTGCCTCGGCCTCGACGCAAACGGCCTCAACCGGATCAGGCCCGGCAGGATGGGGCCGATGACCACTCGCCAGACGCCCTGCTGCCGCATGGAGGAGTTCCACGCTCCGGCGGTCACGGGCGTCTCCAATGCCGAACTCCATTGGCGGACAAAGCCGCAACTGACCGGATTCGACGTGACCACGCCGCGGTTGTCCACCGCCCTCGGTTTCGACTGCTCCGATCAACGAAAGGTCGTCTACTGCCAGGCCGCACCGTGGATGTTCGACTACCTCAAGAAGCCGTACCTCCGCACGACCTACCGGAGGAACGTCTTCCTCGTCTCCCGCCTGCTGCACAACCTCGGCGCGCCGGCCGAAACGAAGCTGCTGGAGCGGCTCAACCGGCCCGGGGGGGTGCACGAGTATGTCCTGCCGGCCAAGTGGACCGGCCGGGTCGATCGCGACGACGTCGGGCGGAAGGAAGGTTGGCAGCGGCCGGGCTTCGACGACGCGAAGTGGCGCCCCATCGCCGTGCCGGGCACGTTCGACACGCAGCGGGCGGAACTGAAGGACTACGACGGGCTGTTCTGGTATCGTCTGCGCTTCACCGTGCCGGACCGGCTCACCCGCAAGGGGCTGGCGCTGTCGATCGGGGCGGTGGACGACGAGAGCTGGGTCTGGCTGAACGGACGGCTGCTCGGCGAGGTGACGAAGAAGACGCACCCGAAGGACTACTGGAACGTCCCCCGCCGCTACGAGCTGCCGGCGGGCCTGCTGAAGCACGGCGGCGAGAACGTGCTGGCCGTCCGCGTCAATGACACGTACCAGACGGGCGGCATCAAGGGCGTCCCGGCGCTGCGGGCGCCCGGCGTGTGGCTGCGGAGCTACTACGTCCAGAAGCCCGAAGCCGGCGACGACCCGTACCGCTACTACCGCTGGTGACGAAAGGAGAAAGCCCATGACCGTCCTCGCGTCGTGTTCCGCACTGCTGCTGTCTCTTGCCGCCGCCGCGCCGGGCGCGGAGACGGGGGCAGGCACGTCCGCTTCGCCGCGGGGCCGGTCCCCGTTTTCGACCTACAAGGCCAACCCGTTCGTGATCAAGCTGCCCATCCCGCCCCCCGCGAGTGAGGACGCCTCCGGCGGCGGGATCATCGTCGCCGACGTCAACGATGACGGGCAGATGGACTACCTCGTCACCATGCCCGGGCACCTGGCCGTCTTCGGCAACGACGGGCGAAAGCTCTGGGTCAAGAAGCTCGACATAGGCGTCGGCGGGCAGAGCGAGAGCCAGGGCCTGCCCGGCCATCACGGGCCCGGCACGGCAGCGGGGGACGTCGACGCCGACGGGAAGTGCGAGGTCGTCTTCCTGACCAAGGACTCCGTCGTGCACGTCGTCGACGGCGCGACCGGCCGGGAGGAGGCGACCGCCAGGCCCCCCGTGCCCGACGGGGCCGAGCGGTGGGAGGTGGCGATGATCGCCGACTTCCGAGGCCGAGGCGATCGCGACCTGCTGCTTCAGGCGACCAACAAGAAGGGCTACCGCACGGGCCGGTACCTGTCGGCCTACGCCGTCGAGAAGCTCCTGAAAGGCGGCAGGCCGCTGTGGCAGACGGGCCGGTTCGTCTCGTGCGCCCACAACGCCGCCCGGCTGGCCGACCTCGACGGCGACGGCAGGGACGAAGT
>Ga0180438_10000834_pt1 | contig 56204 bp, 73 predicted proteins | sample SS_ome_12_FD_132455 | JGI IMG/M metagenome (GOLD analysis project Ga0180438, IMG submission 132455) | Hypersaline lake sediment archaeal communities from the Salton Sea, California, USA - SS_3_D_2 metaG | ecosystem: Environmental > Aquatic > Non-marine Saline and Alkaline > Hypersaline >... | reverse complement strand
GAGAATCGTTCCAAATAGCCCGGCCCTATGCGAGAATCGTTCTCATTTAGCATATTGCATACCTTGCGCATGCGCAATGTTAGAATCGCCGATAATACCAACTGTCTATAAGGAAGCACGATTCTAATTTACACTTGGCATGCGATGTGCTACGCGCGTGCATGGGGTGTATACAATGATACACCCCAGCTATGCAAAAAGGTAAACAGGGGGGTGTGCAAAAAGGTGCATGTTGGGTGAGGCCCGCAAGCCTAGCATTCATGCGGCTTAGAAACTTTTTCAAAAAAACTTTCCGGTCGGAATGCGCTGGCAGCGCCAATTCATGACTTTTTTGCATACTGAATAGCACGTACCATGCCAACAATTTTCGAGAAAAAAAGACACTGTCTGTGCGGCTAAACCCTAGCATCCATGCGGGTTTGCGCGTTTTGTGCTTTTTTTCGTTCCCGGCAAGGGTAAATGGCATGCTGTTCGCACTACCAGAAAGCGTTCGCACATATTCTCTCTCGCCCCTAGGGGCCACAACACAACGGAGGTTACCATGTTCACCCTTACTTATGTCGCTCTCGTCACCATGTTTGCACTCGTAGCGCTCGCGTCCATCGTATGGGCCGCGTTCGAGCACCGTCGGTCGGTCGACATGTCCGTTCGTTTGTTCAATTCGGCACAAGCGCAGGTTCATGCGCAATGGGCCAACCGTTCGACCCGCACGGACGAGCTTGACTACGCTAACAGGCTGGCAAGGTTAGAAGCAACCTTGTACGGCAAGAACCAGCGCGTTCGCACGTCTCATGCGCTCGCGCACCTTCCCAAAGGCGCTGATGTGCCCGTGGAGCTTGACGCGGTCGCATTGGACCTTGACTTCTAAGCATCCCTTAACCGCGCCCGTAGCGGCGCACAATCTAGCAGAGGAGATAGACAAATGACACGCACAATCATCACACAACCACCTAGCAACCCCAACCCGCCCGCGCGCACGGTCGCACCGTCCGCGCAACCCGAGGTATCAACACCGGACACTGCCCCAGCGCGCGCCATGTTGACCCTTGTGCGCAACATTGGGGACGTGCTTCTGCCCGTCGACAAGGTTGACATGGCTACGCTGTTCACAATTGTCAATGCCTTCCTCCCGCTGCCCGATGGCAGCGAGCGTGTCTACTGGACTGAGGGAGGAAAGAACCCAGATCGAACGGTCCGCGCCACGTTGACGCTGGTGCTCGCTGGTGATACGCTTTGGGTTCACAAGGCAACAGGCAAGGCGGTCCTAAGCAAGCGAGGCAAGGACACTTCCGACTTTGCCGAGGCGCCTTCCCCGCGTGACGCTGTTTGTGTTCTCTTTGAACGGGCCCTTCCCCGCAAGGGCCGCACGGCAGAGACCACGGCGACCGATACCACGCAGGACGACTTCGACTTCGACTTCTAGTCAAAGCTTCTAGGCAAAGCCCCCATTCAAAGCCCCCATTTTGGGGGCTTTTTTTTTGTCTGAAAAAAAGACACTGTCTGTACATTGGTATGGTTCTCAATTGAGAATGGTTACAATTGCTGTTAGAGGAACCCTCAATTGAGAATGGCGCTTACTTACAGACAGCGTCTATTCGGTGTGACTCTCAGCTTGGTACGATTTCAACCTACTCTCGATTCTCAACTTGGCCCCACCTTTAATTACCCTCAATTCCAACATACCTACGATTCCAACACGAGCACAATTTTGTGTTTGGTACGATTCCAAGGTCGGCGGGGATACAAGGTGATACCTTACCTACCTTGGCATGCTTCCAAGGTAAGACACCTCGTACCTAATACCCCCTGGTACCCTGGAGGGGTAATCAATTAGGTCACATTCTAAGGTCGACATGCTTCCTACTTTGTAATGCTTCTCAACACATAATGCTTGTTTGTTTGGAATGACGCCTAATTTGTAATCAGACTTAGGTACGACCCCCTTTAATTTGAGAGCGGTTCTAAGCCACCCCTTGGTTCGTTTTTTACACAACGAAATTTAGAGAAAGTATACTGGGGTTTTTACACAGCAAAATTCTAGAGAAGTATGTAGGGACTCCCAATCGAAACTTGCGGCAACGCAATGTTAAAGAAACCTCAGTTATCCTTATAGAATGGCAAAAAGGGCAATAATTGTAATGATTACAAGAGGTTAGACAGGCAAGGCGGGAGGCGGTACGCTGTGCTAGACAGGGCGAAAAGAGAGATGTAATGTGTATACACGTACTTAGACATGGAATACTAACGTGGAGAATACTAACGTGGAGAATACTAACGTGGAGAATACTAACATGGCATCAAGCTACTTAGACACGCACGAAGAATACTTGTGTCTGCATTGCAGGTTTTTCAGAAAGACAGAAGCGTTCTCTTGGGTCTCAAACACCATAGGCAGGTGTGTCGCTAACATGACAGGCACAAAGGAAGAGATGCTAACAGACGTAAACGATATTGCATGCGACGATTTCGTACTAGAGGGAATTTTCAAAAGGAGGGAAGAATGAGAAACATAACTATAGAAGACATTCTCTATTTGAAACCTTGTTGTGAATACAACAGCCCAGAGAGGTTAGAGGGGTACTTAGGCGGCACTAGAGCAACACCAATGCAGATTCTGCATATAGAAGATGTACCATCCGAAGATGTACCATCCGAAGGTGTACCACGCGTACCATTCGAAGACAGAATGTGGTTGCTGCTGCAGATGCTGCATAGAGATCGCGCAGTGAGCTTGTGTGAAGAGCTACTGAGAGCCGCTGTAGAGATGGTGGAAGAGCAGGAACTGCGGGAGGAGCTAACTGGGGGCCTTGAGCTATTGTCTAAGAATCCTTCTGACGAGGTGGATTCTGAGCTAGAAGATAAGATAGAGAAGGTAATGACTCTCTCAGAGGCGTATGATGACCATGCTTTCGAAGACTTCTGTTATGGTATCGCGGCAGCAATAGAAGAGCTATTTGAATACATGACAATGTCAAAACGCACTCAGGCATGGGCATGTATGTATACGCTGTTTGAGGATCTAGGGTATGTGTACACAGAGAAACTAACTACCGCCTTTGTGAAAATTGTAGAGCCGTATCTCAAAGACATGGATATTGACATTGCACTAGAAAGAGAAAGGCGGCGTAACTTAGGGAAAACAGACATTGCACAGACGCAACTCACATTTAGCATAGAGGTGTAATATGACTACCCTAGAGCTAGAGGTCATTATTGAGAGGTGCGAAGTTACACTCCAAGACTGTAAATCTCCATCAGAGGCTTTTATACTGAGCCTAGAGAACACCCTCGATCATGACGAAGCCGTTAAGCTTCTGAAAGACGTTGCAGAAGAGCTGGTGAGCATTTATTACGAAAGGAGGAGGGAGGAATGGAATTCTATGAGGTAATGGACCAAGCTCTGTCTAGGGTGTTTACTGACGGTATTATGCCTGTCGCTTTTGTGAAAGATGAGAAAGACTATCCAGAAGAATATGAAACGCGGTGGATGTCTACTAATCTCATTATATACGTACGCGCGCACAAGAAGAGGAAGCACATCGTAACTGTAGAGGTACACTATTACCCAGAAGGGCGTTTTACAAACGGCGGAAATCACAAGGTGTACTGCTGCTCACAACGTATAACCCTAGCTGATCTCGGAATACGCAAATCAGCTCTATTTGAATACATCGAAGATCTATTAGCTAACATGGCTAAGGAGATTCGTGTTGAGGTGGAGAGAGAGGTGTAGATGATGTATTACACAGAGCCATACATAGAGCTGATAAAATTCCTGTACTGGGTAATCAGAGAAAACCAGCCAGGGATGTTAGTGACAAAAGAGATAGACGGGAGAACGTGGAGAGGTGTTGTATTCCCTCTAGAGCTTAGAGAGAAATATAGGCGGGCTGTAATAGAGGGAAAGACACCTGGTGTTTTGAGGTTTGATGACACGACAGACGACGCGTTTATCTGGGAAGACAACTCTGACGTACTCTGAAGCCGACTCACTTCAGAGTACTTCCGAGCAGTTAGACGCCTCCAAAGGAGAGCTAGACTCCTCCAAAGGAGAGCTAGACTCCTCCAAAGGAGAGCTAGACTCCACAAATACCTAGACATTCTTCTGAAAGACCTGGATTTGTGTCGTCGTATTCGAACTTGATTTTGTCTAGGGGCTTACAGGTTTGGTGTAGGTACATAGGGCCTGTTATTCCCGCCCTTCCTGTTTTGTACCAATCGCGTATTTGGTAATCAAACCAGACTGCTGTTTCCCAATCTTCTTTGTCGCGCTTTACCTGTAGCCACGATATGTCAGAATGGTAAGGGCAGATAATACAGGCAGACTTAGGAGGGATACCCATACCTACTATCTGTGTTATCTCTTTACAATCTGTCCGCGTTAGATTCAGATCTAAGAGAGGATATGTCCTCCTCTGCCAATCACTTTTATCTGAAGGCGGTTTTGCATTTCTGGCTCTGAATTCCTCGTCTTTAGATATGCCGATCATAACTGTAGCTACGTGTCTACATGGGCCTTTCCATGAAACACCCATCGCTTCTCGCATCTGTCTAGCGAGAGGTACCAATTTATAATCGCGCGTACACTGACGGCGTAAACGCCCCACCCCACCTCTGTCGTTTATGACGTAAGCTGGTATCATCGAAACGCGCGTACCAACAAAATGGTCCATGAATAAATCGCCTTTTGTTACCTTCACAATAGGCGGACCATTGTACTTCTCTCCCCATGCCTCTAACTTTTGTAGCCATTCGTATACAGCGCGTGGCTCACATCCTGTATCTGCGAAAATAGCTTGCTTTGGTCGTGGGAGATCGCCTATTGTGCAGAGAGCGTACATGGCAGATGACTGAACACCCGCCCCTAGAGATAGGAAGCGGTCACCTTCAACACGAATCATTTCAGCTCCTTAATCGGTCAGTTAAAAACAGAATAATACAAGAAAGGCGTACAGCATGGAAAGAAAATGTAAAAACTGTAAATACTACATCGCTCCGAAGAAAGAGGGCAAAAAGGGGCGGTGTGAAAAACGGCTAGAGCTTATCGCAGACTGTGCGAAATACGAGCAGCGAGATTTGTCGTATGCCGAAGGTGTATATGACCAGCACAACAACGACTTCCAAGAGCTAAGAGGGTTAATCGGAAATGATGCAGAGGTAGAACTGTTTTTGCTATACCGGATTTGTGAGCAGCTACAGAAGATCTCGCTACGTATGAAACTCTAGGAGGAGACAAATGCTAACCGAAGGTCAGCTAAAGAACATCACCAAGAAAGAATTAGCAGAACAACTAAGCAGCCTGGATGCAAAAATCGAGGCTACGCGGACGGCGTACGAATTGGCGAAGACTAAGCTTGAGCGAGAGGAGAAGAAGACAGACCAACTCAGGAAGGAACTAGAGACAGTGAATGATGTGCAGACCGACTCAGGGAAACTCAAGGATGAGATCCACACTCTGCGCGTTAAGCTAAATGCCAAGGAGACAGACCTACAATTCTTGCAGAAGACGCTAGACGCAAAAGAGCGGCTGATCGAAGAGCTAAAAATTGAGATTAGGTGTGCTAGGGAAAGTCGGACTTTGGCAGAAGATAAGCTGACAAACCTCACGTACGCCCTCAGCACGAATAAGGAGCTGCTAGCTTACTTTCTGTACACACTCACTGATGAGGACGACGGGGATGAAATACTAATGGCATCCCCGATGACCTTGGAGAATAAGGTCTCTGAAGCCAAGACTGCGTATTTGAATGACTCAGAACCACCCGTGTTCGAGAGCACGTTTAGGTTCTATTACGCTCTTGCTGAAAAACTGTTTACCGAGGATTGATACCTTGCGCATCGCGCAACGTATGTGCAGCGGAGGTTGTCACATGCCTAAATCAACTCTAGAAGAGCTTCCTCACGACTGTAAGGAGGCCAGAAAAGCGCGAATGGAGGCAGCCAGAAAAACTAGATGGTTACGTCTGGGGCTGTGCCCTATCTGTGGGGAGCTTGGTCCTATGGTTAGAGGTGGGGCGGTATGTAAGACACACGGCCCATACGAATTTGTAAACGTCGACAAACTCCCCTGTGCAAAATTCGACGGCGGGGATTGTTGGTGGGACGACGAATTAGAAGACGAGGCAGACGAATGAACTGTTTTATTTGCGGTATTCATCTGGTTAAAGAATCAGAGGTAGCATACAGAACGCATGACCATGAGGTTCTATGCTACGCGTGTATGCGCAAGCTGAACAAACATGGGTATTTTTATAACGTCGACAAGAAGCCTCAATTGATGGAACTACCTAAAGAGGTTCGGCGTTGCCCTTTCTGTCAAGCACTAACACACTATATTGAGGTAGAGGCCATAGATGGGAGGGTGTATACCTGCCAACTTTGTGAGAAATCGGACCATGTCTTGAACTACACAGGCGGCGCTAGATGAGCCCGGAACTAGGACTTGTGGTGATCGCTTTGGTAGGAATCTTAATCTGTGTAGCTCTGTCTATGCAGATGAAATAAGGAGAACTTCTCATGAACAAGCTTTTTCAAACCTTCGTAATTGTATTGCTGTCTCTCATTTTCTCTCTCCAAGCCGCTGTGTCCTTTGTGGAACTGCAGGGCACGCCCACCAAGGACACTAAATACGATTATATGATTGAGAAAATCGATGACGCAGAATGTGCCAACACCAGCAGAGGGTATATTGCGTGTATAGAAGAGCACGCCAATGAAGGATGGAGACTGCACAGTGTTATCATAGGGGGGTTTGTGTTGTATGAGAGGGCAAGATGACAGAGCCATCGCGTCCAAAGATTAAGCTGGGGAGAGATTGGTACGAGGTAGACACGCATGAAAATCCAGCATTCCTACCAAAGGGATATGTGTGTCTTTTCATCATAGGTATGTCAGAGAAACCGGTCTATATTCCAAAAGAGGTACTAGACCGCATCGCAGAGGGAGGTAAGAACGGTGTTTAAGAAGAGGCAAGAAAGACGCCACATGATGTCGGCATACATATGTCACCCATATTCGAATGATCCCGAATTGAACATTCGGCGCGTGCGAAAGCTCTGTCAGATGTTGCATTCCAAACTAGAGGAGAAAATACTGTTTCTAGCTCCTCAAATTTACCTCGGGCAATTCATTTCAGAATCGTATGAGCGAGATATCGCTATGGAAATGTGCCTCACTATGTTGAGCCACTGTTCCATTATGTTTATTTGGGGAAGAGACCTAACCCCAGGTATGCGCGAAGAGGTGAACTTCTGCTCTACCCAAGAAATTTCTGTTGTGTTTCTTTGCGATGCGTTAGAGCCAGAGGTTTATCAAGAAATCGATGAGGCACTGGAGGCGATAACAAATGACTAAGAAGACTCTTACCTCACGTAACGAGGTTGTAGAGAATACGGACATTGGTCCACGCATTCCGATTACGGAAGAGCCAGAGACCAATATGGAAGCCCTAGAGAAGCGCATCGCTGCTCTGGAATCCTGGAAAGATGGGTTTTCACAGGCTATTGCTGTGCGTATGCGCAGCATAGAAGAGATCCTGCTCAAGCTCAGAGACCAGCAAGCACTATACGACGAGCAGCGCTCAAAGCTTCTGAGAGAGCTTGACAGGCTTTACCTCATGTGGAGCGCGTCACCTATCCAGCGCATACTTACCTTTACAGGGAGGTTCATGCGCTCGGTCGGTAAATTTCTGATTGTCGAAGTAGAGCGTAAGAGAGACTAGAAGGAGGTGCGCGATGTCAAAGGCAAGAGGGTTACCTGCTTCTGCGTTTGAAATGATCAATCATGGGTGGGAATTGCTACGGGACGACTATAACAGCAGCGTTTCCGCCGCAGACTTACTAGAGCAGGTGTTGATGCACTGCGATGTTCTGAATGAGGATGCAGGAGTCTGCTGTAACTGTGGGTACCATTGTTTAGAGGGTTGGGTTGCTTGCCCTATGTGTGCAACTGAGGATTGGTGATGAGCCAACACACTTGGAGCTACGACCCTGATGAAGATCCGTATTTTACTAGAGGAGAAGCAGCAATGCCCGGAAGCCAGAGCATAGGCAAGCTCAGCAAGAGTGATGCTATAAACTATCTCGTCAGAGCTGCGAAAATTGGTCTGACTGTCATGGCACGGGCAGGAGAAATACCAACAGCCTCGGCGTTTACCGATGGAAAGATCATAGAGATTCTAATTGGCAGCTCTGGGGCTACATTCGAGGTGCAGGAAGACCACGATAAGGCTCTTTTCACCGAAGAGGACTTGGCAGATGTCTAATTGGCTCGATAAACTGCAACGAAAACTCGCAAAAACCGAGCAATCAGGGATAACTGACATAGACAGGCTTCACGATACCTTGCGCGAGCGCAATGTTAACGTTCGACAAACCGGCAAGACCTTTGCACGGTGTCATGCTGTTGCGGGTGCAATAGAGGTAGGTGAAGAGCTTGTGGGTGTTTTGTTGGTGTACATGAACCAACTGAACTATGTCAGACCCATGCTTATCAGCGTGCTAGAGGAGCACGGGTTTACAATAACGAGAAGCGGGTACGACTTCCTGGAGGTCAAGAAGGTTGAAGATAGAGAATGCCTCGCGGCGCTAATCAAATTCTTCCTTCTTGACTTACCTTATACCTATCGCAGCGTCACGGCTGTTGTAGAGATAGATGGCCCGTCAAAACCGCCGCCAACGAAAGACCACATTCCGTTTAAACGCCAGGGGCAACCGCTTTCTAGCGAGGAGATTCTGCTACATGCTGAACGACTATTACAAAAAGAATCCTGATCAAATAACACTTGATAAACTGGCACTCAGGGTGTTTACACCGGGCGCACAGCTAATAGAGCGGGTCGATCTCTTCGACTACTATCAAGATGTTATTGAGACAGCAGCGCGAAATTGCTACAAGAGCGAGGCCAGGTTAGGTATCAGCAGGGATATGTTTCTGAAGCGCCGGATAGAGACTGGACACCTATCTGTGTTTGAGCACCGTGTTGTCACTGCCCGACTAATCATGTCTCGTTCTGCCTCTCATCAATTGGTAAGACACAGAATCGCAGCGTACTCACAGGAATCACAACGTTTTTGTGATTACACGAAGGATGTCATTGACATTGTAGAGGTAGACGAAGGTCTTAAGGGCCTAGAAAAAGAATTTACCTTGTGGTGTTTGCGCCCTCCGTCGGTAAAAACGGAACGCCAGATAGCTAACTGGGAAATGGGGGTGCTCGTAGCCTATCGTTCTTACCTCAGATTAAGAGCAGATGGTGTCCCGCCCGAAGATGCGCGAGAGAACCTACCAAATGCGACGAAAACAGAGATTGTAACAACCTTCAATTTGCCCATGTGGAGGCACGTTTTCACTGAAAGAGCGTTGAATCCGCACGCTCAATGGCAAATTAGAGGGATATTTCAGATCCTTCTGACTGAATTCACGCGGTATATGCCTGTGATTTTCGGTGACTTGTACGATCGCCTAGCTGGGGAAGCGCTGAAAAACCCGAAATTTGACGCGCGCGAGCACGTAAAGCTCTATTTGCATCACGATATCGTGGGAACGGACTGGTGGAAGGAGGAAGCAGATGCCTGAAGCATTCATAACCGTGGAATTCTACTTCATTGAAGAGCCCTATGAGAGCCTTTCGGGGCTACGCTCTGTTATAGAGACTGTACCGCCGGTAGAACAGGTGTTTCCAGCCGAACACCACCTTTTTAGGTGGCTGAAGAGACTTTCTGTTTTTTATCTGGACGTCGAAACAGCAGAAAAGGTCACAAACAGCCGTGAAGGGGCTGCTTTGGTGATCGGGGGTGTTGCAAAGCCTGGGCCATACGTCGTAGAGGACGTTATTATCGAACACGCGTTTGTCAACAGGGCAAATAACCTTGTTTTAAAGGTGGTTTTGCTGCATTTGACGGAAAATACGACTTGGACGATGTATGAACAGCTCGTTCCGAGCGAGACAACGACGTACGTAGAGCTACGCAGACCAGGCAACATTGTTCCTAACAGTGAATAAGGTTGCTAACCCCCTGGTTTTACGTTATTATAGAGGAGTTAACCATGCGTGAAATTCGCGGAAATCTTTTTACCGTGAAAGCTGACGCTATTTGCATCCCGGTAGACGGATCTGTTGTCATTGAGGAAACAGAATTACTAGGGAAAGCGGTAAAAATCGCCAAGCACGTTTTCAGGAGCGAGGTTGGTATTCAGGCCCAGGCGCTTTGGCCTGACTTGTCTGAGCTGGTAGGCTGGTGGATCTCCCGCTGTGGAGCAGTTCCGGGGATCGTGAAGGTGGTTTCTGGCCCAAAGGTAATTCTCCCGTTCTTCACGAAACCAGCGGGGTTTACTGCGCGCGACCGTGTCTTACCAGCATTCAGAGATACGAAAATCTCTGGCGGTTATTACCCAGGCTATTTTTCATGCGGGGATCTAAAGCTGATGGAAGAGAACGCGGCTGTCTTGACCATGCTTGTAGATACCTATGGCTGGAAAACGGTGGCTATACCGAGATTTGGATGCGGCACAGGAAAAATGCAATGGGAAGGTCAGATGAGAGACTTCTTACATACGATTTTTCCTCCGCAGACAGACGAGGACGACAGGTTTCTGTTGGTAGAATGGGATGGTAGCGTTGTCACTAACCTTTAACATTGCGCAAGGCGCAAGGTATGTCAACCTTGAGGAGACACAATGAACTTGGTCAAGACCCTACACTGCATTCTTGCCGCCGTAGCAACGGCTGTGTTTTTGATTGCAGGTACATCACTCTTAAGCGGATGCCCGCACGACGGTTGTGCCATAGGTACAACACGCTGCTCTGGTAACATGGCCCAGATTTGTAATTCGAATACAAACTGGGAGACTTTTATGGATTGTGACGATATCCATGAGGGCGAAGAAGGGTGGGACTGTGCGGTAATCGAGGGAACAGAAGACTGTACATGCCTGCCACATGAAGAGCCGCCCAAGGAGCCTTAATGTACAGAATCAAAGCAGAGAGGCTTGTTACGTCGTCTATAGATAATGATGAGGTCGAAGAGCATTTTACTGAGAAGCTGCGTGCCCATGCCTCGCATGGCCGAATTCTTGTTTCGGCGGCTGCCCCGTGGGTAACACCTAACGCCGACGGTACAACGACGGTTACAATGCTGTTCACCTTCATGGATAGCTCTGACGTAGCTATGCCTTCGCAGATGCAGGAAGTACTACTTGAGCTGCAAGAGCTGCTTTTAGACGCGGTGAAAAAACTGGATAGGCTGGATCAACAGATCCAACTGCTCGCCAATAAGCCACTATCGGTACAACCGGCAGCAAGATGCACAGGGGAGGAATGCGGCCTTGAGGTAGAGGAGCATCTGATTGAAGCGCATTTGGCTCTCATCAGGCAGCAGAAATCTTTCCTAGATCTTATCATCGAGAACTTCGTTTCTCAGGAGAAGGATAGCGAATGGAGCTAACACCAGCAATTGTGAAAGAATTTGCTCGGCAGATGTCGGAGCATTTTGACACTACGATTATGGACAAGGAAGACGCCATCGAAATGACGGTCCTTAGCTACGCCCTGGATTTCATGAAGATCACAGACCGGGATAAATTCATGAATCACCAGGCGCTGTCTATGGGTACGCGGCTGTACTTCCCTTTCACCCCAGGTGAGCTTTCCCCTGACCGTTCTTTGCTGGCACAGGTGGCGCTCATTACACACGAGCACGTACACGTTTGTCAGCATAGGAGCAATCCTGGTGTGTACGACATCATGTACCTGGCTGATTCGGCGTACAGGGCGAATAAAGAAGCCAAGGGTTACTCAGCAAACATCGAGATTTACCTGTGGATGACAGGACAGCACCACGCTATTGAGAGCTATGGCAAAATCCTCGCCGACTCATACCACGTAGACTCTCAGGACGTGGTGGTTTTCCAGAAAACTCTTGAATTGCTGACACACTCAATCAAATTGGGAGCGAGCGTGACAAAGCCCGCCCGTGTAGCGAAGCGTATTCTGCGTAGGCTGGGCGTTACGCCACACGGTGGATGAGCGTCCTATCCAACACTACGATTCTAGACTATTTGGTAGAGGGTAAGATCGTCATTGAGCCATTTACTCTGGCTCATTTGGGTACGTGTTCGTATGACGTAACACTGGGAGAGAATTTCTATCGCGCGAGCGATAATCTTCCTATAGAGAGCAGGCACTTTTCACAAGGGCGGCAACGGGCGGTATACAACATTTATTCTCCAGAAGACGTAAAGGCTGTGTGGTCATTATTTAAGGCTAGGACACTGGCTGAACAGACTGCAAAGCGCTGGAAGAATATCAACCCGGATGATAAGGTGATTTTCCTGTCTCCGGGGGAAATGATACTAGCCCACACGCATGAATTTATCGGAGGGGCGTGCGACACAATCACGACGATGATGAAATCGCGCTCGTCTCTCGGAAGGTCGTTTATCGACGTCTGTTTGTCTGCTGGGTGGGGAGATATCCCGTACTTTAACAGGTGGGGGATGGAAATCAGGAATACGTCATCGGAATTCACAATACCGCTCGTTGTAGGACGTAGAATCGGCCAGATCGTGTTCATCGAGACGCGAGAGCCTATTAGGTCTGGGTCAGAATACGTCAAAAACGGCAAATACCAGAATCTGACAGATATCAATACCCTGAAGAGTAGCTGGGCACCAAAAATGATGCTTCCCAAGCTGTGGAAAGATTGATTTGTGGCTCAGACGTCTGGTATACTCTATTCAAATACAGGCTTTTAATGTAACCCCGTTTTCCACCTTTCCAGGAAAGCGGGGTTTTTTATTGTTATAAAGTTGCACAAGCATACCCTCTGTAATAAAATTTACTAAGGAATTAACGCGATGTCAGAACAACGTGTCTCAGTAGGCAAATCCTTCGCTTTGTCTATCGCCCACAGATTGCCAAATTACGATGGTCCGTGCGTGAACATTCACGGGCATACGTACAAGCTGGAACTCGAATTTTTCGGCGTACCCAACTGGGGCGACGACGATATGCTAATCGACTTCCATCAAATCGATGATTTGGTACATCACAAGGCTCCATACGGCGCAGAAAACCTGTCGATTATGAGCCTAGACCATACTCTCGTTGTGTCCTCTGAAGATCCCATCTCCGACTCTGTAGGTGGCATCGCGCGGGTAATCAAACTAGACAACTCTTCTCCCACGTCTGAAGCCCTTCTTCTGTTCATAGCTAACAGGATTAGGGCTGCTGTGCGCTCTAAACCAGAGCTTCGACAGCGTATTTCGACGGTCACAATCACCCTTTGGGAATCTGAAAGGACTTTTGCACGCCTATGTACTCAGACTTTATAGAGCGCTCTTTTTACGAAGCCATACGGAAGCTAATTGACTCAGAAACCAGCGGTCGTGCGACATTTTCTGACATCCTCTGGACAGCTTTTCCTGTCGTGCTTTTTCTACCACTGCCCAGCGATATGGATACCTTGCGCAAGAGCAAGGTATTGTGGAACCTAATGCCGACGGACTCCGGAGACTCGTATACGCGTGAGTCTACAATGATTGTAGATCTCTTTTTTGAGCTGTACGAGGGCTGTCCTGTGGCATTTATCTCTAATCTAAACCTTCTTATCGTCGGTGTAGAGGCTTTAGCTGAGAGAGAAACCCTCTTTCCACGTCTTTTTGCTCATTTGATTTCTCTAGGGGTGTTCTCTTCGGGACGGGAAAGATAATGCCAGGCCCACAAATCAAAAATTGGGATATGTACCATGCGCTGCGGCGCAAAGGTATGCCGAAGACTGCTGCAGCTAAGATAACGAATGCTGCGTCTACGAAGAAGCGTAAAAAGACGCGTTCTACGAAGAAAAAACGCACAACGCGCAAAAAATAACTAGGAGGATAGATGTCACTCTTGCGTAAGCCCCAAAAATCATTGTATTACCCGGCTAAGCAGACTGTTGTCACGGCAAATGAGGCTGTCCCAGGGATTTTAGCGCCGTCGAACGCTGATCTGGGCGTGCCGACCCACCGAAACTCCACTTTCTCTGTTTCGGTGTACGCCAACGGCGCTTCGCCGTATAACGTCATTATTCTTGGCCTTATGGCTGGAAAAACACTCGCCTGGTGGTCGCGAGCGAGAAATGCGGCGTTTCTAGGTATCACAGACAACACATTCACTGAATCTTTGTACTGTGAGAACTTCGATCGGATGACTGCAATAATTACCGGTGTCGGCGCTTTTCCCCCGGCTGGTGTGTGGAAGCTTGAGAGAGCTATCTAATGCCTATCAACGGAGGAAATATCTCTGGCGGAGGTGGTGGAGCAGCAGCAACAACTGCAGCAGCAGTAACATGCGATACCACTAACTTCGATAATAACCTTAGCCCGGCAGATGCAACTGTCCAGGCTGCGCTAGAGACTCTTGATGAGCTAATTGCCGGTGGTACGCTCGCGGCTAAAGATGAGGGCGCTGCGGTAGGTAATATTACTACGCTTAATTTTGTTGGGGCCGATGTATCCGTTGTGTTGAATGGCGTAGACCCAACTCAGCTAGACATTTACATACCTGCACTAACCTTCGCGCCCTACTACAATTCGAGCAACCCAATTGGTAACGCCGTTGTGAATACAATCGCAACGACAAACAGGAATATTGCAGACCCGGCTCCGGAAAATAACTATGGGATCGGGGGCTGGGCAGCGGGTTCGGTACAACCATCTCTTATTACTACCCCCCTTAATTACTCGCATACCGACGAATGCAGCTTCGAAGACTTAACGACAACGGTCGAAGCCACACTCTATGGTCCTGATGACGTAACTCCGGTAGCCACGTTTACTACGGCGGCGATTGTGGGAAATACCGTCCAGGGAGCAGGTGGAATTACCATTACGATATCCAATTGGGCGGCTGATAGCATCAAATATCAGGCTAATATCGCTGTGTCTTTCAATTTGGCGGCGATTATTCCGAATGGTGGACGGTTTTCTATCGAAATAATCCATCATGACGCCGGTACAGACTACACGAAGACACAAGGCCCGATGTTCTATGATGCACAGCCGTTGGCGGGCACTGTAACTGGTGTAACCATCGTTGAGAACGCTGCGGTGACAAAATTTCTCTCTGGTGTGGAATACTACGACTTGGGCAGCACTTTTCAGGTGGATATTGCTGATTTAGACTACCTAAACAGCAATACTTACCTAGATGCTGACTTGATAGAGCTGAGCGGGACCGAATATGGCCTACCAGCACTAACCCCAGGCAGCGGAGATCTCACCGGGTGGCTGAATGACTGGAATGACGACAATAATACGTACTCAAACAACCTGTGGGCGATCACAGCCGCGAACTTCTTCACGGCGTCTCTCACAGCGAATGTGAATGCCAGAGCCCTAGACTGGGTAAATGGCGCTTGGGTACCGTCGGCTGATGCGGCAATTGCTGTAGAGACACATGCACTCGCCAGCACGGCCACCATAGAGCGCTTTTATGATGAGCAATGGCGATGTCCCGTAGCCGGGAACTTCGATTTACCCGCTCAGCGCTCTTGGAACTCTGCGATAGATGTGCTTATCACGGATGCTGTTTTTTATAACGGCGGCGCAGAGAGAAATATCACAGACTTTACTGTGTACGCCCCTAATGCGGCTGGGCAGCCTGACTACTCAACTCTCGGCATGAATCCCACGGTGTACCTAATCCGTGAATTTCAGCATACGGGGGCTGCGTCGTCTGGCTTCAACATTACATTAACCGGTACGTACACCAGTCTCGAACTTAAGCTCGCGAAGGCGTGGGATGGGACTCCGACCGGTGGAACGACGTGGGTGGATATGACAGCCGCGTACAACGCCGCACAATGGAATAACGGCCAGCCCCTGGCGGGCACCGGAAGCCTGACCGGCGGTACGCACCACACGTTTGGAACGAACAACATCATTAATACGAGTGACACCATGTATATTCGTATTGGTTTTTCGGTTGGTGAGCGTATTACAGCACTCAGCGTCGTGTTTGACTAAACCTTGCGCATGCGCAATGTTACCGGAGGTGTCATGAAGGTATATGACAAACCCATAGATGTGCGAAAACAGGAAGACGGAACGTTCACCGTCAGCGTTGCAATCTCTGACAGCGTGATCGTCGTCAAGACTGTCTCTCTTGCATCTATGCAGCAGCTATACATCACACTAGAGAACGTGCTCAAAGAAGAGGATGCTGAATAATGCCGTTTACCTCTGGTGAGATACAGCAGAAGGCGGATAAGCTCTCCCTGCAGATTTCAGGCGGCGCTGATGCGGCTCCGGGACCACAATTTTGGTACAACGAGCAGCACGCGTGGGGACCCATCATCAAACCAGACAATCTCTGGAATGACTATGGGCTCATCCCAGGAGCAGCAACACCCGCGATTGCAGATGCGAACGTAATTGCGAACCCGTTAATCCTCGAAAAGAGGAAGGTTCGCCTGACGCTGAACCCAACGACAAATAACAGGCAATTTGAAGCGCGCGGAACGTATGGTGATCGTTCTACGGCTATTTTTGAGAATTGGGTACAGCCTTCAATGATTAGAGACTCAGGTGGTCCGTCACCTGGGTATATCATCCGTCTGTACAACGGTGATCCGGGTGCAGGCGGCGTAGAGATCCTGACTACGCAATACGGTGGTGCCTCGGGCGAGCCAGCGTGGGAATGGAACTACTCAACTGGCCTTTTGAAGGTTTCTACAGACCAAAGCGCTACATTTGCCGGTATTTATGCTGGTGCAGGTTTGTGGGTAGAGGGGTATCGATATATCGGCGCAACAGGTGGCGCAGGGGGCGGTGGAACACCGTCGGCCATTTGGGATACTGACCTAGATACTGGTATCGATACTGAAGCGGCGCCAGACGAAGACATCATTCGGTTCTACACGGGCGCACCAAAAACAGAGCGCGCCGGTATATCAGCCACAGAAGCCTGGTGGTATAACATCGTGCCTCGTGTTGCTAGAGACGATGGCAACGACGTTACATTCCGATTTAACGGAGATAATGTTGGTATAGACTGGTATATGGGCTGCCAGGATTCAACAAATGGAGATTTTGCAATCTCAGAAAACTCCGATCTCACGGGAGCCTATTTTTTTATCGGTGGTAGCGGCGGTGCTTATACTAATAAAATCGGTATAAACACAGAGACTCCTCCAGCATCGTTTTCTGTCGCTGGCTCTATGCAAATCGGAAATGATGGTGGGTTCACTGAAAGATTCCTGGATTTCAGCAACACCACATACAGCTTTAAGCTGGGTGATATAGATGGCCTGGCAAATGGTGGTTTTATAGACATAGATTGTTCTGGCGCATCAGCTTTCGCGGTATTTGAGGAAGCCTTACAGCTTCGATTTCGTGAAACCGGCGCAACAAAGACCGACTACGTCGGTTTTCGGGCTCCTGCCGACGTTACAACTTCTGTTGTGTGGACATTGCCTCCCGCTGATGGTGCTCCTGGGCAAGTGTTGTCTACAAATGGTGGTGGTGTTCTGTCTTGGGCAGCAGGCGGTGGTGGTGGTTCGGCTATTTGGGACACCGATTCAGACACCGGGATTGACGTAGAAGCCGCTGCTGACTCCGATGACATTCGTTTTTACACGAATAATGGTGCTGGCGCTGCTGCAGAGCGTATGCGCGTGCTGACAAATGGGCGGGTTGTAATTGACCCGGCGGGAAGCGGCACTACAAACTACCAATTCGAGGTAAAAGCCGCAGACGGCGATGGTATTGGTCTCAGTAGTACACGCGTGCTTACTCTCGACTCGACCAACGGGTTTGTTAGGGTAGGTGCAGACGCGGGCACAGCGCGACATACATACCTGACATCTAATAACGGTCAGGTTCACATCGGGTCACTAGGGACTGTTGTTGGATATTTCGGCAGCACTGGAACCGCCGCTGTTGGGCAGATTTACAACGGTGCGGTTATAGACATTCGTGTTGCCACCGGGGTTTTTAATGTCCTTGGTGGCGATACTTCTGGGGATAATGCAAGACTGGTTGTAGATTCCGTCGACGGTTCAAATGCCGGGTATTCAGCATCTATTTCTGTTAACAGTGATTATGCCAATGGTGGAGATCTAGCAGCTATCTACTTACGAAACAACGGTGGAAATTCTGTTGGTTGGATGGCTCCTACTGTTGCTCCCGCTGGGCAGGTCGATTTCAAAATGCCAAATAGCTACGGCACGGTAAACCAAGCAATGGTTTGCACGGATGGTGCCGGAACTCTTGGCTGGGGAGAGCTTCCCGATATCTGGGACGCTGATGCGGACACCGGTATTGATTCTGAAGCCGCGCCAGATGAAGATACTCTGCGTTTTTACACTGGGCCAGTAAAAACAGAGCGTTTTACGATGGCCGCTGGGCATTTCGACCTGTTACCTCATGGTGTTGGTGCTGGTGAGACTGGAGAAGCTAGGTTTTTAGAATTGGCAGCGGGCGGGACAAATTACATGGCGCTGAAGGCGCCAGATGCTGTGACGTCCTCTGTTACGCTGGTTCTACCAGACGGTGATGGTAATGCCGATCAGATTCTCAAAACCGATGGCAGCGGTCAGCTTGGTTGGGCAGACCCAAACACAGTAGAGACGTGGAAGGCCGTCACTGACCCCTTTACGCGTGTGTCTGACTCTTCGTTTACGATCATTCATGGCTCTGCAAACCAGGCGATTTTTGTACCAGGCAGGCCAATTCGCTATAGGGCCACAGCAGGGACGTGGCGTTATGGCCTGGTGAAAAGCTACACTCCCGGTGCTCCTGATGCGACTGTTGTTATTGGCGGTTATCCGCTTACAACTTCAGACGACGACGAAATGCAATTCACCGATGTTGGTGGAAAGACCGTTGTACACGAATTCTTTATTTCCGGAGCATGCCTCGGGAATGCAACCAACCAGTTAATACTGGACTCAATCGGGAAATATACTAAATGGCCGACAGCACCAGCTTTTCTTGTGGAAATGTCGGTTATTGTCGCTCTTACAGATACAGGTGGGGCGGCATATCCGCGTGTGAATGCACGGATAGCTGGATCAAATGTGTTTTCTGACAACGGCGGCGCAGGAATAGAAATTTCCAACGTAGACGGTACTTGGGTTGAGACCGGTGTTACAGCACAGGCTACCTACGGTATTTCGCGCGGTGATTCTCTAGAACTAACTACTGACGCGAATGGTACAAACGACGACGCTGTTGATCTCACTGCTCAACTGGTCTTTGTCTTGGAATAAGCCATGCCGAGCATTATACAAAGCGCGTCTTCGAAATTTAGAGAAGGGGTTGACTCTGGTGCGGGCTATGGATCTGATGTAGTTTTATTGATGCACCACAATGGTACAGATCCCGTGTGGACAGACGATTCGTCGTATGCTCACTCGTTTACACCCGTTAATGCACCGACACAAACAACTGCGCAGAGACGATTCGGTAAAAAATCTACGTTTTTTCGCGGGTATGGCGCCGGAGACGATACTCTCATTTTACCTGGTGGTTCTGCAGCGGCACTTGATTTCGGTGCTTTGGAATTCACCCTTGAGATGTGGCTGTGGTTTGATCCAAGCCCAGCGGTATTCAATGGTGTGTTCGATAAATACACTACAAGCACTGGATATACGTTTCGCGTGGATCAACTGCGACGCCCCAGCTTTTATGCGTTTAGAGCCGGGGGTCTCTCCGTTTTTAGCATTACGGGGGCTAATGCTCTGGTTAAAAACCAGGATTGGTCGCATGTATGTGTTATGCGGAGAGACATAGGTGGCGGATTACATAGGTGTGAGGTGTATGCAGACGGAGAGCTAGCAGGTTCCCAAACGAACGACAGCTCGTATGCTATAAACTCCGATGGTCTCCCTGTTACCATTGGAAGACAAATGTACCCTCTAGATCTTACTAGGTACTTCAGGGGGTACATAGATGAAATCCGTGTAACAAAAGGCAGGTGCGTGTACGCCGGGAGACACACACCACCAAAGGTTAGTTGGAAAAACCCCGACTAGAGAGGATAAGATGACAATCTTACGTGGAAATATCTCAGGGGATGTCGGTGGTGGCCCTGCTGGCGTAATTCCTGCTGCAAATGTAACTGTTGATACAACACTGTTTACAAACATTTTGGGTGCTGGCGATATTTCTGTCCAAGCTGCGCTGAATACTATTGATGCCAGCGTTTTCCCCCTTTTGGAGGGGACCGTAAACCCGAACGGCTCGGTTGTGGGTAATTACGGGCAATCTTACATAGATACTGACACACTCTTCTTCTACCGATGTACTTCGAAACCGAGCGGTACCGCATGGGTCGCCATGTAACATTGCGCATGGCGCAACTTTAAAACGTTTCGTTAATTGTAGAAGGAGAAAAAATGGCTTGGACGTATCCGTATCGCGGTGCGCATTATATGGGCGAATTCGCTAATGATGCTGCCGCACTGACCGGTATCCAGACCCTCGAATGGGACACTAATAAGGATGGTACCGGTACTCCTGAAGATGGAATGTTGTATTTTGATACAACGCTGAATCAACTGAAACTGTATGCCTCGGCAGCGTGGAATGCTCTTGCCGCCGGGTCAGACACACTGCAATCTGCGTATGTTGCTGGGAATACCATCACTACGTCGACCGCCGAAGGTAATCTTGCGATTACCCTCGGTCAGGATGGCGATGACTTCGAGGTGTTCGTTGGTACCGATCAATTTCGTTTGACGCGTACTGGTGCGGACACGATGGACGTCGATTGGGATGCCAATTCGTACGCTCTGTCTCTCGCGACGACATATGAATTGGACGCGGCTGGCGCGATCACAATCGAATCTTCTGCGGCTGCAATTAGCATCGGTGCTGATGCTGTCGCGCAGAATGTGAACATCGGTACCGGTGGCGCGCGTACTATCGAGGTTGGTAGTGCTGGTGCTGCTGAGGTTCATATCATCGCCGATGATATCGACATCGATTCTGATGGTGCGGTGGCTATCGATGCCACTACCACGTTGAGCCTCGACGCGCTGGACGATACTAACCTCACCATGACGGCGAATAACGCTGCGGCCAAGGCGCTGTCCATCGCGGCGACAAATGCTGGTGCTGGTGCTGGTAACCTGCTGCTGTCTGCTGATGATGAGATCGATCTTACTGCTAGTGGACTCTTGGATATGCAGGGTACTGCTGTGACCCTTGATTCTACGTCGACTAGCATCACACTTACATCAAATACTTTTACTCAAATCATTTCTGCTAACAATGGTGCCGGTCCTTCTGGGGCCGTAGACCTTACGTCTGGTACTGGTACCACCGGTACTGGGAATGTCACGATTTCTACTGGTGATGCCTCTGCCGGTAATCCTGGTAACATTATTCTCGATATCGGTAATGATGTTGCCGGTACAAACACGCAACCTTCGATTCGTTTTAGGCACAACGGCGGCGATCTCTTTGAAATCGACGCTGAAAACGCGTTGTTCGATTTCAAAACTGGGCCTGGTGCCGACACCACTTATGGCCTGCTGCTGCCTGACAATGATACGGATGTAGCTGGCACGCTCAGCCAGCTTGCTTTCGACGTCACGAAAGACGGGCTTTTCATCCGCGACGCTGGCGGTTGGGAACAGGTAGCCCTGTACTCAGGTGTCCCGCGTTTGTACACAAACGCTGGTAACCCGAATGGCACGGTACTTCCGTCTAAGGCTGGAGACCTCTGCTTGGATACTACCAACGATTTCCTCTATGGGAACGTTGATGGCACCAACGCTGGGTGGACTCTCCTCGGCTAATTGAAAGAGACCTATAGCTCAACGGTAGAGCCCCGAATTGTCTTCGGGAAGATCCCGGTTCGACTCCGGGTGGGTCTCCTGGCCCCGTAGCTTAAATAAAGCTCTCGTCGGATAAACGAGAATTCCTGGTCTGAATCCAGGCGGGGCCGACAAAGCTCCGTAGCTCAGTGGTAGAGCATCGGGCTTATAACTCGGGTGTCGCTGGTTCAATTCCAGCCGGAGCTATACATTGCGCATGCGCAACTTTAACATGAGGTAAACACATGGCCTTTTCAGGTGAATATAAATTTCATAATTTTATGGGCACCTTTGCGAATGACGCTGCGTGCCTGACCTTTGTCCAGGCTAATAACTGGGACTCTAATGGGAATGGTACTGGGACGCCGGAAAACGGCATGTGGTATTACAGCACCGGCACAAACGACTTCCGCGCGTACAAGAATGGCGCTTGGGCAGACCTTGCTGGTGGTGGCGGTACACCTGGAGGGGCGACTGGGGATATTCAATACAACGATGGCGCAGGCGGGTTTGCTGCAGAGGCAGCACTAAACTGGAATGCTGCAAATGACTACCTGACACTCGGCGCCGCTGCTAGGCTGATAACTGGGGCATACGGAACACCAACAGATGTTACTGCTGGCGGAGTCATTATCAACCAGGGAGCAGCGGGCGGAAATGCTCTAACGGCCCACTATACTGGCGTTGCTCATCCGTTTTCCGCTATAGCGCAGACAGACACATTCTTTCAGATTTGGAATGGCGGTGCGGCAGGCGCAGCAGGTGGAGCATACGTAGAAGGTTTCGCGGACGCTAACTCTCCTGGGCTTTCGCTGGCCTCGTTTACTGAATCTCCAGACAACATTCTCACTGGCGGTGTTCTACAATTAAGAGCCGCACAGCATTCAATCGGTGGTAATCCAGGTGTAATGGGCGATGCTTTTGATGCCATCGCTATGTACAACTGGCTTACGCCAATTTTGAAGGTGCGCGGAAATGGGGATACACACCCATATGGGGCTCTTGTTACTGGTGGGTACACCTCGACGAAGGATGTTGATGGTGGCGGGGCGACGCTATTTCATGGTGTGGGTACTGGGCAGGTTTTGACATTCAAAAACTCAAGCATTAACCACTTATTTACAACTTATGGTGATGCTGATACATATGCCCAATTCAGCAAATACAATAGCGCCGCTGGCGGCCTGTTACTTCGGACATTTACAGAGACTGATAATGAATCTTTTGTCTTAAGAGCTATGATCGGCGGTGATGTAACGCCTACCGATTACCCTATACGCCTTGAGGGCTCAAAATGGGATGGTGCTACTGCTGGACAGGCATTAACGGCGACAGAAAATCTCATGGTGCTGTCGACCTTCAGCACTGATGTAGCATACTTCCTTGGCGATGGTTCGTACTACAACAAAGGTAGACTGTCTATCGGCAATGCTGCCTTTGAGGCTGCACCAGACTGTTCACTCGGCGGCGCGACGTTTAATCAGACCTTTTTAGACACAGATATTCTCACGTTCAAAAGCTCTGATGTAGCGCACACACTAACCTCTGATGCCGAGGCAGATACTTACGCTACATTTCGTAAGGTATCCGCCGCTAACGGCGGGCTTCGTATTAGAGGGTATACTGACATAACTACACAGCCTGCTATGCGGGTGGATGGTATTTGTCCAGGAGATCCTCCTACAACTGTATTCTCATCAACGCCACCGGCTGTTTTTTCTGGATCTAAGCATAATGGTTCAGGCGGTGTAACGTCTGTAGGAAATGATGAGGCACTTCTGTGTCTTGCAAATAACGGTAGCGCGCGTTTTTGGTTGAACGGCTACGGTGATGCGTGGGTTCGCGGCAAGCTGACTACTGGACAAGAGCTTGCGCCAGATGTGGGGGATGGTGGCATTTGTTTAGAGAATCCAACGTTTGCTGCTGAGAAGATGGTCTCGTTTAAGAACGCTTCTGTTGCTCATCCAATAACCGATGTGGCTGAGACAGATACGTTTGGTTTCATGGAGAAAGCTCAGGTTAACTACGGTGGTTTGGCAGTAGTTGGTATCTCAGATTTAGGTACGACTTCTCCGGGTGTTACCGTTCGTGGGTATGTAGCTTCTCCTGGTACAACTGTGTATTCGAATCCCGGCGCTGTAAATGTGACTGGGTATAAATCCAACGGTGGTACTGGCAGCACTGTTGTAGCCTCTGGAGAGGCGTTATTCTCTGTGGCTAATTGGACAGAGAGTTCTTGTCGTCTTTGGCTGGATGGAAATGGGAGGCTGTATCTTGGCTCTCCTACGTCTGCGTATGGAACACTTGCACTTAACGAGGATTCTCCAGAGGGATTCGTGTGCATCCAGATGCACGGCTCTGATGGTGTGGCCTTTAGCATTAAGAACACAGATGTGGCACATGGCGTAACAGACTGGGCGCAGACGGATACGTTCTTTTTCATAGAGAAAGAATTCATTGATACTGGCGGCGCTCTTCTCACTGGTTTTACGGATGATGCTACGACTGGTTTTCCAGGGATAAAATTACGTGGTATTTCTGGCACTGAGGACTCAACTACTTCAACTCTTGCTTATGGCTGCATTGAGTTAGAGGGAGCTTCCGCTAATGGTACTACGATTCAGGCGGTTGCTGCTGATTCTAACGTTCTTGTGGTTAAGAATAGAACGACAGCGTCGATGATTGTTAAGGGCGATGGTGATATTTACTATGATGGTGCCGACCAAGGCACCTATGATGAGGAAGATGACGTAGCACTGGTGAATGCTGCGCGCTATGAGATTTCTCAAGAATACGTTCGGATTCGTCCAGAAGATAGAAAGCGTCTAGAAGAGCTTGGAATCATAAAAAATGGGTTTATCTCAAACAAAAAAATGACGGCTCTTCAGCTAGGTGCTATAGGTCAAATGTGGAACATGCTTCGTGGCATGGCAAAAATGCTCAATGTCGACGAAACGAAGCTTTTGGAAATGGCGAAAAACTATACGTAAGGAGACTGGTAGATGGCTTTTATTAAAAAGGGGCACACGTCTGTCACTAAGAAGCAGATCGCTCCTGGGCTGGAGAAAAATCTTCGGGAATTTCGCGTCGTCCTCATTGTGGCTGAAGATGAAACAAAAGGTCAGGAGCTGGTGGCCGATGGCACTTCAACTCTGCTTGACCTGCTTCAGGACAGCCCGTTTTTCCAGGATCTGGATAGTATGAAAGCTGTGCCTGCCGAACCAGAAGTTGGGACCGAGGAACACGCAGCGTGGACGCGCGAATACGCCGGTCTGGCAGCGGTGCCAAAAGCTGGCACAAAGATCATCCTGTCTGGTACGATTTTGATGGAAGGTTACGAAGAGGCTTAACCTTGCGCATTGCGCAACTTTTAAACATGAGGAGATTAAACACATGAAACCAGAAACCCCCACCCAGCTTCGACAACCGCAGGCACGCCCTTCTTCTGCAACACCCGCAGAGGGTTTGGATGTCCGTGACCCAGAGCAGGCTATTGCCGTTCTGTACGGTCTGTGCGCCGCCCTCCAGCTTACGGCACAACAGCACATGATGCTGATGCAGGCGAGAGATACTTTAACGGGAACCGTCGCCGCGTATCGTAAATTCATTGCTGATCAGCGGGAGAAGGAAGATGCCACGAAGACAGCTTCTGAATAAAGAAGAGGTAGAGCATCCGTCGCATTATCAGGCTCCGAATGGAGCGCTGGAAGTGATGGATGTCATTACTGCCTGGGATTTGAACTACGCGCGTGGAAATATCATCAAATATATTCTGCGCGCTGGGCGAAAGGGTGCTGGTCTCGATTCTGAGATCATGGACATTGAAAAAGCCATAACGTACCTGAGATTCGAACACAAAGGTCTCTTGGCTAGAAAGCGCAAGGCCGACAAAGCCGTAGAGGAGGACTGACATGGAACCGCGCGATGATTTTATCCAAAGCATTTTCGACTCTTTCTTCTTTCGGTACTTCTCGCTGCCAATGACATTGGTACTTTTCACCGTGCTCATCGTGTGCTGGTTCGCTACTCAACATCTGATTCTGAGCGTTGGTTGTGGGTTTGGTGCTGCTGTGTTGTTTTTCCTCGGACACACGTTCGGGGTCAGACAGATTACAGCGACAAGCCATGAAATGCTGAAGCGCGCAGAAGAAGATTCCCTCCTACCATAACTTCTCTCATTCCTCACTCTGCTCTTTGGAGACTGTATGGCTTCCTGCATGGAACTAAACGTCTCTCTTCTTGATAAACCACTCTGTGCCTATGACATAGCCGAGGATATGGTGTTGGTCACTACCGCAGAGAGGCTGGCCTGGCTGAACGCTCCGGAGGCTGGGCTGGCCTTTTTGCGTAGGCACGGATACGTGAGTCTTGGAGAGGACTCCGTTGTTTTGTGGGCATCGTTTGACGACACTTGGCGGCTTGTGTCGATAGAGAAAGGGTCTACGCATCACGCTCTTTTGATGCGAGAGGTTCTTCAGGGCAATGTGGTAGCGCCCTGGTCGTTTTGGTATAATTATCCAGTTATGTATGATGCGGAGAGCGCACCCTTTACGTTCTCCGATCTACTTGCGGAGCCACTACCTCTAGAGGCTTCTATCGAGATAACTGGACTTTTTTTATTTCTCGGAGAGATGCTCGGGGAAGACGAAATCTTCGAGCTTTTTGAACTCTTTAACGTGTCTTTAAAAACAGGGGCTTTTCCATGATTATACCGTTAGAAGAGCGCATAGCGCAGACTGAGATGTTCGTGAATCGTTTGCTGTCTTTGAACATTGCGCATACGCAACGTTTGCTCGTCGAGCTTGTACGGGCGTGGACGAACGGCGCACACAACCAAGTATATGAGGACATCGTTACGGAAATATGTGATTCCGTAACTAGGGCGCTCGGCATAACACCTGTCGAGGTCTCTTTGTATGATCGCCCAGGCGAGAAAATGTCGTTGAATTTCGACCTTGATGGTGTATCTGGTGGACAATTAATGGGTCTGCAGGGCGGCGATGGACAGATAAATATCTTTATCCGCATGAGGGATAATAGGAAGATTTCTGTCGGCATGCTTTTGGAGACTCTCATACATGAGCTGACGCACTATTTGGACAGAGAATTCTTTAAGGACCCACAAGCAGGACATTTACCTCGCTTTTTTGCTAGGCAGCGCGTTTTACAGCATGCGGTACTTGACGGTAATAAGGATGCTCTCAGGAGCATGCTAGCCGATTTAGAAAGGGAAAAACGGGATGCCATCCGTTAACACAATTAGCATTGTGGGTGAGGTCACCAGAGCATCAGGCGGCGGGCAAGAAAGCTCGTCGTCTATGGTGTTCGGTGATGACAGCTTCAAGCTCCTAGAGCATCGCTCTGTAGAGCTTAATCTAAATGAATCCATTTCTCTTGCTCTGAGTGGTACAGACGTTTACTCGTTCATGTTCATTTACGCGTCGCGCTCTGTAATGCTTCAGAAGACTCTCTCCACTGGTCCTGTTGTCACTGAAGACGTGGAGAAATACTATCTGCACTACGGGCAGGAATTTTCTGCGATTAGCCTTACTGCTTACGCCGATAATACGTTTGTGGATATCATCGTCGGTTCACACGAGGGTACAGGCGGCGGCGGTGGTGGCGGAGGGGCTTTCCAGAGCTTGCTAACTACTGATGACGTGCATTTTAACTCTGTCACTGTCGATGAATACTTCAGGGCCGAGAGAACAAACCCAATCAACGGCACCGACTACATTCTGACAGACTGGAATGGCGTTAATGTCGTGCGCAACTCTGGGTCTGCTGTGTGGGGAGCAGCGTCGTGGAATGATGTTGCAGACGCTGAATCACAGATTTATTTTATGCGTGGTCGCGGCTATGTGCCGGGTGGGGCTTTGCCCGTCCTGGACGGCGACTCGCTGGGAGAGATACAGTGGCGCGGCTGGGATGGTGCAGGAGCGGGCCTCGGTGCCATCATCCATGTAGAGGCTACCGAAGACTGGAATGCCGGAGCGCACGGAGCTTCTTGGTCGCTGTGGACAACTGCTGTTGGAGACGTTGCGCCAGCGCAACGTTTGTATACTGACGATTACGGCTATCCTCACGTCAGCGATGCTCTGTATGTAGAGGACTCCAGCGACTCTGCTGTATTTACCTTGCGTACAGCAAGCTCTATAGCGCCAGGCCAGGCTTCTGCTCTGTACGTCGGGCGCAGCAGAGGTACTCTAGCGGCTCCCACGTCGGTTAATCTAGGCGATTCACTCGGTGATCTTTCTTGGATGGCATATGACGGCGCTGGGTGGTCTCCTGGACCAACCATTCACGCTAGCACTACTCAAGCGCATGCACCTGGTGCTCATGGCGCAAAGCTAGAATTCAGCACGGTACCGAATGGGGCTATTGCTGATGTTGTAGCTATGGCTATCGACCAAGACGGCTCTGTTAACCTTCCGTTATTGACACCGACGTATCGTTTGATGCTAGATGGTTCTGGTAATGTCACAAGCTACCTCCCAGAATACGGGCGTGTACGCGGAGATGGGACTACAACGATAAATGGTATCGGCCAGCAGGTTGCCGTTACCCCGATGGCTGGATCGGGGTCGTTTAACACCACGATTTTGGCTGGTGACTCTGGCGCAATTACCGCATACGCAGATGCGGGCGGTGGTTACGTGCTCGTTACCGCTCCCGGCCACACTCTTGTTGATAATCAATGGATTACCATCGATGGTTCTATCAACTACAACGGGATTGAGCGTGTATCCTCTGTTATTCCCGGCGTGTCTTTTCGTATAATCGCTCCGTGGGCTGGTAATGATGGTGTAGGTACATGGACTCGCGGCGCGTCTGTACAGATTGATACGGCAGGTTTGTACAAGGTAGAGTGGTCATTTCAGGCATCTACAGCAAACGTAGGCGATGAAATTCGCCTGCAGATCCGCGGTGTTGCCGCCTCTAACGGAAGGGCCGTTGTAGCTGTAGCCGGAAAACCTGAAACCATGTCTGGCTTTACTACAGAAACACTGGCCGCTAACGCGCAGATTTACTGTACACTCAGAAATATGTCGTCGGTAAACGACATTGATTTTGAGAACTGCAGCCTTATGGTCAGCCGTCTGTAAGGAGCACAAATGTCGTTCTGGGAAGATTTTGAACAGGTCGTAGACTCAAAAGCAAAAAATCCATTCGTTAAGCTGAAAAAGCAACTTCGCGTAGAACCTCCCAGAAAGCAAAGAGCGATTAAGCGGACGAATGTCCGTAATGACTTTGATGCCCACCCCTTTATGCGCGGCGTGGTATTTAAAACTGCCCGTCGCCATAAAGGGAGGCGCTTTTGTCTCAGAAAGGGGTGCGGCAAGAAGCTTCTAAAAGACCAGAAATGGGTCTGCTCCACAGAATGCAAGGTTGTTGTGGTTGAAGCTTTAGCTAACGTTATTTCTGACTTAATCCCCGGTGGAGACTTCTACTATGAACGAGCGATGGACGGACTTGTACAACACTGTCAAAACATTCTTCACGGAATTTGAGGAAGAGCAAATCCGAGAAGCTTTTGAGGTTGTATTGGCGGATTTTTGTCTTTTGGGCATTGCTGGGCTTCTGTATGTATCAGAAATCGAGCGTGCGAAAATGGTCGCGGACATACAACGACTGTTAGACGAGGGCATTCCGGAAAAAGCGCTCAGATTCGGGCGCGGAGAAACCGGCCCCAGCACCTTTGCGTCTACCAGACTTTTTAGACCTAGATAATCTATACGGGGATGAAATGGAAGAAGAAACCGTGAAAACAAGAGTTGTCCTCCTATTGTCCGGTGGGCTAGATAGCGCCGTTGCGTATCGCGTTCTAGAAGATCGGGGGTTTGAGGTATACCCTCTGTTTATCGACTACGAGCAGAAAACGAAAGATCAGGAATACGCTGCGGCTTACCGCCTTGTCGGTAACACGCTAAAGGTATTCAAGATCTCTGGTTTGTGTGCATCTACGAGCTGCGACCTGTTTTCCGGGAAGAATAGCCTGCGCGCAGAGCTACACGCCAGAAACTACATTTTTCTTACGATGGCGATCCCCTACGCTAAGCATGTGGGGGCTACGTATGTCTCTCTCGGAATTATCACCGACCTTCTTTCAGACCAGGAAGAATTCAAAGATGTCGGAGCGGACTTCATTGATATCGCTTCGCAGCTTTTGAACTCATACGATTTGGCGCTCTCTGTGCCGCTGTACGAACTGAATAAAATAACTGTTCTGCGGCTGGCTAAGAACTTTGGACTGGACTGGAAAAAGACTTACTCTTGTCTGCTAGCTGAAGATCCTTGTGGCGTGTGTTCGAATTGTAAAGAACGTGCGTTCGCAGAATCTTTACTTGACAGAGAGGTACAGTCTGTACGAAAATAGAACTACAGTATAGCTACGTGCTGTTGATAGCTAACAACTAAGGAGATGCTATGTCTAGAACACAAGGTAGGCGTGGACGCGGTGTCGCTAGGGAGCGAACCGCTGTTACGGGTAGAACTCGCGTTCGTATTACGCGGCGTGCTCGCCAGATGGGAACTACTCCTCGGGTGAATGCGATTCGCGGACGAGCACGTTAATTCGATAGATGGTCCATATTTTCTTCGATCAACCAAAACCAGGCGTACACACTCTCAAGATCACGAACCACGCCGTTGACGACGGCGACTCTTCTTACAATCCAATATGCGTAGCCTTCTCGGCTCTCGCACTTATTTTACACAGGTATTTTCAAACCACGGAAGATACCTCTTTTTTTGTCTCAAAAAACAGTCTAGAGCCAGGATGGTTTGAGCTGTGTGTCTGGTTTATTAAACCTTGCGCATCGCGCAACTTTTATTTCTCGATGAGAGAGGCACTTCGCGTGCTGGTCTCGGAATACAGTGACCATGCCACCCTTAAAGATTTGTCCTCAGACGACTGATGAGCTTGTTACTTCCATCTTAGACTTCTGCGAAATGCTGTCTGGCAGAGCGTTTTATCGCTTTCAGCGAGCGGCGTTGACACGAATCATCACACTCCTTCTTGAAACCCCGCCCGAAGATTTTATCCTTAGCTCCGACGACTATGAGCCTGCTACTGTCACAGAGCTTTGCTCTCGCCAATCTGGTAAATCCACTGGGTTGGCTGACGTTGGTTCTGGTCTGTGCGTTATTCTCCCTGAGCTAGCGAAGACTTTCCCTAACGACATGCGCCTAGCACAATTCAAGGACGGTTTCTTCTTTGGCGTGTTCGCGCCGAAGCAAGAGAAGAGTCAGATCGTGTACGGCAAGCTCAGGGACATTTGTGAATCTGAACGCGCAGGAGATGTTTACGAAGAGCTGGGTATAAAGGTTACCGCTGCTCGCGGCGACGAATTCCGTTGGACGAACGGCAGCTACGCTACAGCTAAGACGGCGTCTGAGACATCTGACAAAGAGGGATTCACTTACCACCTTATCATCATTGACGAGGCACAACTTGTCTCAGCAACAAAGGTACGTAAAGAGCTACGGCCTATGCTTGCTGCTACGAATGGTAAGCTGGTCCTGATCGGCACTCCCTCACTGCACCAAAATGCAGGGTTCTTTAAGAGCACCATTAAAGAGAATCTTGAATACGAGAAAAATACTGGTGTTAAGAACCACTTTGAATATGACTATCTGAAGGTCATATACGATAAGCGCGAACAATTTAAGATAGACCGAAACCCGTTCCATCTGAATTACGAGAGGTTCATACAGCGCGAGGTTAAAGATCTCGGGTATGACTCTGATGAATTCTGTATGAACTACAGGCTGAAATGGGTTGCCCTTACGGGTAAGGTCTTTGACATGGAGCACTTCAAGAAGCTCGGCCTGCAGACTGTCGAGGCAGGTCCCTCGAGAGAGGGATTTCAGATAGCTGCTATGGATGTCGCCAAGGACGGCGGCGCGCGCTCAGTGGTATGTGTCGGCAAGATTCACATGGACGCTCCGACTGTTGTCTCTGACCACAACGAAGCGAAATATGTGAAGCAGCTTGTCAACTGGTTGCCTCTGACGGGGCGGTTTGAAGGTGCGACGGGTCAATACGCTCGCGTTGTTGAATTCCTAATGGAACATAATGTTCACTACTTTTTGATTGATGCCACGGGTATTGGTGATCCCGTGTTTGAACGCTTTGAATGGATACTCAGGCCGAAGGGGATAATTGTTATCCCGTACAAGCACTCCGTTGTGTCTAACGACCTGCTGAATAAACTGTATATACGCGAGGTAACCTCTCGTAGGTTCTTCTACCCGGCGGGGCCGGAAACACAGAAGACCGAAGAATACGAACTCTTCATCGAAGAGCATGATGGGATCATCAAAGGTTACTCTGGGAACTACTTACAGTTCTTCACATCGTACGACACAAAGGACTTTGTAATTTCAGCCGCGCTGCTTTGTCATGGTGCTGATCTTATTTTCAAAGACCCGGCGTTACGCACGCATATTCCTGAAAACAACACTCTTGAATCTACGGTGTCGATTCCTTACAGCAGCCTAGCAGAGCTTTCTACGTCTCAAGATGATAGACCAAAATTTCGGCCCGCGATGCCGTATTTTGACGCTGGTCGGTATCTTAGACATATACCTCATAACGCTGGTCAAGGGTTGCGCAATGCGCAAGGTTTAAATCGCCCTGAACCGTCTGAAGCGTTACGTTCACGCAGGTACAAACGGTCGCGAGGAAGATGATGCCAAACTTCAAAGGTTACGTAAGCCCCCCTGAAACAGAACAGGGTACGACTCGCTCGCCAGCAAATACTCTTTTCTTTGATCCGGCACAGCAGCGCTACAGCAAGGAAACTCAACAGGGCTTTAGCGGTAAATACCACGGTTATGTGACGCGGACCAAAGCAAACAACACTGACGTGGATACTCCGGATCGTGAACGTCCTTCAAACGCTGAACTATTCACTAGCGCCTCGAAGGGCGATGCGATGAATTCTGGTGAGCGGGCAAAGACCCTCGACTTGAGGAATAAGAAAAATGTCCGTAAAGCCACAGAGACATCCTCTAAAGGCAGAGGAATCCGAGCAAAGGGTGCCAAGCGGGCTTACCGTCGTCCGTAAAGCGTCAATGTTCGACCAGATTCGATGGTGTCGATTTTACGGTCGCACCATCAAGGTCGACTGGTCGCCAGGCTTTCGGATACTCTGGCTTTTACAAATCGTTGTGTTTTTCCTTAACCGGATTGTACACAAGCTTCTTTTATCTAAGTTCATTAACGACCCAGCAATCCGCGTTGATCTAATAAAGCGCATGGATTCTGATCTAAAGAACGGTGTTAACTTCCTCGGATGGTTGTCCCCAGCAGAATATGACAGGCTTCTGGCATTGGCTTTTAAACGAAAAAAGCGAATGCAGCATCGCTCGATTGAAGCCCCAAAGGTCATTACTTCTGATGGTAGGGCGGAACCACGCTTACGACGCGGTAGACGTTGGGCGATTCATAATGTGGAAGAGGAGACTGGCGAATGACCTTCTCTATTAACTTCTTTGATAATCTGGATGACTTAGAATCGATTCAGAAATCGTTTATGGGTCTACCAGAGGAAGACCAAGCGAGAATAAATCGCTATATGCTTCACTGGAAGCGGTATGCGAACATCGCTTGGGAATTCGCACGGGACGACGGCTCCTCATTAGCGTCGTATAACCTTGTGCGGAAGATAGCTGACAAGCATCTTTACTGGCTGATCGGTAAAGGAATGCAATTCGGGACGCACGATTCTGTTAAGCCCGTAATCGGTGACTTCGTAAATATGATCTGGAATGAGAATAGCCGAGACCGTACGATCACCGATATGTGCTTGACGGGAGGTGTGACTGGCGATGTGTTCGTGTTGGTGACGAATACGCCACACAGACAGAGCTTCGACAGCAAATTTCGTAGGCATGGTATTCATGTCCAACCTCTGGCGTCTGAAACTGTCTTCCCGCGTTTTGACGGGTCGATAAATAGAGAGCCAAGTTACGTTGAGGTTAGAACACCGTTCTACGACTCTGATGGCGAAATCAGGGTATTCATACAGAAGATGTATCCAGCGTACACGCGCGAATACATCGAGGGTTTTGAAGACCTGACCGTCAAGGTAATCCCTAACCCCCTGGGTGAGATTCCAATTGTACATATCCCAAATCTGTCTGTGGGAAATGAATACTACGGCGTGGCTGACATCACTGACATTGTTCCGCTCAACGAAGCATACAACGAGAAGGCGACCGACATTGAAGACATCATTTTCTATGCCGCGTCACCCCTGATTCTTCTCTTTGGAGCTAAGGCGGGACAGCTTGAGCGAGGACCGAAATCTATTTGGTCTGGATTGCCGGAAACAGCAAAAGCGCAGATGCTAGAAATGTCGTCAGGTACTCTAGATTCGTCATTGGCGTATTTAGAGAATCTGTACAAATTTACTCTGCGCTTGGGCGATATTCCGGCTGGCTCTCTTGGGGACACACAGCCAATCTCAAATACGTCTGGGGTTGCTTTACATACACAATACCTTCCTTTGTTGGAGAGAGCCTCTAGGAAGGCTGTTACCTACGAAGAGGGGTTTAAGAAACTCAACTACTTCATTCTTAGGTGGGGTGAAATTTTAGGTCACATTCGTCCCTTACAGGATATCAGGGTCTGTAAGCACTGTGGTGGCCGAATCCTGGAGGTAGAGGAAAAATACTCACCTGCGAAACTCTTAACAGACTTACCGAATGTCCGTCGTGTTGTTGACGGTACAGACACTTTCAAACAGGCGATGACCGTTGGTGAACAACCCATTCGCCGTGATAAGTGTTTTGAGATTGAGCCTGACACTCTTGATGTGGCAGACCCACTGAAAATAAAAGTTAAGATATTGACGGATTTGGGATTTGCAGTTAGAATCTCTGACTTAGAGCGTTCGGCACTTTTAACACCAGACGTAAAATCTTACTGGTATAAAGGTCCGAAGGAAATCCTTACAGGTGACGACTTTCAGCCCCCGGAATCTGTTTTACGGGCGATGCACATCCCCGAAGAACCGGAAACAGCGACTGTTGTTTTGAGGGGGCCTGCTAGACTCAACGAGGACGGAGATTTAGTACGTCCTGTAGAGGGAATCGTTGAAAGCTTCATTGTTCCTACTAGCTGTCCAAAGGCGGAAGACCTAAACCTTTATGATACAGAGGTTGAATTTATCTCTGTACTGCCGCGTGACGATCACCTCCAGGCGACTCTGTGGCAGCAATATCAGAATGCTGGTTGGATAACACCAGAAGAGGCGAAGGCACAAATTCCACAATTGGCTGCTATACAAAATAAGCCCCAACAATTCTATCCAAAGATTCCTTTAGAGGGTGAATCCACTGGAGAAGAATCTAAGGATAAGGATAATGGTACGAAGCCTCCTGTTGATGACAAGGGGCAAGGGCAAATGTCTCAAGGTAAGGATCTAGAGAGATCCATGACGCGTGTCGATGGCACTAATTCAAAGGAATAGGAGAAACGTTATGGCTATGCCGAAAGGTAAGGGCATTTCCCGTAGTAATAAGGTTGGTGTAACCACGCCGGGGAAGCCAATGAGTAAGCCCACCGGGAAAGAAGGCGACAGCGGGTCCGAGGTCGGAAGCCGCTACAACGCGTATGTTGAAGAGCGGGAAAACCGCTCCAACCCCCGCAACGACCCATCGCTGGGACGTGGTGAGGGTGTTGTGAAGAACGGTGGCCTCCCCATCGTGACGCAGCAAGACCGTAAGACCGGGAAGGTCATGTAATCTGATTTTCTCGGGACGTTACAACACAGGTTTCATAATAGGAGATTTTAAATATGCCTGCTGATAACTCTCAAGGCGCTGGGATGTCCATTGGACCCCAGGATTCTAGTTCACTCGCTGTTCCAAACATTGCGGATGCGCAAGGTATGCAACAGCAGACTATGCCGCCTCCTCCGTTGAATCCACCTCCGGTGGCCACGCAGCCTAATCCTAGCGTGCAATTCAACGTTCCGGCGGATCAACTGCCATCGTTTTTGACAACTATTAACCACGCTCGCGCCGAAGAGCGGACGAACGCTAACAAGACTATCGCTCAGCTTCAGCAAGAGCTGAATGAAATGCGTCAGCGGCTTCAATCTGTGCAGCAGCCGGATTTTGACAAGGTCAAAGATCCAGAACTGCGAGATCAGCTAAAGAGCATTCAACAGCAATTGCAGGAGGAGCGAAATCACCGGGAGACTTTGGAAAGACAGCGGAAAGCCAGTGACTATCGCCAGCAGGTACTTTCCTTTTTCAAACCCGGTGAGGTTATTCCCGCGCTCGTTCGCGGTGATTCTGTCGAAGAGATCAATAGGTCTGTTGAGGTTGCTGTCGCTGAAGCAAATCGTTTGCGCGCTTTGTATCAGCCTCCTGTTGTCCAGCAAGCGCCTGTTGTCCAATACGCGCAACAGCCGCAATATGTGCAACAGCCGCCGCAGCCGGTTCCTACTACCTCGCAGAATGCGTATCAACAGCAAGCTATGCCACAGCAGGGACCGACTGCGACGTCTCCGGTGCCACCGACATTGGCTCCTAACGATGCCAATCAGGTTCTTCAGAACGCTCAATTTCTCACTTCTGACGCCGCGCGTCGGAGCGGAGAATACTTCAAGAATCGGCAGCAGCTTATGAGCGCTCTTCGACAGTCCTTTGGTGATCAAGGGCCACAGCAACAGTGGGCTCTTCAACCACAGGTTCATAATCAGATGAATCAGCCACCTGCACCGCGAATGTCATCGTTTGCTCAGCCATCGTGGGTGCAGAATCAGCAACCGCCCCAGCCTGTGTATCCGCAGAATCAGGCTGCTTTGCAATACCAGGGGCAATACTATCCGCAGCAACATGCGGTACAAGCTCCGTCGCCCTATCCTGCTCAAGCTCAACAGCCTCAATATGTGCAGCAGCAGATGTTGACGCCAGGACAGCTTCAGCAGCAGGCGCAAGCGGCGATTGAGGCAAGACGCGAAACAGGTCAGCAAACGTTGCTGAACAATCCTACTGCACATCCACAATTCAGGAATGATGTGTAACTGTGAAAATAGGAGTGCTTTAAAATGCCAGGTGTAATTAATACTGTGCGCGCTGCAGGGGCTGGGTTCAATCAGCTTCTGGCGGCTGTCCGTGATGTGTACTCTGCTGAGATCTATCTCAGTGCGTTGCCGCTGCTCAGGTTCGACCAATTCGTGACTTATCGATCTGAGCTTGGCGTGCAGCCCGGCCACACCATCAAGATGCCTTCGCTGCGTAACTTGAAACGTGGTGGTCGTCTCGACGAGAAGAAAGAAATTGAGACCCAGGCGATGTCCCTCTCTGACATCGATGTCACCGTGTACGAATACGGAAATGGCATCGCGTTTTCAGAGATGTCCCTGCAGTCTGCCTTTTTCGATCAGATGGCAGCCGCGAGCATCCTGCTCGGTCGTGACTTCGCTGTCGTGCTCGACAACGAACTGCGCAACACGATGGTTTCCGGCGCTGTCAATATCGTCTACGCCAATGGTGTAGCCGCTCGTAATCTCATTCTCGCTGCGGACGTCTTTTCTGCCGATGAGGTTAAGGACGCCGTGGAGACACTTGAGACAAACAACGCCCCGCGTTGGAACGGTGACCACTATGTCTGCATCATGCACCCGCATCAGGCTCGTAGCATGATGGACGACGGTGAATGGATTAACGCTTCTCTGTACGGTAATGTCGCGCAGATTTACCAGGCTGAGATCGGTCGTTACCACGACGTGCGTTTCATTTCCACTACCGTTATGAACAACGGCGCGAACAGCACGGTTGATCCGGTTACCGGCGATTTCGTCGATATCGGTTTCGACCCGCAGCTTCAGAATGGTGCTCTTGGCAACACGACTACCATCTACACGGCTGTGATGTTCGGCGAGTTCTCTCTCGGTCATGCTGTCTCGCTTCCTGTCGAGATGCGCGATAACGGCGTAGAGAACTTTGGTCGTGTTCACGCTCTGGCTTGGTACTCCATCTATGGTCAGCGTGTCCTCGAGACGGACAACGTTGTCGTGATTGAGACTGCGTAAACCTTGCGCCATGCGCAATGTTAGAAATAACACTTCAACTGAATAGAGGAGCTAATACTGATGGCTACCTATAAGCGTGACTACGCTTTTGAGGGCATCGGCAAGCAGAACTGGAAAGACTTCGCGTACCTCGAATTCGCCGGTTTCGTTGCCAATGCTGCGACGTATGACGTCGATCTCCCTTCTGGCTTTGACCCACAGCTTCCCCCGAAGCTTCAGGTGTTTGAGGTAACCGCTGGTCCCATCGTTGGGGTTATGGGTGGTGCTCTCGACATTTCGGCAGCTACTCTTGGTGCCGACGCCACGCTCATTTTCACGATTGATGGTACGTCGTACACGTTCAATCTGGAGAATGAGAACGGTATCAGCATTCCAGTGATGGCTGCTGCGACGGCTGCTCAGGTTGCCACGGCGATCAACAAGATCGCTGGCGAATTTGGTGTTGGCGACAAGATTTGGGCGTATGACGACGGTGTCACGACTCTGTATGTTGTCCCATTCAGCGGTGAAGAGGATGGTTCGGTTGTGCTTACCGGCGGTACTGCCGCTCAGGGCGTTGGTGGTTCCGAGCTTTTTCCTGCCCCTCTCGTGTTGCCTGCGACGTCTACGTACACCGACTTTACGTATGCCGACCATACGGCTGACTTTGACGGTTGGACGTATGACCCGGCTGGCGGTACGAACGGGCGCGCTGTCATTACCAATGGTTCTGGTGGTGCTCTGAATATCGCCGTTCGGGTAATGGTCTAATCTTTTCTTTTGTACTCAGGTTCTTTAAAGGAGAATTTATATCATGGGTAAGATTACTGAAACTGCTAAGGCTAGCAAGAGTGTCGATACTGAGGGCCTCATGATAGGCACTGAAGACGGTGATGTTATGGATGTCACAAGCATTCTGGTCGCGGCAGCTCAGGCTGTTCCGCCCGAAAGGACCGAAGAAAGCGCTTACAGCGTTATCCCTACCATGATCGAACCGACCGGTGGGGAGAATATGAAGGTTGTCGATGAAGCGGCAGCCATCAAAGCGGGCCTTTTGCCAGATCCCAATGTCGGTGGGCATCCTAAGATTCAGGAGCCGGCTGTTCCTACGCGGAAGCGGTTTCAGAATACTTCGTTGTCCGGTCATGTTGTTCGAGTCATCCCCAGGAAGACTCTGCGCCGATGCGTAATTGGGAAGGACATCTATGCTTTTGTCATGGGTCATCCTCAATTCGTGCCGGTTGAAATTGTGGCACACTTGCGCGGTAAGGGAATCATTGCCTGATGTTATCCGACTTTAGAAATGCGGTTGGCGACCAATCTAGGTCAAGACCAGCGATCATTCTTGAGCTAAAAGATGATGTGGGCCGTCGTTCAGACACTGTCACTGTTACTGTATTAGACAATGTTCTGGCTCTGACACCCACTATTCGCTCAGAAGGTTATCTTCAGAAGAACTTAACCGACAGCGACGTCTCGACGCTCCAGCTATTGGTAGAATTTCTGAATAAGCAGAAATACTACTCCGCGCGTCTGGCAAAAGGGGCGGTGCCGGGCCATGTTTCTAATGATATCGGTAACATCTACAATGAGACCTTACGAGCCTTAGACGGGCTGACGCTGCATACCCACGTATACTCTGATGCTGATTTGATGAAGTTCATCATGAGGGGTATGCAGCGTCACAACCCGACTTTTGAAACGCTAGACGAGATTCCTCCACAGGAACGACCTTTCGTTTTAACGCTCGCTAGGTGTGAGCTTCTTAGCGACTTGTCAGGTGATTCTATTCGTCGCGTGACGATGGAAGAATCTGTCGAGCAGCTAATGCTGCTGAAGGCTGACTTAGAGCAGCAATACAAAGCCGATTATAGCCGTCTCAAGCGGGCATTCAGGCCCGTAGAAAATCTCCTAGACCCGCAAGGCGAAGGTGAGGTGATGGTTACGGCGCTGTCTAGAAAGCGTGTCTATGGCTATATGACACCGTTTCACGGTAATCGGAAGCCATATACTCCGATACTAAATGCCGCGCGTAATGTTTCTGACCAAGCCGCGTTGATAACTTGGTTCCGTCCTGTTGAGACTGACTTGCTGGACATGGAACTATGGCGCTCAACGGAGCCTGGTGTGGAGAGAAAAGATGACGCTGCGTCGGAGATTGAGGCAACGCTTTCTACTCAGGTGTGGGCACTTTCACAGCTTGGTAATATCTCTGCTCTAGAAGAGGTTTGCCCTACTCGATTTTTTGACGACGGCTTGGAGCCTAATACCAGGTACTACTACAAGCTTTACGTTATTGATACTGCTGGGCAGCTTAGCGAGAGCCGTGAAATTACTGTCAAGACGTTGGCTACTGGTGCAAAACTAGACGCCGCGTCTCCGATTTCTCCAGCTACCGGAACTTTAGGTGTTGCTACGCCTGTTACTCTCACTGGGACAGGCTTTACTGCTGGCTGTCGGTTTTTGGTTGGCGATAAAGAGGTATCTGCTCTGACAATCGTTAACCCGACTACAGCAACAGCAACGGTGCCTGCGTACATGAATGCTAATTCTGCAGGCTATAAAGCTGTCGTTGTCATCGATCCTTCTGGGCAATTTGATAAAATAGACGACGCTTTTCAGGTGTCGTAATGGGAATATCCAGCGGCTCGGCGAGCATTGTTATTAAACTCGAATCTGGTTGGGGAGAAAGCAGGAAGAGACTGAAAAAACTTCCTGTATTTTTACGTGAGACTATCGCCGAAGGCTTGGCCGATTACGCCAACTACGGCAGGAAGCTGATTCTCTTGGGCATCATGCGTTCTTTGTTACCCACAAAGAATAATATGGTTTCTCCCTATACGCGCGACAAGAAGGCAAGGAAGGGCAGACCACAAATTACTTTGGTGGATACTGGAGAATACCTCGCTAGCCTGCGTATTGTCCGTTCACGGAAATTTGCTGAAAAAGACACCATTGCCGAGGTCTGGCTTCAGACTTCTGGTAGAAGAAGAAACGCCTATATAGCTATGGTGCATGAGTATGGCTTGCAAGGTTTGCCAGAGCGACCACACTGGCGCCCGGTTTTCGCACTGTTAAAGCGCCGTGAATCTGAATTTGGTTGGCACGTTCAATCGCAACTCATGCAAGGCAAATTTTAACCTTGCGCTAGCGCAATGTTTAGAGGGACCAGCATGGAGCACGAAAAGCGCATCTTAAAGGCTGTGTCTACGCGTTTAAAAGAGGCGTTAAAACGGCGTCTGAAAGACGGTTTGTATCCGATTCTAACCGGCACAAATCTGATGCATCAGCGTCTATTTTCATTTCCGGATAAGCGCGGAGGCGTTGACTATAAACACGGGCCAATCATCACTGTCGATTACATCTCTCGGTTGTTCAATCCCAAATTTTATCATCACCCACCTTCGCGTAAGATCATTCGCGAGGTACCTAGCTCTAAAGCGATTGCTCAATTCCGGGATAACGAGGGTGGTTACTATGAGGTAGAGGGTAATAGGGTGTGGATGGAATACGACCATCCGCTTCCGTATGAATACTACTTTATGGTGTCTGTGTGGTCTACAGCTTCTACACCAGAGGAAGCCGACGCTATTGCCGAGGCTATTCAACACCCGCGTGTTTTACCAGAACGGGGGTATGTCACCATCACGCTCATGGACGGTAGACAGTATAACTGGAACATGATTTGCGGTGATGTGAGAGAGCTAGATTTCAACGAGCTGTCACGAATGGTCCTTGCTGTGGATGAATCTCGTACCGACCTATATCGCGTTGATATGTTCTATGTGGTCGAGGGGTTTTCAGACCCATTCTTGCTTGGTGAACGTGTACGCACAATCGATAGATTTGAGATACAGATGGAAGTTATGGGAGGCACTGAGACGGAAATACACATCTTAGAGCCAACCGAATTTCCACCACCGTAAGCTGGAGGTAAATAAATGCCTGCACCTGGCATCCAGATTTTTGAGCGCGATAAGGCAGGGTTTGTTATCGAACAAACTCCGGTGTCTCGTCCGCTTTTCTTCGTAAGGTCTACATCCGGACCTACGAATGATGCAATTTTGATTACCGGCTGGGATGAATACCGCTCGATTTTTGGTGAGGGGTATGTCGGTGATTATTCCTACGATGAAATGTATCACTACTTCCGCAACGGCGGGCGCGAGTGCTACATCGTTCGTGTTGTTGATGGAACTGAAGCTACGGCTACAGGAACTCTTCAGACCCCATCTGCATCGACCACTGGAGAGATGTTTTCGAGCATCGATCCTTTGTTTGGTGTAGGTGGCCTTGTGTTCACGCCGACCACTGATACTATGACTGTAGCTGTCAATGGTGCTGCCGGTGTGTTCGGTTCTGTTGGTGCGTCTGGTCAATCAGAGATGAGTATCTACGACTGGGCTGTTGATGCCGCCGGTTTCAAGCTCGGTCCCGTTGTCGCCGTTGGTCAGGCGCAGGTGGATGATACTCAGCATCTTGCTCTGTACGGGACAAACGCCCCGCTGCAGACTTTCCCCGTGGTAACTTTCGCTATTGCTACGGCTCAGGATGTGTGTGATCTCATCAATGCCGGTATCAGCGGTGCCTTTGCGTATCATGATGCTGCAACGGATCTCATTATGCTTCGGTCGTCTACTCTTGGAAGCAATTCCGAGATTAGCCAGACTCTGGCAGGGACTTTTACCGTTGGCGGTTCTGGTGTATTCGGCGTCGGCGACTTCGCTGATTACGCCAATCCTACATTCGCAGAGGTAAAGGCTTTCTTGGAGGCTGCTTGGCCTGGTACTGTTGTCAGTGCTTATGGTACGAACTCGATTTCGTGGGCGACTGCGGCTCCTGGTCCTGCGCCGAATGGGATTGAGGTCACCATCGCTGATACCCTCGGTCCCAAGCTTGGGTTTGCCGCTGATGGTCCGCATACGGGCTCGAACACTATGATTCCGGCTAACACAATTACTGTGTCTGCCACGTCTCCTGGTGAATTCGCTAACTCGTATGTGATTAGCACCACGCAGCGCGACGAATACGTCGGAGAGCTTTCGACTGATATTTCTATCGGCGCCGGTCAGCTTTACTTTGACATGGTGACTGCTAGAAATCTGCAGTTGGGCGACAACCTTCTGATTGATGACTCTGCCGGTGCTGGCGGAACTTTGTATGTGACTGTCAAGCGTGTCAGCGGCAATCGCGTGTACACCGAAGGCTCATTTACGAACCCTGGTCCGATTATCGCCGCCGCTACAGCTAAGCTTTATCGTCTGGTCTTTGACTTGGACGTTGAAGATTTTGGTGTTGTTGTTGGTGATCACTCGTGGACAGACCTGTCGATGAGCGATTCGTCACCACGGTACGTAGAGACGGTCATCAACTCGAATGACCCGCATCGTAAAATTTCAGTGTCTGTCATTTCGCCTGCTCCGTCGAGCGATCCTCGACCCGATGACCAGATTTATCTGGCGGGTGGTTTGGACGGCAGCACGCCTGCTCCGACAGACTACACGGCGACGTTTGCTCCCATCCTGGGACTGTACGATGACTTCACTGAGATTTACGCTCCTCCAGCTTCGGCTATGAGCGTTGTGAACAACACAATTTGGTATCGCGCTGTAGAGGGCCTCGCAGAGCAGAGGAAAGACTTCGCCTTTCTGTATACGCCCCCAGAACTGGCGTATGGCTCTGCCCTCACTGCCACCCAGCTCACCGATTGGAAGCAGGGAGCGGGCGGCTCAGGCGGTCCTGCGATATTCTCTACGTATGGTATTGGGTACTATCCCTGGATCATCGTGGAGGATTCTGCAACAGACGTTGCTGGGTCTCTTAAGACTATCCCTCCCATTGGTGCTGCACTCGGTGTGTACGCGCAGAATGATAGGGATTACAACTACGCTGTCACGCCCGCCAACAAGACTGGTGTTATCCGGTCGGCGCTGTCTGTGACCAGGCAGTACAATGAGACCGAGCGTGCGAACATTAACAACGCCAGAATGAATCTGATTCGTTCCATCAGGAACAAGGGTATCCGTCTGTATGGTGCCCGCACTTCTGGTACTGGCGATTTCGGCTATCTCAACGTGCGCCGCGCTTTTATTCGAATCGAGAAATCGGTCGAGGAAGGTTTGGCTGACGTTGTGTTTATGCCAAATGACGAGAAGACACGGGGTGAAGCGACTCGGTCGGTCACCATCTTTCTCTATAACCTGTGGAAAGCTGGTATTCTCCAGGGTGCCACGGTCGACGAGGCGTTTTTCGTCATTTGCAACGAGGATAACAATCCGCCTCTCGTAGCGTACTCAGGTCGCTTCGTTATGCGAATTGGACTCGCAATTGCCAGCCCAGCGGAATTTGTCGAGATCTACTTCGAGAGAGATCGTCGGGCTATCAACGAAGAAATTGGTCTTCAACAGCTCTAAGGAGGTAATAAGATGGATCGTCTGAGCTACTTCCGTGCATCGATTGAAGACCCGCTTCGAGCATTTCGGTACGAGATTCGTATTGATGGCTTTCTCCGCGCTGGCTTTACCGAGTGTTCCGGTCTTGTCACCACGACTGAGGTCATCAATTACAGAGAGGGAACAGATCCGGCTACGCCAAAGAAGCTTCCTGGTCTGACGGATTTCGACCCGATTACCTTGAAGCGTGGTTTGCTGATCGGTGAAGAGAACGAAATGGCTGCCTGGTACTCTGAGGTGTACAGCGCTACGCGTCAGGGCAGAGCCTTCAACTTCCGACGGTGGATGGACATTGTTGTGAAATCTGAAGACTTGTCAGCGGCCAAAATCTATCGCATCGTAAACGCTTGGCCCTCCAAATTCACGCCACTGGGAACGCTCGGTGGGCAGACGAATGAAGCCATCATTCAGGAAATGGAGATCCAGCACGAGGGGTTCATCGAACTTCGATAACGCAATCGGGGGGTGGTGGGGCTTGCCCTGCCACCCTCCTTTTTTTGTTTTTTAACCTTGCGCATGGCGCAATGTTTACTCAACAGAGGACTCAATGCCATACATCACGGAACTTGATGAAAATCCGAATATTCCAGAAGCGGTTGACCAGGAGCATCTTACGGCTGCCTTTGAACTTGACCCTTCTCTCTTTGAACTGTCTGGTCCTACTCCTGGTATTTCTGATACCGACGAATACGAATTGCCGGTCGGGTACGTTGACGACGAGGGAAATTTACACAGTAAGGTTGTTCAACGCCTTACTAAAGGCAAGGCTGAAGATAGGCTCTTCAGTCGAAGCTTGGGAAAGAAAGGTCGGAATAACACAGAATTTCTAGCGCGTATTATTGTGAGCCTTGGGGATCTCAAATTCCCTTCGCCGTCACATGCGGCAAAGGTCATCCATGATATGTGGTCTACTGACCGCACGTATATGTTGTTCAAGGCGCGTGTGTTTAACCTTGGCCCTATGTGGCACAACGCACCGTTCATTTGTGAGAACTGTGGAGGTAAGACACGAGCCACCTTCGACCTGAATGAGCACATATACGGAAACCTCATTAATCCGAAGACAAATGAGGTTCCTCGGTCAGAAGAAGAGGTAATAGCGCTGTGGAAATTTATCCGCGCGGGCGCGAAGGAAGCCGGTGTTTCTGTGTACGAATTCGCAAACGACCTTCCCAAGCCACCGCATGTTGACCATGTGACACTGCCTCATTACGTGCCCTGCATCAACGAAGAGGTACGTAAAAAGCGGTCATGGACAATCAAGGTGCCTTCTGGGTCGGTAATCGAATTCAAGCTTATCCAGGGACATCAAGAGCATGGTCTGGCTAAGGTGCTAGAACGTGATAACGCTGACGAGCTTACTGCGCTGCTCACACGAGCCATCGTTGCAATCGACGGTAACCACCGGCTCTCTCATAGAGAGGTAGCTTCTTTGTCATGGAAGGATCGCGTGTTTTTGCGCGAGGTGATGCAGAAGTATCTTCCCGGCGGTCGGTTCGATTTGACGACGACTCTAGATAAATGCACGAACTGTGGTGCATCGGAGGTTGAGACCACGGTCAACCTCATGGACAAAGATTTTTTCTCTCTTTCCTCGGGCCGTTAGTCGGACCCGAGGCTATAAACACAATGGCGTTTTGTTTCGCTGAAGCCTGGTACTGGACGATAGAGCAGACGTACGAAATGCCAACACGTCATAGACTAGAATTCTATAAGCAGCTTATTCGGTCAAGGCAGAAATTGAAAGCTGACTTAGATGCGAAAACAAAAGGCAGGTAACGTTGCGCATGCGCAATGTTAATTAAGGGGTGTTATGGCTGGTAGCGCACATACGGTTGGAAAATTTGGTATTGTCTTTAGCGCGCGGGGCAATGCAATAGCCTATGTGATGCGGCTTAACACCGAGGTAGGTGTCCTGTCGCGAAACATACGAGCCTTGCAATCAGGCCCTATTTTTCGTGGGTCAGGCGTTCTTCCGTCTAAAGCGACGGGTGCCAGAGGAGGTGGAGCCCAGGCTGGCGCCACAATGCTGTCTGGCCAAATGCGTAAGAACAGCGTGCTAAACTCTGCGTTTGGACAAATTGGTATGGTCATGGGTGTCGCTTACGGTTGGGTTAGCGCCGCCCGCCAATTTGTCCAGGCAGGGCAAGCCATGATTGGCGTTGCGGGGGGAATTGCCAACGCTATGATTGGTATGGTGACGACGGTCGGACAGGTCCGTGCTGAATTTGAGCTACTAGAGAAAGGTTTTGAATTCGTCTTTCAGGAAGAGTCAGCCAAGGTCTGGGAGCAAGCAATGAAGGTTGCTGCTGGCACCATGATGAAGACCAAAGACGTTCTTAACCTTACTAGAATTATCGGGCTGCAGGGTGTCACCGACCCTTTTGCTATGGTTAAGTCTAAGACAGGTGACATGATCACTGGTATTGAGGCTCTTTCCGATTTGGCCGCAACGTTGGGTCCAATGGGGGCTACCAATATACGTATGTCAATACCAGAATTTCTGTCTGGCGGCCCGAATGCCATTAGGTCTGTTAGAACTCGGTTGAATCTTCCTGGGTATATGATCCCTGATTTGGAGAGGATTCAAAAGGAGTTTATTAAGACCGGTGATATTCAGCGCGGGTATTACGAATTTGTTAGCCTCATTGGTCAAACCTACGGTGGTCAAGGTAAGGCAATGGAAGGCACCGTGTCTTTCATGATCGCTCAGCTTGAGGATCTTTGGGAGCTTGCTGCCGACACTCTCGGTAAGCTGGCTTTTGAGATCTTTGAGCCGCTGATTAAGCGCATCTATGAATTTGCCTATGCCCTTACCTTTGCTTTGCGCGAGGGTAAATACCAAGGGCTCGTCACAGCCTTTGGACATATGGCGGCGATGCTCGAAAAGGTCGCTGCATTTGCTTTTGATGTCATTGAGGCGATTATTAAATTCGGCGAAGACGTTCCAATATTCTGGGATCTGGTCTTAGCCGTAGCAACGCTTGCTGGCATACTGTCATTTCTCGGCGGTGTCGCGCTTATTGTATTCGGCACGATTTCTACTATTTTTGCGACGTTTGCCGGAGCCATTTTCATTGTTAGCACATTGGTAGGTGCGTGGCAGGCTGTTCTGGGGGTTATCCTAGCCGTTGTTGTTGCAATGGGCGAATTCGCTGTTGTAGGGGCTCTGCTGACTGGAGCATTTACTCGCAACTGGGGCGGCTTCGCAGACATGATCGAGAATGTCTTCTGGATGCTTAAGGGGCTGTTTGAGCTTATCTCCACAAATGAGGGGCAGGTAGGCTCAATGAGAACCGACACAGCCGCTGAACTTGCTAAGCGCGGAATGTTAGAGCCCACACTTGCTGTGTTTGAGATGTTTGTGCGAATGAAAGAAATGGCTACTGGAATTGGTGAAGGGTTTATGGCGATGGTTCCGACGATGGAAAAACCCTTCGACGCGATGTTTCAGAGAATTACTGATACGATGGGAACTGAAGCTGCTGCCTGGATGGCACCCCTGTCTAAAATGTTTGGTGATGACATGGGCGAAGCCAAAACAATGGGGCACGTAATTGGTATTGCTATTGGTATGATCATCACTCTACTGGGGTACATTCTGCTTGCAATCGTTGAGGTTGGAATCAGAATTTACATGCTGGTTTTTAAACCTCTACAGGTGATTTTTCAAGCTCTCGCTAGCGTGCTTCCTAAGATAGCAATGGGTGATGCTTCTTGGGGAGATGTGTTTACAGCCGGGGTTATTATGGCAACGGCTGGACCAAGAGGACTTGTTGCTGCTGCGGCTGGGCCTCCACCGCCTGAATCTAAGGGTCGTCGGATGAGCGACGAACTTGAAACTGGGGATAAAACTGTAGGCGGTGGGTATACGCCTGTGTCTGTAGCCGTTACACCAGGTTCACGAGAAGCGATTATTAATCGTGCTCATCTTAGAGCCAAAGAGACGGCTGAAGGCATAAAGGAACGTAACTACAGACCGATTGTCATCAAGGTCAATCTCGGTGGTGATAGACTCTTAGAAGCCATAGCAAAGCTTCAGGAACGCGAAGGCGAGCGTGCTGCAGGTGATGTTATGTATAACGTCGGCGCTGGTGGCACTGTTGAAATTAGCTAACATTGCGCATGCGCAATGTATAGGAGATAGGCATGGCACAGATCGTCACGGCACCCAGCCCGCGTTTTAATCAGGCGCGGCAAAACATAAAGCGCAAGGAGGCCCAATACCTAGAATGGGTCTCCCACTTTTCTGCTCGTGGTCAGCTCAGCCTGTCTAATCCTATGGAATACTCTAATTCCACGGGGTCAGAGCGCTCAGCTAGCCTCGTGTTTCAATACAATCCAGCGTCTATCAAAATTTCTCGTGCGCCATCGTATGCGTCTAACACTCCTCCTGGTTGGTCGCATGCGCTACAACAGTTTGGTAACAGCGGGTCGCGGGAATGGTCCTTCCTCCTGGCCTTTAACGGTCTGGGAAACCATCCCAGCGATCCGATGTTACTCAAACAAGACATTCAACAGGAGCTTCTCTGGTTCGAAGCTGCGACTGTCCCAGGCACCAGAACTTTGGGAGATAGGAGCATTGTTACTGCTCCTCCAATGGTGGATATGTGGTTGGGTGATAATCCGACACTGGGGTTCATGCGTGGAATTATCAAATCATACAAGATTGATATTTTCATGTGTACTCCAGACTATCGACCACTGGCAGCCGAGGTAGACGTGACATTCGAAGAGCAGCCCACGACTAATATAACTGTCATGCACGTTCTGGATACTGCCACTGCAGCAGAAGGCGCCGAAGAGGTATTCTTTGGGTCTGATGCTATCAAGGCGCAGGGTGGTTCTACTGGGAGCTAAGAAATGAGACGGACGATTTTATATTCACTTGGCTCTGATTTAACCCCTTTGACTCAACCTGTCCCGCTTGTAGAGGATAGGTTTTTCACAGGGATACAGAACTGCTTTCAATACGTTGTTCAGGAGGACGACACGATTCTTACTGTGTCGTTGAAGGCTTACAACACGTCTAATTACTGGACGATAATCGCAGAGCAAAACAAGCTCTCTGACCCACTTGAGCTTACCGTAGGCCAGGTGTTGAACGTCCCCTTCCTCACCGCTTTTCTGGATTTGTAATGTTATATGATCGGGGAGATATCTTCGCGCTCTATCGGGCACCTATCTTTGTGTTTCTGGTAAATGGTGAAGACCAGACTCTGATTCACAACTTCATGTATAGCTGGGAGGTTTCCAGCAGCTTGAAGAAGGCAGACCAGCTACGACTGGAATGTTCTTTGCCCGATGTGCGCTTTTTGGACTCGTGGGAATTTCAGCAGGGAAATAGTATTGTTGTGCGGTTTGGTTACGCAGATAACCTTTCGCGTAAATACGATTTTACTGTTGTCTACCTAGAGCCTTCGTTTAATGCCGATGGCACAATTCGCATCACGTTAACTGGGTGGGATCTTTCCTACAGCCTGTCAAAATACATAAGCGAGGTTAATTGGGGGCAGCTATCTTCCACTGACATCGCTGTACGCTATGCGCGACAGCTCGGCCTTAAATATGTGGTAGATGAATCTGATGACTTAGATCCCGAGCATCCATTTGTACACACGTCGAGAGATAACGCGTGGAAATTCCTACGCCAGCGCGCCGCAGAGATAGGCTTTGAATGCTATATCAAGAACCGCATTCTTTTCTTTGTCGATAGCGACAAATTAAAGAAAGCCGAGCCAGCGCGTACGTATGTGTACAAAGAGGTAAACACCATTCTCAAGACGTTTAAACCGACTGTTAAGACTGGTGAAATTCCTAACATGGCTGCAACTGGTGGTACGGGGAAAAAGGCACCAGGTAAACAAGGGCAGACTGAGACGTCTGGTAATGGGCAGGAATCAACAAAACAAGTGTGGATGTCTTGGGATGCAGGTGCCAAGGATGCGATATCTCGAGACAATATGTGGGATGCCGGTAATTCTTCTTTTATGGGGAAGGTGGTCACAGATAAGGGGAAGACGCCGAAAGATTACGTACGCGACAAGCTTGGCCGCACTAAAATTAAGGGTCCGCCTATTAGCGTACGAGAATACTCAGATGCATATCAGCGTTCTGATACTCCTTCTGGAAAGAAATTCATTGAGCAGCAGAATGCCGAAAACGCTCGTCTTTCAGTTGGTGGACATACTTATGACGGTCTTAGGCACTTAAAAGCCAAGAAGGCGAATACAGAAAAGCAGGCTAAAGACGGAACTAACAAGAAGGTCTTCAACGAGGTACGCATTGGTACTCCTGAAGATTCTAGAAATAGAATGCGTCTCATAGCTCGGGCAAAGCGTAAATGGGCTCTAGACAAATCTAGAGAAGCTTCTGCTGAACTCGTGTTAGAGCCTGTGCTGGATGCGGGTGCTGTTGTGCGTTTCGAGGGTTTAGGCTTGTTTAGCGGGAACTACTACATCACTGAGCTAAGACATTCTGGCGGCGGTGGTGGGGCAGCTAACACGAATATTAGTAAAATGTCGCGTGTTCCAAAACCCAAAAAGCACAATAAAGATAAGGGCAAGAAAAAATCTGATACTGACCTTGTGAAGAATCTAAAAGACAAGGCGAAAAAAGGCACAGACGAGACGACCGTTGTTGTACACGCCGGAGAAACTTCTTGGACTGTCACAGATAAGGCTGGTGCAGAGGTGTACTACCAAGAGCAGACACTAAATAGAGATGCTATCGCTATGAAGTACTTTCGTGAGGGTAAACTACACCAGATGCCTGCCAATCCTCCTGCGCCTGTACCGCTTGAGCAAAACGGGACTTTTAACCGACTCCATGAATAGTAATGGAAAGAAGACATGCCCAACAACATAGAGACTATGTACCCTGGGCTGTATAAAGGTTTCGTTAGAGACGTGGAGGACCCTAAACAACTAGGGCGTGCGCGGGTGTACTTACCACAGGTTTTTGGGGAGGCGGATGTCGCATCAAAATGGAGCAACTGGGCGAAGCCTTGTAATCCTACGAATGCCGATTTCCGCGTCCCGCCTGTGGGGTCCCCCGTGTGGATTATGTTCGAAATGGCTAATCCGCGCTTTCCCGTTGTTATGGGTGTCTTTCATTCTTCTGACGATGTACCAAAGGCAGCTAAAGGCGAAGCAGATGGTACTGACACCGAGAAAGGCTCTACTACGTCTCCTCTCGGTATGGTCGTTCCTCCCACCACACGCGCTACTGACTACCCGAATAACAGTGTTTGGCGGACGCCAAATGGAATTCAACTAGAAGTAGACGATTCGGCAGGCAGTGAACGAGTTCAGATTTGGCACCCATCTGGGACCTTTGTTGAGATGTACCAAGATGGCACTGTGTCTGAGGTGTCGCTAGGTAAATCAGATTTCGACAAGGGCGACAGACAAGAATACACAGGCGGGGACAAGGTTGAGGAGGTGACCGGCAATAAGACCGAACGTGTGGTTGGTGTACGTGAGGTCTCTTCTGCTGCACCTCCTTTTTTGTGCAAACTAACTGTGAACGGCACTACACTGACATTGACCGTTATCGGTCTGGATGTTAATATAGCCGCTACAGGTTCTTTGAGTCTAAATGGCCGCCCTGTTTTACCAGTAGGTGGCCCTATCTAATCGGAAATATAGCATGGCCGACTGTTACATAGACGCCAGATTCCCTAATATCTTTGGTATTTTACACCTGCCTGGGACAGATCTTGTTGCTGACCCCGCTCTCATTTCTATGTCAGATATTGAGGCTGCGGAGGAGGCTCTTTTTGGTCGGTTCGTAGAGGCAACTGCGTTTCTCCAGCCGATGTTAAAAATCATCGCCGTGATTAGCGCGGTTGTCGCTGTGATAGAGGCAATTGAAGATGCCGTCACGACTCTCGACTTCACAGCATTTAACACCGCCCTCGCGCTACTTACTACGGCTGTGGCAGAGCTACTTGCGGAATATGCTCCTACGGTGTGGGTAATACAGCTCTATATAGACTTCAAAAGGGTCTTGCGGGCTTACCTTGTGCGGAGGGTCAATTGGTTGAATGGCTTGAGGAATCGGGTGAATGACATAAATGCGGCTAGGGCCGACGCGTATATCATAGCCACACCAGCGCTAGATTCTGAGTACGCCGCGTACCTCGTTTGTGCCACCGACGCCTTGTGGAATTTTGCTGCCACCATCAGCAATTCTAACTCTCCGGTGGGTACAGCATTGGTTATCATGAACTTCTTTTCTAGCCTTGTTGGCGGTACTACGATTCCTGGTGCGCCAGATATGTTGTCGATTTTTAACTCCGGCACAGATTTATCTACCACCATCGGTGATATGATAATCGCGCTGAACGGGTTTATAGCTATACTAGACGCGCTACCATAACTTGCGCATGCGCAATGTTTGGGAGGAACAATGTTCAAGCTAGAATCTTTAGGACGCGGTGTGCGCGTTCCATTTTCTGCGGATACAGATACTGGGAAGCTCTCGTACATTACAGGTGAAGAGCTACTATCTCAGGACATCCGCAGGCTCGTTCTTTTGCCGTTAGGCGATAGACCAAGACGTGAATACTTAGGGACGTTGGTAAACGAACTTCCGTTCACTAACCTCACAGCAGGTGTCACGCCTCGATTTTCTCGTTCTGTAGAGAACGCCATTGTTTCTCATGAATATCGCGCTAAACTGCTGAAGATAAAGACGACCACCGGGTCAGATACAGGGCGTGTTAGGATGACAGTCACTTACGGGTTGTCGTCCCAATTTCTGAGAACACATCAGGAATTCTCTACTGAGATAGACCTACCGGAGGCAGATAATGTTTTCTAATCTGTACGGTAGCTGGTATAGGGAAAATACTCCGGTCAGGAAATTCACAAGCTACACGTTCGACCAGCTTGTGGTGGATCTCGTCGACTTCGCGCGAACGAGATACTCTGATTTGTGGACTAATTTCGCGCCAGCTAGCTTCGAAATGATGTTCGTCGATCTTGTAGCATGGATGGGAGAATACCTCCTCCACATGCTAGATGTGCGCGTGCGCGAGACTAATCCATACACAATGGTGGATTATGACTTCTTTTTGAAATGGGCGAGGATATTCGACTTTCTGTACTCTGGTCCTGTCCCAGCGCGCGGGCAGCTAACAATAACCTCAGAACCGGGGGTGTTTCTTGTCCCACCATTCGGGTATTACCTTACTAAAGATCATGTCTTTTCAGCAGATACTGCGTCTGGCATCATTAGGTTTCACCCAGATTACGCCGATCCCGGAGTATGGATTTCTGTTCAAGATCAGGTTATCGACATCGTCGAAGGAGAAGCTCCCGCAGGGGGCGTCGAATCTCTCGGGACTTCTGATGGTTCCGCCAACCAAGCGTTTGAACTAGCCAGATACCCCGTAATTCTGTCGTCTCTTGAGGTGTATGTCGGGCCGACTTTGTGGACGCGGGAAGACTCTCTCAGCAACTATGAAGAGGACAGCGAGTACTATCGTATTCGCGTTTCTCCCACTGGCGTTGTTGAGATTCTATTTGGTGATGGTATCTACGGAGCCATTCCGCCTCTCGCGCAGGTGCTCTCTGTGAGCTATTTTGCTAGCGTTGGGACCCTTGGGAACCTAGCTGCGAATACGATTACAGAGGTAGACTCAGCCCCACAATATGTTACGGCTGTGACGAACACAGCGGTTTCAAATAGCCGTGGCACGGGGACTGACGGTGAAACTCTGGTGGAGGCTAAGAAGAGACTAGCTACCACACTGCGTACGCAGGAGCGGCTTATCTCCTCTTACGATTTCGTGACGTTCACAGAGAGCTATTTCACTGGTGCCAAAGCACGGATGTTTGTAGGAACAACACCGTCTGAGCCTGTTATCGTTGTCGCGCTCTCTGAATCTTCCACCATTTCGTCATTGCAGAAGATGAATATTCTGCGAGATTTGTCGACGATTAAATACCTTGGCGTATTTCCATATTTCCAGGACCCTGTGTTTAAGAGTATCGAATGGAACATTAACCTGTTCATTCGAGATAACTTTCGGTCCTCTGATGTCGAAGCGTATACCAGAGACAAAATCAAGAACGCGGCGGGAACAGGGTGGTTCGACTACACTAACCTGTCGTTTGCTGGCAGAGACATTAATGGCAATCTCATTTTTACTCTACAGGCACTGTACAAGGAATTCGCTGACCTGTATGAGCGTGGTGTTCTGAGAGCCGTGTTTACGCGCTTTCGGCCAAAGGTATCCCATACTTTTTCTGGGCAGAATGAAAGCTCGAAGCCAGCCATTTCTTACTCTGTCACCGATGATAATGACGTCGGGCGACACGAATGGGTGGTGCGCGTTGTAAACACAGGTGTTCCAGAGGAATTCGATTTCTATCGGCGCGTTGTCGGTAGGTCTACATACGCTGGGACTAACACGCTGACAGATACTTCTAAGGGATGGGGACCAAACCAATTCAATCCCATTGGTCTTGATGAATGGTATCTGTACCCGAACCGAAACTACAACACTGGTAAATACCGTGTGATTTCGTGGACATCTAACACGATTACCGTAGACCCAGCCGATGTTGTTACGTATGGTGAGCTTCAGATTTGGTCTTCCCCCGACACAGAATACTACGTCGAGGTAAGAGAAGCTGATGGGCTCCTCACGGATGCAGGCCCTTTCACCAATATCGAAGACACACTTCAATACGATTTCGACGATTCTGCTGCGACTGCTCGTTTGACTGTTGGCGACGAATTTCGTATTGACACCTATGATGAAGTGGCTGATTTAGATCTAAGGGACAATGAATTACCCGTCCTGAATGTTTCGAATGATTTGACGATCTCTCCAATCGGAGGAATTGAATAATGGGCGATGACGGACAACAGGTTGGTAGGAGCACCAACCCAGAAATGCCAATGATCCCTCCGCCGTGCATTCACCATTCCAAACTGGAGCAGCTTGTTGTTTCATTTGTGGAAAAGGTTGGGTCATTGGAAAAACTAATGCTGAAGATCGACGAGGCTCTGCGCGGCGGGTATGGTTCCGGACCTGGCGTCGTAGATCAGGTGCGAGACCACGAAATCCGACTGAAGAAAATTGAGGATGACAGAGACTGGTTTCGGCGCACATTAATTTCTGCACTTGTTGGTGTAATCTTAGCCCTTGTTGTATCCGCCATAGCCATTCTCAAATAGGTGACTCATGAATAGGGCAATACCAGACCTTCGAGGTAATAGCATTCAGCTTGAGCTTGATGCCTCTACATTCCCAGCGGGGGTGACGGATATTATCATCAAGCGCAGCACGTCTGTTATTGCCTTATGGCATGATGACATCGTGCCGTCGGTTTACTCTGGCGTGTTGGTCAGCACGTACACAGACACTGACCTAGAAGACTCTACTATCTACTACTACAGGGTGTTCTACTCTGTAGACGGTGGTGTCACATACACGTCTACGCAAGACCATATTCTCGTTGCGCTGTCTGTCAAGCCGTACAGAGAACTAACACACGACCCAGACCTAGATAAGCTCCAATACGCCGTGCTTGTTAATTCTGCTGTTCCGGCTGCTGTGTATGGAATTTCTATCTATGGAGATCCAGCGCAATACATCGCGCTTCCCGGCGACGAGATTCCAGACATTGTTGATGGGATTATTCTCCAGATACAGGCTAACAATTCGCCTGTGACGATTATAGATAACCATACGTGGTTTGAGGTCACAATAGACCTTGCGCGATCCGCAAGGTTACCTCTGGTGGTAAACGCCATTGGTGATGTTTCCATATCTCCTGCTACGATTATGGCGCCTGAATGGTTCAGGCGGTTTGTTTCTGATGGAGAATACTCGTCTCGGACGCAGCGTAACTTCATGGATTACGTCGGCGAGCTGTTCGGGTTCTACAGAAATCTTG
>Ga0180438_10000833_pt1 | contig 56281 bp, 52 predicted proteins | sample SS_ome_12_FD_132455 | JGI IMG/M metagenome (GOLD analysis project Ga0180438, IMG submission 132455) | Hypersaline lake sediment archaeal communities from the Salton Sea, California, USA - SS_3_D_2 metaG | ecosystem: Environmental > Aquatic > Non-marine Saline and Alkaline > Hypersaline >... | reverse complement strand
TCGTAGAAATCTGAGAACCACCACATCCCGCCAACGTACAAGTCCGTGTCTCCGCAGCCGATCATATCCATATTCATGTACACCGCTGTTTTTTCCAGGGGGTAGATGGGATGCTCGGTGTAGTATTTGGAACCGATTAATCCCAGTTCCTCGCCGGCCCATGAGGCCATTACGATGGTCCTGTCCGGTTTGAATCGATTGGCCTGGAACACCCGTGCCATTTCCAGGATGACTCCCGCAGAACCGGCGTTATCGTCGGCCCCGTTGTAGATGAATCCGTCGACACCCACGCCCAGATGATCCAGATGTCCTCCGACGATGATGTACTCATCCTTCAACCTTCGATCTCTGCCGGGAATGATGCCGATCACGTTGGGCGCTGTCAAGCTGTCCACCAGCGTATAATGGGCCTCCATTTCCACGGTTACATCCAAGGACGTGGTAAAGGATTCTTGCTGTCGAAGGGTCTTACTGACCAGGTATCTCCAGCTCTGGTTGTCGAGGTAAAAGACGTCGTCCAGAAAAGATTTATTGGCCGACATGACCACGAATCCTTCGGGACAGGATTCCTTTTCGATCTTTAGCTTCCACCACCACCGATACGACTGGCTATGTGGAATATTTCTCATCAGAATGGCGCCGACCGCATCTCTTTCCACGGCTATCTTAATCTTCTTGTCTACCGTCCATTCCTCTTCTGCTTCCTCACCCAGGGAGTCCGGAACGCCCAAGCCGATGATGACGATCTTTCCGGCTGCATCGATATTGGCGTAGTCGTTCCAAGTGGAGTCCTCGGAAACAATACCATAACCCGCGAAGACGAGCTGTCCCCGCACCGTACCCGAACCCGTGCCCCGAACCGGCGAGTAATCTCTTTGCCTGCCAGCGAAATACACTCGGTGCTGGGGCTCGATGACTTCCAGCCGTATGGGCTGATCAAAGTTGTTCCAATCCTTGAACACGACTTCCTGGAAATACGTGCCGTCGTCTCCCCCTGGCCGGAGGCCGTACTCCTCCATCTTGGCGGCCACGTACTCGGCCGCCTTACGGTACTCGGGCGTACCTGATTTCCGGCCCTTAAACGCATCCGAGGCTAGATACTCGACAGTCTCGTAAGCCTTCTGACCGTCGGGCTTGACCTGGGCCGGGAGCGATGTGCTGGCTGCGAGTATTGCGATCGAGAGCGCTGTCCATATTTTATTCATTCGTCTGTCCTTTCGTCTATTTCCAGTCGACATCGACAGGTTTCAAGAAAATATCTTTATAATATAAGGGTAATTCCGACAAGTGCAAGAAAAAACCACGACCCTTTGACAGAGGGCCTATAGGTTATAATCATTGCGGACACGAGGCTCTAATCGTTCGATTTTTTGTAGCTGATGGAGATACCCGAATAACTGGATCTGTCGATGGTCGTTTCCATGTTGGGTAATGCATGCAGATAGTCGAGGAAGTCCCGGATGCCCCTCATGCGCCGCGACGCGACGTTGTGGGCGGTGAAGCAGCCGCCAACCCGGAGTTTGGGCAGGACGGCTTTGAGGTAGTTTTTATACCAGTCCTTGTCCGCATCGCAGAAGACGAAGTCGAAAGGGCCTTCCAGCTTGGGGACGAAGTCGTGAGCATCGGACAGGCGGGCGTCGATGATGTCCGAGAGGCCGGCCTCCCGGAAGTTCGTAAGCGCTTCTTTGTATCGGCGCTCGTCGATTTCGATGGTGATCAGCCTGCCGCCGGTCTTGCTGAGAGCCCAGGCCATCCAGATGGTCGAGTGACCGGTCGACGTCCCGATTTCCAGGGCGTCTTTGTATTTATTCTTGATGATGAGATCGTACAGAATCTTGCCGTCGGATTCCGGCACATTCATGTCGTACCACTGGTACCGGTTGCTGTCGAGAAACCGGCGAACCCTATCGTCGAGCTCACGATTTTCTCTGAGATTCTGGGCACTACTCGAATAAAACAGTCCGACATTACAGACAGCAATGACCAACGTCGTGACTGTGACAGAATTTATCATTTTCATCATTGTCAACCTCTTTTGATGTGTCATGCTCGACCACGCTTTGGCGATGAAACACGTCCGTCATGTATACTGGCTAAAGTGTTATACGACGGTAACGCCCTGTCCGTTGCGCATGTTGTGAGCCACAGAAACGATTTTTATCCGTACCGGTTTCATCATTGAGTAATGTATTGGTCGTCAAAAAGGAAAGGTTGTCTGTTCGTTGGTGAGATTAAGGAGGGAGTGTAAGGAGTGTTGAGTGTTATGTGTTTGTATCGAGCAGACAAAAAGTAAAACATGGAGGCGAGTACGAAAAATCCGCAAATCTTTCAAAAGACATCACAATAAGTCGTTGATATTGTCCCCTGCATCTATTATATTCCATGACGATAAGACGGTTTACACCAGCCCTACATTGTGTGGATTTTATATGGAATTCCTGTATTCGATAGACCGCGCTGTTTTTCTCTTCTTAAATCGAACCGTGGCCAATCGGGTTTTCGATTTCCTGATGCCCATCATCACTGAAAAAGATTACTGGATGATCCCCATCGTCCTGGCGTTGTTGTCCCTTATCATCTTCGGGGGTAAAAAGGGACGCATCGTCGTTCTGCTGGTGGCGGTTATTCTGACGATGAGTGATCAGTTGTCCAGCCACGTGGTCAAGCCTTGGGTCGAGCGGGTCCGGCCCTGCTTCGTGGTGGAGGGCGTGCGCCTTCTCATCCGACAATCGCGGTCGTTTTCGTTCCCTTCGTCCCACGCATCCAACATGGCTGCCATGGCCACACTCTTTTCCGTAAAGTATCCGCGATACAAGATTGCCTTTATCGTGTTTGCTGCCCTGGTAGCGTACTCCCGGATTTACGTCGGGGTTCATTATCCTGCGGATATCTTGGGCGGTGCCGTATTAGGATTTTTGTGTGCGGTATGCGTATTAGAGATAGAAAGATGGATTCGACGCTTGTGGCAAAAACGAAAGACATCTGAGGAAACCAAGGAATCTACTGAAGGAGAACCTTCCGGTCCTACGGGCGGAGGAGATTGAGATGAAAAAACGATTCGGTAAAACCGTTGTCGAACTGATAGAGGGAGATATCACAGAATTGGATATGGATGCCATCGTCAATGCGGCCAATTCAAAGCTGGCGCATGAAGGTGGGGTGGCAGCAGCTATCGTCAAAAAGGGGGGTGAGACCATCCAGGAAGAGAGCAACACGTGGATATTCGCCAGGGGGGAAGTTCCGGTGGGATCGGCGGCCATTACGAGTGCGGGTTCTCTTAAATCGCGTTATGTGATTCATGCCGTGGGGCCTCGCATGGGCGAGGGTGATGAGGACAAGAAACTCAAGTCAGCGATCCTGAGCAGCCTGCGCATGGCAGACAGGCACAACTTCACGTCCATCGCGTTTCCTGCCATCAGCACGGGGATTTTCGGGTATCCCGTAGACCGGTGCGCAAACATTATGCTGAAGACCATCGCAGAACACGTAAAGGGAACCACGGGCCTGGAACGCATCGTGGTTTGCCTGTACGGTAAAGATGCGTATAAGGTCTTCGAGAAGACGTTCAAGAAAATCCGGTCGTGATGCTCTCGCCATGCCATCCGATACAGTAAAAAGAAGATAGAATCATCGCCGTGTATCTTTAAATCATAAGAAGTCACCGAACATTTCATCCTTTGTTTTTGTACCCGCATAGCAGTTGTCTTCATTATATATATTATATAGCGTCCCAAGGTTGAACTGTGATGATGAGGAAGGAAGGCCTTTTCGATTCAATCTACGACATCGTTTTTCAAATCCCGCGAGGAAAAGTAGCCACGTACGGACAGATTGCCGATACAGTCGATCCGCCGTGCGATCCCCGGATGGTGGGGTGGGCCCTGGCTTCTCTGGGGAACCGGAAGGAAGAACTGCCCGTACCCTGGCAGCGTGTGGTGGGCAAGGGGGGGCGGATCAGCCTGCCAGGTTCGGAGCAGAGGGCGCTTCTGGAGAGGGAAGGCATCGTGTTCGAGTCCGGCGGATGGATCGACCTCGACCGTTACGGGTGGGAAGGGATGGCTTGAGACTGATGGCATCGGAGACCACACAAATGAATGGTCTGTTCGTTTCTACTCTGGCGGAAAGACTCCAGGGCCCGAAGCCCGGTCTGGAGGCTCAGCTCGGAATGTGTCCCGATCCGCGGCCTGGAACCCAGCCCGTGGAACGCGTGGAGCACGCGTGCCCCAAAGCGGGCGTGCTGGCCCTTTTATATCTCCACGAGGATCGGCTCCATCTGGTTCTGACTTTAAGGACGAATCATGTAGAGAATCATCAGGGACAGATCTCGTTCCCAGGAGGAAAGCAGGAGTCCGGCGAGAGTGTGGAAGAGGCGGCACTCCGGGAGACGCAGGAAGAACTGGGCATTTCCACAGAATCGGTCCGTTTGCTGGGAGCGCTGACGCCGCTTTACATCCCCGTGAGCCAGTTCTGTATATACCCCATCGTGGCTGTGTCCGACAAGAGGCCGGATTTCCATCCCTCGCCCGATGAAGTGGACAAGGTGATAGAAGTCCCCCTGGATCATCTGATGGATTCGCAGAACACACGAAGAGAAACCTGGGTCGTCCGGGGGAGGGAGCTGGATGTTCCCTTCTACTCGTACCGGGAACATAAAATCTGGGGAGCCACGGCCATGATCATGGCGGAACTGATGGCTCTCATCGACGAAAAGCAGACCTCTCCGCAACGATGATGAAGAAAGCGGTCGCCGTCCGGAACGGTGAGCATCATACAAACAAGAAACCATCTCTATGAAAGAATCCAAACTTAGCCAAGGTGTGTTGATCGCTGTCGAGGGCATCGACGGGTCTGGAAAGACGACGCTGACCAAGCGTCTGGGGGATCATTTTCGCCAGAAGGGTTTTGCCGTATCGGTTTTCAGGGAGCCCACAGACGGGCCCTACGGCAAGCAGATTCGCCGTCTGGCCTTTCAGGGACGGCATACGGTAACGCCGGAGGAGGAGTTGGACCTCTTCATGCAGGACAGGATCGATGACTGCCAGTTGAATCTGCAGCCCGCTCTGGATCGGCACGAACTGGTGTTTATCGACCGATACTACTTCTCGTCCATCGCCTATCAAGGGGCCCTGGGCATCGATATCCAGCATATCCTGGAGTGGAGCGAGGCGATCGCCATCATACCGGATCGTGTCCTGATCATCGATATTCCCGTGAAGCTGGGACTGAGCCGCATCCAACACCTCCGCGGCGATGCCCACACCCATTTCGAGAAGGAGGAATACCTGGAGGAAGTGCGCCGGATTTTTCTCCGGATGGACGCGCCGTATATCCGTGTGGTCGATGGATCGCGGGCGCAAGACCCGGTCTTCGATGAATTGGAGAGCCTCGTCCAGGAAACGGTCGCACCCTATCTGAATGAACACGGCACGCAGCCGTGTGTTTCTGAGGAACGGCCGACCAAAGGTCAATTAACGTTTCGCCATCACGGGGGATAGGAAATCGCGGAGAGCGGATAAGCGAATCCCGTCGCATGACGAACGGCCATCGTCCGGGATGGATGAGAGCCCCTGCACTCTTCATCATCACGACAGATATTTTTAATTTCACATACATGGACTTGGATCACAGGAGGTGCCTATGCTGGAGAGACTGTTTAAACTCGAGGAGAAGGATTCCACGGTCCGAATCGAGTTGATGGCCGGCCTGGCCACGTTCATGACCATGGCCTACATCGTGTTCGTCAATCCGGCCATTCTGTCTGCGGATTTCACGGGCGAGCCCACGGGCCTGTCCATGGATGCGGCCATGCTGGCCACGTGTCTGGCTGCCTTTGTGGCCACCACGTTGATGGGGCTGTACGCCAACTACCCCATCGCTCAGGCGCCGGGCATGGGCGAGAACTTTTTCTTCGTCACTGTGGTGATGGCCCTGGCCGCTCAGGGCATCACGAATTCGTGGCAGGTGGCCCTGGGAATCGTCCTCATCTCTGGCGTCATTTTCCTGATCCTATCCCTGCTCCGTGTCCGCCAGGCCATCATCGATGCCGTGAATCCCAGCCTAAAAAACGGGATCGCCGTGGGGATCGGGCTCCTCATCGCATTCATCGGATTCCAGAATGGGGGAATCATCATCAAAAATCCGGGAACGGGCGTCAGCTTTAACAGCAATATCCTTCAGGCCAATGTCCTGATCTTTCTGGCCGGGCTCTTTCTCACGGCCGTGCTTCGCGTCCGGGGTATTCGGGGGGCCATTGTCTGGGGCATTTTGTTCAACACGGTACTGGCGCTGGTTGTGGGACAGGTGAAGTACGAGGGCATATTCGGCCTGCCCAAGGAGCATGCGATATTCCAGTTCGACATCGTAGCTGCCCTGAAGTATCAGTTCATCCCGTTCATCATCGTGTTCCTGTTCATGGACATGTTCGATACCATGGGAACACTCATCGGCGTGGCCGAGCAGGCGGGTTTTATGGTGGACAACAAGCTTCCCGGCGCCAACCGGGCCCTGGTCTCTGACGCCGTTGGTACGGTTGTCGGAGCCTGTTCCGGGACGAGCACGGTGACGTCCTTCATCGAGAGCAGCGTGGGTGTGGAATACGGCGGCCGCACCGGACTGGCCAGCGTGGCCACGGGATTTCTGTTCCTGTTCGCCCTGTTCTTCACGCCCCTGGTGGGCATGGTGGGCAAGTACCTGCCCATCACGGCACCGGCATTGGTTATTGTGGGTACGATGATGATGCGGAACGTGCAGAAAATCGACTGGGAAGACTTTTCAGAAGCCATCCCGGCGTTCCTGATTATCCTGGGGATTCCCCTGAGCTACAACATCCACGACGGCCTGGCCATGGGATTCATCGCGTATCCGTTGATCAAGCTTTGTGCAGGTAAGGGGAAAGAAGTGAACTGGTTGATTTACGTCGTGGCTGCGGTTTTTATACTGAGGTACGTGTTCATTAAGATTTGACGAGTATACAGTAACACTCAATTTAAGAGGGGCAGAAGCCAGTGGGATGGGCTGCTGTCTCTTTTTTATTTTTAGAATTATTGTAAAAGGTTATATGATGTCCGCATGCAGTTCAAAGCTGACGAAATGTTAAGTTACACATAAAAATTATCTAAATAGGTCGTGTACTATAAAGATAAATAATTTTGTGGCTTTATGATGTCCTTTGTAAATCTACTTGAAGTTCCCTTACAGTGTAACTTATTTTGTCATTAAAGATAATATCTATCTGATCATCTGTGTATTTTGATTCTTTTTTTATACGAAATATCTCTTTAAGTAATTTTCTTTTTTGGCGTTCTGAATAGGCATTGAAATTTTCAATATAATTAGTATGTGATAGATTTTTTGTAATTTCAAAGTATGTTCGAACAAAACGCTTAATATATAAATTTTCGATATTTATATTATATCTGACAAATATTTTCCGAACGAACCAATCCAACTCGTACAGCAATGCAATATTATCTATTTGAGAAAAGAAAAAAAGCCAACCATACTTTTTATCACCATATCTACAACCAGAGATTCTAAGGTTTAATTTCCATAATAATGCCTTTTTAGTGCCTGTGTTTGCATATTTATACCTTGATATTATTTTTACTATTGAATCTTTTAATTTGGCAACTGTACTCTCCCTTACAGAGAATCCCTTCTCAGTATTTAGATAACCTAAGTAAGAAAATTTATCGTAAATACTCCCATTATCAGATTTGTCATTATTTATTTTTAATTCTAATAATTTAAGTTCTTCACTAATATTCTTTTTTATGTTTTCAACCGTATTTTTATTACATAATATTAATATATCATCAACATATCTAAAATATTTGAAATCATTGAAATTTTTATATTTACTATCTAAATCGAGCAAATAAATACTTGATAATACATTCGAGATAGATAAACCCTGCGGAACTCCTTTTTTAGGTTTTTGAATTATTTCCTTCGGTAATGAGACAGTTTTTGTTGTAAGAGCCTTTATAATAAGAGAAATTATTTCAGGTTTTTTAACTTTCTTTTTTATTTTATTTAATAGAATTTCATGATTAATCGATGGATAGAAGTTCTCAATGTCTATTCTTAAATATGAATCATAAATGCCCGATTTTAATGAAATTTTTAAGTCATTAATAATTGGTTGTACTAATGAATGTTTTAATTCTTTGCTGTATAATTCACTTAAAAATAAACTAAGCGTCCTAAGCGTTATTTTATCTCTTATGGTTGGTACTGAGATAATCCGAGGTGTTTTATTACGGCCTTTAGAAATAAGTTTTAATTTGTAGCAAGTAAATAAATATGTACCATTCAATACTTTTCGATTTATCGTATTTATATTTTCATTGAGACGTTTTTCAAATGATTGCCTATTTATTTTATCAATGCCAATTGATTTTTTACTTTGTATTTCAGTAAAATATATATCAAGTAATGAATGCGGTTGAAATATTTCGTTGAATAGTATTGTTGTCATTGTATATAAAGTAATAGCCTACAGGCGATTATTGGGAAGATGAATAATAATAATATTAATAGAAATTTGATAATACGATACCCATAAAGATAAAATGATTCGTGCCAAAATAGTTTATCCTCATTTTCTTCATTTTTTACTTTATTTTTAACATCTAAATAATCGATCTTAGAGTGATTTTCAAAAAATGACAGCAATTCTGTATATTTATCTAATATTTCTTGAATTTCTTTTTCATTGTTTTCATTTTTACTTTCAATACATTTAGCTCTATAATAAAGCTTGTCAAGACTCGTATAACAATTCTTTAATGCTAAAGCTCTTCTTTTAAAATCCCTCGATGAAATAAAAAGAGATGTGCACAATATTAAAATTGATAATATAAGTATGAGTAAAGATAAATTTAATTCATTGCTTTGAATGTCAATAATTGCTACAATTACTATAAATAATGAATAATAATTTACCAGCAATTGCGAATAGAAGTCGTTTCTAGTTAAACGAGTTGCTGCTCTAATTCGTGCTATTCTTGTTTTCCAAATTTTATTTGACAACCACATTTAAGACCTTTTTAATATTGAGTGAAAGCCCTTATACATTTGCATTTGCACTTAATGTCAAAACATTAAGTCTAACTAATTACAATGTAATCAGTTAAGAGGTATAACCTCGTGTTGATTAGCGCCATCGGATACGATTAAGTATACGATATTAAAAAGGGCTTTCACTCCTCACTTATATTAGTATTTATTTTTCAACTAATCATATATTACTAAGTAAACATTATATGTAAATATGGTTCTATTTTGTAAATACCGCTATGTGAAGGTCTCACTTTCAAGTATTTATATTTAGCATTTTAAAAAATCGTTAAAGAATTTAGTATAACAATACCTTTGAAATTCCTTTCTTATTTATAATCATTGAAAAATGGAATAATAAAGAATGTTTACGCAATTATTATAGTAAATTTAATGATATTTGTCAAGAATAAATAGCTACATAAACGACTGTATAACAAAATTCAATATTCAAAAAAACCGCTTGCTTTTTGATTTTAGAATCGTATATTAGGCATGCCTAACTTTGTTAAACGTATCTAACCTGTGGGGAGCCTTATGGCAGTGAAGCTTTCTCCCAGTATGGAAGATTATCTAAAAACCATTTACGCCTTGGACAGGGAGAGGGGCTACGTCCGCGTAAAAGACATCGCGGAAAAAATGGATATTACCATGCCGAGTGTGTCCGGCGCGTTGAAGAACCTGGAAAAACAGGATTTGGTGTATCACCAGCGCTACGACCTGGTGGGCATCACGCCCAAAGGATCGAAGGTGGCAGAGGACATCTGCTCCCGCCACCGGGTGGTCAAAGATTTTCTTTCCCAAATCCTGGGGCTCGATGCAGAAATAGCAGAGAAAGACGCCTGTAGTATGGAGCATGCCATCAGCCCTGAGACGCTGAAGAGTCTTGCCCGGTTCCTGGAAACAGCCAGTCGCGAAGATTGAAGTGGCTTGGCAAACAGGCCGTAGAGTCGGTAAAAATGAAGAGGAGTATGGATGATCAATGCGTTCACATTAGATCGTGCAGATATGGGACAGACCCTTCGGGTCGTTGAGATACAGGGGGGATGGGGAATTCGCCAGCGCCTGAACCGGCTGGGCATACATCCAGGAGACAAGATTGTGGTCAGACGGAGCGGCATCATGGGCGGGCCGATTCTCGTTCAAGTGCACGGCACAGAAGTCGCCGTGGGAAGAGGAATGGCCAGAAAAGTTCTGGTCACGCAGCCAGATAGCGGGGCGAATGAGAAGGCATAGACACTACATCGAGTCGGAGCATCTGGATCATACTCAGCATCCCAAGATCGTTCTGGTGGGCCAGCCCAACTGCGGCAAGAGCACGCTCTTCAACGAAGTGGCGGGCTACCGGTCCGTGACGGCCAATTTCCCGGGCGCCACGGTCACATACACCCGGAGCCATGTCCGCATCGAAGACCAGACATACGATCTCGTCGACCTGCCAGGCGTTTATTCCCTGACCTCGCTGGATCAGGCCGATCAGGAAACGCAGCGTTACCTTCTGACCCGGCCCGTGGATGTTGTCGTCAACGTCATGGATGCCTCGCTCATCAGCCGGAGCCTGGAACTGACGCTCCAGCTCCTGGAACTCGAAATTCCCATGGTGCTCTGCCTGAACATGATCGACGAGGCCGCGAGGAAGGGCATTGAAATCGATACGGAGAAGCTCTCGGCCAGGCTGGGCATTCCCGTGGTGACCACGGTAGCGTCCCGAGGCAGAGGCATCCGCAAGCTTTTTCGCGTGGCGTTGAGAACGGCGCACTCGGGCAGGAAGGGACGCCACATACTTGTGAGCCGGGATGTGGAGAAGGTGATCGCTCATTTGCAGCAAAAACTGAAACAGCTCACGAAGAAAGACATACCGTACTCAAAACATCTACTGGCCACCAAGCTCCTGGAGATGGATGGGTTTTTCGAAAACCAGGTTGCCCAGGTTCGTCCCGGGCTTATGAAAACAGTGTCCGAGTGCAGGCGCAGTCTGGCTCAGAGCCACGGGAAGTCTTCCGATGAAGTGATCGGTTCGGAGCGGCATGCTCTGTCGATGTCCATCTTTGAAGAGGTGAGCACTATTAAGGAGCCCCAGAGGGACTGGCGCTACCGGTTGGATGATGTGCTCATGCACAACTTGTGGGGCTACGTATTCCTGGCGGTCTTCCTGTATGCGTTCTTTAACGGCATTTTTAAGTTAGGGTCCGTCGTCGAGACGCCCATGATGGATTTCTTTAACCGCGTCATCGAATCCATCGGAACGCGATTGCCGCAGGGATCACTCCTTTCCATCATCGTGACAGGCGCGCTTCAGGGCATCAGCGGCGGCGTTGCCATCGTACTGCCCTATCTGTTTCCCTTCCTTTTAGGCCTTGCGATTCTGGAGGATGTGGGGTATCTTCCCAGAGTGGCGTTTCTGATGGACACGTTCATGCACCGCATCGGGCTGCACGGCAAGGCCATCATCCCGGGCGTTCTGGGGTATGGGTGCAATGTGCCGGCGGTCATGGCCACCCGAATCATGGAATCGCCCCGCGACCGGTTCATCGCTTCCCTCATCGCTGCGATGGTCCCCTGCGCGGCCCGTATGACGATTATTTTCGGATTGGTGGGATACTATTTGGGCGGAAATGCGGCACTGGCTATTTATGTCCTGAATCTCGTCGTTATCGCCTTATCAGGGGCCGTGTTCTCGCGACTCCTCCCGGAAGTGACGCCGGGCATGGTGCTGGAGATACCCGTATACCAGGTGCCTCGCTTGAAGATCGCGTTGATGAAGACATGGTTCCGCCTGAAGGATTTCATCCTCATCGCCTGGCCCTTGCTCATCGTGGGAAGCGGTATTCTGGCTTTCACCGAGTATTTCGGATGGAATGTCACGATTAACAGCATCCTGTCCCCCATCACCGCACTCCTAGGACTGCCCAAGGAGGTGGGATTCACCCTGATCTTCGGCATTCTGCGCAAAGAGCTTTCGATGCTCATGCTCTTCCAGACACTGGGAACGACGAATCTCGACACGGTGATGACGTACGGTCAGATTCTGGTATTTACGATTTTTGTCGTGTTCTATATTCCGTGTGTCGCCACTATTGGCGTGCTCATCAAACAGATTCGACTCAAAGCCACCCTCATCATCGTTGGATTCACGTTCTTTCTTGCGCTGGTACTCGGTATTGTGATGCGAGGCGTAACGATGCTGATCTGGTAATGCCATCCGTTTCGAGTTATGCGTTGAAATGTTGAATGTAGGCTCTGTCTATGCTCGTCAGTCGAAATGCGGCACGTATATCGTAGAAAGGAGGCGGTTGGGAATGAAGGAGGTCACACTCTACGAAAAACTCGATGATAAATGGGTGCAATGCTTCACCTGTGCGCATACGTGTAAAATCGCACCCGAGAAGCGGGGCGTGTGCGGAGTGAGGGAGAACAGGGACGGCACGCTGTACAGTCTGGTTTACGGGAAAGCCATTGCCATGAACGTAGATCCCATCGAGAAAAAACCCCTGTTTCATTTTTACCCAGGGACGCGGTCGTTTTCCATTGCCACGGTGGGCTGCAACATGCACTGCTTGAACTGTCAGAACGCCGATATCTCCCAGATGCCGCGGGATCGGGATCGGATTCAAGGCCATGATGTGCCGCCGGAAGCCGTGGTCAAGGCTGCCCTGGATCAGCAGTGCCGGACTATCGCCTACACGTATACTGAACCGGCCATTTACTGGGATTATGCCTACGATACGGCCTTATTGGCTCGAGAACAGGGCGTTAAGAACATTTTTGTGACCAACGGCTATTTTTCGGAAGCCTCCCTGGAGAAGATCGCTCCGTACCTGGATGGGGCCAACGTGGACCTGAAAGCGTTCAAAGAAGAAACGTACCGGAGCAATTGTGGCGCACGGCTTCAGCCAGTGCTGGATTCCATAAGGCGGATGAAGGCGCTGGGCATCTGGGTGGAGGTCACCACGCTTTTGATACCGGACCTGAACGATTCCGATGATGAGCTTAAGGACATCGCCGGATTTATCCATGAGGTCGATCCGGGCATTCCGTGGCATATCAGCCGGTTCCATCCCACGTACCGGATGCTGGACCGGCCGGTAACACCCGTGGAATCGATTCAGAAGGCGTGCCGCATCGGACTGGAAACCGGACTACGGTACGTGTACTCGGGAAACGTACCGGGTGAAGAGCGAGAGAACACATTCTGCTATGCGTGCGGTGCGTTACTCATCCACCGCTGGGGATTCCAGGTGTCCAGCAACCGTATTACCCAAGGTAAATGCCCGGAATGCGAAGCGGAACAGGACGGGATATGGTGAAAAAATCCGACACCCAAAATGTTCTTCTAATCATCCGGGACAAATCGGGTATCCAGGCGATAATAAACCAAAAACCGATGAGCAACTCATGAAAACGTAATCGTTCTTCATCATCATGAAGATGGGTAAAGGAAAGGAGAGAAACGACAGTGGAACGGAGAACATATAAAAAATCGTCCAGAACAGGCGTGTTTTTCTTGGGCTTTTTTGTGGGTGTGCTGGTATCGGCGGCAGTGGCCGTGGGTCTGGCCGGGTATCTCATCCGGCACCCGCAGGCGGTCATCGAGAAGGCTGCCGACATCGCGGTGGATCGTGTTGTCGAGCGCACGGTTCAGACCGTGCCCAAGGCGTATATCGGTCAAAATCAGGAAGTCATCGCTTCCAGTGCCCGGCAGTTCGCCGATGCATTCTCCCAGAACCGTATCACGCCCACGGAGATGAACCTGCTGGCGAAAAAGATGCTGGCTACCATCGCCGACCAGAAGATTACGCAGGCCGAGATCGACGATATCCTTCAGCTGATGAACCGCTACAGCATGTAACCGGGATTCACAGAACCGATATCTACCATAGGATGGTACATGAACGACCCTAAAACATTTTACCGCGAGCTCGATGAGATCCTCGATAAGATCGTCACGGAAGAACCCGATGAAAACTTTTTTATCAAGATCCTCAACGAACTCGAACAGAGGTTCGGTAAGAGCCTCAATCTGCACGACAGCCATATTTATGAAAAAAGAGGCGATGAGTTCGTGTTCGTAGAGACATCCACACCCCAGAAGGACAGCAGTATTGCCCGTGCGATACCGATGGGTACCGAATGGATACAGCAGGTGCTGAGACGGGGTGTTGTGATTTACGATACGCCGGAAGCGTTCCAGGATTTTGATTTTCAGCTCGACAGGGGAAAATACACACCGGCGGCGATTCTCGTTCACAATCCTGTGCGGAAATGGCTCCTGGTATTCGAGCTGAAACACGGGTGGGTGCGGGAGGAGATCACGCTTTTCCTGAATTCGGTGCGAACGGCGCTGAATTATCGGCTGTTCTCGGAAATGATGAAAAGCGACCTGGAACGCGCCGCGCAGATTCAGAAGAGCCTGCTGCCCGGCGTGTCTCCCAAGATCAAGGGATATCAGATATTCGGCCATTCTCAGCCGGCCGAGATTGTAGGGGGCGATTTCTACGATTATTTTCAGTTCGACGAGGAAGACTTTGGGGGCTGTCTAGGCGATGCCAGCGGGCACGGCCTTCCGGCGGCCCTCTTGGTTCGCGATGTCGTCATCGGTTTGCGAATGGGACTGGCCAAGGAGATGCGTTTGGTGCATACCGTAAAGAAACTGAATCAGGTCATACAGCGGAGCACCTACTCTACCAGCTTCGTCTCTCTATTCATCGGTGAAATCGAGAGCAGCGGGCATCTCTTCTACGTGAATGCTGGACATCCTGCACCGTTCCTGGTCTGCGGAAAACAGACGGTAGACTTGGCGGCAACAGGCATCACGCTGGGATTTCTGCCGGACATCGAGCTACGACGCTCTTACATCCGTCTGGAGCCGAACTCTGTCCTCGTGATGTACAGCGACGGTATTATCGAACGGCATAAGAGTGAAGACGAGCAGTATGGTATCGAACGGCTGAAAAGGCTGGTGATGAAAAACCAGGAAAAAAGTGCCCAGGAAATCGTCGAACTGGTATTTGATACGGTCTATCGATTCGGAAATCGAACGCGCTGGGAAGACGACGCAACCATGGTGGTCGTGAAAAGATTGAGTGATTAAACCTGTTTACGTTTGGAATAAGATTGGAATATTTGGAGAATAGGCAATGAAGATGTTACTCGACTCAGAATGGGTGGACAGAGACGAAACGATACCCGTCCACGATCCGTACGACGACTCGGTCATCGATTCTGTGCCCAGTGCGACCAAGGAGGATGCCGCGACCGCCGTGGCCTGTGCCGTCAAGGGATTCGAGGTGGCGCGCAAGATGACAGTCTATGAGAGGGCCAGCATCCTACGGAAAACGGCGGATATCGTCTCCGAATCCCTGGAAGATTTTGCCACGATTATCGCTAGGGAAGGCTCTAAGACAATCCGTGAAGCCCGAAAAGAGGCCATGCGCTGCGTGAATACCCTCACTGTTTCGGCGGAGGAGGCCAAGCGCATCCTGGGAGAGACCATTCCCTTCGATTCGTTCCCCGGAGGTGAGAATCGTGTGGGGTACTACTACCGTTTCCCCATCGGCGTCGTGCTGGCCATCACGCCGTTCAACGATCCACTCAACCTGGTGGCGCATAAGCTGGGGCCTGCCCTGGCCGCTGGGAACAGCGTCGTACTCAAACCGGCCACGGTAACACCTCTGTCGGCTCTGAAACTGGCCGAAGCGCTCCTGGAAGCGGGCCTGCCTCCCGAGGTGCTTCACGTCATTACCGGGTACGGAGCAAAAATCGGTGATGCGCTGGCTTCGGATGAGCGGGTTCGTATGATATCGTTCACAGGAGGCGTCGAAGCCGGTCAGCGTATTGCCAAAATGGCGGGAATCAAAAAGCTCGGCATGGAGTTGGGATCCAATTCTCCGGTCATCGTGTGGGAAGATGCGGACATGGATTGGGCCGTGGAATCGTGTGTTTCGGGCGCCTTCTGGGCAGCCGGTCAGAACTGCATTGGCGTACAACGGCTGTACGTGCACAAGCCTATTTACGAGGCGTTCAAAGAAAAATTCATCCACCAGACGCGTCGGTATAAAATCGGTGATAAACTTCAAGAAGAGACAGACATGGGGCCGATGATCACCGAGGGTGAGGCCAGGCGTGTCGAAAAATGGATCGGCGAGGCCGTGGATATGGGCGCGAAACTGCTGTGTGGGGGTAAACGGGAGAAGGCCTTGCTGGAACCCACGGTTCTGGAGAAGGTTCCCCCCGAGGCCACGATTCATCGGGAAGAAGTGTTCGGCCCCGCGGTGAATCTCTATCCTGTGGAGACCGTCGAGGAAGCCCTGCAAAAGGCCAACAGCCTGCCGTTCGGACTGCATGCAGCCGTGTTCACCAGGGATGTGAACAGGGCCTTCCAGATCGCCTACGGACTGGACTGCGGCGGTGTGATGGTCAACGATTCCACGGATTACCGGCTGGATTCCATGCCGTTCGGAGGTATCAAGAATTCCGGTTTGGGCAGAGAGGGTATCAAATTCTCACTCCAGGAGATGACAGAACCCAAGACCATCTGCTTCAATCTGGTATGAGGGCCCAACCGTACAGCCATCCTCCAACTGGCATCGCCTGAACCTTCGTCTATCCGCATTCGCTGGCCGCTAATGATCGAAAAAACGTGAGGTCACATCATGAGAAAACGATGGATTTTTCCGGTTACCTTGGTGGTTATCATTTTTTCCTGCGTGAATAAAACAAGCCACGTGGACATTCTTCCCGATGTGCCAGAGGGCGCTCAGGCGGTATCCCTGCTGGGCGATCCGCTCTATCCGGCGACACCGTATGAAAATGTGCTGGAGAAGTACGAAGAGGCCAAGACGGATTACGAATCCGATCCTGCGAATGTCGAAAATATCATCTGGTACGGGAGACGAACCGCGTACCTGGGGAATTTTCGTGAAGCCATCCAAATTTATTCGGAGGGCATCGACCGATTTCACGACGATGCACGTCTGTATCGCCATCGTGGACACCGGTATATCTCGATTCGGGCATTTGACAGGGCCATCGCAGATTTGGAGCGAGCGGTGTCGTTGATCCAAGGCCAGGAAGACGAAGTTGAGCCCGACGGCATGCCCAATGCCATGAACATACCGGTCAGCACGCTCCATACGAACATCTGGTACCATCTCGGGCTGGCATACTATCTGAAAAACGACTTGGAGAACGCGCTGCGGGTGTATCGGCAGGGTATTCGAGCATCCACAAACGACGATATGTTGGTAGCGACTACCCATTGGCTGTACATGACATTCCGGCTTATGGATAAGGAAGAGGAGGCCCGGACAGCTCTCGATCCGATTCACACGGACATGGCCATCATCGAAAATCAGGCCTATTATCAACTGTGTCTCTTTTACAAAGGCGAGATTCCCCTGGCATCGCTGACGGACCCGGAGTTCAGCACCATCATGAACGACGCCGTGGCCTACGGCATCGGCAACTGGTATTTCTACAACGGTCAGCGGGAGAAAGCGAAGGCGATCTTCAAGAAGTTACTGCAGAACGAGGTGTGGGCCTCTTTCGGATACATCGCGGCGGAGGCGGATTTTGCCAGAGTATTTTTTCAAGAAACGGAACGCGAGAGGAATCTATAAAATCGGTTGTTATAGATAATGAATCATCGCATGATGATAGGAATGTGGAGGATTGGATATGGATTTTAAAGACCTCTCTTTTAAGAACGCACCCTTGATAAACACGACGCCCCCGGGACCCGAATCGAAGACATACCTGGAATATCAATCCGCGCACGAAGGTTCCGCTGTTTCATACCCCCGGGGCATGCCCATGGCCATTCGACGGGCCAAGGGCGCCACCATCGAGGACGTGGACGGGAACCTGTATATCGATTTCTTCGGAGGCGCAGGCGTGATGAACGTCGGGCATGCCAATCCCGACGTCATCGAGGCAGCGCGCCATCAGATCGACGACCTGACCCATGCCCTGGATATGCCCAATCCTGTCCGGAAAACGATGGTGGACAGGCTTCTGTCGATTCTGCCCAAAGGATTGGATAAAGTTTTCTTCGGTGCACCCACAGGTTCCGACGCCGTGGAGAGTGCGATGAAGCTGGCCAAGTACAACACAAAGCGGTATCCGATGATCGCCTTCGAGGGCGCCTATCACGGAATGACAGCCGGGGCTCTATCCCTGTGCAGCGGCAGCCCGTTCAAGGGAGACTTTTTACCACTGGTGCCTGAAATCCATTTTGTGCCCTATGCCTACTGTTATCGCTGCGCCTTCAACCGAAAGCCCCAGGACTGCGAACTGCTCTGCGCCCAGTACCTGGATCACGTGCTGGAAGACTCCCATTCGGGCGTGGGTAAACCGGCGGCTGTGATCCTGGAATCCATCCAGGGAGAGGGCGGATCCATCGTTCCGCCCGATGGGTGGGTGCCCAAGATCCGGGAGATTTGCACCGCCCACGATGTACTCATGATCGACGACGAGATTCAGGCGGGATTCTGCCGTACGGGCAAGATGTTCGCCTGTGATCATACGAATACCGTACCCGATATCATGACTATGAGCAAGGCCCTGGGCGGCGTGGGATTCCCAATATCGGCCATTGCCTACAAAGAGGCTTTGGACACATTTCCTCCGGGCAAGCATATCGGTACGTTCCGTGGTAACGTCATCGCATATGCGGCCGGTGCGGCAGGGATCGGTTTTATGCTCGCGAATGACCTAGCCGATCACGCTCTGAGCCTGGGAGAGACGATGCTCTCGATGCTCAAAGAAATCGAGAAGGAATCGAATGTCGTGGGAGAGGTCCGGGGCAAGGGTTTGATGCTGGGAGTCGAATTTGTGTTGGACAAATCCACGAAGGAGCCCGCGCCCAAGCTTGCATCCAAGGCACGAACGCTGTGCCATCATAACGGTCTTCTGATCGAAATCGGCGGGCATTACTTCAACGTCGCCCGGTTCCTGCCTCCTCTGGTGCTGACCGAAGAACTGGCCAGGAAGGGCATCGAGATCTTTGCCGACGCGGTTCGGGAGATCGAGAAGTCGCTATAATTTGCAGCGTCGAAAGGGTGTCTATGGCATACTCCATCGACAGGGATTTTCTTGTCGATACACTGAGAGGTCTGGTGCGAATCGATTCCGTCAACCCGGGACTCGTACCTGAGGGTGCGGGCGAGAGAGCGATTGCGGAATACATCGGTGATATCCTCCGGTCTTGCAGTTTAGAACCTGAAATCACGGAGATAGAGCCCGGACGTTTCAACGTGGTCGCCTGCATGAAGGGAAGCGGCGGCGGACGATCGCTGATGCTGACCGGTCATATGGATACGGTGGGTGTGGAGGGCATGGACGATCCTTTCTCTGCGGAGGTTCGCGATGGGAAGGTGTACGGACGCGGGGCTCAGGACATGAAAGGCGGACTCGCCGGCATCCTGGCTGCGATAAAGACCATCGTCGATAACGGCATTCGGCTCAAGGGAGACCTGATCTTTGCAGCTGTCGCCGATGAAGAATACGGAAGCATCGGAACAGAGGCCCTGGTACAGCGTCACAAGCCCGACGCAGCCATTGTCGCGGAACCCACCGGTCTCGACGTCTGTCTGGCTCACAAGGGATTTTCGGTGTTCGAATTTAAGACAAAAGGCCGCATGGCTCACGGAGGCCGGTATCAGGATGGGATCGACGCGAACCTTCACATGGGACGTATTCTCAGCGAACTGGATCGACTGTCCCAAAGCCTGATGAAGGGGGAAAAACATCCTCTGCTGGGCCCGCCGTCTCTGCATGTTCCGTTGATCAAGGGTGGGTCCGAGCTGTTCGTCTATTCCGACCGATGTACGATTTCTGTGGAACGGCGTACACTTCCAGGCGAAGATCCTCATGTTTTACTGGGCGAAATGGAGGATATTGTTTCCCGACTTTCGAAAGAAGACGACGCGTTCTACGGTCGCGTCACGCTTGTGATGCATCGTCATGCGTATGAGATTTCTCAGGATGCCGATTTCGTTAAACTCGTCGCGGAGATAACATCGCAGGTCTTAGGAAAACCTCCCACATTCATCGGGCACGACTGGTGGGAAGATTCGGCCCTCATCGCCGAGGGGGGCACAGAAACCGTGATCATCGGGCCCAGGGGTGCAGGCTTGCACACACACGACGAATGGGTTGATATTCAATCGGTGGTCGACCTGGCTACGATTCTACTTCAGACGGCCATCCGGTTTTGTTCATGATCTCAAGACCGGTATGGCGAATCCCGGTGAATGGGCTTGACGATATTAATCAGTGAACAACAGAACCGTCATTGGTAAAAAAGGAGGAAAATCCGATGAAAGCTAAAACAACAATGTGTTTCGTGCTCCTGATACTCGGAGCCATGACCACGGCAGCCGGTTTCGTATACGCCCAGGAAGGGGCGATCCGGCCCGTGACGCTGGGGCAGCCCATGCCCGAATTCACCCTTCCTCAGTTTCAGGGCGGGGAGCTGAGCTTGTCGCAGCTGAAGGGGAAAAATGTCATGATCCTCTTCCCACGGGGTCTTGCCGGGGAGGATCACTGGTGTCATATCTGCAATTATCAGTACGCCGAGCTCTTGGAGCTGGAGGAAGAGAAGCAGATACGCCAAACGTACAACCTGGAGATACTCTACATTTTTCCCTACAGTACAGAATTGGTCGCCAATTGGATCGATACATTTCCCGAGCAGATGACAGATATCGAGAACTGGAAACATCCCGAAGACCCTGAAAGCCTGGACGAAAGGGGAAAACGCCGGATGGCGTTTGCCACGCAGGCTTTTCCCAAACAATTCGTCTTCGAGAAAGGCAAAGTACCCACACCCTTTCCCATCCTACTCGATGAGGAGAGGACAGTCTCCAAAGGATTGGGTATGTTTACCGAGGATTGGGGCGGCAGTAAGATCGATCAGAACGTGCCCACCGTGTTTCTCCTCGACGAGGAAGGCATCGTCCGGTTTAAGTATTTCAGTCAGAATACGTTCGACCGACCGGGTTTTAATTATTTGTTGACGTTTCTGAGTACCATGATGGGGAAATAGAAAGAACGGAGATATCACAATCGGGATGGACTGTCCTCGTATCGATCAGTACATTCGGTATCATAAACGACCACAGTCAGTAATCTAATCGATCGGAGAGCCGTCCTTAATATCACATTTCCCTTGTCTTCCTCTTAGAGGGGATCATTGGAAATGTCTGAACTAGAGATAAAACAGTACCCGGAAATCGATTCTTGTCTTTCTATGCAGTGTGCGTAGAGAGCGGATGATGAATCATGAGGAGGAAAAATGAGTATTAAAACGATTAACTTAAAATTATATGTCCTCTCAATCGTTTCCATTTTTATCATGATTGGATTCCTGCAAGCGCAAGAGAAGCGGCCGATGAATTTCGTAGATGTGGTTAGTCTCAAGAGCGTGTCCAGCCCAAGGCTGTCGCCCGACGGTAAGCAACTTTTATTCACGGTGTCCAAGGCCTGCTGGAAAGAGAATAAGACGATATCGCATATCTACCGCATACAGACCGATGGAACCGATTTCGTCCAAATGACCAACAGCAAAGACGGCGAGAGAGGCGGGCAATGGTCACCCGATGGCAAGACCATCGCCTTTGTCACGAAGCGGGGTGAAGACGAATCCCAAATCTATTTCCTGAACAACAACGGCGGTGAGGCCATACAGTTCACAGAGCACGAGACCAGCGTGGACGCCTTCGAATGGTCTCCCGACGGGAAGAAGATTTATTTCATGGCTAAAGATTCCAAGTCAGAGGAGGAGGAGAAGAAGGACGAAGAGAAAGACGATGCTTTTCTATTCGAGCAGGACTGGAAGCACACCCACCTGTGGGTCATTGACGTGGACACGAAGGAAGAGAAGCGCCTGACTGAAGGCGACTTCAACGTGCGTTCGTTTAAGGTTTCCAGGGACGGGTCCAAAATCGTTTACACCAGATCGCCAACGCCCCTGTTCGATGATGTCCTGAATTCTGAAATTTTTATAATGGACTTGAGCGATGGGGCTTCAATACAGATTACACAAAATATCGTATACGAGGTGAGTATCGATCTTTCCCCGGATAATAATCACATCCTTTTTGTGGCGGATGCCAACGAGAACATGGACGATCATTATTATCAAGGCGCTCTCTTCGTCGTGCCGGCTGAAGGGGGCATGCCCGAATACCTACTGCCAGATTTTACGCCGGAGGTTTACGGTGCCACATGGTCGGCCGATGGGAAGCATATCTATTTCTTGGCTAGCATGGGTGTTCATGTCGAGCTTTTTACTTTGGCACTTAAGAGCAAGGAGCTCAAGCAACTAACCGATGGCCAGCATGCCATGTATGAGTTCGATTACGTTCCGAAGATCGACCGGATTGTGTATCAGGAGAATTCACCCAAGAATCCGGGAAGGTTCTTTATTTCCGGTATGAAATCATTCAAGCCCCAATTGGTGTACGATCCATACGTGGAGGATTTGAGACCATTCAAACTGGCAAACTACGAGGCCGTTCGATGGACGAGCAACGATGGCCATACTGTGGAAGGCATTCTCATTTATCCACTGGATTATGAAGAGGGAAATCGTTATCCTCTCCTCGCGCATACCCATGGCGGGCCGGCATCCTCCGATAAGATGACGTTCGACGGATATGCACACGCCCGGGCGGGTCGGGGGTATGCGATCCTCAAGCCGAATTACAGAGGAAGCACAGGCTACGGAAATGAGGTGCTTCGAGACATGGTGGGTCATTATTTTCTCAATGCAGATGACGATGTGCTCACGGGTGTTGATTACCTCATCGAAAAGGGAATCGCCGATCCCGAAAGACTCGGAACATTGGGCTGGAGCGCTGGCGGTCACATGACCAACTGGCTGGTTACGGAAACGGTTCGTTTCAAGGCAGCCTCGTCAGGGGCTGGAGCTTCCAACTGGATTTCGATGTATTCCCAGAGCGATGTGCGCATCTACCGAACGCCGTGGTTCTTGGGCGATCCCTGGCATGCCGATTCTCCACTGCAAACCTACCGAGAGCATTCGGCCATCTTCCGTGTTCATCGTGCCAAGACGCCTACCTTGATTTTGGTCGGCGAGAATGATAAACGGGTTCCCATGCCTCAGAGTGTTGAAATGTATCGCGGTCTTAAGGCCAACGGAGTGCCTACGGAACTCGTGGTTTTTCCCCGATCCGGTCACGGTCCTAGGGAACTCCGGCACCGGTTGTACAGAATGAATAAGGAATTCCAGTGGCTCGAGAAGTATATTATGGAACGGGATTTTGAGTTCGACCAGTCGCCGGAAATCGAGAAGGAAGAGGAGTAATTTTTAAGGAGGCAGGATGACGAAGTCTGTATGGCGGTTAACGAAAAATATCCCATGGCTCATCGGTGTGTTATGTCTCGAGTGTTCTCGTGTACCGGAAATAATCAACGATGGATACGGGGATTACGTTCTCGTACCTGCAGGCGCTTTCCTGATGGGCGATAATTTCGACGAGGGCAACTCCGATGAAATACCTGTTCATGAAGTGATCCTGGATGCCTACTACATCGGCAAGTTTAAAATTACCAACGGCGCATACAAGGCATTCATCGATGACGGCGGGTACAACGAGCGTTCGTACTGGGAGGCCGGCGGATGGGGTGAATTCGGGAGCACGCCTCCTTTCTGGGAAAGCGCGAAAGACAGGGGCGGCGGCCTTCCTGGTAACGAGGCGTATCCCGTGGTAGGGGTGAGCTGGTTTGAAGCCATGGCCTACTGCCAGTGGCTATCGGCCAAGACGGGACACAAGTACCGTTTGCCCACGGAAGCGGAGTGGGAGAAGGCAGCTCGCGGTACGGATCAAAGGAGGTACGCCTGGGGCGACGAGATCGATGCCGGATATGCGAATTTTGATCATGGGCAGGATCGAAAAGACATGCACCTGACGCCCGTCGGATACTACGATGGATCGATGCGGGAAGGTTTGCAGACCCAAGACAGCGCGTCTCCCTACGGGGCGTATGACATGATCGGCAACGTGTCCGAATGGTGCGCCGACTGGTACGATGTAACGTATTATGCCCGCTCTCCACGGAGGAATCCTACGGGTCCAGAGACGGGGGACAGCCGCGCGCTTCGCTCCGGCGGGTACGTGGACAGTGCCTACTACCAGAGGGCTCCGGGCCGCCATAAGATGGGTGCCCATTTCAAGAGCTACAAGACAGGATTCCGATGTGTCCGGGAGTTGTGAGGGTGTGTGGCGCTCATAATGCGCATAGTCTGATTCTGGAGGTGTTATGGTTCGGTGGTGTTTGATTCGTACGATGGTCATGACGACGATTTTGACATTCATCTACGGCGTCACTTTTTTACCAGGTCAGTCGGTCGTCAACGACGGATACGGGGACTACGTTTTTGTACCTGCCGGGCGTTTTCTCATGGGGGACAACTTCGACGAAGGAGACCCCGACGAGGTGCCCGTCCATTCCGTGACCCTGGATGCCTATTACATCGGTAAATATAAGATCACCAACGGCGAGTACAAAAAGTTCGTCGATGACGGCGGATACAGCAAGCCCGAGTACTGGGAGGCTGGCGGTTTGGGTGAATACGGATCCGAGCCCAGGCACTGGCATGATGAACGGTTTCACGGTGGTGGTCTGCCGTGGAACGAACGTTTTCCAGTGGTGGGTGTGAGCTGGTTTGAGGCAATGGCCTACTGCCAGTGGCTTTCCTCCAAGACGGACCGCACATACCGCCTGCCCACGGAGGCGGAGTGGGAAAAGGCTGCCCGGGGTACGGACCAGAGAAGATACGCCTGGGGAGATCGTATAGACGGCAGCTATGCCAATTACGAACACAGCGGCGGCCTGTACGAGCGTGGGATGACGCCTGTGGGTTATTACGACGGAGGCGTTCACGACGGTTTTGTCACCCACGACAACGCCTCTCCCTACGGGGCTTATGATATGATAGGCAATGTCTGGGAGTGGTGCTCTGACTGGTATGGGGGCAGTGTGTACTATCAGAATTCGCCGCCGAGGAATCCGCAGGGTCCTGAATCGGGCAGCAGCCGGATCCTTCGAGCTGGGGGATGGGTCGACAGTGCCTATTATCACAGGGCAGCCAACCGAAACAGCAGTTTTCCTGAAAACCGAAATCCGATTCAGGGTTTCCGTTGTGTGCGGGAGCCATGAAGTTCACGACAGTATAATCGTCATTAAAATTGGGAAGGGGAGAAAATATGAAACGTAACTGTGTATTACGAATGGCCATCCTCTTGGTAGCGATGGTTTTCCTGGGCATCTCGGTACATGCCCAGATCACGGCCATCAAGACTGGACAGGTGATCGATCCGGTATCGGGCAAGGCTCAAACCGATGTGATCATCCTCGTCGATGGTGCCAGCATCAAAGCCGTAGGAAGGGATGTCGATATCCCTGCGGATGCGAAGGTGATCGATCTGTCGGGCATGACGGTTCTGCCCGGCCTCATAGACTGCCATACCCATCTGTGCAATACGTTTGATGCCAAGGGTGATGTGGGTAACGAGCTGTTGTTGTACACGATGATCGCCACCACGGCCGACCGGGCCTTACAGGGCGTGGCCAATGCCCGATCGATGCTGGAGGCCGGATTCACCACGGTTCGGGACATGGGAAACGCCGGCAACTATGCCGATGTGGCCCTTCGCCGCGCTCTCGAACAGGGCATCGTTCCAGGACCCACGTTTTTCGTGTCCGGCAAGATCATCGCTCCGTTTGGCGGTCAGTTCATCCTCGATCCCGAATTCCCGGAAATCGGCAGGCACGATTATCTGTACGCCGACACGCGGGATGAGTTGTGCAAGGCCATCCGGGAGAACATCCATTTCGGCGCCGATTGGATTAAGATCGTCATCGATGATTATCCCTACATCTATTCGGCCGAGGACGTCCGGTTCATCGTCGAAGAAGCGGCCAAGGCCGGGTTGAAGGTGGCAGCCCATTGTGTCACCGAGCAGGGAGCACGCAACGCGGCAGAAGGGGGCCTTGCGTCCATCGAACACGGGTTTGAGATGAGCGATGAGACGATTAAGCTGGCCAAAGCAAACGGTGTCGTGCTCTGTGCCACCGATTTGACGCAGGAGGTCATGGATATCTATAACTTTTTTACGGCAACCTACGCGGATATCGTCGATCGATTGAAGCGCGCCTATGCCATCGGTATTCCCGTGGTATTCGGTTCCGACGTCATAGCCACTATTCCGGGGCATACACGGGGGAGTGCCTCCATGTCTCTGATCGATACCTGGGTGGATGCCGGGATATCCCCCCTGGAAATTCTTAGGGCCATGACCATCAGCGGCGCCCGGCTTCTGGGTATTCAGGATGAGCGGGGTCAGATCAAGGAAGGATTTGCGGCCGATGTGATTGCCACGACGGAGAATCCTCTGGAAAACATCGCCGCGCTCAAGGCTGTCCAGTTCGTGATGAAGGACGGAAAGGTCATCAAGAAGCCGCGATAGCTGTCATAACGAGCATGGCTACCGGCGCAAAGCACGCATTCTCGACAGGAGCCTACTCCTGCCTATTCGTGAAATGAATAAACTGTATCCGGATTCCATAGGGATGATCCGGACAGTAGTGCACAGATGGCTACCTCTCGTCCGAATAATCTTGAACGGTAACATCCAGAACAGAATTGTATGATACCGGCCAAAGCGCTCGCCAGACAACTTCAGAATCCCTCAGGGCCTGTCGGTCGGATTCTGCTGCCGCGTGTGTGGAACCGGAGGAACGCGGCGTTGAACGATGTGACGCTTCAGAGCTTAGAGCTGCGGCCCGACGATCGCGTGCTCGACGTGGGGTGTGGCGGCGGGTACCTCGTAAGCCGGATTGCCCAAAAGGTCACGGTCGGTTTCGTAGCCGGTATCGACCGATCTCAGTCCATGGCCGATTTCTGCAGCAGGCGCCTCAGACGATGGATACAAGACGGCCGCGTGGAGATTCGGTGCTATCCGGCCGAAGCATTGCCGTATCCCGATGGCTGCTTCTCGAAGGCGTGTACCGTGAATACGCTGTTTTACATCGAAGATCTCGAGAAAGCTTTGTCGGAACTCTGGCGTGTTCTGGACGAAGGGGGCACACTGGCTGTATGCTTCACGGATCGGGAATGGATGGCACACAAATCGTTTGCCGCCCACGGTCTCAGGCTGTATGAGGCCGAGGAAGTCGAGCAGCGAATGGAATCGTCGGGGTTTCACGATATGCGGATGATTCGGGGCCGGGATCGATGGCGGGAGTTCGTGTGCATCTCGGGTAAAAAGTAGGTACCCGTGTTATACGTCGGGTGTGTGTGCATCCATCGGAATAGAACAATGGGATGTTGACGATGACGAAAGAAAAATCGACACTCATTCGATGGGGAACCGTTGTTTCGAATCAAAGCGTATCCCAGCAGGATATACTCATTCGAGGAAATGCCATTGCTGCCGTGGGCGATCTGTCGGATATCAAAGCCGATCGCATGATCGATGCCGGAGGCCTGTTGGTCCTGCCCGGCGGCGTGGATACGCATGTTCATTTCAACGACGAATTTATGGGCACGGTCAGCGTCCACGACTTCTACGCGGGCACGTTGGCCGCGGCCTTCGGAGGAACGACCAGTGTGATCGACTTTTCGAACCAATGGCCGGGTGGCACGTTGATGGAGGCGCTGGACAAGAAGCACGATGAAGCCGACGGACAGGCCCTGGTCGACTGGGGCGTGCATCCGGTGATCACTCAGCCTACACCGGAAACGTTGGACGAAATTCCTCTCGTTGTTGAGCACGGCGCTCCGACCATCAAATGTTATATGACGTACCGCGAGGAAGGCATCATGACGGAGGCCAGAGACTTAAAGAAAATAATGGCCCGTCTTCGGGATTCCGGCGGTATGCTGATGGTCCATGCCGAGGACAACGATATGGCCGAAGCCAACATTCCGCGCCTGATTGCCGAGGGGAAGACGCAGGCCATCTACCATGCCCGTAGCAAGCCCCCGGAATGCGAGGAAAGGGCGATAGGCCAGGGTATCGCCATGGCACGGGAGACGGGCGGCAGGCTGTTTATCGTGCATCTAGCCTCGGATAAAGGGATGCGGATGATCGCCGATGCCCGAGCCCAGGGCGTGGATGTACTGGCCGAGACATGCACGCATTATCTGGTCTTTACCGAAGAATTCCTGGAGCGGGAGGACGGCATCAAGTGGATCTGTTCGCCGCCGTTGAGGAGCAAGGCTATCCAGGACGAATTGTGGAAAGGCCTGCAGGACGGCCGAATCCGCCAGGTGTCGTCCGACGATGCGGCTTATTCGTGGGAGGCCAAGCTCATGGGCAAGGACCGGTTCGATCAGTGCCCCAACGGCATCCCCGGGATTGAGACCCGGCTTCCCGTGCTCTATTCCCAGGGCGTAGCCACCGGACGAATCTCCCTGTCCCGGTTTGTTGACCTGATTTCGACACAACCGGCGAGGCTTTTCGGGATGTATCCGAAGAAAGGCTGTCTGGCACCCGGCTCCGACGCGGACGTCGTTCTGTTCGATCCAGAAGCCGGGTGGCGATTGAACGCGACATCGCTCCACATGGCCGCGGATTGGTCGGCTTTCGATGATACGAAGATAAAAGGCAAGGTCGTCAAGGTCTTTTCCAGGGGTGAATTGATTATCGACGGTGACACCTGTCTGGCGGAGAAGGGGAGGGGGATGTATCTGTACCGGCAACTCGCATAATCATCCACAGAGATGAGAGTTGCTTATATGACACCACGGTTCTGTCGATTGTGACGCTGCGGACTCATGCACAGATTCAAATAGAGGGGATTTTGTGATTAGAAAGGAGTCTTCCTGTTGTTAGAGAACATCCTGAACGTGATTTCCAGAATCGACACAGTACTCTGGGGGCCCTGGACGATGGTTTTCATCGCCTCGGTCGCCCTGTTCCTGACCGTTAAATCCCGGTTTTTTCAATTCCGAAGGTTTCGGTACATCCTGTCCAACACGTTGGGAAAGATTTTTATCAAGGGTGAAATCAGCGGAAAAGGGCGGATGACGCCGTTTCAGGCGACCACGACAGCCCTGGCCAGCACGGTGGGCATGGGTAACATCGCCGGCGTGGCAACAGCCCTATCCGTGGGAGGCGCGGGGGCGATTTTCTGGATGTGGGTACTGGCGCTCATGGGCATGATGTCCAAAACGGCGGAGATCACCCTGGCCGTTCATTACAGGGATGCGGATGAGGACGGCACCCTTCACGGCGGGCCGATGTATTACATCAACAAGGGACTGGGGTGGACTTTTCTGGCCAAGCTTTTCAGCGCAGGTGTGTTTGTGAATGCGGTATTTACGGCCTCTCTTCTCCAGGCCCATACAGTGGGAAGGGCCTTCCTCTCCTCGTATAACCTGAACCCCTACCTGGTAACAGCCGCGATGGGGGCGATAACGGCCGTTGTGGTGATCGGGGGCATCAAACGCATCGGCCAATTCTGCGAGAAGCTCGTTCCCCTGATGTCTGTGGTTTATTTTCTGGGAGGTCTTATCCTCTTCGTCGTGAATTATGCACAGATTCCCAGCGTATTCGGTATGATCGTGAAACACGCATTCACGCCCATGCCGGCCGTAGGAGGATTCGCGGGCGCAGCCGTTGCTGCGGCCATCAAGAATGGAATGGCCCGGGGTATGCTGTCCAACGAGGCGGGTCTGGGTACGGCGCCTATGGTTCATGCCACCGCAGACACGAAGCATCCGTTCCAGCAGGGGATTTGGGGTGCTTTCGAGGTATTCGTGGATACGATACTCATCTGCACCATTACATCGTTCGCGATTCTCTCCACGGGCGTCTTATCCAGCGGGGAGTCGGGCATCGAATTGGTGATACGGGCGTTTTCGTCCGTCTATCCACCCAATCTGGCGAGCACACTGATCTCTTTCTCCATCCTGACGTTTTGCCTGACAACCCAGATCGGTTTTTTCATCTACTACGAGACGGCTGTGGTCACCCTGTTCGGCAGAAGCACGATGAAGTTCGTGAAGTGGTTCTACTTTATCCCGGCCGTTGTTTTTGCCGGCGTGGCCGATGTGGACAAAGTCTGGGTTTTTGCCAACATTGCTGTGGGCGTATGCGCGATCCCGAATTTAATCGCCGTTTTTTCCTTGAGCGGGGTCTTCTTTATTCTGATGAAGGACTTCCTGACGAATAAGAATGAATGGGCCACCGCCATCGTGGATGTAAGCAAAAAGTATGTCAGGTCTGCGAAATCATGATAAGGAATGTGTCGCATAGGGCCTATCGAAAGGATGTGTTATGGCAGAACGGTTGAAGGATCAATTCTTCACGCGTTCCTCTGTGAACGCGTTGGCCGATACGATTAAAAAATTCCACACGGATTTTGATAAAGACACGTTCATCGGTCTCGTATTCGACAGAACGTGGGAATCGAAAGAACTCAAGGAAATGATGCGCCACACGACCGAATGCCTTCATGCCACGTTGCCGGAATCGTACAAAGACGCCCTGGATATCCTGATGAAAGCAGCACCTCACGTGAAAGGATTCGAGGCCTTGACCCTCCCGGATTATGTGGCGTTGTACGGAATGGACGACTGGGATGTGTCACTCCTGGCATTGGGTTATTTCACGAAATACGCCACATCGGAACTGGCCGTGCGTCCGTTTCTGGCCAAGGATCAGGAGCGGGTCATGACTTGGATGCGCAATTGGGCAGAGGACCCGGACCCCAATGTGCGACGCCTGGCCAGTGAGGGTTGCCGTCCCCGGCTACCATGGGCCATGGCGCTGCCCGCATTCAAGAAAGACCCCAGTCCGATACGACCGATACTAGAAGCACTGAAAGACGATGAATCCGAGTTCATCCGAAGAAGCGTGGCCAACAACTTGAACGATATCTCCAAAGACCATCCGGAATGGGTGCTGGATATCTGTGAGGAATGGATCGGCCGGACAAAACAAACGGATGATATTATCAAGCACGCCTGCCGGGGGATGCTGAAGGCCGGCCATACACGGGCAATGAGACTGTTTGGCTTCGGCGATCCAGCTCACATGCGTATCGAACATTTTTCGCTGGATAAAAATGCGATCTCCATCGGCGATACGGTACAATTCTCATTTGAACTGATTGTGGGCGGAGAGGCAGACAGCAAGGTTCGGCTGGAATACATTGTCTACTTCATGAAGGCAAACGGAAAATTATCAAAAAAGATTTTTCAAATCACGGAGAACGGCTACAGTCCGGGGAGCTATACGTTCAGAAGGAAGCACGCGTTTATCGACATGACGACACGAAAACATCATGCAGGCAGGCACGAAATTTCCGTGGTCGTGAACGGGGTTGAGAAGGCAAAAACGTCCTTGGAATTAAAGGAGAAAAAATCCGCCTAAATCTGAAAATGCCATCCAAAAAGGGAGAACGATGAATCAGCCACAGGTTCCTGGCGGGGTCGACCGCATTTCGTTTCTGCTGGGAATGATCAATTGTTTTGCTGAGATGGTGGCCGTGGGTGTTAAACGGCTGGCCCTTAGTCCGCCGGTGACGACCGATGACTATGAAAAGATACGGTCAGCGTCGGACCGGATCGTCCGGGAATTCGGCATCCAATCCTACTTGGAAAAATCGCTCCTCGTCACAGACCTCCAGTCCGAAGCGTTTACCCGCGGTAAATGGTCGATTCTGTACTTTCGAACCGACGATGTCCTCCAAAAATACCTGGAGTTGAAGGCGATGAAGAAGAAGCGCGAAGAGGAAGGATCGTACGATGCAGAATGCCGGAGACACATCTCCCGGATATTCATGGAACTGCTCAGTTATCCGCCGGATACTATCGAAAAAAAATTGAGGGGACGGTCGGCCGATCCGTTCATGTTGATCGAGTTATGAGAATCGGCTATCGTATTCTGGCATAGATAATATCGGGAGAGTCGTTGAGAATCCTGATCATCAATCCAAACAGCAATCCGCAAATGTGCTCGGCAATCCAGGAGACAGCCGAGGTCTTTGTTCAAGGACGGTACGAGGTCGCCTGCATGCCCACACCCGACGCACCGGATTTTATCGAAACGTACGAGGACATTCTCCGGGCAGGGCCGGGCATGGTGCGTCTCGTTGGTGAGCAGGCTTCGGATTGGGATGCTTTTATCATCGCCTGCCATTACGATCCCAACCTGGATGCCATCAAGGAAATCGCAGATAAACCTGTGGTCGGCATGGGCGAGGCTTCCATGATCGTAGCATCCATGCTGGGCCATCGATTCTCCATCATCACAACGGATAAACATGCGATTCCGCTTCACGAAGAATGCGCTCGAAAATACCATCTACACGATCTGCTGGCATCGGTACGGGCTCCGGAGGAAGGTGCCCTTGATCTATCTGAAGAAGAGAGGATTTATCGTATTTCCCAGCTTGTCATCGAAGAGGATATGGCAGAGATCATCGTCCTGGGATGTGCAGGTATGGCAGGACTGGATAAGCAGTTGCAGTCCAGGCTCAGCGTTCCTGTTCTGGACGGGATTGTCTGTGCACTGTTGTTGGCAGAAGGATTTGTGAGGTATCGGATTTCAACGAGCAAGGCCAGGCGGTATCAAGGCCGTTGATCGTTATCGGACAATACGATAAACCATACGGGAAGGGATATCATGGGAGTTCAAGGACGAGTCAAAAAAAGAAACAAGGAACGAATGCCCGACTTGCATTTCAAGGTGATGAATGTGATGTTTCATGTTGTCGATTTTTTCTATCCGTATATTAAAAGAAGGGTTCAGACGTTTGGACTCCGGGAAGGGATGACAGTCGTCGATTACGGATGCGGGCCGGGACGGTATACGGTTCATTTCTCGAAACTCGTCGGGGACAAAGGAAAAGTGTATGCACTGGACATTCATGAACTGGCCATTCAGGGCGTGAAAAAGCGAATCCAAGAGCATGGGCTTTCCAACATCGAGCCCATCCTGATACAGGGTTACGATAGTACTCTGCCCAACGACACGGCCGATGTCGTCTGTGCCATCGACATGTTCTTCATCATCCGAGAGCCCACGGCGTTTTTGGGCGAGCTCAAACGAATCACGAAAAAGGAGGGCATTCTGATTATCGATGACGGTCATCAGCCCAGGCGTGTGACAAAAGAAAAAATTATCCGATCGGGCCATTGGGATATCGTGAACGAGACGAAGGATCATTTAACGTGTCGGCAGAAGGGGTGAATGTCATTTCAAGATACCGCATGAATAGACATCGTCTTATCATCGATCATCCATGGGAGGAATTCTGGAAGGTGGCTTTTATGACTCCCTGATAAAAATTTTAGACAGGCGTGATCAGGATTGAAATGATTCACTCAAGAGGGAATGTGATTTTTTACTGTTTGGAACCGGAAGTCGGGGATGGATTCGCCGGCTGGAATATGTTCAACGATTGTCTTGACTTGATGGGTTTTGAAATACAAAGCGTCGTCTATCCGGTGTTCAAGTATCCGAAGATCCTTGATACAGAAAGTCCTTGATTCAGCACGATGGGATATCACCCATGATGACATTCAAAGCCTCACTCCGCATCAATGAGGATCGCCTACGGCGCCATTTTGATGCATTGTCCGCGTACGGAGCCACAAAAGACGGAGGCGTGAACCGTCCTGCGTTCAGCGAAGCCCATGAGGCAGCCAGACATTGGTTCCTCCAGCAGTCCCGGGCGGCCGGTCTGGAGACCCGTGTCGATGGGGCTGGGAACCACTCGTCCGTTCTTCGCTGCGGTGCAGAGAATGTCCCGACGATACTGATGGGAAGCCATCTGGATTCGGTACCGTATGGCGGCCGGTTTGACGGTGCACTGGGTGTGGTCTCTGCGTTGGAAGTACTCCTTACTGTTAAAGCGAGCGGCATACCGTTGACAGTGGATCTCGAAGCCATTGACTTCACCGACGAGGAGGGGCGATTCGTGGGATTGATGGGTAGTCTGGCGCTCACGGATCGTCTTGGGGAAGAACAGTTGAAGCATCCAGGGGAAGATATGGAGACTTTCGAGAGGGCACTGTCGGAGGCCGGGTTGAGCCTTCCGTCCATCCTGACGGCCGGAAGAGATACAACTACGCTGAGGGGATACCTGGAACTGCACGTGGAACAGGGACGCCGTTTGATGGAGGAAGAGATCTCCATCGGCATTGTGACGAGTATCGTGGGCATCCGGTCGTTTAAGATATGTTTCCAGGGCAGGGCCGATCATACCGGTACCACGGCCATGGGCTCCAGGCTGGATGCGTGCCTGGGTGCCAGTGCCTTTGCTCTGGGTGTCCGGGAACTGGTCATGGAACGATTCCCCGGAAACGTCGCCACGGTGGGGAATATGGTATTTGAGCCGGGGGTGTTCAACGTGGTTCCCCAATCCGTGACCGTGTTCCTGGAATTCAGGGCCGACGATAACACGACGTTGGATGCCATGGAAGAGGCTCTGCTCGCACGTGTTTCAGAAGAAGCGGATCGTTTCCGACTCCGAACGGACGTTGAACCTGTAGAACGAAGCACGCCCGTTCGTATGGATACGGGTGTTCGAGAATCCATCGCCCGGGCATGCGACAGGCTGGGATTATCCCATGCCGACCTGCCGTCGGGTGCGGGTCACGATGCCCAGGTGCTGGCTCCTGTGTGTCCGGCGGGGATGATTTTTGTTCCGTCCGTGGAAGGCTACAGTCATTCGGCCCGGGAGTTCACGGAGTGGGAGGATTGTGTGAACGGCGCCAACGTGCTCCTGCACACGGCCCTGATGCTGGCACAAAAATCGGGCGGAACCTGAAAGTTGCATTCTGCCGAAAGGATGAAGGGAATCATGGAGCGAGACATGATTTATTCCAGTGCAACGCCAGAACAAGTCGCGGCCGACCTGAAAATCCTGATGGATTTTCAGGATGAAGGTCTGTCGTTGGAGGACTTGGGCAAACTCATCGACGAGAGACTGATCCCTCATCTGACGAAATACGACCGGCCCGAGTTTCATTCGTTTTACAACTGTTTCCCCGAAGAAGGAGCCGAGTTCGGCGGCACGATTGCTCTTCATTACAATCAGGGCGTCACCAACTGGCAGGTATCGCCCGGGGGTGTGATGCTGGAGGAGCTATGCTGTCAGGCCATGTGCCGACTATTTGGTCTCTCACCCCAGGCCGATGCCACGTTCATGTACTGCGGAACCTATGCGAATCAGCAGGCCATGTACATGGCTCTCCACCGAAAAGCCGAACAGTGCGGATTTGATCTCGGCCGAGAAGGATTGCAGGGATTCGGCGATCCCTCCCGCCTTGTTGCTGTCTGCTCTCAGGATGCCCATTTTTCCCTGAAGCATGCCATGCGTTTCCTGGGACTGGGGGACAGGAGTTTGATTTCCACAACCGTGGAATCGAATCGTCGGATGGACGCGGACCGGTTGCAAAACGTCGTCCAGGACCTTCAGAAAGAGGGCAAAGACGTTTTCTGCATCGTATCCACGGCAGGCACAACGTCCACGGGCAGTATCGATCCCATCGACGCTGTCAACGACCTGTGCCAGGAAATCGGCGCTTGGTCGCACGTCGACGGCGCTTACGGACTGGCCTTTAGCCTGGTCCCGGAGATGCGGGAACGGTTCAACGGCATCGAGCGTGCCGATTCGGTGTGCTGGGACCCGCATAAGGCCTTTGGCGCGCCCATTCCCAGTTCGCTCCTTTTCGTAAACCGAAAGGAAGAGTTCGAGCGGATGGCGATTTACGGCGAGTACTTCAACCGTAAGGACGATCCCGAGCCCAATCCGGGCCTGAAATCCCCGCCCACGACACGGCCGCTCTCGGCACTGCCCCTGATCACGTCCATCCGGCATCGGGGGATGAAAAACGTCATCGAAGATTTACGGAAACCGTTGAGAGCCATCGCAACACTGGCAGAATGTCTGGCGGATACGTTCGACATCGCATTGTGCCACAGTCCAGATACAGCGATTTTATGCATGCAGGTGATTCCAGAGGGCTTTCCCCAAGATAGGCTGAATGATTTGCAAAAATTTATCTATGAATCCATAAAAAAAGAGGGGAAACGGCAGATTTCCATGACAAGCCTGGACGGCACGATAGTTCTCCGGTTCGTGGCCATTTCACCTCGCGTAACCGTTGATGCTATGATAGATACAGTTTCCCGGGCCAGGCGATTGGCGCAGGAGTTCCAAGGGACATCTTCCGTATAGTCGGCTATCAAAGGGAAAATCGAGAATGTTGAGGGAAAAAAGAGACTCGAACGGCATGTACCATCGTATGAGATTGCGGTTATGAATAGAGAAGGTACCTAATCGGTTTCCCGCGCAAGCGGTTCAAGGAGATAGTCCATGAGAATTTTGATCATCAATCCCAACAGCAGCCAGGCCATGACGTTGGCCATCCAAAAAGCAGCTCAAGCATTCGCGGGCAATGCGTATGAAGTCGAGACCCGGCTCACGCCCGGCGTACCGGAGTTCATCGAAACGTACGAGGATCAAATCAGGGCTGCGCCGGGGATGATCCGGCTCGTCCGAGAGAACGAGGATGCCTTCGATGCCTTCATCGTGGCCTGCCACTGCGACCCCAACCTGGATGTCATCAAGGAAATCACGGCAAAGCCTGTGGTGGGCATCGGAGAAGCGTCGATGAAAATAGCGTCCATGCTGGGACACCGGTTCTCCGTCGTATCCACGGGCAAACACTCGATTCCCAACAAGGAGGTCCTGATCCGGAAGTACCATGTTGAGGGCGTACTGGCTTCGGTTAAAGCGCCGCCAGAGGATACGGGCGAATGCGGTGATGAGGAAAAGACGTTCCAGGCGGCCAAGGCAGCCGTGGAAGAAGACATGGCAGAAGTCATCGTGCTGGGCTGCGCAGGCATGGCCGGGCTGGATAAACGGATTCAAGCAAAACTGGGCGTGCCGGTCCTGGACGGTGTGATCTGTGCGCTGATCATCGCTTCGGGTTTAGTCAGGTACGGCGTGTCCACGAGCAAGATTCGCCGGTACAATTCCGATTATTCATAGAATGATAGACAGATGATCCGAAGGGTCGAATCATCATAAACATCGTGGAGGAAGATGGAGCCAGATACATTGACCATGACGGAAGACGAGATGCGCAACCTGGGGTACAGAGTCATCGACATGCTCGTCGATCATTGGACGGCATTGGCAGATAAGAAAGTTGCCAACACAGCCAATCGTCAGGAGATGGAGAAGACGCTCTCCAGGGCGTTGCCCAAGACCGGAAGACCGGCTGAGGACATCCTGGAGGAAATCCGGGAGCACGTATTCAGCCGTCTCATTCTTTCTGGTCATCCGCGATTTTTTGCCTATATTCCCAGTCCGAACAATTTCGTGAGCGCCGTAGCGGCGGCTTTGATATCGGGATTCAACCCCTACGCCGGTCTGTGGCTGGAAGGAGCCGGTCCGGCACAGATCGAACTGAACACGATTGCCTGGCTGGTTCGTGAGATGGGGCTGCCGGAGTCGGCGGGCGGACTGTTCGTGAGCGGCGGGTCCATGGCCAACCTGACGGCACTGGCTGCGGCCAGGCACGTCCGACTGGGTGAAGACTTTGGGAAGGGCGTCGTCTACTTCTCCGACCAGACGCATTATTCTGTGGACAAAGGGCTGTCCGTATTGGGGTTCCGTCACGATCAGATACGGAAAATCCCATCCGATGATGCCTTCCGGTTGAGCACGAGCGAATTGCAGAGTGCTGTGGAAAAAGACAGGACGAATGGAAGAACCCCATTCTGCGTCATCGCCAATGCGGGCACGACCAACACGGGCACTATCGATCCGTTACCGGCCCTGGCCGATTTTTGCGGGCAGGAAGACATGTGGCTTCATGTGGATGGAGCCTTCGGCGCAGGGGCCATGCTCTGCGACAGGGGGAAGGCTCTCCTACAGGGTTTGGACCGGGTCGATTCCCTGTCGGTCGATCCCCATAAGTGGATGTTCCAGCCGTACGAGATGGGATGCGTTCTGGTCCGTGACAGGCGGGATTTGAAAGCGGCTTTCCGCGTGATGCCCGAGTACTTGAAGGACGCCGATCTCTCGGAAGCAGAGGTGAACTTTTGCGATTACGGCATTCAACTGACCCGTTCCTTCAGGGCGCTGAAGCTATGGATGTCCCTGAATATGTTCGGGACGGAAGCGTTCCGTCGAGCCGTGGACAAGGGATTCACCCTGGCCGATTTTGCATACGATATATTAAAGGATTATCCGGTTTTTGAAATCGTCACTCAGCCGGAGATGGCCGTTATCACGTTTCGTTACACGATTTCAGGGCAACGGGAAGAAGCCATCGATACGCTGAACGAACGCATCGTGGAGCAGGTCATTCAGGATGGATTTGCCATGATCACATCGACGACGCTGAAGGGGCGCAAAGTGCTCCGGATGTGTACCATCAACCCGCGTACGACGGAAGACGACATCCGGCTGACCGTCGAACATATCAGAGAAGTCGGAGACCGCCTGTCCGCCATGTAAAAAATAGTGACCTATCCCATGGACGTACGCTATCGTACTTTCATACGAAGCTTTTACACGTATCGTTTCTTCGCTGATTTCGCATTCGTATACGCCGTATACATCATCCTTTTCCAGAGGAACGGGCTTTCGGTTCTGGAGATCTCCCTCCTGTTATCCCTGTGGTGCGCCTTTTTTATCCTTTTCGAGATTCCGACGGGAGCCCTGGCCGACAGGTGGAACCGGAAAGCCATGCTGGGCCTGGGAATGGTTTCCAAGGCTGCGGGCTTCGGCTGCTGGCTGTTCGCCCGTGGATTCGGACTGTTTGCCCTGGGTTTTTTATTCTGGGGGTTACAAGAGACATTCAGTTCGGGTACGCAGGAAGCCCTGTTGTACGATAACCTGAGATATTTTCGAGAAGAGAAGGATTATGAGAGGATCGCCGGCCGGGGGCATTTCTATGCGAGGCTGGGCACGGCCATGGCCGTGTTCCTGGGAGGTATTATGGCCGCGTACAGCATGAACCTGGTCCTCGTTCTTTCCTCCATCTCCATGATGGTGGGCACCGTCCCGATTCTGTTTTTTCGCGAGATTCGGCATGACGGGAATTCCAGTGGGCATGTCACGTATACACGTGTGTTAAAGGACGCCTTCTCCCTGGCTTTGAGGAATACGTCCATTCTGCGATTGTTTCTGTATTCGACTGTGTTCTTGGCTGTTGTCGGCATCCTGGATGAGTATGAGCAGCTCTATTTTCACTGGGCCGGTCTGCCCATCGCATTCTTCGGTGTGATGATGGTCATGCGGATGGGTTTCGAGGCCTTGGGCAGTCGATGGGCTTACCGGTTTGAGCGGATCGTCAAGAGCGAGAACAACATCTATGGGTTGTCGATTCTATCGGGCCTTCTGATCATCATATCCCTGACAGTCAGGAGCGTCCTCTTGATACCCGTGTTTGCCCTGGTGTTTTTCTTGGGAGCCATGGGCGAGGTAATCACAGAGGCAAGGCTGCAGAGACAGATCTCGTCGGGCCAGAGGGCCACTATCCTGTCGATGAATCGCTTCCTGCTCGGGGGATCGGCCATCGGGCTGACGCTGCTCTTTGGGGGATCGTCCAAAATAGGCAACCTCACTTGGGGATTCTATGCCTTTGCATTGATTGTCCTTGTCTACTCGACCGTATCACTTCTAAAACATAAAGGACAACGAACAGGAGAAAATCTACATGTTAAGGAATGAAGGCGACCGCCTGAAGCGCGTGGTGGTTTGCACTCCAGGAAAGGAATATTTCAACGTCCAGGATCTGGCTGCTCAGAACATGAACGAGATTGCCGATCCTGAAAGGACGCGATCCCAGTTCCAACAATTCGTATCGATTATAGAATCTTTTGGTGCCGGAGTGATCGATGTTCCCGAGCTGGACGGCCATCCCAATTCCGTGTTCACCCGGGATGTGGCCCTGAATACACCCAACGGGTATATTCGGCTTCGTATGGGTCTTCCTGCCCGGCAGGGAGAGGAGGCGTGGATGGCCGCGATTCTCGAATCGCTGGGGGAGCCATGCACCGGCGCTATCGAGGCACCGGGTACCGTGGAGGGGGGCGACGTGATCCTGGCCGGGTCGGTGGCTTTTGTGGGGCGATCCTCGAGAACGAATGACGCGGGAATTCGTCAGCTCTCGGATTTGCTCCGACCCATGGACTACGACGTGCGTGTCTCCTCCGTAAAAAGCACATCCCTGCACATCGGGGGGCTGATGAGCGCCATCGGGCCAGATCGAATTCTCTGCTGTCAGGGTGCCTTTCCCGACGGATTCTTCGAGGGGTTCGGCACTGTTGAGATTCCCTGTGGGGGGCCATCCAACGGCAATGTCATCTGCCTGGCCGGGAACGAGGTCATCGTCAATGTTGCCGAGAATAGGGAGGCCGCCGACATCCTGGATGCTCAGGGTTTCACTGTGCATGCCATCGATCTGTCGGAATTCCGGAAAGGGGCGGGCGGACCGACCTGTCTCATCCTGCCGGTAGAGCGTGGATAAAGAATTGTCCTGCCGGTAGCACAAAAGCGAATCAATCGATGTTTGTGGAATACGGCCGGTTCTCTTTTGCAAATCCGGTTGAATTTTGTTATGTTGTGTTTATCTTCATAGACATTATTATCATATACGGGAGGAGAGCAATGAGTGACAGACTTTGCATTTTTATGATAGCATGTCTGATGATGGTGTTTTTCGGCTGCGGCTCCAAGCAGCAAAAGGAGGACCTGGTTCAGCCGGACAAATGGTGGTCGGTGCATCCACGGCCCGTGTATGCAACGCTGGAGAAGGTCGGGACGTACCAGGACTGGTTCGATGTGTACAAGCTGACCGATGGCACCTACGCCATTTACGAGCCCAATCAGTTCGAGGAGGCCATCAGTTACCTCGTTCTGGGTGAGGATCGGGGTATCATCATCGATACGGGGACGGGCATCGGGAATATCCGTCAGGTCGTGGAGGAGCTAACCGATCTTCCCGTCACCGTCGTACTCACCCATGAACACTACGATCACGTGGCCGGGGCATACCGGTGGAATGAGATCGTCATGTACGATAACGAAGACGCTCTCCAAGTCCTCAAGGCGGGCAGGGACAACGCCTCGCTCCAGAGGTACGTGACCGGGGATTTTCTGTGGAAGCCCCTGCCCGAAGGATTCGATTCAAGTACGTGGGTGGTTCCTTCAATGGAACCCACAAAACTCGTTCACGAGGGCGATGTCATCGACTTGGGAGGCCGTCAGCTCGAGGTGATATACACACCCGGACACTGCCCTGGTCAGATGTGCCTGCTGGACAGGACACATCGGATACTCTTTACCGGGGATCATTTCTTCCCGGGCCCCCTCTATGCCCACCCCCAGGACGTGAATATCGACGACTACATCGCTTCCAACAAGAAGCTGGTGGAACGTCTGGATGAGTTCGACTACCTCTGTTCGGGCCATAACGATCCCTGGGTGAAGAGTGACGTGCTGATCCGCGTGGATGAGGCATTCGAGACGATTTTTAGCGGCGGTGGCAGGTACGACGAGAATGAGGGCCTGCGGCGGTACTATTTTGACGGGTTTGACGTTTTGATTCGGACGGATCAGATTGTTGGATAGAGCAAGAATCGCCGGACATCGCAACAGTCGATAAAAGACGATGAATCAGAAAAAAAGTGTCGGACACTTTCAGCAAGGAATGTCACTTCGTCTAATAGGAGATACGTCACATGTGGTTCAAGCGCATGCCTTTGGAAGACTGGTTCGATACGTACCAGTACGAAATAGCCTATGATGTGGGGGAAAGCGCGGTCAAATTTCATACCTTTGATGAACTGAATATCGATTTGGGCAGGCTGCCCATCCGGTATGGGTACCATCGGGGAAGGCCCGACCTCCGGGAAGTCATCGCCCATCAGTACGAAGGGCTAACGGCAGACGATATCATCGTTACCACGGGTGCCAGCGAGGCAAACTTCGCCACGGTCTCTGCCCTGGTGAAACCCGGGGATCATGTTATTGTCCTTCACCCCAACTATCCGTCGCTCTACGAGGTCCCCCGCTCCCTGGGATGCGATATGAGTTTCTTAAGCCTGCGGCATGAGGATAACTTTGCGTTGAACCTGGACGAACTGAAGCGTCTCATCACCGTCAAGACGAAGCTCATCAGCCTGACGTATCCCAACAATCCCACGGGCGCTATGATCTCGGAAGAATTGTTGCACGAAGTAATCTCATTTGCCGAATCCCAGAATATTTTTCTCCTCTTCGACGAGACGTACCGGGAATTGGCTTACGACAAACCCCTGCCGTGGGCGGCGTCACTGAGTCAGAAGGTCATCAGTATTTCCAGTATGTCCAAATCGTACGGCCTACCGGGCATCCGCATCGGCTGGCTGGCCGCTCGGGCCAAGGTCATCACCGATGCCGTCCTGGCCATCCGGGAGCAGGTCACCATCACCAACGGTGCCATCAGCGAGGAGATCGCCCTATCGGTCCTTCAGAGAAAAGAAGACTTCCTGGGAAAAGCCAGAGCACACGTGCAGAAGAATTTTCAGCTCGTCAGCCGGTGGATGGAGGATCAGGAGGCGTTGGAGTGGATTCCGCCCAGAGCAGGGGTGGTCGCATTGCCCCGGATCGTGGATGATGCGGTGGCCGATCCCGAGGTAGTGTATCGCACGCTGGCCGAGGAGCACAAAACATTCGTCATCCCAGGCCGGTGTTTTGAGCTGGATAACCACTGCTTCCGGCTGGGATACGGTGGGAACGCCGGGGAGTTGGAGATCGGGCTTAAGAATATCCAAGAAGTCTTGAACGATTCGACATGATATATTCTTATTTATAATAGTCGGAGGTGAGGAGACATCTGGTTTTCGCAGATTAATGGTCATCATCCCCCGTGAATTGTAAACTATTGAATGGATGGAGAGTGAGCCGTACGTTCGAAAGGGAAGTAAACAGGCAGGTTCAGCGACTCAGGAAGAAGGATTACCGAACGCTCGAGAAAGGGTTCAAACGGAAACGGCTTGCCTGGCTCGACGACAGATATCCGGTTCATACTTGGACGGCGCCATCGCCCCGAGTCGCCTACGAACTGCTGTTCTTTGATTACATGGGACTGACGAAAACAGACGTGCCGGTCTTGTCCGAGAGCGAGTCGGCCATCGTCTGGTCGTCGGTGAATCGATGCCCAACGCTGGAGGCCTGCGGAGTCCTGGGGCTGGACACGAGGCAGGTGTGCCGGGCCGTGAACGAGAAGGCGACCCAGGCCTTTGTTTCCCGGATCGATCCCCAGTTGCGATTCCTCCGGAGCTATGAGGAGATCCGTCCCCATGCCCTCCTATGCAAGGAAACGATTCTTCGGATGGACTTTGAGGCCATGATACGTCTGGCCATCCAAGAGGCCGGTTTATCCTTGGCAGAGGGGAATAAGGGTTACGGTGCTGTGGTCGCTCTGGGCGATCGAATCCTGGCCCAAGCGCACGATACCGCTGTTACGGAAAACGACCCCAGCCGGCATGCCGAAGTGAATGCGATCCGGCGCGCTGTTGACACCCTGGGTGACAGCAATTTGTGCGGTGCCGTTCTTTTCTCAACGTGTGAGCCCTGCCCGATGTGTTCATCCCTGGCGGTTTGGGCCAACCTAACCTCCATCGTATACGGCGTGTCCATCGACGAGACAGCACGAATGGGCAAGTCCCGGATTCGGGTGAGTTCACGAGAGATCATTCGTCGGTCTCCGGTGATGGTGGAGGTCATCGGCGATGTGCTCCATGATGCGTGTCGAGCGCTCTACGAATGAAAGTTTACGAAACATTTGAAACCCCTCTGAAAGGAGCTGAAAATGGATGAGATGATTGCCTGTTGCGGCATTCCCTGTCATGAGTGTGGTGCTCTCATCGCCACGAAAACCAACGATGATGCAAAAAGGAAGGAAGTGGCGGAGACATGGGCCAAGCAGTACAATGCAGATATCAAACCCGAAGATATTTACTGTGACGGATGTCTGTCGGAGGGTGGTTATCTTTTTAATCACTGCACTGTGTGCGAGATTCGGAAATGTGCGAAGGATAAGGGTATCATCAACTGTGCCCATTGCGATGCGTTCGCCTGTGACAAGTTAAAAGCGTTCTTCCAGATGGTTCCTTTTGCCGAAAAGACACTGGCGCAGATCAGAAGCGCACTTTAATGTTGTTCGTCCGACAAAGTCATCTTTGAGGTCGTTCGATGAATCCATGGGACAAGCTCTGTCTGGATAAGAAAGCCAGGGCGAGCGTATGGCGGCGAGTGCAGGAAGGGGTGGAAGCGTATATGGCCGGCGTTCATCAGGCACGCGTGTCTCCCCTGTCGGAGCCTGAGAACGTTCGCCAGATGCTCCATCCGTTCACATTCGATGAGACTTGGGATCCCATCCGAGTCGTGGATTTTATCATAAGAGGCTTATGGGATCGTCAGGTTCATGTGGCCCATCCTCGGTATTACGGGCTGTTCAACCCGGCACCCACGACGATGGGCATTGCTGCCGACACGCTGGCGGCTGCCTTCAACCCTCAGCTCGCATCGTGGAATCACAGCCCGTTTGCTGTTGAAGTGGAATGCCATGTCATTCGAGCCCTGGCCGGACGATTCGGATACAATGCGGAACGATCCGACGGCACGTTTACCACCGGGGGAGCCGAGGCGAACATGACGGCCCTGCTGACGGCCCTTGTCGACACTTTTCCCGAATACGCGGAGAGAGGACTTCGGGGTTTGGCCAAGCAGCCCACAATGTATGTATCCGTCGAGGGGCACCATTCTTTCCTAAGAGCTGCACGATTCTGCGGCTTGGGTACCGATGCTGTGCGAGAAGTCCCTGTGGATGGTGAATACAGGATGGACGTGAAGGCCCTGGTCACGCAGATGGAATCGGATCGGAAGGCGGGTGCGGCGCCGTTTCTGATTGTGGCCAATGCGGGAACGACGAACGGGGGCGTGATCGACCCCCTCGAAGACATCGCCAGTGTGGCGAATCGGGAGAACGTCTGGTATCATATGGATGCTGCCTGGGGCGGTGCAGCTGTGTTTGTGGATGAGCTCCGTCCTTTTTTGAATGGCATCGAGTCGTCGGATTCCATTACGTTCGACTCCCATAAATGGCTCTCCGTACCCATGGGGGCCGGACTCTACCTGACCCGGCATCCTGGAATCCTGGATCAGACGTTCCGAATAACGGCGGATTATATGCCGCCCAGGCCACACGCTCAGGAAGTCGTCGATCCGTACAAGCATTCCATCCAGTGTTCCCGAAGGTTCATCGGTCTCAAGGTGTTTCTGTCCCTGGCTGTGGCAGGCTGGGAGGGATACGGATCGTCCATCCGGCATCAGACGGCCGTGGGCGATCTGCTGCGCAAGGAGTTGGGCCGAGCAGGATGGGAAGTGATCAATCGAACCCCGTTGCCCCTGGTCTGTTTCGTGGATGGCCAGCACCCCCGGGGGAAAACGCAGGCATTTATCGACACCGTGGCTCGGGAAATCGTTTCATCGGGAAAAGCATGGATTTCTGCCACCCGTCTGGGCAGGAAAACGCCTGTTCTCAGAGCGTGCATCACGAATTGCCTGACGAACCCAGAGGATATTCGTAATCTCGTCCAATCCCTCAATCAGGTTAGGGAAAACATCGATAAAAAATAAGGTGGTTCTAAGTGTCAACAAATGACGAATGAATAGAATTCAGGAGCCAAAATGAAAAAAGGCATGACACGCCGGGATTTCATTCGGTCAGGTGTTATGGGAGTTGCAGGAACGGCCGTGTACCGCAGGATGCCGGTTATGCCTGTATTCGAAGAGAAGCCCAGGATAAAGTCGTACCGAACCCTGGGAAGAACGGGCATGCGCGTGTCGGATGTTAGTCTAGGAGCAGCCGTACCGCAGGATGTGGACTTGATCCGGTATCTTCTCGATGGAGGTGTGAACTACATCGATACGGCAGAACGGTATCTAAACGGGCAGAGCGAGCGGATTGTGGGCGAGGCCGTCAAGGGGCGACGCAAGGAGGTCTTCATCACCACGAAGCTGTCCGTTCGGGACAACACGACGGCACAGGAGTGGGTCGACCGGTGTCATGGGTGTCTGGATCGGCTCCAGACTGATTATGTGGATGTGCTGATGATTCACGGTGTGGCGAAGACGGAGGAATTGACATTACCGTTCGTTCACGAGGCCTTCCAGCGACTGAAATCCGCCGGTAAAGTCCGTTTCCTGGGACTGTCTTGTCATGAGCCCAGGATGGTGGACATCTGCAACGCTGCCATCGAGGACGGCCAGTTTGACGTGCTCCTGTTAGTGTACAATTTCATGCAGGAGAAGGCAGAGAGCGTCTTGAAGCACGCCGCACAGAAAGGCGTGGGTACGACCATCATGAAGGTGCATGCTAGCGAGCATCCGGAACGGCTACGGACGGTGTCCGATGAAGAACGTCTCCGGCTGCAGGATGAGGCGGATGAACGAACGCGGCAATTCCGGGAAAAATACGGCCTGGAAGGAGATGCGTACTATCGCGCTGCCATCGCCTGGGTTCTGCAAAACCCGGATGTGGGCTGTGTAGTAACCAGCATCCGGACGTTCGATCAAGCCGATGATTACCTATCTGTGTCTGGGAAACGGTTTTCCCATCATGACCGGAGCATCCTGAATCGATACGGCGGCCGAATGCATCGCCGGTACTGCCGTCACGCGTGCGGATTGTGCGAGCCATTCTGCCCCCACGGCGTGGCTGTGAACGATATCCTTCGAATACATGCATATTACACGAATTATCGGCAGGAAGAATTGGCTGTCCAGCGGTACGCGGAACTGGACAGGGATCGCAAGGCAACTTTCTGCTTGACATGCTCGGGTGTCTGTGAGGAGCATTGTCCGTACGGCGTTTCGATTCGTCGTCGGCTGGTCGCCGCGCACAATGATTTAGTGCCGAGAGAAAACATCAACGTATAGGGAGATCGAACGATGATATCTTTTCGCATTTGTATGGAGCGACTCGTCATGCGTCTTTTGTTTTTTGTGACAAGTGTCTGCTTCGTAAGCTGCGGTCCTTCCGGCGGTGGCGCGAAAGCCGATAAAGTCTTCGTGAACGGTCATATCGTGACCATGGATGAAGACCGGCCTGTTGCCGAAGCCATGGCCGTGGGAGGCGGAAAATTTTTAGCGGTGGGTACGGAGGCCGACGTTTTAACCGCCCATGGGGGCGCGGTCGTGATTGACCTGGGTGGAAAGACCGTGATGCCCGGCATCGTCGAATCCCATGGGCATCTCCTTTCCCTGGGACAGAGTTTATTAGAGTTGAACGTAGTAGGTGTCGAATCTCCGGCCGGCGTGATCGAGAAGGTCAGAGAGCGGGTTGCAGAAACACCGCCCGGGCAGTGGATCGCCGGATGGGGATGGGACGAGGGCGCCTGGGCGAAAGCATACCCGGATAACGAAGCCCTCAGCCAAGTCTCCCCGGAACACCCCGTTTACCTACGGGGTCTGCATGGGTTTGCCTGTTGGGCTAATGCGAAGGCCCTGGAGATCGCCGGGATCGGCAACGATACGCCCGATCCGCCCAACGGAAAAATCCTGAAGAATCCTGTCACGGAACGCCCCACAGGCATCCTGACCAACGAGGCGCAGGTCTTGCTCACGAGCCATATTCCTCCGTTGACGCAGGATCAGACGGAACGGGCGTTGATGTTGGCCCACGAGGAGTGTCTGCGGAACGGCTTGACATCGGTGCACGAGGCCAGGACCGCCAAAAGCATGCTGGAAGCCTTTCGCTCGCTAAAAAAGAAGGATAAGCTCGCCATCCGTGTCTGGTGTATGCTGGACGTACCCGATGAGGAATTGATCCTGCCCTACATGGAAAATGGGCCTGAGATTGATCCGGACCATTTGCTGACGGTTCGCTGTATCAAGGTGTTCGTGGACGGGGCATTGGGATCGAGGGGTGCGGCGTTCCTGGAACCGTACAGCGATGCACCCGCCACCAAGGGCGTCATCGTTACATCCGAGAACGAACTCTACGACATCACCGTTCGATCCCTCAGGGCAGGACTCCAGGTGGCCACCCATGCCATCGGTGATCGAGCCAATCGGATCACGTTGAACGCCTACCGCCGTGCTCTCGAAGCCGTCCCATCTGCGGAGGATCACCGTTTGCGAGTGGAGCACGCCCAGGTGACGGCCTTGGAAGACATACCCCGGTTCGCGCCTCTGGGCATCGTCCTAAGTATGCAGCCGCCCCATGCCACCTCGGATATGCCGTGGGCAGAGACGAGGGTCGGGCCGGAGCGTATCAAGGGCGCCTACGCTTGGAAGTCGTTCCTGGAAACGGGTGTTCATCTCACGCTAAACTCCGATTTTCCCGGCGAGACACTGAACCCATTTTACGGGATGTATGCGGCCGAGACCCGGCAAACGCCCGACGGAAAACCGGAAGGCGGATGGTATCCCGAGCAGTGTCTATCGCGGCAGGAGGTTCTGAGAGCCTATACTATCGGGGCAGCCTATTCCGGTTTTGAGGAAGACATCAAAGGAAAGATTGTGCCGGGATTCCTGGCCGATTTCGTCGTGCTGTCCGACGATATCCTGACGATTCCATCGGATGCGCTGTTGTCGATGAAGGTGGAGCAGACATATGTGGGTGGGAAGCTGATGTATGATGGGAATACGAAGACAGATTAGAGGCAGAACATCAAGTCTTTGCATATCACAAGACCCCAGTCTTTTTAGAAAAGACTGGGGTCTGTTTTAATCACAGGGATCGATATAATCCATCATTTTTCCTTCTTCATCGTCACTACCCTCTGCGGAAACGGAATCTCAATACCTTCCTTCTCGAACACTCGGTTGATCTCCATCCTGAGTTCTTCGGCCACGCTCCACTGTTCACCCCACTTGGCCACACGGCATACGAGTTTGAGGTCCAGGGAAGAATCGCCAAAATTGGTGAAGTAGGCCTGAGGAGGCGGGTTTTCCAGCACTTTGGGATGTGCACTGCAGATGTCGATCAACATCTTCTTCACAAGGTCCAAGTTCGTACCGTAGGCGACACCCAATTCAACGGACACGCGTATCTGCGGATCGGGGTATGATAGGTTGGTCACTTTTTCGTTGATGATTTGCTGGTTCGGCACGATGACAAGGGTATTATCGAGCGTTAAAATCTTGGTGGTTCGAAGTCCGATGTCGTACACGTCTCCCTTCTCACCCGACTCCAGCAGAATGCGATCTCCGAGACGAAACGGGCGGTCAGTCATAATCATAAAACCAGCGATCATGTTGGCCAGGGTGTCCTTGGCGGCCAGGGCCACGGCCAACGATCCAACACCCAGGGAGACGATGATGGAACTGACATTCTGATGAAAATGATTCAGGATGAAGACGATGGCGATGGTGTAAACGACGATGACGATGAGTCTCCTGAACAGGGGGCTGAATTCATCCTGGATTCGGCCTTTCACGCTTTTTCCCCATCGCTGACCGTACCAGTCCAGGAGCATCTGAAAGGTCCGGCTCAGGATGTGTGCAAACACGAATACAGCTAACACGTAGAGGATACCGTCTCCATACGATATGAGTTTTTCGGAGAACAGGGATTCGAGACTGTGAAGGACAAAATACCATCCCACCAGCCATACGATTTTTCTCGTTCCTCCGGCTATGACATCCAGTATCCTATCATCGAGTTCGGTTTTTGTCATTAGGGTCATCCTGCGAAGGAAGGCTAGCTCGAGCTTCGACAGGATTTTACTCGCCAGGTATGTGGCCACAAGGAGGACAAAGGCGGTCAATCCGCTGGTGATATACGAGTTTTCCCGGAAGAAATCGACTACTTCCTTCATGATCAACAACTCCTATGACATGGATTGAATTGACCCTTACGAAAAGGGGGAAAATCCGATGATGAGCACGATCAAAAGGTTCACAACAGGAAACAGAATACGCTGGATGATACCTGAAAAGAAAAGCACGAAGATGATGAGAAATCCGAAGCGGCCGAGGCGACTGTACTGAATTGCAAGCTCGTCGGGCAGCATGCCCATTACGATCTTGGAACCGTCCAGGGGAGGGATGGGAATCAGGTTGAATACGGCCAGGACCAAGTTGATGAGAACGGCAAAGAAAACGGCCTGGGTAAGGGCATGGGCGGGTCCGAGACTTCCTATCAGTATACGAAACAAGATACCGGCAGCTACGGCCAGGAGCAGATTGCTGGCCGGGCCCGAGGCACCGACGATAGCCATGTCTTTTTTCGTTTCCCGGAGTCGCAGAGGATTGACGGGCACGGGTTTGGCCCATCCGAATAGAAAACCAGCACGCGTCAGGATGAGAAACAAGGGAAATAGGATCGTCCCGAAAATATCGATATGGGGGAGTGGGTTGAGCGTCAGTCTGCCTGCATCCCGAGCCGTGGTATCCCCCCTCTGAAGAGCTACCCATCCGTGGGCGACTTCATGAAATACGATGGAAAACACAAGAATGATGATCCTGGGGATGGCGTTGATCATGATAAAATCACCTGTCTTCCCTTCGCTGGACCTCTCCGGCTTGTTTGAGCCGTTCCTTTTCACCGGCTTTACGGCGGTTCTGGATGAGCCATTTGGCGATTTTGTTTCTCTGAACACCCAAGACCACATCCTGCAGGCCGTAATAGATATCGGGGTCGTTGACGAGACTTCCCAGTGTGCCCTTGCCCGTATCAATTTTTGCAGCCACGTTGGCCAGGGAATGGATGGCGGAGCGCAGGTCCTTCATCAATGCGTCGCCGTACTCCGGGTCGTTGATGAGCTTTCCGGCCACGGTGCTCTTGCCCTTGAGATTCTCCGACATCGCAGCCAAGTCCGATGTAGCTTTCTTAAAGTCATCCAGGGTTTGTTTGAATTCAACAGAATCGGAGAACAATACGCCCAGTGGACTCTCTCCCTGATCTACCCTGTCGAGAAGGCGGGACAGATTCCGGGTAGAAACGGACAAGTTATGCATTGTTTGACGAATCTCTACGGGTTCGTTGAGCAACGTACCCAGGGCACCTTCCCCTTGGTTCAGCTTGTGGAGTATATGCCGGATGTCGTCTACCATCAGGTTGGCGCTGTCCACGATGGCTCCGTAGCTGGTCATTTCGGCAACGTCAATAAACCCGCCTATTGGGATTTCCGGTTCCTCGGGACTTCCCATGGTCAGTTCCACGACTTTTCCGTATACAAGGCTTGCCGCAGCGATACGGGCCCGCGTATCCTTTCGAATCCTCGGGGAGATTTCTTCCAGCACGGAAATTTCCACGAGGATATTTCTTCGCTGGACTTCCTCCGGAAACCAGAGGCGTGTAACGTTCCCCACTTCCACACCGGCCAGGAGGACAGGATCGCCCGTGTACAGTCCACCGGTGGAGTCGAAAAGGATTTTGTACTTGACTTTACCACCGAAAAGAGCCTCTTTCCCTCCGATGAAAAAGACGGTTCCCACCATGATGGACAGAGCCACGATGATGACGCCTCCGACGCGTAATTCCTTCAGACTTCTTCGCATGGGTTTTATCCTATCAAATCCGAACTTTTTAAAAATTCTTCGACGATATGATCACCGCACGTTTTGATCTCTTCCGGCGTGCCGACGAACTTGATCCTTCCACGATAGAGGAAAGCGATGCGGTCTGCCACGGCCAGGGCACTCTGAATGTTGTGGGTGACGATGACGGAGGTGATGCCCAGGCTCTCGTGGATGTTTCGCATCAATTTGCTGATCCATCGTGTGGTGATGGGGTCCAGCCCTGTTGTCGGCTCGTCGTACAGCAGAGCAGAGGGCTCCAGAACGATCGCCCTGGCCAGGGCGACCCGTTTCCTCATGCCGCCGCTCAAGTTATCGGGCATCATCCATTCGGTACCCTCCAGACCCACGAGTTTCAGTTTCTCCCGCACTTTTTTTTCGATCTCTTCCGAGGAAAGCCGGGTATGTTCTCTCAATGGAAACGCCACGTTTTCGAACACAGACATGGAATCAAACAGAGCGCCTCCCTGGAACAGGAAGCCCGTTTTACGCCGGACTTCGAGCATCTGATTTTCATCCCAATCGGTAATGTCCCGGCCGTCGACGAAAATTTTACCCTGGTCTGGCGCAAGCAGGCCGACGATATGCTTGAGGATAACCGTTTTACCGGTTCCGCTGCCCCCCAGAATGACCAGGGCTTCCCCTTGCCGAATGAGGAGGGTGATTCCTCTCAACACCTCGTTACCGTTAAAGTTTTTGTGGACTTCGTCGAAAAATGCAAACGGTGGCACGGTTTCCTCAAAGAATGATGAGTAATTTTGTCAGGAAATAATCCGATATCATCACACAGACCGAGCTTGCCACGACCGAGCGGGTGGTTGCCTTCCCCACGCCCTCGGCGCCGCCCTTGACCTTGAGGCCGTTGTAGCAGCCGATGAGTGAGATAAAGAACCCGAAGAAAAGGGCCTTGAAAATACCGCCGAAAAAATCAGAAAGCGAGACGGCACGCTGAACCTGGTACACATAGGTCATGAAGGTCATTTTGATGTCCACGATACTGACCACCAATCCCCCGAAGATACCCACAAAATCAGCAACGGCCGTGAGCAGGGGAAGCATGATGAGTGCAGCAAAGACCCGGGGAAAGACCAGTTTCTTGGCCGGACTGGCCCCCATCAGGCGAATGGCATCCACTTGCTCGGTGACACGCATAGACCCGATGACCGATGTAATCCCAGCGCTCACCCTGCCTCCGACGAGGAGCGCCGTCAGGAGCGGTCCGAACTCTCGGGTGATAGCCACGCCGACGCCGATGCCCACCATGACCCGTCCGGCGAAGTTGGCCTCGGAGTAGGCCACCTGGACGGCCATGACCATGCCCACAAAAAAGGAAGAGATGACCACGATAGCTAGGGATCGGACGCCGATTTCCTCCATCTGATGGAGCAGGGATGCAAATTCATACGGACGTCGAAATCCGTACCGGATGGTGTCTATCCAGAGATAGGCCAACTCCCCCGTCTGTTTGGCCGCTTTGTGGATGTAGTCGGAAATTTTTTTAAGCCATTTCTTCATGTGTTGTCTTCAGGTCAGACCAAATACTTTCATAATCCTTCGGAAGAATCCGCCAGTTGCGCATCTATCAAATGTGATGAGACTCGGATCGTAGTCCTCCGGTGGTCGATAGCCTAACAGTTGGATGCAGGTCGCTGCGATGTTGCTCAGACCCGCATTCTCGATTTTAGCCAATCGGTACTCCTCCTGGAATCCGGGATCGTAGATGATGAAGGGTACGGGATTCAGGGTGTGGGCAGTCTTGGAAATGGGCCGGCCGGCCTCGTCCAGCTTTGGATTCTCCTTCTCATCCAGTTCGAGCATCTCGTCGGAGTTGCCGTGATCGGCCGTGATCAGTGCGATGCCGCCGGTTTCTTCCACGACACGGATAAGACGTTCAAGGGCCAGGTCCACGGCTTCCACGGCGATGACGGCCGCACGGAAAACGCCCGTATGTCCAACCATATCGCCGTTGGCATAGTTGAGACGGACGAAGCGGTGTTTCCCAGTCCTCAGCTCTTGGATGGTACGGTCTGTGATTTCGGCACTCTTCATCCAAGGACGTTGCTCGAAGGGAACCTGGTCAGATGGAATTTCGATATAGTCTTCCAACTTTTCGTTGAACTTGCCGCTCCAATTACCGTTGTAGAAGTACGTAACGTGTCCGTATTTCTGGGTTTCACTAATAGCCAGCTGGGGCACGCCAGTGTTGGAGAGAAGCTGTCCCATCGTCCGCTTGATGGCAGGAGGAGCCACGAGAAACTGTTTGGGTATATGGCAATCACCGTCGTACTCCATCATGCCGGCGTACTCAACACGGGGCCTTCTGATGCGATCGAATTTGTCGAAATCGTCTTCCTCAAAAGCCCGGCTGATCTCGATGGCCCGGTCTCCCCGGAAATTAAAGAAAATGACCGAATCACCATCCTGAATAGGTCCAACAGGTTCTCCGTCTTTTTCGATGACAAAGGCCGGGAGATCCTGATCTATCACGGACGCATTCCGCTCCCGGAATGTTTGTATCGCTTCTTCGGCAGAGGCAAACCGCTCCGCTTCTCCCAGGACATGAGCGTCCCATCCCCGCTTGACGATATTCCAGTCTGCCTCGTACCGGTCCATGGTCACCAGCATCCGGCCGCCACCGCTGGCGATGACGTAATCTACGCCGGAGTCGTTCAGTTCTTTCAGGAAGGCCTCAAACGGAGTCACGTACTCCAGTGCCGACCGTGGTCCCACATCCCGTCCGTCCAGAAGGATATGGATCCGGCAGCGACCGATGCCCTCCTGTTTCGCCCGTCTGAGCATGGACTTGAGGTGTTTGATGTGGCTGTGTATGTTCCCGCAGGAAAAAAGTCCGATGAAATGCAGAGTACTGTCGTGTGACAGGCCATTCTGGATGAGCTTTTGCCATGTCTGGCCTTCCCACAACCGACCGGTTTCGATGGCCTCGTTGACGAGTCGAGCACCCTGGTGGAATATACGGCCGGCTCCCAGAGCGTTGTGTCCGACTTCGGAGTTCCCCATATCGCTGTCCGACGGCAGTCCCACGGCCTTCCCGTGCGCCCGTAGCAGCGTGTTCGGGTGATTTTTCATCAACCAATCCAGAGTCGGGGTATACGCTGCCTTTACCGCGTTGCCCGCGGTGTTGGGATTGATGCCGATGCCGTCCATGATGACCAGTACCACCGGTCCAGGACGTGGTTTATATTTTGAGAATGGCTTCAGTTTTTCCATGAATAAGCGTCACTCGTTTAGAAACCGGTCATCGGCGTTTGTCGTCTTTCCAGCCTTTTTTAACTTGTCTCCCATCCATCCCGTTTTGACGGATGGCTGAGCATCGATATCGGGAAAGTAGGGTTTGATGTCCAAGAGGGGTGTGCCGTTCACCATGTCTATACCTCGGATATGGAGGCTGTTCTTTTCTCTTCTTATAAGCTGAACCACGGTCATCCCGATGGGATTGGGTCGCCGGGGGCCGCGAATGGCAAATATGCCTCGAGGCGTGTCGTCCAGAAAGGGACGGGCTACCAGTGTGTGTTCCTTGACCAGATGAAAATGGTAGAGGAGGATGAGATGGGAGAAGCCCTCGATGTCTTTCAGACCCTCTTCGAATTCCGAGAAGATGTCTACATGGCCTTCCAGATCGGGCCGGAGGGCACCCTGGATGGGGACGCCTTCGGGTTCCTGGAAGGGCGTATGAATGATGCCGATGGGTTTAAAAACGATAGACAAAAAGGTTCCGACTCCGCTGTTTATTAATTTTGACTTATTGGTGATACAGAGTGAATCTCTACGTTTCGTGCCTGGCGATCGGATACGAGGCAATAACCTTCGTCGGCAGTGAAGGCCCAAGATGATAAAGGTAATTTCGATTCCGACAAACGGACATGAACGATTTGTGCTCGGGGTTTTTTGTATACGAAGACTTGACGGGCCATCTCGACTCCCCACCAGAGAAGAACACGGAACCATGCCACGACCCGGACGGGACAGACTTTTTCTCTGTCCTTCGGCGCGGCTGTTTTGATTCGGTTTCGTTTTTCACGCGGATTCGATATCACGACATCTCCACTAGCTCGTATTCGAGGCTTCCCAGTCCGATGGCTTCGCCGTGTCTTAGCTGGACTCTGGGGTCTACATCAGGATACGTCAGATCGGTGAGTTCTTTGCCTGCATGCTGACGGATCAGGTCCAAACTCGCTGCGTCGATGGCAACCGGATCTTTACTGGCCAGGATGCCGATGTCAGAGAAAAGGGGTTTTTGGATAATATCAAAACAATCACAATCCTTGGTGATCGATGTAAGAAAATTCATATACCCCACTTTTTCTTGTCTTCCGATAACGACTCCCAAGGCATGTTCGGCCATCCTCTGCTGAAGGTCGAAATCTTTCCTTTTCCAATCGTATTTTATAGCGTCGAAGCGGCAGACGGTTAGGCACTCACCACAGCCGATGCATCGTTTTGCGTCTATCCGCGCTATATCGTCATTCATGGAAATGGCATCTTCGGGACACCACTGGAGACACACTTCACAGCCCGTGCATTTTTTTTCGGAGATAGCCGGCTTCATCACAGAATGCTGGCGAAGCTTGCCTTTACGGCTCGCAAATCCCATGCCAAGGTTCTTTACGGCAGCACCGATTCC
>Ga0180438_10000831_pt1 | contig 56328 bp, 80 predicted proteins | sample SS_ome_12_FD_132455 | JGI IMG/M metagenome (GOLD analysis project Ga0180438, IMG submission 132455) | Hypersaline lake sediment archaeal communities from the Salton Sea, California, USA - SS_3_D_2 metaG | ecosystem: Environmental > Aquatic > Non-marine Saline and Alkaline > Hypersaline >... | reverse complement strand
TCCCGATCTAAGGTAATTACTACCAAACGAATAGAGAAGGAGAAGGATCTCGAGCAATTAAATAAATCTCTCTCTCAGATGCCGGAAGTAAACATCACGAAACTCCAGGACAAGAAATCCGATATTCAAAACGCTCTGTCATACAACCGTACCAAGTTCGGTGAAGTTCAGGGGCGGCTTAAAATGCTCGATGAGCTTGCTGAAACCAATGAAAAGCAGAAAGAGGAATTAAAGCAGCTGAGTACTAATCAGGATATCCTTAACAGAGATATCTCTGACTGGAAGTTCCTGGAATTAGCCTGCGGTAAAAACGGCCTTCAGGCGTTAGAGCTTGATTCGGCCATTCCCCAGATATCAAATATAGCTACAGAGATTCTGCAGGAGTTCGGCAGGGAATGGTCTATCGCCATCAGTACAATCCGGGATTCGTCTGACGGCAAGAAGGAGATAGAGGATTTCCGGATAATGGTTTCGCGTCCGGGGGGAGTTGTGGAACTCGATAAGCTTTCCGGTGGCCAGAAGGTCTGGATTGAGGAGTCTCTCCGAAAAGCGGTCACTATCTATCTGATAAAACATTCCGGGAGGGACTACAGAACTATCCTGCAGGACGAAGCGGATGGTCCCCTTGATCCGGATAGAGCGGAAGCCTTCCTGAAAACGGCATTTAAGGCTCATGAATTAACCGGGGCATATCATACGATACTGATCACCCAGCGTCCGGAGATCTGGAATCAGGTTCCTCAGAGGATTCACCTGAATCCGGAAACTGGTAAGATTGAGATGGTGATGAACTGATGATCATAGAAGTTAAAAGAGACGGGGAACTTCATGTGAAGTTCGAGAAGGGAGATTTCCTTCGTAAGACACCTGACCGGAAGCTGGCCTGGGAAGAAGCCAAAGAAGCTATCAAGGAGCGGTTTCCGGTGGGAGACAGGAAGTACGACGGAGAATTGAAGGCATGGATTATACGGGATACGCCTCAGAACCGTAATGGAATCGAAGCTATTCAGAGGCTGTACTTTAAGGATGAGAATCAGGAAGAGATATTTTGATTAATCAGTACAGTTGCGCGATCTGGTCGGGTTTCTAACCCCCCTCCCGGTCAATCGCGTACTGTACTGCATGTTTAATAAAATCAGTTCGGGATCGCGCAGATGCGCGGGGTTCCAGCCCCCCTCCCCGCCATCTCCGATCCGGACTGAAAAGATTAAGGAGTCGAAGTGGCGGAATTCATAAAGACGCTAAGAGAATCTAAGGAGCAACGCCCGTGAGGAAGCAGAGTTGTAAAAAGCCCGACCGTAGCCGAGGATGCAGGTGGATTGGTAACGACGATCCTGAAACTCACGGTGTCCGGATCAAGCGCGCTCCGTGCAGGGGTGGAAGTCCCCTGCTTTCGACAAAAAATATCAGCTGGCGGTCGAGGGTAACAATTTGTCGTCCTGGAATTAAGGCTGGGGCGGCAGCCAACATACCAGCCCTCTCCGCCAGCCTTATTAGTAAACGGAGAATATAATGTATGAACCAGAAGATGGTGGTTAATAAGATGATTGAATGTTCATGTTGTTTACGGGTTGTCGAGGATTTTAATACTCAGGCCTGTCCGACCTGCGGTCAGATAGTATGTGATGATTGTGTTGATCAGGATTCGGGGACCTGCGGACTATGCAACCAGCAAATAATCGGATGCGGCAACCTGGAGTTTGAGTATTAAAATGGCTTATGCGGAAAACACAAGCGTCAGTGCTGAGAAATCCCGGTCAGAGATAGAGCGGACTCTCCGGCGTTACGGAGCATCCGGATTCATGTATGGATGGGTGGATGGCAAAGAGGATGAGGAAGCGATGATCAGGTTTAAATTGAATGCCCGGCATATTGCTTTCCGTCTCAAGGTGCCTTCACAGCATGATAAAAAATTCAAACTGACAGAAAGAGGCCGAGCGCGTTCCGAATCTCAGGCTTATAGCGCCTGGGAACAGGCTGTCAGACAGAAGTGGCGGGCGCTGGCTCTGGTTATCAAGGCCAAGTTGGAGGCCGTGGAATCCGGGATAACGAGCATTGAAGATGAATTCCTGGCGCATATCGAGATGGCTAATGGACTGACTATCGGTCAGTATGTGATTCCGAAGCTGGAGGCTTTATATAAATGCGGAAATATCCCGGCGTTATTACCTGATTTGAGGGGAGATCATGAGTAGAAAATTCAATGACCATCGATGCGCTAATTGCGGGGCAGTGAATCATCAGGGATTGCCTCCGGGCAGGTTCGCCCGCTGTAATGTTTTAAAAATAATAGTATATCTATGGAAGGGAAGGCGGCATTCAATGCCCTGTGATGTAGTTAAGAACAGGAATCTATGGAGACCTATAGAAGAGGAGTTAAAGTTAGTTGGAAACTGAACCAAGGAAGACAGCAGGAAAAGGAAGTCCATTACCGGGTTCGAAATACTGGATGCATTCTAATAATCCGTTGAGAGATGTCAGGGGCGGCTTCCATTGCACTAAATGCGCTCCGGAATGTCAATATTGCTGGGCGGAGGGCTTTAATCTCCGGACCATGAAGGGGAAGCCTTACGACGGCCAGAAGACCGAATTCTACATAGACGAGAAAGTACTTGCAAAACTTAGCATGGGGGGAAAGCCGAAGACATTTTTCGTCTGTGATATGTGCGACTTGTTTCATGAGGACGTACCTTTTGAGCTTCAAGAGAGGATTCTGATGAACATCCCTATGTCGGTGTTATCAGAACATATCTATCTAATTACAACTAAGCGTCCGTATTTGATGTCAAGAACACTAAGAATCATGCAAAACAAGTATGAATACTATCGAGATAATTTGTGGCTGGGGGTTTCACTAATCAGTAATCAGTATGTTAGCCAGATACTTACTGATAATTTACTTCGTATAGATGAAGTCAACCGCTGGCTGTCAATTGAACCCTTAATTGGTGCAATCGACCTAAGCTTCCTTTCGGAGCCAGCCCCCAAACGTTGGAGAATTGACACCACTATTACCTCAAAGGCAAAACGCATAGATTGGGTAGTCGTCGGCGCCGAATCGGGACATGAACGTCGACCCTCCAGGATTGAATGGGTTCGGCACATAGTACAGCAATGTCAGGAGTTTGAAATCCCGGTGTTTGTCAAGCAGTTGGATATCGGAGGTAAGCTGATCAGGGATATAAATAAGTTCCCGGAAGATTTGAGAGTTCGGGAGTTGCCATTTTTACAAAATTCGGAGGACAAATGAAGAGGCTATACTTTAGAATGTTGGTGGGAACAGTATTAACGCTCTGTATTTGGATCGTTGTCTTGAGTATCTATATAAATCATCAACGAAACCAAATAACTACGCTTCAAAATACAGACTCCATTATGCTGGATACGCAGGGGCTATATGCTCAGATATTGGCGAAAATGAATGGATTGGAATTTTTCGATGAAGATATTCATATCCGAGATATGCAGGCTCTAAGCAGGCTTGATAGTTTGAAATTAAACGCTTTTTAAATATATGATATGCCTTTAATCAAATATAAAGATCACAAATTCACCGCTAAAAGCGAAGCCATTATAAGCATGGCAAATATCATACTGAATGAATATACGGAGCAGGGATTTGATTTAACCTTAAGGCAGTTATATTATCAATTTGTTGCCCGGGGCTACATTCCTAATACTCAGAGAGAATATAAAAAACTGGGTTCGATCGTGAATGATGCCAGGCTTGCAGGACTGATAGACTGGAATCATATATCAGACCGTACCAGAAACCTTCAGAAACTGACTCATTGGGGATCTCCTGACGAGATCATCCGCGCTGCTGTTGATTCATATAGGATTGACAAATGGAAGGACCATAACTTCCGCTTAGAGGTTTGGATTGAAAAGGATGCATTGGTGGGTGTAATCGAAAGTGTCTGTAACAAGTGGCAGGTTCCATATTTCAGCTGCCGCGGGTACACTTCACAAAGCGAGATGTGGAATGCGGCAATGAGAATTGATGATCATTCTATAGAATATATTAACGGTTTAAGTGAAAATCGTAATTTCATTATTCTCCATCTTGGAGACCATGATCCCTCTGGTATAGATATGACCAGAGATATAGATGATCGTTTATACATGTTTGAAGCTGAGGCTACGGTTAAAAGGATTGCGCTTAATATGGATCAGATAGATGAGTACAACCCACCTCCGAATCCTGCCAAAATAACGGACTCTCGAGCGAATGAATACATCAACCGTTATGGCGGTGACAGCTGGGAATTAGATGCACTCGAACCTGCGGTTATTGAATCATTAATAGAACAGCATATTAAAAACTATCTCGATGTGGAAAAATGGAAAGAAGCCATGGAAAAGGAGAAATCTGAGAAAGAGTATTTAAGGAAGCTAATTGGGAAATCGTAAAACTCTACGATTCTATAATTCTTTAATTTGATAATTCACAAGGTTTAAAAGATGATAACCTGGAAAGAATACTATAAAAAAACTCAATGGGAATGGATGGGTAAAAAGGTCAGAACCTTAAAGGAAATCAGTAACCACTGGTTTGTCATCCCGAAGGGACATATCCTGAAGATCGTTAGAAAGTATAAAGGCTTTGAATTGGAGGGAATCGATATCTGCAAGCATTGTAATATTGGAAAGAGGATTAGTATTGAAGGAGTCGATCCGACGAATCTGGAACTTGTAGTAGATGCCGAACAAGAGGAATTGCCATGCAAATAAACAGCTTCGTTATCGGAGAGGATCCGGGCAAAAACAGAGTCTCGATATTCGTAAACGATAAAGAGATTCGATTACCTCACAAGTCATGGCTGTGTCTTCAGAAGCTTGCAGCGGCTCGTAAGACGGGGGAGAATGAGGGTTGGCTGCATCGTCTTGATATTGAGGATGGAGACAATCAATACAGCTATTTCTATTTACATCGCCTGCATAAGCAATTGTTAGAGCATATTCGTGGCGCAGACGCTCTGATTGTTTCAGATAGAACCGGGAAATACAGGCTTGAAATAGATCCGTCAATAATAGAGATACTCTAAATAGACAAAAAGGAAAGGAACGCTATGGAAGCTGTAGCAGAACAGAAGGAAACGGCGGTGAGATTTATCGCTATCAAGGATGTGATTATCCCCCCGGATTATACCCGGAAGGTTAAGTCAACCGACAAGGAGATCAAAGAATTAGCTGAAAGCATTAAAGGTACGAACGGGATCATAAATGCTATTATTGTAAGGCCGGACCCGAGTCATGCATCTGACGGGAAATTCGAGTTGATATCAGGTAGACGCCGGCTAATGGCTTCTTTACTTGCCGGATTCGATGCTATCAAGGCCGAGGTCGTCAATGTCGATGATCGAATGGCCGGAATTATCAATGTAACGGAGAATCTTCAGCGCGAGGATCTATCGCCTCTCGATGAAGCCGAAAGCCTTCAGAAACTCATCGCCGCCGGCAAGGATAGTAAAGAGATATCGGAGTCGCTGGGGAAGACGGAAAGCTGGGTAGTACGGAGGTCTAAGTTACTGGAGTTGATCCCGGAGTGGCAGGACGCCATGAAATACGACGGACCTAATGTATATCATAATCCTCTGAGTTGTTTTATAAACTGGTCGATTGGCCATTTCGAGTTAATAGCCAGATATCCGGAAGAAGAGCAAAGGGCGATCTTTGAGGAATTAAGTGAGAATCACTATTCAGTAAATGATTCAACTATAAGTCAATTAGAGAAGTTTCTTGATGGTCGAATGATGCTGATCAGTAAAGCTCCATGGAAACTTGATGATGAATCCCTTTATCCGGATGCCGGTTCCTGCACCGAGTGTCAGAAGCGTTCCTGTCATCAGGCTATTCTGTTTCAGGGGGATCTTTCTCCGGAGGCAATCGGCAAGAACGATAAGTGTCTGGATGGCGGATGTTGGAAGCAAAAGTCCCAACTATATTTGGAAGGTCAGATATCCCAACACCGGAAAAAGCATCCGAATTTAGTTAAGATATCGAATTCTGGCTTCTATAATGGAAACGAGGGCGTTATCCCGAGTTACGAGTATACGAAAGCGAAGAAGAGCGATAAAAATGCTGTTCCTGCCATTGTTGTCGACGGTCCCGGATACGGCAAACTCAAATATGTCAAGCTTACAAGCAGCGGAAGATCAACAAGTTCGTCAGCGGCAAAATCATCTAAGGACATGAATCCTGAAGCGAAGCTTAAGGCCAAGAAGGAACAACGCAAAAAGCGAGTGTATGCAAAGATTCTCACAGAGATCAGGTCGAAGCTTTATAACATGGCTCCGGACGATTCGGGAGAACCGAAGTGCTCTTCACTTAAACAGTTCGAAGGATTGGTTGATTCCAAAGAACGAATAATGGCACTGGCTGTGGTATTCGGAACTAAGGATAATTCAACCTATTGCGCTAAGGATGAATGGAAGGAATGGGAAGACCTTACGGATCAGGAAGCCGGTGAAATCCATCAACAGCTATGGGAGGCAATGATCGGAGTATTTGCCGATCGTCTAAATTATCAACAACCTTCGAATATTGATGATCTTCGGGTTGAAGAAGCAAAACGGGTCTGTCGGCTGATCGGCCTTGACTTCAAAGGGCTCGAGGAAGCCGCTGAAGCATCAGTTCCGGTACCGAAGTCCTGGGCAAAAGAGGAAGCGGCCATCGCGCATATGAAGGAACAGAAAGCAAAGAAATCTAAGAAAGTCAAGACCTCTAAGAAGAACTCGAAGAAGAAAGCATCCAAAAAGAAAAAGGAAACACCTGAGCAGGAATCTTAATAATGTCAGTTGAGGATATCAGGATTAAATTGGATTTCTACGACCATCCTAAGACGGTCAAGCTTAAACGGAAGCTGGGTATCAATGCTGTGGTATCCCTTCAGCAGTTGTGGATATATGCCGCCCAAAACCGGTCGAAAGGGATACTGCACGGCCTGGACGACGAGGATATTGCAATAGCTTCCAGGTGGGATGGTGATGCTGACAAGTTCATTAATGGCCTGATAGATGTGAAGTTTCTTGAAAAGGGAGAAGATGGGACACTGATTCTGCATGACTGGGAAGAGCATCAACCATTCGCTTTTTATTCCGAAGAGCGGTCTAAACAAGCCAGAGCTGCAGCCGCGGCGCGTTGGGGAGGAGAGAAGAGTAATTCTCCGAATAGTCCCAACATAATGTCACCGGCATGCGGTGAGGATGCGGACAGTATGCTGACAGCATGCGGGGAGCATACAGGGAGCATACAATCAGCAATGCTGAATCATTCAATCAGCAATGCCCCTATTCCTACTCCTACTCCTAAACCTAATCCTTCTCCTACTCCAGATATAAATAATACCTCCGGCGACAAAAAGACACATCCCGGAAGTAAAAACAGCTCTCCGCCTCCGGCGGCATCTTTAAATCCTGAAGTTCAGAAGAACAGCAAGAAATGGTGGGATGGTGAAATCGAAGATATTCAAAAGAAAATCTTCGGCAGTGTTTGTCTCACATATCCCCAGATAGGCTTGCTAATCAACGAGTTTCAAAACGATAACGGTAAATTCGCTCATCCCGGATTCGGGGATCACGGTACTCTGTGGCAGGCAATCTGCGAATGCGGAAAGAAGCCTGATAATCCATTTACATGGCTGCGGACGATTGCCGGTGATCAGCGGAGAGTAGAGGAGTTACGGAAACGATCTCAGCAAAAAGCAGACTCAAATCCTTTTAAGCCGATGAGGATAATTATTCCCGGTATGGAGACAAATGAGCAGTAATAATCAACAAAAGCCGGATATGGCATGGGAAGCAGCTGTCGATGTCGAACAAGCGGTGCTGGGTGCGATGCTAATAGACAATAAGGCTGTAGCTGAAGCTGTAACAATACTTGAATATAAAGATTTTTATCCCACCAAGCACAGGCTGATATTCAAAGCTATTAAAAAGCTATTCGATGAAGGGAAAGAAACAGATATTGTTACGATAAGTTCTCTTCTCGAGTCCAAACAGAAACTTGAAGAGGCTGGCGGTCGGGGATATATAACTAAACTCGTGGAGAATATAGGGACCTCAGCTAATATTCAAAGCCATTGTGAATTAGTTAAGAGGAAATCGCAATTATTGCAGATCAACAAACTGGGATTTGAAATGATATCCCTGGCTAATAACTCGAAGGATCCCGAGGATATCATTCTCAGCGTTGACGAGAAGCTTCTTAACATCCACGAGAACAAAGACAAGGGCGGTAAGTGGCTTAAAGAACTGGCAGCTGTTGCCACCGAATCGATGGATGGTTATACCCAACAGCATTCCGGATTAAGAACCGGATTTGATAATTTAGATAGTTACTTAAATCCATTTCGAGCTCCTGATCTGATAATCTTAGCGGCCCGGCCAACTGTCGGCAAGACAGCACTGGCCATAAATATCGGAGACCGCCTGGCCAGAACAAATAAGGTGGTTATGGTAGCATCGTTGGAGATGTCAAAAGTGGCCATCACCGAGCGGATTCTTTGCAGCAGGGCGGGAGTATCAGGTCTCAGACTCAGGCAGGGCAAACTATCGGATAATGAATGGATGAAATTAGCTCAGGCAGCCTCTGAATATTCCTCCGGGATTTCGCAGATGATAATCTATGACCGGGATATAAGCACGGTTACTAAAATCAGGGCTGAAGCTAAAAAGCTCCAGGCGCGAGTTGGATTAGATATACTGATAGTCGATTACCTGCAATTAATCAATTCCAAGGGCGAGACTCGGAATGAAGAGGTGGGAAGAATCAGCAGAGGTTTAAAGATGATAGCTAAGGACCTGAATATTCCTGTTATCGCTCTTTCCCAACTATCAAGAAAACCGGAAGACCGGGCGGATTCAAGACCTATATTGTCAGATTTAAGGGAATCCGGTGATATTGAACAGGATGCTGATGTTGTTCTTTTCCTCTACCGCCCGATAATGCATAAACAAAAACCGCCAGAGAAATACAATATTACTGAGAAGAATCATAAGAGATACGCAGAGATTATTATCGGAAAGCAACGTAACGGACCCGCTGGGATTGATATTCCGATGTGGTATTACGACGAAATGACAAGATTTCACACAATGGATAAGGTTCATGAGCAGGAAAATGTATTTTAAAATGGATACAGCGCAACAAAACCCAAAAGTGAATACTAAGCGACATAAGGGATTAATTTAAATACTGCGCTTTATTACGGAAAACCGAAAGGAGTTATGAATATGAATACAGATTGGAATTGGATATTTGAGTTTGGAGCAGGATTGTTGGGAGCATTCTTCGTCATCGGGGTAGTTATTGCCGCGGTCTCGTTGCTACGGAAGATTGTGAAGGGCGGGCATATCTATGACTGACCGTGAGAAATGCTATGACGAGTATGTTAGATTGACGGAGCTTTATAATTCAGGATTATTGTCTCTCGACGATTTAGATTCGATTGCAGAGGATTTAAAGCAATTTATTTACAGTCAAGGAGGATATGCAGATTGACCAACAAAGGCGCTGAATTCAGTCCATGTAGGAAGTATCGTTATCGTCTGTGGCGGAGATGGAATGATAATAAAGATTATCTTACCTGGTTACTTCTTAATCCGAGCACTGCGGACGCCAGTATTGATGATCCTACAATTCGACGCTGCATGAATTATGCCTATCACTGGAAATACGGTGGGATACATGTTATTAATCTTTTTGCATTAAGAGCTACAGATCCCCGTGAATTGAAGCGCGCACGGGACCCCATAGGTGATGTGAATGACAGCATTATTCAAAGTTATTCAAATCATGATATCATAGCCGGTTGGGGTAACCATGGCAGCTATCTCGATAGAGCAAAGCACGTAATAGAATTACTGAATTGCCCGATTTGGTGTTTGAAAGTAACTAAAGGCGGACACCCGCAGCATCCACTCTACTTATCAAAAGCATTAAAACCTATTCGTTACAGAGGATATAATGAATAAACGGATCTGTCTCAATTGCGGCAAAGAGCATAAACGGGATTCGGCTTTCTGTTGTCCGTATTGTAAGGGCGGTTATCTGGCTAAACAGGGGCAACCGAAACCGATTGTAATTAGTCAGTTTGAGGCGATGGCCATGTTTCCTGTGATGGCCGCTAAAATACGCCGGAGGTCGAAGAGGTCATGAGCCGGAATGAATTGTTATACGACAAGACAATTAGAGCCATTGATAAAGTAATGTCAGATACTTCTGTACCGGTAGAAGATACAAAAATATCATTAAACAGTATTATTGAACACTGTAATATCTGCTTAGATGCCCTGGGGGATTAACGATGAGTAACCCAAAGACCGAAGAAATCAGAAACCTGCTTGAAGAGCTATATAAGAAGTTCGGTGAATTCACCGACTACCGCAAGCCGGAGGACGTGGCTCTGCTTATACAGCAGGATAAGCTTATCCGACGGAAAGATGAACAGATTAGGCAGTTCAAATCACACACCAGGTCGATTATTAAGATTCTCAAATCACAGAGAACCAAAGAAGAAAAAACAGAGATGATAACCGAAATTTTAAAAGCGATGGGGGGAAGCCAGTAATTGAAAGCCCTCAGCATTAAGCAGCCCTGGTCGTCGATGATCGCCAGCGGCGAGAAGACTATCGAGACCCGGACTTGGGGTACGAAATACAGGGGTGAGTTGTTGATCGTATCTTCCAAGAAGCCAGCTATTCCCGGCCTGCCTTCCGGACAGGCAGTTGCCATAGCAGATTTAACGGACGTCCGGAGAATGACTAAAGAAGACGAGGCCGCGGCTTGTTGTGGAGTGTATCCCGGGGTCTTCGCCTGGGTGTTGGAGAATGTTCGGGAGATAGATCCCTTCCCGGTAAGAGGACAACAAGGATTATATGAAGTAGATATATAGCTAACGATTAAGGGTTTACGAAGACCCAATGAGGTAATGAGCGTATTGAATAACGAGAGATAAGAGTGATATTAAGTGATAAACATAGACCATATTCGTGCAGTCACGAATATGGTAGGAGGTAACGAATGCCGGCACCAGTTAAAACATTTTATTTCGATCTGGAGACTACAGGTCTTAATCCAGAGAAGCATGCCATAATTCAGCTTGCTCATATCATCGACATCGATGGCGAAATTGTCGAGGAGGGTGAATTTCTTATCAGACCGTACGAAAAAGACTTAATTGATGATGAGGCGCTTAAGGTCAACAAGCGTACCCGGGAGGAGATTGCAGGATTCGAGGATCCGGATGTAGTCTTCTGGGAAATAGTTAATGATCTGCTCGATAAGCATATCGACCGCTTCGATAAAACAGACAAGTTCTATCCAGCCGGTTATAATATTGAAAGCTTCGACATCCCCTTTATGAGAGAGTATTTCCGCAAGGCCGAGAATCCATATTATGGATCGTATTTCAACTATAAACCGATCGATCCGATGCGGATACTCTTCTGGCTGAATTGGATGGGTAAAATAAACCTTCCGAACCTGAGACTTGAAACCGTTTGTAATTATTGTGGTATCAAAATAAATGCTCATGATGCGGTGTCGGATACCAGGGCGGCCAGGGAGTTGATACTCAGGATGAGGAAGGTGTTGAAATGATTGAGCATTATAAAATGACTTACTCCGAAACCGCAAGTAGCTATCGGAAATACAAAAAAGAGCAATTAATACATTTGGTTGCTGACCTTACCAATGACAATAGGGCTTTGGTTGAGACCATCGAAAATAAAAATAAAACAATAGCAGAATTACGGAAATCGATTGAAAACGATACTTTCTGCGCTTACTGCGGCCAGAAATATCCGCGGGGGACGCCGAAGTCTCAGAATGCCGCCTTGACGGAGCATATCAAGGTATGTCCGAAGCATCCTATGCGGGAGGTGGAAGTAGTAATTGCTAAATTAACCGATAAGATTAGCCGGTATAATAGCATTTTCGTTGATATATATAGTCTGGCCCGCGACGGGGAAAGCGATGAAGGAACTATTGATTATGCAAAACTCAATTGCAACAAGATTAAAGGGATAGCGGATGAGGCAATGGTTAATCTTAGATTGGAGGCCGAACATGATCAGCAATAAAATATTCGAGATGTCGAGGCCGACATTTCTGGAGAATTGGCCTAAAGAGCTTTATAAACTGTCGATATTTGAAAACCCCTATGGATTTCCGTTATCAATCGGTTTGCCATTGTCATTCGAACAAATGGGAAACCTCCGGTCGAATATATTGGAACTCGGAGAATCTCCAAAGAAGCCCATCAATGATATTATAAATAGGATCGATGAGCAAATCGCTATTAACTCGAAATTTAGGAATAATGGCGTTTTTGTGAAGCTGGGCAGCCGGTCTCCGAAGGATAGCTGGTTAGGTAAACGGAAGGGCTTCAAGGTAAAATCCGGCGTTCGTGCTGTTGAACTGCTTTGCGATTGTTCAGAGCGGATTTACGAAGACCTGACGATGGCTATCGACAACAATTACAATGCGCATATCTGGCTTCGGCAATGGGTGAATATTACGAAGTGGGCGGAGTTCCGGTGTTTTATGAAAGATCGGGAATTGGTGGGAGTATCACAGTATCATTATAATGAACATTTCGTTGAATTAGAAAAATGGATTGAAGACGTTCACGCGGATATTGGACATTCTAATCAATCAAGTATAGAAACATTTAAGGAGGTGTACATACTTCCTTACTTCAAGAACCATTTCGAGCCACTCTGTCATTTAGATTCTGTCGTATTTGATATATTCATCGACAGGGAATGCCTCAACGAACCGTACCGGTCTGTAAATTTAATTGAACTTAATCCCTTCTGCTCTTTGACGGATCCTTGCCTATTCAACTGGAAATCAATAAATCCTATCAATCCGACGAAGGAGGGTGATTTCGATGGGAGTTTCAGGTTCGTCCGGGAGCAGGATAAGATTGATGATACAAAGGAGTTTTTAAATTTTCAATCACAGGAAGAGGTATAAGTATGTATAAGTTATTAGTAATATTAGTGTTGGGGCTGTTGCTGATAGGATGTGCCGGCGAGCAATCTGCGGTAGTCAATCCGAGCGATAATCCGGATGTATTTTTATCCTCCGGAAGCCCGGAATATTCTGGGCCATGCGAGGACGATGACAGCGTCATGCTGTATAAGGGGCAATATAGTTGGATGCGATCCGCCGAAGATTCCACAAAATACCGGGTCAAGTATATCGACGCCGATTCGTATATCCTGCTGGTATCGGAATCCGGGGGAGAGGACATCATAATTAAATTAGATAATGTTTTACCGATAGCGGAACCATCGGAATAAGGGAGTAATCTATGGCAGTTTTAACATGTGCCGTCAAGGGAGTTGTACCAGTAATCAACAAAGGCATTAACAACGGAATTCGGATATCGCTGGCCTTCGTGGTCGATTATAAGGTGGAGATATTCAGGGACTTAATCCCTCCGGGAGTTTTTAAGATCATCGAGGACAACAAAGGACTGATACCGGGAGAATGTCATACGTTTAAGAATCAGCATATGCCACCTATACAGCTACTGTTGTATGAAGCGGAATCCTCTGGGGAACCGTTTTTCGATTATAAGATCAGGTTTATGGAAGACGCTTCTTTGAGTCTCGTGCAAGTGAATAAGGATTCTAAGCTTTTGAGATTGAATGTAAAGTTCGAAGAATTACTTGAGAGGCTCGATAAAAAACTTCCCTTTACATTCTGCTGGCTGGCCGGCATGAATATCATCGGTACTATAATCAACATCGAGAAACTGCAGGGGACTATCGAGGAGTCGGTTAAAAAGATGACCGACTGCGTTGATGGAGAGCATATTAAGTCAATGGAAATATCCCATGTTCAGGGTGGGAAGGTTCGGGATTCGGTTAAGATTACGAAGGACGGAGTAGTTTGAAGAGTTTGCGGAGGAGGCGCCAGATACCAATGAAGAGATATTTGATGCCAAGTATGATACTCTCGAGAATAGATAATATCAACTTGAATGCTACCGGCATGTGGGGATCATGATAGAAGTCTTCGAACATGGAGTTAATAAGGTTGGCAAGGTTATGGAAGTCAATAGAAATAAGAAGCTTAACTTCAGTTGTCCGCTTTTCCCGGACAACCGAGATGTACGATAGTTTCGTACGACTGAAGTGTACGATTATATCGTACAGTTGAATTGCGACCATTTTGCCGATGTCAGTAAAATGGTTTTGAAGGAATTGAGCGAGAAGGAAATCAAGGATGAGATGTCCATATTGTAGCTCCGAAAAGACTTATGTGAGGCGGACTATTAAGCTGAAATCGAGCAATAAAATAATAAGAGAAAGACGATGCCGGGGCTGCAGGGGTATTTTCAAGACCGAAGAAAAAATATCGGAACCTGGAATAAAGTCTCGATATTAAATATATGATATTTCTATAAGTTCATGAAAAAATAAGGATATGCCGATATAATAAGCGTAAGGTAAATATTTCCTTGACTTATTGTAAAAAGTACTTTTATTATATTATGGAACAGGAGCGGAAAATGTTAGAAAAAGAATTTAAATATTATCGTGAGCACCAAAAAGAATTAGCCAAAGACTATAATGAAAAATACATAGTAATTGTTGGTGAAGAGGTAATTGGCGTTTATGATTCTGAGATAGAAGCTTATAATAAAACAAAAGCAACACATGAGGTTGGCACATTTCTTATTCAATTCTGTTCAGCCGACCCCAATAACTATACTCAAACATTTCATTCCAGGGTGGGCTTTAGATAATTTGGTTAAGTAATAATGCAGGGAAGTAGACCGAATATAAGGGCATTTACTTCAAGATATAAATATAGGATGAGAATCCTGGAAAATGAAGTTGAAATTGCCGAAGCTTTTGACCATAACGATACATCAATTAAACCCAATTTAATTAAATATCAATGTATATGGGATACTGGGGCAACGGGTTCCGTTATTACAACAAAAGTAGTTAATAACCTTGGATTACGACCAATAGGTAAGACGATTTGTCAGACCGTTGGTGGTCAAAAGGAGCAAAATGTATATCTTGTTGCAATCATGCTTCCTAATGGAGTTGGTTTTCCCAGCATTCCAGTTACCGAGGGAGAAATTGGAAATTATGATGTATTAATCGGCATGGATATTATAGGAGTAGGAGACTTTGCAGTTACCAATGAAGGCGGAAAAACTGTATTAAGCTATCAACTTCCTTCAACTGAGACAATCGATTTTGTAGAACAGCTTAAGAAATCATATCCACCACTACCCACCCCAGACGAGAAGCGTAAAGCAAGAAATAGGCGAAAAAGGGATAAACGTAAAAAGAAATAGATATTAATAAGAAAAGTATAGAATAATGGTATATCTACCATTATTTTCATTTTAGGGTGGTATATCTACCATTTCTTGCCTCACCCTATTGACAATCCCACATCCCAACAAATAAATTATTATCGTAATCGACACTTGGTTTTAAAAAAGGCCAATTGATAATGAAGAATTAGTTTAGAAAAGACGGTCAAAAATAATGACCGGAAGTGAGCGGAGAGAATTAGGCCTCTCTCTACCGACCATGTGCACAAACACATGATCACCCCGAAGGGTCACTTCCGATACGTGCAAAGATAAGATAGACCGGAAGCGGCATCTCGTCAATTAAAATTTCCATCGACCCTTCGGACAATCATATTGGAGGCCTTATGCTCCGACTATTCGCGGCAGCTCCCTCGTACTACGGAGGAAAAAGGAAGCTGGCCAGTAGGATTTTAAGTTATGCCGAAGGCGAAACATTCATTGATGCATTTCTGGGAGGGGGTTCAGTGTCACTCTTAGCGAAAGCGAAGGGATTCCGCGTTTTATGCAACGATATCGCTGACCGTTCAGCGGTAATCGGAAAAGCGTTAATCGAGAATCCTGATGTCAAGATCACCGATGCCGACATCTACCGGCTGTTCGAGCTCACCGAATCAGATAATTTCCTGATCACGAACTACTCTCAATTTTATACAACCGAGATAGGGGAGTTTCTTGATACGGCCTGGGCGAACATAAAGAAGTTCGAGGATCCCACGAAAGCAGTTCTAATGAAGCTGTTATGGATTAAGACGGCGATATTTTATAGGCCGATGGGCGGATTTACACATACGAACGCTGTTGCAGAGATGCTCAAGGCAGAAAACGACGCGGAGTTGACCGATACGCTATTAGATTTAAAAGAAGACTATTCCCGGCCATTGCTTCATGTATTGAAGGATCTCGCCGGACAGATAAACGATGGAGTGATTGATAACGGTTTTGAAAACGAGTGTCACCAGCTGGACGTCTGCGAGTTCTTAAAGAAGGTTCAAGGGGATACGGTTTATATCGATCCGCCATATTACGGGGCTCAATCATACGAAAAACAGTATCACGTTCTTGATTGTCTACTGAAAAGGGCAGTTACGACTGCCGAAAATAGCCGCTTTAATGAGAAGAACGTGATGCAGAATACACTGGGGCTTTTCGAGGCAGCTGCTCATATCCCCAAATGGATTATATCGGTAGGGCAGAAAACCATCACCAAGATGGGATACATCGATATGGTCAAGCAATTCAAGTCGACTGTCCGGGATATCAAAATAGAGCACCGCTATACATTCGGGGGAAACGTTAAAGATGATGCCCACTGGCATGAAGTGCTTTTGGTAGCGAATTAGGAGACAGACTATGGGACAGATTAAAATAACCAGAATAGAAGTAGAGAGGTTGGTTCCCAATGACTGGAATCCTAACCACCTGACAGCCCCGAAGCTAAAGAAGCTTCAGAGGAGCTTGTTAACCGATGGACAATTAATGCCGGTAGTAGTTCGTAAGCACCCATCAAAGCGCAACAAGTTCCAGATTATTGATGGGGAGCAGAGGTATACAATCGCCATCGAGTTAAAATGGAACGAGATCGAATGCGTTATAATCGATGTTCCTGATGACCGCGCCAAGATACTAACTGCTAATTTGAATTACCTGAAAGGGAATGCCAGACCTAAGGAATACGCACAACTCGTTCATTCACTAAACGAAAGTATATCACTCGACCAGTTATCGATTGAGCTTCCGGAGACAAAGCTTCAGCTGCAGGACAGCTTAAACCTGCTGAAGCTTCCGGATGATTTAGATAAAACCCTTGAGGATAAAGCCGCGGCGGAAGCTAAGGAAAAACTGAACAGCATCACCATCCAAGTTACGGATGAGGAAAAAGCAATTATTGATGCGGCAATAAAATCCTCTGATAAGAAAAAACGGGGCGCAGCCATAGCGACATTTATTAAAGCCGGTATGGATGTGCTTAAAGATAAAAAGCCGGCGAGTAAATCACCGGCTTAATGCTCTTTGACAACTTCATAATTAGACGTTGGAATCGAATTTCTCGGCAAGCCTGCGGAGCTCCTTGCGGATGCCTTTCATTTTATCGAGGTCTGCAATCCATCCGAATGCGGAGCAGGTAGGCTGACCGACATCTTTGCGGCCCAGGGTCCATCCAAGTAGAAAGTAAAGCCGGTTCAAACTTTTCAATCCATCACCGCCTTTATAGCATTGAGTTGCCGGCGGATTGAATGATACGCAGGTTCCGAGGGCTTTTTCGCAGAGTCCCAATACCATCTGGATGTGTCCGAGAACCTTTAATTTTGATAATGTTCCGGCAAATACCCGGAATTCAGCAGTCATCTTGGAGTTAAAAAGGTTGGCTAAATTCAAAGTCCGATAGCGGTCGATACCCGAAACCTGTCTTTGCAGGACATCCCATTTTTTCTTTTTAAGTTCTTTCCGCTTATCGGAATCATAGCGGGCATGGATCGATTTTGTAAATCGGCATTCTTTAGCTCTGAATCTCGATCCGGTAGATGCATATAAGGCAGTCTCATGCTGTCCGACTAAGTGAATCAGGTTGTTTACCCATCCGGCGACATCATCAGCTAAGGGTCCGGCAACCGATTTCGCTCCGACATGGACATGAAATCCGCAGGTTCGGTTTACCTTGGCACCGAGTTCATTGAGTTTATCTAACACCGACATGACCTGATTTAATCCATCTTCGCCTTTCAGAATCGGGCTAATGAATTCAACTCCCTTATATCCGACATACTGCGCTATCGAACTATCCTTGGATGACATCCAACCTTCAGGGAAATCGCCGTTTAGGAGTCTGGGGTTATGATAGTTTCCAACCGGAATTCTGGTTCTGTTAGGGATCATGCATTCGATTTCAACGCCAAATGTGAAGTCCCGGGCTTTTGTTGATTTTGTTTGTTGTTGTCTTGGCATCTTAACCTCGTAAAGTGTTGGTGTTCATTGTGTTATCGTACTATACACGTTACACTAATAAAAGAATAAGTCAAGGGAAAAAGACTTAAAAAGGTCAAATAAAGTGTTATTATTCAATAAGTTAGCGTATTCTATGCCGTATAGGTGTAATTGTTGGTTTATGGAGTTGGTGTAATGTGGTATGGGCGGTCGTGGAGGAACAGATGATAAGATTGTACGGATTAATGTCAAAAAGAAGGCCGTTAAAAAGAGAGTTTTCAAGCGGAAGACCTCAAAGAAAGGTTCCAATGCGCCAAAATCAAAACCTCCGGGTGCTAAAAAGAAGGTCAAGAAGGCTGTTAGAAGAAAGCCTACCAGGCGAACTGCGGCGCAGTTGGAGCGGGATTATAAGACTATTTCGCTTTTGTATTTTGTCCAGTGCTGGAAGGTGGCCGACATTGCGCAGCATCTGGATAAATCTGTCCGGACCATTGAAGGCGATATTAAAAAGATTCGGGAAGGCAAGCTCAAGATGGCTTCGCGAACGAAGCAAGATGAGCTACGCAATGATATTCTTGATGGCGTTCAGGAGAAGTATTCGGAGCGGGTCAGAAACCTCTGGAATGAGTATGTCGACCTCAGCAATCGGATTAATGATCTTGAGAAACCTAAAGATAGCGATTCTGAAAAGGACAAGAAACGGAAGGAAGGGTTCACTGCTGTTTCGCTCCGTAAAATGCGGCTTAAGGTTCTGGAGATTCTCCGGAGGGAGGACTCCGATCTTGTCGAACGGCTGCGAAAGATGGGGATATTAGAAGGTGAAATCGTTGGCGACGAGGATGAGAATGAAGTCCAAGCGGAAATCCGCAGGCGATATGAGCATATTCAAAAGATTCGAAGGGATGCTGTTGCGCCTCCACGCACAGAGAGCGAGGGTACTCGCATCCCTTCCGGCTATGCCGGTAATCGTCGCTCTGTTAATGGTGATACTGACAGCGGGGATAATGAGTAGCGCGAAAGCAAAAGAAAGTCAGACTACGGATTGGCTGGCGACTATTCCCGGTTACTGCCAGGGGCTGATGGAAACCCCAACAGGGCCGTTAGTGCTTGACGAGATGCAGGAAATCCTGGTGGACGACGATTCCAAGATGGCAGCGACGCTGAAGGCGCGGCAGTTCGGATACAGTTATACGGTGGTCAGCGCCAAAGCGGTAGCGAAGAGCCATATCCTCAACAATCATCTTTCGGTGTTCACGTCAATGAACCTTGAGGATGCCAAGGAAAAGATAAGGTATGCCCGGGAGTTGAGTTATTCCATACCGCGGCGCCACAGCCATAAATTGATAACCGACAACAAAATGGAATTAGAGTGGAGCAACGGCAGCCGGATAGTCTCAATGTTCAGGCCGAGGGGCAAGGGCCCCGGAGATGTATATCTGGATGAGTTTGCGTATCTGCAGGATCCCCGGGAAGCATTAAGGGGAGCGTTGGGTATAACCGCGCATGGCGGGCAGGTGGTAATCGGTTCCACGCTCAAAGGCAACACCGGAATACCATATGAGATATTGACCGGGGATACCCAGCAACCTCAATTCCTGAATATTAAGCGTTACAGAGTTTACTGGTGGCAGTCATCGTTCTTATGTAATGACGTCAAGGCGGCAACCAGGCCCGTAGAAGTCCAGTCCGGCCAGTATGTGATGGCGGCGGATCTGCTATCGACCGAGGAGCGTGTCGATAAATGGGCTTCTGAGGACCTGAAGCTGATCTTCTCAATGATGCTGTTGGAGGATTTCCAGCAGGAGTTCGAATTAAAACCGTTGGAAGCCGAGGCGGCGTTTATCCCCTGGGAGTTGATATCAAGGTGTGCGGATAAGGACATTGAAGTCTATGATTCATATGAAGAACTCCGGGAAAACGTAAAGGGGGAGCTGTATGCCGGATTCGATGTGGGCAGGAGAAGAAATGCATCGGAATTGTTTATCTTCGAAAAATTCGGGGGTGTTTTCTATCAGAGGATGTTAAAGACATTCCGCAGGATGCCTTTCCCGGAGCAGCGGGCTAACCTTGGAGAAGCCCTGCGGGTACTTCCTATAGTACGTATGTGTATTGATGAGGGGGGACTTGGAATGCAGTTAGCCGAGGAACTTTCGATTGCATATCCTCATATAGTGGAACCGGTGAATTTCGCTTCGAGTATCGAAACCGATGTTTATTCTCCGGATTTAAAATCCAAGAAGAAAAGCAAGAAGGGTGCGTCGAAAGGTACTGTCGGAGTTAAGGCAAGGATGGCGACGGATGTGAAGATATCAATGGAACGGGGCAGGATCAGGATATATCGGGACAGGGAATTGATGAATCAGATCTATTCCATAAAGAGGAATACGACCGCAGCGGGCAACATCCAATATGATTCGGACAAAAATGAAAAACATCATGCAGACCGGTTCTGGGCGATGGCGTTAGCGCTATTCGGAGGAATGACTTCCAAGCCCGGATTATTAGCGCCGATTATGGTGTTTCCCGGAGGGAAGACGGTTTGAAGATATTAGGTTTTGAAATAAGACGCGCTTCGGAAAAGAAGGAACGCAATATCGGTGGAATACCTGTACCGGTAGGCAGGCGTTCAGAGGCTCCGGATAGTTTCGGCAGTCTCATGGGAATGGCTAACGGTTTTTTGAGTTGTGTCGATCCCAAGGTGCCTTATAACTTCTTAGAGATTATTTCCAAGCTATGTCTAACCAATCCTGATTTCTCACAGGCAGTTGATAATGTCGTATCGCTGGGCAACAACGGCCATCAGCTTTTGATAAATGCGGATTCGGCGCGGCGGATTGATAAAGCCTTAAAAAGACTGAACAAACTTGCCGACCGGATTATGATCGAGAATCTCATCAACAGGTTATTCCGGCAGGCGGCAATATATGGGGCATTATCGCATGAATGGATAGTAAATAAAAGTCTTACCGAAATGCAAACCTATGCCATGGTGCCGGTTCGGGATATCCGTTTTCAATATGATAAAGAACAAAGCCGGTATGTGTCGAGACAGTTGTCTTCCAAAGGGGATTTGATTGAGCTCAACGAAAACACATATACATACTCGGCATTAGAGCAAGACGAGAATTCTCCTTATGGCATACCTCCATTCGTAGCGGCTTTGCGTCATGCTATGGTGCAGATCGACGTAACAGATAATATCGCTTTCGTGATCAAGAAATTAGGACTCCTGGGCGTTTTCGATGTGGTGATGAAACAACCTCCGGCACAAGAGGGGGAATCTAATGATGATTTTATAAACCGCATAACCTCCGAATTAAACAGCCTCGCCAATAATCTGATTGAGAATTACCGCAACGGCATGATGGCGCATTATGATAATATGGAATTGAATCATACGGCAGTCTCTACTGATATGCGCGGGGTTAAAGACCTCAATCAGATGATAGAAGAGCAGGTCATGTCGGGATTGAGACAGGACCCGGCCATGTTGGGTCGGGCTTATTCGACGACGGAAACATATGGAGAAGTGGTCTACACCAAGATGGTTAATTCGCTTGATAACGTCCGCCGGCATGTGAAATTCGTTATCGAGAAAGGATACGAGTTAGACCTTCTTATGGGAGGTATCATCATATCCAGTTTAGCTATGGATTTCTCCGGGAATTCGAGCTTTAAGCCTAAGGAGCAAGCGGAGACCAGCCAGATAGCGACGGATACGGCTATTAGCCGTATGGATGCCGGTTTAATCAGTCCGGATCAAGCGGCACAGGAAATCGGATATGAGAAAGCATATTCTCAGGGATTGCCATCGGATAGCGGCAGTGAGAGTTTTGGAAATCAGCTTTCGGTAAAATTCGTATATAAGGGCGGCAGATACAAATTAAGCAGGGAAAGCCTTGTCGTCATGAACTCCGATGCTATTATCCGGGATTCGTTGGCGGATGATGTCGGAGCGGTTCAGTTGGCTTCGGAAAAGGGGATTGAACGGCGTAGGCTGAGGTGGGTAGACAGCTATTTCAAACAGATTAAGGGTCTCGACGATAAGGCACGGGGGAAAGTACTGGAGAGAGTAGCGGAGAAACTTGGAAATAAGGAATTCTCGACCGAGGGTCCGGACGAGTTTGCGAACGATGTCTTCGAATTTGTCTCAACAAAGTTTCCAGATGCATTGGCTGATCAAGGCCTCAAGGATAAGGTCAATCGCCGCATATATGATACATATTTCTATTACCGGGTACGGGATAAGATAGTCGATGTGAAGCGGATACCGTCGTTATTGAAGCTTCCGGATAAGAGGGCGGTGAAGTTTCTGAAGGGGCTGGATGATTTCTATTTCTCGAAGTACCTGCAGAATGATTCTGCGAAGAAACCGATGTTGAAATTCCTTAAAAAGGAATATCTGGAAGGCGGCTATACCAATATAAACGGATTTATCAAACGTTACGGAACGAATTTCGGGAATATCTCCAAAAGCCAGATTCAGCGGATAGTAGATACATCGGTTTCGAGGATACGCAACTGGGGGCATATCAGACAGATGTCTGAGTTTAAAACACAGTATTTCGAGATCGTAGAAGTTCTGGACCGGATAACCTGCCCTATTTGCCTGGAAATGGACGGGAAGATATTCCCGGTGGGGAAAGCTGACGAGAAGGTGCAGAACCTTTCCGAGCTATCAGCTGAGGATTTCAATGAAAAAGTTTATAAGAATGCACCGGCGAAGACTCAAGAGGAATGGATCGAGTATGCGAAAGCAAAATCCGGGGAGGAAATGATAGCGGATAATATCGTAGGTCCCCCGTTTCATAGTAGGTGCAGAGGAAGGCAGGTAGCGAAATGAGATGCCCGGAATGCAAGATAGGGGTTATGAAGTTGAATGAAAAGAGGGGCGTCATCGTATGCCCGAAATGCGGATATCAACATAATTTAAAAGATAAGGGAGGTAGTATGACGACTACTACGAGTTTGGCTAATCCAATAGAAAGGGCAAGAAACTAAGGTTATGAATAAAAGAATTTTATTTAAAAATATCATAAGAGGAGGTGGTTCCTATCTGTGAGATATGCTGGCAGGCTGAGAACAGCCTTGAACTAAAAAGGTGGAGCAGACATGAGATTAACGAGCTTCCCGATGAAGCGTTCGCGGTTATAGAACCGGCTTATGCGAAAGGCGAGACCAGAAACAAAAACGCCCGTCATTTACCGCATCATCTTAAGAGTGTAAGGCGGGGCAGAGATTCACATGACAATATCGATGAGGCGCATATCAGAAATGCTTTATCGCTGGTGTCGCAAATAACTCCGGTAACCAATTCCATAGAGCCGTCGAGGTTAAGGCAGTTGGCGCGGGAGCATTTGAATAAGCATTCGCTTGATTTAAGTCTTAGCGCCAAAGAAACGAAGGGTACTTCACAATCGATGTCGCTGACGGCGGAGATGGCCGCAGACAGCAGGATTCAATTGCCTAAGGGGATTGAGTTGGTTGAGGGAAGTAGTGCACTCAAGATGACGCTGGTAGGATCGCTGTTAAAAACCGATATTTCCGGATTTGATAAAGCGCGCTTGCAGGCGGATGGAGAGAAGCCGTTTATCGATAGCATAGAACCGCAGGAAAGCGATTTTATACTGGTTGATTTCAGGGCGATCTCCAAATCTATTCTTCCGGATTACTGGCTGAATTTTACAAAGGGTGATGTACTGAAGAACTCTTTGGGGATGTACAAAAACAAACCGGTATTTTTAAACCATCGCAAAGAAGTCGGCAAGGAAGTGGGGGTGGTTATCGAAGAACGGTGGGACGAAACCGGAAATCCGGAGGGTATAAACACCAGATTTAAAATCGACGCTGTCGCTAATCCTCGAACCGCCAGAAGCCTATTATCCAAACCACCGTTAATCGGAAGTGATTCAATATCTTTTCATTTCGATTGGGAGAAGTCTCATCCGGATTTAGACGGGTATGAATTTTGGGAGAACCTGGGCAGGAAGGTTGATGGCGAGCTGGTAACAATTGATGTTACGGAAATGCTGCGGATTTTAGAGGTCTCGCTGGTATATGCCGGAGGCGATCCGGACGCAGTAATCAAGGGAGTTGTAAAGGCAAATTAGATAACCGGATAAAAGGGAAATTAAGATTTAACGAATAAGGAGAAATTATGGGAGTTGGAAATATTCCAAGAACCGAAGCATCTGAACTGAGTAATTTGGTTACCGATCTGAACAGCCTGAAAACATTGGTGAATGCGCTGAAGGCATCGCTTAATGCGCATATAGGCATGACCGGGGCGCATTTCAAGGTGGACGCTGATAATGTCATAGCCGCAGACGATGCGACAGATCAGGCGACGGCAATCACCTTGGCCAACGAACTGAAAGCTGATTATGACCTCCATAGAGCGAATGCATATGGTCATATAGTCGCGGACTCCACAAACGATGTTACCTCAGCTGATGCCGATGATGAAGCTTCGTTAGTGACGCTGGTTAATGAAATCAAAGCGGATTTCAATGCCCATAGGACGCATGCCGGGCATATCGCATCGGATACCGCCAATGAAATCACAACCGCTGATGCGACGGATGCAGCTTCAGCGATTACATTGGCGAACGATATCAAAGTGAAGTATTCGGCGCATCTTCTGCTTGTAGCAGAACATATCGTGCCGGACTCGACAAACACGGTGGCGACGGCAAATGCGGCGGTATTAACCAGTTAGAAAGCCGAAAATTAAAAATTAAAATAGAACCTTAAATTAAGAGGTGTAAGAAAATGCCATTAACGAAATCAGTAATTAATTTTCTGGGAACTGACGCCCCTACCGATGATGACTGGAATCAGAAGGTAGAGGAGATGCTTTCCAGGAACGACACCCTGGAGACCGAAAACCAAGGTCTTCTGGAAGAGAAGAAAGAGCTTCAGGGGTCCGTCGAGGAACTCGAGGAGTTGAAGCCAAGCGCGGAACTCGGTGATAAGTATCTGGCGGATACGCGGGAAGCGGCGCTGGTGGCCTACAAAAAGGCCAGAGGCGATGAAGCTTCAGAGGCGATGGAGAAAACCATCCAAAGCGCGGGGCTGGAGGAAGCCAAGGCTTTGAAGGAAGAGTTCGAAGCTGAAGTGGAGAAAAAGTTCCCGCTGAAATGTGAAGCTTGCGGAGTTATCGCTTCACTATCGCGAAGGTCTTCCGTGGAAGGCGATCCCGAAAGCGAGGGCGAAAGTTTCGATGAGAGTGAATACAAACTTGAGGATAAGAAGGAGGAATAATGGCGAATCCATTTACCGTAGGATTTAAAGGTATCGGGCAGCGTCTTGTATCGTTTTTATCGGCGCTGACCAAAGGTACCGACGAGGAAAAAGTGGTTCGGCTGCATGCCACTACGCCTAAGACGGTGACTTTACCGGCGGCGGAAGCCAAGTTCATGGGCGTCCTGAAACAGGTTGATGCCGCCGATGGGGTTGCTTCTGTCCAGGTTGAGGGATACGTTACGGTTCCTTATACGGGGACTATTCCGGGTATCGGCCACAAAGAGCTTGTAGCCAATGGCGCGGGCGGAGTGAAGACACCGACAACGCCGGGTACCGGTATTTTTTACTGGGTTGTTGACGGCGACGCGACAGCGGGAACCATAACTTTCAAACTTTAAAGGATTATCATCAGTAGGTAATTTAAGGAGGAAAACATAAATGCCACCCAAAATCATAGATCTAAAACCTGAAAAAGGGATGTATGCTGATGCGGCAACCCAAAATTTGACCCTCAGTGAGTTCCTGGCAAAACAGGAATTAGAGAAGGGTTTCGTTCCGTCAAAGGATACCGAGCTGGACGCTTATGAGCGGCAACTGGCAGCTCATGGGCTTAAAATAACCGGCAAGCAGGTCTCGCTGGTTGAGGATTTCTACAAGACCTCGGCTTCAACGGTATTGTTTCCGGAGTATATCAACCGTCAGGTTCGCATCGGGATGGAGAAATCCCGTAACGAATGCATGATTGACGATATCATCGCATCGACATTCACCATTAATAGCGGTTCTTATGAATCCATATATGGTACGATCGATGACGATGAAACGGGAGCGCGTCGAGTAGGCGAAGCAGCCGAATTCCCGGTCATCATCATCACAGTAGGCGAAAAGCCTATCAAGCTGAGGAAAATCGGCCATAAAGTTATGCTAACCTATGAAAGCATTAGAAGGATGGCCATCAACCGGCTTAACGCTCATTTCCAGCTTATCGGAGCCCGGTTAAGAAGAAATAAGGTTGCCTGGGCCATAGATGTGCTGATCAACGGCGACGGCAATACAAATCCTGCGGGAATTTACGACCATCCTATTCTTGATTATGATGGCCTGGTTGATTTCGATTTCGAGTTCACCGATTTCGCGCCAACAGTTTATATCGCCACCAGCGCCGGCGCGAAAGCGATATTGAAACTGACCGAGTTCAAAGATCCTCAGGCTGGATTTAATTACCAGAAAACCGGCCAAATGGTATCTCCTATGGGCGTGACTCTGCGTCAGCATTCCGCAGTCGCGGCTGATAGCCTCATCGGCGTCGATAAAAGCTCGGCCCTGGAAATGGCTATGGAAACGGGCGCCAGCTTGATCGAGACGGAACGGGTGATCGACCAGCAGTTTGAGAAAGCTGTTATTTCCGAAGTAGTTGGCTTCTCGAAGATCTATACCGCTGCGGCCAAGGTCTGGGATTATACCGATGATTAATCGATTAGGATGACTAATTGGTTTAAAGGAGTCATTTAACAGGAGACAAATCGATGCAATTAAATACGCAAGATCTCGCCGGTAAGCTGAGAGGCATTATCGGCGATGATGAGCTGGCAAGCGCCCTATGCGAAGCGGCTGAGAACGTTCATTTCGGAGACCAATTCGAGGGCGCTCCGGAGGAATTTGCCAAAGCTGTCACCGACAGAATGAAGGCGGACAATCCGAACTTAAAGTGGCCTTCCGGGGCTATCGCCAATCGTGCCAGAATGATTCTGGCGGAGGCATGGGTTGCAGACAGCCAGCATGAGGACGAGGATTCCGCTGATGATGAAAGTCCTCCGGAGGTAGTCCCTGCGCATGCCAAAGTAATCTCTGCGCCGGAAACGCAAGCTGATATTTCGGAAGAGGGCGAGGAACCGGAGACGATCCTGGTGGAGCTCCCGGATAAAATCAAAGCTTATGGCGGCGGTTTTTATGATGCGGAGCAGGGACTCTGGATTAAAGGGAAGGAACCTGTTGAAGTCAAGAAAACCAACTTCGTAATGCAGAAGATCGCTAATAAGGAGCTTCTGGAGGTTAAGCAGTAACCGATGGCCGATCTCCCAACCATTCTTAAGTTAATTCAGAACCGTCTTCCGACTACGCATAAGATATCGAGTATTAAAAATGAAGATATCGTGGTCTTTCAGCAGGAAGTGATGGTCCGGAAGGGATTCAGTGATAATGACGCTCCTGTATCTGAAGATACTTTAACTCTTCTGCAGAAGGGGTATATCGCAGATCTGACCGCCATTGATATCCTAACCGCTCAGACAAACCGCTACATGGAAGACGCCAAGGTCAACACCGGCGGTGATGGAGTGATCACTGAACATCAGGATAAGCTGAAATACATCAAGGAGCAGATTAAAAACTTAAGGGCAAATGTGAAGGAGAAGGAAGGAAAGCTGGGACTGACAGTCGGTTCTGGTGTTCCCACAGCTGTCATTAAAATAAGCGCCAGAGATGAAAGCGAGGATAACCTCTATGAGTAATCTCTACGGCGATTGGGGAAAAATGAAGTCATTTATGGTCGGCTGTAATCCGAGGTTTCTGAAGGCTATGGACGAAGCGACTAACGAGAATCTTAAGTTGGGAGAGAGAGCGGTCGTTCTAAATCTTCGAAATCAGAAGTTCAGGAGCAGGTGGCCGGCATATACTCCGGAGTATCAAAAATACAAAGAGCGGAAAGGACTATCGTCTAAGATGCTGATTGCTACTTCGACAATGATGCGGAGTATTACATCGGTCAAGGAGTCTCCATTCGAGGGAGCGGTTGGAGTTCTACGCAGGACTAAATACCGGAATCGGAGCGGAAGGATAAACGTAGCTAACGTTGCCGCTATCCATGAGTTTCGACGAAGGAAAGGCAGACCGCTCTGGAAACCGACCCTTGATGAGATTATAGATGAAGTCTTAGATAACCATGATAAAGCGATGCGAAAGGTAGTATTCGGTGGATAAGGTACTGACAGCCATAGGGACGGCAATCGCCTCCAAATTGACGGGAGTCAATGAAGACGGCGAGACCTTTTATCCGTTTGTTAATCGCTGGGATTATGGTTTTCCGGACGACGAGTTCATCGAGAACTGCGAGATTGCCAAATATAAGCCGTTCATGAGTGTCTATGGCAGTTTCAAATATGTCCGAGACTGGAGTCTGGTTGATAAAGATGGTACTCAATCTAAGAGTAATGTCGAACATGATGGGACTTCGGTTCTTAACTATGCCCTGGAGGGAGAACATCGCGGCAATAACGATTATGTCCTGGAAATTGTCACCGGGGGTGCGCTGGGAACGGCTCTATATAAACTGTCTAAAGATGGTGGAGAGTCATGGGGAGATCCCAGTATCGTACCGGATAATGGCAGGATAGTCATCAGCGATGGGACCACTTTAGTATTTACCGGGGTAGGTAGTTTAGTCACAGGGGACAGGTATTCATGGGAGACGGTGTCGCTGGTCAAGGAGACCTATCGGAGTTATCGCTTCGCGGGAACGGTCGATATCGAACTGCTTGCGGCAACCGAGATTGAGCTACTGGGCGATACCGAGACGGTCGGATATCTGGATCAGTTGGTAAATCTTTTCTCTGAGAAAGCCGGCGTAGTGATGGATTCGTTTTCGCATGTTATAACATCGATTAAAGAAATGCCTTCGCCCATAGGAGATATCAGAGTTGATAAATACCGGGGTGCAGTGGTCATCGATGTTGAGGGATGTCTTTATACCAGTAAGGATGTGCCTATGATTGGAGAGATTGAGGTTACCGGAGAAATAGAATCTATGATTTCTTAAAGTTAGCAGATTCTTTAATTTGTGAATTCTTAAATTAACAGAGGTATGAATATGGAAAACGGATCATCGGGACAAGGATCCTCCGGAAAGAACAAGGGTTCGGCTCCCAGCAGTTCTCCGCCCAAGGCATCTTCTGACGGAAAGAAGACTGTCAAGATATGGTGCGAGGAGTTCGGATATAACGCCTTCAAGATAGGCGGGATAATGGCCTCCGGAGGTTGGGAGGAAGGTACGGAAGTATCTAAATCCGAATTTCAGCGGACGGCAAATAAGTTTCTGAATGCGCCTCTGGGCGGTTCGGAAAAACAGCTACGGGAGGTGAAATAATGCAAGGTTTACCGGGCGTAAGCGAAACAATCGTTGACGGCGGACTGGGGATACTGCCTCCTAACGCTCAGATACAGGGAGTAGTCGGCAACAGCGCCTATCCGACAGCGGAAGAGATAGTCATCCTGGGAAGCCCGAGAGAAGCGATCAATCTTCTGGTGACAGGGACAGCGTTGGAGAAGATACTTGATATCTTCGCGGTGCGGAATGCTCCATCGAAAGTGTACTATGTGAAGCCGGATATGACCGGAGCGGCGGCGGCCGATGACGGTGTAGCCACCCAGACATCAGGGACGGGCAATGCCACCTGCGTCTCCGGAGGAACTCCGACATGCGACCGGCATTTCAGGCTGGTAGTAACGCAGGGAGCAAGCGCGGATGTGGTCAATGGAAAGTATAGGCTTTCCGATAATGAGGGTCATACCTACGGCGATGAGAAATCATTCCCGGCTTCGGGGTCACCCATAACCTTACCGGACGGCGCTACCATCACATTCACCAATAGCGGAACACCTCCGGAGTTAGTTGTCGATGATGTCTGGCAGTTATGGGTCAAAGAATCCAAGGCAACTACAGCTAAGATTCTTGACGCCATCACCGTTTTGACTAACGACAGGGATGTTACCCGGGTATATGTTACCGAAGGCGTTGATGCGACGTTTGCGGCTTCGGTTTCGACAGGTAATGCGGTGTTGTTGGCCAACCATCAGTATATCACCTGGGTACTGGAAGCTATCACGAAGACTTCGGCTCAGACAACCGCGGAATGGATTACGGCTATCCGTGCTGAATGGGCTTCATACTATGATTATACCGTCTGTGTCAATGCCGGCTTCGGATTCGTAGCAGATATCAGGGGTAATGTCAGATGGCATAATCTCGGTGGTATTCTTTGCGGACTGAGGGGATCTGCAAAAGTCCATGAATCTATCGGTTGGGTTCGTGGATTTCCTATTCCTGTGATAACCGGTCTGTATCCGATAGATCTCTCCGATACGCAGATTGAAACCCTGCATGATGATCGTTTTACGGTCTTCAGATACTGGGACGGTCATGGCTTCAGGTGTGTCCGGGTTCCGATGATGCATACGGAGACTTCTGATTTCCAAAGGCTGGAATGGGTAGAAGTGCTCTATAAAGCCGTCAGACTGGTTAGGGCGAAAGCTATTCCATGGGTTGAGGGGACAGGAGCTCCCGAGGACCTTATAGCCTTCCAGGAGGATATTAAGCAGGGGCCGGAGAACATGAAGACCGCTGGGGAAATCTATGATTATGCTTTATCGATTCTTGATTCAGATGTTCTCGGTACCGGTGAATTACCGGCCCACATTGTTATCCAGCCGACATCGATCATCAAGAACATATCGTTAACATTCGGTCTCGGAAGAGTCTCATAAGGAGGTGATATTTTGGTAAACGGGAAGAAACACGACTTTGAAGATTTGAAGTTGTACTTCAATGGCGTGCAACTAATGGATCTTCAGGATATTAACTATTCCGACGAACAGGAATGGGAACTCTTGTACGGTTCAGGAAGCAGGCCAAATGGTATGGGGCGTGGTCTTTATCGAGCCTCCGGAGATATAACTCTCTCCCGGGAAGACTTTGATACGATAAATAACGCCTGCAAAGTGGCAGGGAAAACACCCTTTGATCTGAAACCGTTTATGGTTATAGCCAGCTATGGCGCCAAAATAAGCGGAGACGATCTCTTTATCGAAACCCAGAACTCCCCACTGCATACTGATACATTGGTGAACTGCGTTGTGACCAAGAGAGATTTCGGAATTAAGCAGGGCGATAAGGGGAACACCGTGAAGATGGAGATACTGTTCGAAAAGATAATCTAAAAATCAGAACTTAAAATATTTGAGGTTGATATGGATAATACACTTGGCCAAGATGAAGGCCATGTAGAAAATACTCAAGTCACTGATAGTAATCCCCAGAAGCCGTCAGATTCAAAAATTGAGGAGTGGAAGAAAGTTCATGGCGAAATCTTCGAGGTGATGGCTGGGGATGATATCTATTATTTCAGGGGGCCAACTCGACCTGAGTTCAAGATGTATTTCGATTCGCTTATAGATTCGAGGTATGACGCGCATATGCGGCTTCTCTCCGGCTGTATGCTTTACCCGCCAATCCATGAATATCAGGCGAAAGTGGAAAAGAAACCTGCGCTGGTGGCGGTTATGAGCTCGAAGACTGAGGAAATATTCGGCACCAATGTGGATGTCTCAGTAAAAAAAATGTAGATCGCTACGGAGAGGCCATAAAGAAATCTCCGTATGCGATCTATGACGTACTAATCAGGCATTATTTCGGGCTTGATCCGGATGGGTTGAGCGATGAGGAGTATTATAAACTTGCGGCAGGCGCACTACATATCGAAGAGCGGAACGCCCGTATCGCTTTCGGCGGGGATAAGTAGAGGATAGGATGACCGGTGGCGGATTAGACAGACTCTTTGGCGTAGGCATGAAGTTTAGCGGGATTAACGCGTTTTCGGGTCCTGCTAAAACGGTCATGGGCAGTCTGAATAGCGTCATGAAAGGATTCGGCAATGCTGATAAAATGCTGATGAAATTCTCTGCCGGTGCGCTTGTTGGTGGTGCAGTACTTACCGGATTGGCGATTAAGGCCGTTAAGGCTACAGCAGAAACGAAAACAGCATTGGGGGAATTAGCTTCAGTCGGAGTTAAGGATTTAAAGACAGTTGAAAAAGCGGGGCAGGATTTTTCAAATAAATGGTCGGGTTCAACAAAGGCAGATTTTATAAGAGCGGCCTACGACATCAAGTCCGGAATTTCATCATTATCAGATGAAGGAGTTGCTGATTATACACGGATAGCAGCCTTAACGGCGAAAGCAACAAAAGCGACAGTCGGAGATATGACATCATTGTTCGCGACCGGTTATGGGATTTATAAAAATTATTATGGTGATATGACGGATATGAAGTTTGCCGAACTGTTTTCAGGGGGAATAGCTTCGGCGGTTCAGATGTTTAAGACAACCGGTCCGGAGATGGCAGCAGGTATTTCGTCATTGGGAGCCTCAGCTACTACAGCCAATATCCCATTAGAGGAGCAATTGGCAATTTTGGGAATGCTTCAAGCAACAATGAGCGGTGCAGAGGCGGGAACCAAATACCAAGCATTTTTGAAATCGGTTGTAAAGGGTGGAGAGAAGATTGGGCTGCAGTTCACGGACGCTAATAATCAATTACTATCCATGCCGGACATACTTGATACTATAAGGAACAAGTATGGAGATACGGTTGATGCCGTTGAAAGGTATGAGCTTCAGAAAGCGTTCGGCAGAATTGAGTCATTACAGGCGATTGAATTATTAATTACTAAGACCGGAGATCTAAGAGAAAATATAGACATCATGTCAAGTTCTATGGAAACCGGTACCGAGAAGGCCTATGGAATGGCCAAGGCCATGGATGAAGGACCGGCCGAGAGCTGGGGAAGGATGAGACAAGCAGGTCATAATTTACTGGAAACAATTGGTAATATAATCGAACCTGATGTTACTGAGGGTCTGGATAAGGTACATAAAGGGTTGGTTAAAATACAAGAAGACCTGGACAAGAATCCCGAAAAAGCTGAATGGATTGGTAAAGGACTACTCTATGGTGGCGGTGGATTAATGGGCCTCGGCGCTTTAGGATTATTAAAATCTATAGGAGGGTGGGGATTTTCAAAGATAGCTGGCGGAATTGGCCTAATAACAACAGCTGTCAAGGGGTTGGTGACCGTACTAACGACATTAGCATCTTCAGGCGGACTCGTAGCTCTATCGGGAATACTATCATTAGGTTTGATCGGATATGCAGGATGGGAAACATACAAAAAGCGGGATATAATTAAAGAGATGATCACGGGGTTTTTCTCAGGTGAGTATCTCTATAAACAGTTAGGAATTCCCGGATTATCCCATATCCCAATGCAAGACATGGACACACCCCGGAACAAGTTGCGTGCTCAAAAAGCGGCTGGCTATTCGATGGTTGATAGATATGAACAACTTGGCTTACCGGTCATGTCATATTATCCGTCAGGAAATAATATACCTGAAGTACCTGTACCCCCTATTCCTCAATTCAATCCGAATACACCGGAGATGAGACCGAGCAGGCCGATGCTGGTTATCGAGCAAATAAATATCACCGGTGATAGCGTCTCGGAAGACCAGGTTCGAGAAGTATTTGAAAACGTTTTAGACGAGATGGTGACGGAAAATTAAGATGACAATCGTAACTCCCAAAGATGTATTGACACTGGAAGCCGGCGCGGCCGGTTTGGCTTTAGGGATATTCAGTAATAAAGATTATGTCTTCGGGCCTCATAGATACGGGGCGATTCAGATTAATGGCAAGAAGCTTCCTCTGCAGCCGATGGTAACAATTCGGATATCCAAAATCATAGAAGAAACCCGGGTAGCTGGTTCGCCGCAGGATGAGAATTTACGGGGAGCTACGGTAAAGGAGATGATGGGAATAGGTGAAGCGCGGATCGATATCGAAGGCGTATTAATGTCAACAGATCCGACTTTATCTCAGGGAATAATGAATATGGTGGGTGTTTCAAATCCCTCGGAAACCGATGCTGAGGACGATTGGATTGAGAAGATAAGAGATATCAGGGATAATTTCGCTGCCGAATATGCTCTACCAATACAGGGAGTATATGATAATCAGGATTATGGACACAGTGTATCCAATGCCAGATCGATATTTCAGGAGTTAGGGATCGATATGGTTGTATTGCGAGATCTGACAATCCATGATATCAGAGGAGCTGATCGGAAGGGCTACAGACTTAAATTAATTCAGGACAGGCCGCTTGAAATTACGAAGCTTCTACCTACCAAGGAGGACGAGGAGTGATTTATAAGGTCGTCGGTGATGTCGATATCTTCCTGATTGCGCAGTGGTACTATGGGGACGCCGGTCTCTTTGATATAATCTATTACGCTAATCAGGAAACGATAGGTGATGATCCGGAGAATATATCTGCAGGAATGGAGTTGACTATACCTGAAATTGAAATAAACGAAGAGGAATACAGGATACCGACACCGGTTGGGATATAATGGTAAATTTCAGTTTAAAAGAGAAGGTCTTAGAGTATTACGGAAGCAGGCATTATTTGTTCCGGGTTGTTGCATCTAATGGATTCGATATGCCTGTTGAGTGGGAGTATGGCGACCTGATTAAGCTTCCGCCCCGGGGAAGCCGAACCTCCTTGGTTGATGCTGAGCGTCGCAGAAAAACGATGACATATAATCCTCTGGGAGAACAATAGTATGCCAGTGATCACACCATTATTTGATATCAGGATTAAAGGCAGTGATGCTACTTACCGCATCCCCGCGGTGAAGAGGATCAAGATTTACTCTTCAAGAGACATTACACCCGACAGGGCGTTGGTGTCGCTTCCGATGATGAGCGGATTAGATCTCAATACTTTTAAAAAGGATGACGAGGTAACAATCCAATTAGGTCATAAGGAAGATTCGTCATTAAAAACAATGTTTCTCGGATATATCACGAAGATCAGTCCCAACCTACCGGTAGAGATTGAATGTAAGGATGTCTGGTCGCGGGTGATGTTGAGGAAACGTTCATCTGAAAAGAATTATAAATCCCAGAAGTTCACGGCGATAGCGGAGGATCTGATTTCGGATATCAGCGACATCGATGGGATAGGAATATTGACAAAGAATAAAGACAATTCCGAATCATTGGTGATGGATGACAACTTTCATGTAGATAAGCAGAGTTATCAAAGGGTGTTCGAATATCTTACTCAAAGCTCCGGATGGGATTTCTATGTGATTCCGGGAACCAAGACCTTTTATTTCGGACCGGGGTTATACCGTTATGAGCATAAGGAACAAACCGAGACACCGATACTCCGCAGGGGATTGAATATCATCAGGAGTCATTTCAAATGGATAGAGGGAGGCGATTACGACAAGGTTATTGTTTTCACTGCTGATAAGGAATTTAAAACCCGGAAAAAGGATTTGACCGGTGAATATACCAGATCGGGAGTAACGAATCCCCAGAAGGTCAAGGAAAGATTCATTCCGGGAGTCAATAAAGAGAAACTAAATATCAGGGCGAGGGAAGAATTCGAGAAGCTTAATAACTTTGGATTCGAGGGGAGATTCACAACGTTTGGGCAGTCAAGAGTAATGCATTCAGTGAAGAGCGTGATTGAGGGAGTGGATCATCGGCATCCGGAGGAGATAGTCTATCCGGAGAAAGTGGTTTATGATTTCGCACCTTATGTTGGTTTTAAAATGGAAGTTTATCTGGGGACGGATGTCGTCGCGGAGAGCGTATGAGTGAGGATGTTTACGGCACAGATTTATTAATGGAAGAGAGCGACCTGGTAGTCAGTGATGACGGGAACCTGGAATTGGTCACCGGCATTGACTGCCTGAATCAGGATCTGCTGAACGCTTTTCTGACACCGTATTATTTCTGGGGATTGGATCATCGGCATGGTTCCAGATTACAGGAGTTTATTGAAGGAGCTGGAGACGGGCTTTATGCAATTGATTTGAAGCAAGCGATTAACGAGGTTTTCAAGAGCGATCCCCGCGTCAAAAAAGATTCGCAAAAGGTTTCATTCAATCGTTTAGCTGATGGCATCGAGATAACGGCATCTTATATCCCCATAGGGAGGAATACTCCGGAAGTTATTAAATTCAAATTAGGAAATTAGCTATGGCTCTACCGACGATTAAAAGCCTTGAAGATATCTACAGCAACATGAAGACGAACTTGCAGACCGCTATTCCGACCTTGACTAATTGGGGAAAAGGTAGTGTACCGGGGGCTATTCTACGGGTTGTAGCGGCCGGGATAAGGTTATGTTATGTTGTATTGGAGATAATTTATTTCAATCTCTTCCCCCAGGATGCTGACAGGGAAGGCCTTAAACGCGAATATGAAGAGTGGGGCTTGACTTGGGACGATCCGGATACGGAGGTGGCCAGGAAAATAGTTCTAAATAAATACCAGGGAAGCGATGTACTCGGCACTAAGGATTGGTATGAAAATATCATTCTCAACAGTTTCAATACAGTAACAGAGGCGACCTGTTATCCTAACGCCCGGGGCCCGGGGACGGTCGATCTATATGTGAGGTATAAGAACAGTCCTCTGTTGGATTCGGAAGTTCAAGAGATTCAGGATTACTTCGACGATACGGACAATCACCCAACGGGAGCGGATATCTATGTTTATACGGCGGAGTTAGAGGCGGTATAATGGCGGACAGGTTTTCACCTAATTTTAATATCCTGACAGGGAGACAACCGGTAAAGAGATCTTCGGGAGGGAGCATATTCCGGGAAATAGCCGGTGTGGTTAAGACGGAATTGGACGATTTAATCGCGGCCATGAATATCGTTTATAACGGCAAAAGGATTACGACCTGCGATGAGGAATTCCTTTTAAAATTCGGCGTTCGGCAGGGATTGCCGATCAATGGCGGTGAAACCTATGAAGACTACAGGGAAAGACTGCTTCTTGATTTCAGGAATGTGCCTGAAGGGATAAACGTTCAATCGATATATGATGCGATATTCGCGGTGACGGATCCGGATGTTCCGGATATAATCCAGTGGTATCAATACAGGTGGGAATGGCCGGACCCTTATGAAGAACCGGAGCTATTGTATTTCGGGAATAACAGTATCGGCGGTAGCTCGACAACGATAGGGACAAATACAAAGGTGGGCTGCAGATTCCAGATTACGGACCCCGGGGCATTGAAGACGGTCAAGGCTTACCTCGAAGCGGTGGGAGGCGGGGACAGGACGGCATATTGCGCTATCTATGATGATAATGCCGGAGCTCCCAATGATAAAGTAGCGGATGCCCAGGCGACGGTAACGGTCAATGATGCCGGATGGTATGAATTCAGTTTTGACAGCGAAGCTTTAACGGAAAATGATTACTACTGGCTGACTATCGATTTAAGCGGTGGTTCGTGGAATATCTATTACGATACGGGCAGCGCCAACCAAGCGGCTTATAATACGGATACTCCGCCTCCGGAAGATCCATTCGGCGCGGTAGCCGGATATAACACCTTCGACATGTCAATATTCGCTGTTTATGTGGAGAGACATCCGGATTATGAAGCGAAGAATTGGTGCAATTCGATTCAAACCAGATTTACGGTTTCGGCGGTATTGATATATGCTCCGAGCTCCGGAGAGCTTGATACGATAGAAGCGAATGTGATTCAGGTCAAGCCTGCGCATATGATGGTTCGAATAGTACAGACACGTCCCGAAGGACATGATTTATTAAGGGAGATATTATAATATGCCAGAATTTTGGAATTTTAATAATGCCAATTGCGTAGACGACCAGATTTACCATGAAGACCTGATGACGGCTTTTGATGGATTAAACGATCAAGCTAAGAATATCCTGAAGCATCTGTTGGCGCCTTGTATCATAGAGGGTTTCGTCGTCTATGATCCTTCGGGGAGTACGGTCAAGATTGCCAACGATCCGGATACGCCGACTTCGGGCGGGGTTGCTTATGATGAAGATGGCGATGTCATTATAGCCCTGGATCCAATAGTCAACATTCAGGTAGATACAACCAACGCGGCTATTAATTATGTCTGTGTCCGTCATACGACGCAGGAAAACGGAAACAGGGTGGCATATAAAACAGGGGTTAATTGGCCATCCCGGGTTAGCGATTACTATGAGGTAGTAGTCAGGACGGAAGCGCAGGGAATACTGGCCGGCGACGTTTGCCTTGCTACTACTACCGGCAACGGGACTACGGTGACTATTTCGACAGCGGACAGAACCACTCCGGATTATTCAGGCAGTTCGGATACGACAGGACCATCGAAAGTTACTGGGGTTGCCGTAACAACCGGAGTAGAAACCGGGAAGATAAACTCGGATATCCTGGCTGAGTTTGCTTTTGTAGATGATCCCCTGAGGTGTTGGATTAAAGTGGAGTGGGTCGATGTGACGGATCCTTCGGGAATACTCGGATATGAAATAGCGTTAGTTCCTCTCGATGATAGTTCTGATGAAAATATCGATGAGGTAGAGGTATTTACGATGACCTATGACCAAGATGCGGCTTAGGAGGTATTGAGTTGAGCAAGAAAAGATTCTGGAGGGTCGTTTTTAATGATCCTGAGGTAAGTGCCGGATTAAAAGATAAGGATTCGGCTCTGGTGATAATGAATACAATTCCGGAAGCGGAATATATACTCAATATCAATTCCGGAAAGAAGATATTCAAACATAGTAAAAGGAAGTAACCAGATATGGCACAAGAGGTAGTTAAAAATAAAAGGATTATTCATGGCCAGCTTCCGGGTTTGAGGGCTAATGTATATGTCAGGGCTATCGATGGCAACGGCAATAAGGGGGGGTGGAGCGAACCAGTAGAGGTCACTGCTGGAATGACCGGGCGCAGCCAATTGACAATGAGTGGAAGCCTGACTCTTGCTGCAGCGGCTCAGGGCGTTCGGGTATCATGGGATTCGGTGAGCGGGGCTTTCGGTTATATCGTGTTTGCCAATATCAATAATTTCAATTATCCGGATGTGGATACAATTGATGATATCTTCTATCAGGGCCGGTCAAGGAACATAATTATCCCGGTAGAGAGCGGCGATTCGGTCAAGGTCAGGGTTATGTGCTATGACGCTATAGGATGGCGGTCATCTGATTACATTCAAGGAACGCAAACTTCGGGGACGCCGGCGTAGTAGGCTATGAAAGAGGGAATTAAAAAGCTCAAAAAAGTAATCACCGAGGAAGGTGGAAAAACCGTCGTAGCGACAGTGGAGGCGTATGATAGCCAGCTGTTGACTTGCGATGTGGTCTTCGAGGGAGAAGATATCATCCGGGAAAAGATTCCGCTGAGGATTTTTAATGACGAGGATGGATTGGGGGTAGCCTTTGTACCGTCGGTTGATTCTGAAGTCCTCGTTACATTTATCGGCGATAATGAAAACCAGCCGCAGGTGATTAAGGTTCAAAAATGGGATTATACGATATTAAAAAGATCGGGGCTTGAAATCATCATCGATAAGGAGAATAATATTTCAGCGACTACGAATGGCAAGCTAACCGTTAAAGCTGATAAGTTTATAGTTATGAATAATGAATCTCAGAATTCAAGGGTGGTTACCACTCAGTGTTTATGTCCTTTTACGGGTAGTCCCCATATGCAGGGAAGTATAAGTGTTTTTGCGGAGGGTCCTGTTTAATGTCAATGAATAAGGATAGGCTCGGTACTAAGATGCATGAGGCGGTTCAGAGAGTTCAGCGCGGACAGGGAACAGGTCCGGATGATGATATCGGCCTGAAGGTCTGGAAAGAGATTGCAGGTGAGATTATTAATGAAATCAAACAGCATGCTACTATTGCATCTTTGGACACTACATCGATTCCAGCAGGCCAGGGACCGCATCAGCATAGTCCGGTAACTAATCAAACGACGGGGAAGATATCATAATGATAGAAGGGGAACTCAATGTCAGAATTTGATCCGGAAAAATGTACTATAGGAGCTAAATTAACACAAGCCTTTAAAGACCAGACCGGTACTCTGAAGATAATTAAGGATGGCGTTGAGAGACAGAATGGGAGAGTCAGAGCTATTGAAAAATGGATGTGGGCGTTAAGCGGAGCTATTGGAATATTGACGATAAAAGGAATTTTTAACTTTGCAGTTGAGGTGTTAAGAAAATGAAAAAGAATTATTTAATCATTTTAATCGCTGTGCTAATGATAGTATTGGCACTGGCGGGCAATTCGTTTGCCTGGAAGTATAACCATATCAGGACGTCGGCGCTTTGCTATTCTCTGACTGATGTGATCGGGGCTGACTTTGTGGGGCGACATTATGACATCGCTATCAATCCGTCAGGAGCAAATTTTACGGCAGTGAAAGCCGCAGACCCGGAAACAAAATGTTTATTGTATATAACAATGTCTTCATTGAGGGGCGGCGACCATGATTTGATTCAACAGTTTTGTGATGAGAGGGGATACGATTCGGACAAGATGTATCTATGGGCGGAGAATGATGTCTGTGTGGCATCGATTGCTCCTGCCGGATCTCCATGTACTGGAGGTGCTACCTGCACTGATTCGGGAGAACGACTAAGCGTCTGCGGATGGAACTCATATCGAAATCAACCGGATTTTAGATACCAAGGAATGTGGGAATACTATTGGTATAAATATAAGATTAAAATGGGTAGTCAATACGATGGTGTTTATGAAGATGAATGTACGTTCTACTATCATCCGATATGGGATTATTATTCTCCAATGATGTGCTATCCTATGAAGCCGGATAAATGGACACAAGGATCAGCAAGTGATATCAGGGGCTGGGAAGGTTATTCACATGATGCCATCCGTGATAGTCTACTTAATTTAAAACAAAATGAGTGGCTACCCTCACTAATGGACTCAATGAAGACTCATAACAAATTACGTTTCACAAATCCCGCGGCCTATGGGATTTGTGGAAGCGATGTTATCGATGATGTTGTATTGACCGGAACCGGTGTTTCTCTTGGTGAGGGAATGCATCTAAGGCCGACAGCTACCGGATTTCATCAAGCCGCCTGGGATGTAATGGATTTTATAAATGGTTCAAGCGGATATGCAATAGTCTGGACTGAGATAATGAGTGCCGATTCGGTAGCTTTGGGCAGTTGGAATAGATGCTTAATGGAGCGGCTGGGCTGGTATTACATGAAAGGGAATGTAAATAACTTCTATTTCATGGTTACCGGCAATGAGGTCTGGTTAAGACATAATGATTATCAGGCTAAGGATAGTACATATAAGTGGCTACCGGCGTTTGAATTTGATATAGGTCAACCTCTTGGAGATATGTATACCGCACAATCGGGGACAGACGGCGCGGGACAGTCTTATACTTTGAGAGCGCGTGATTTCAGTAATTCAATTGTCCTTTATCGCGGGGCAAACGGCAGTAACTATAGTGATCAGTCGGCTATCGTTTACGAGCTTGATGGTGATTACAGATTACTTCAATATGATGGAGCTCTGGGGGAGACAGTAACCTCGGCCTCAATTAGAAACTGCGAGACCGTGATATGCGTTCCGGACTCGACCATTCCCCAACAGTTTAATGTTGATATAGATATGCGGCCGATGCAACTCGGGGTCCTCTACGATGGATGGATTAAAAATCTTAATATTGATACAACCTCAGCTGATGTGACGGTCTATATCGATACACCGGATAGCACGTTTGTGATATTGAAAAAGACGGTAAAAGATATGGCTCCCGGGTTTGAAGGAATTAGCAGGCACTGGCGGTCCGTTAGTGTTGAATATGGGCAGCAATACAGATTCAGGGCATATAGTTATGACGGGGGATTAGTTACAGATTCGACGGCATTCTCGATTGGAGTTGAAAAGGAATATTGAAGAAATTTTTCACTAAAAATTGGCACTGGATCATAGGAATAAGTTCCACGGTTTGGTTATTATTACGTACCGGGACCAATCCTAAGAGGGCAGTATATCCCTGTCAGAGAGCAGCCGCTCAAGCTTCTTTTAGTTGGTTATCTTCGCTGATATCTTTCTCACTAATTGGTATATTTATTAAGAAGAATATCAGACATTTTAGATATGCCATTCCGTTAATGGCTATATTTGGTGTTTTTATTACGTTTAACTACAATGCAATAGCTACCTACGTTCAAAAAAACATCCTATTAACCTACGATTACGTTGATGACGAATTATATTGCGGTGATCGTAGTTTAATTCGACTGCCAACTTGGGAAGTTGAGAATCCAATATCAAAAATCATATGTATTGATTCCGTTTCCCACAATTCTTATTCATGTGCCGCGGGTGATTCTTCTGTTCCGGACAGTCATCTGGTGGATCCCGGGATCGATACATTGATCCTCTGGTTAGAACAGAAGGCTGGGATATACTTTTATAAGACTTTCCTGCATCCGGAAGGGATCGTCGCATCAAATTCGATTGTCGTGATCAAGCCCAATTTCATCGGACCACGACGTACAGGAACGAATACGGATCGCATTAAAGGATTAATCTGGAGGATCCTGCAACATCCTAATGGATTCACCGGGGAAATAATAATATGTGAAAACAATCAGATGTTCGAAACCTTGGATGGGAATGAAAATAATTCTGAAGATACTTTGCAATCAATCCTCGACGTTATTAATACTTTCAATGCCAAAGGATATCCGGTCAACGGATATGAATGGCGTATTATCCGCGGTGAAACTGTAGATGAATATGATCAGGGTGATTTTGATGACGGATATATCTATAATGACGTAACTAAAATAACTTATCCGAAATTCCAGACGCCGGCGCTCGGTTTGTATTGTTCTATGCGTTTCGGAATCTATGATGACATTTCCGAAGCCTATGACGAGGATCGATTGGTTATTATCGATATGCCGATATTAAAAGATCATGGCTGGGCAGGGGCCACCATTGCCGTTAAGAATTGGGTAGGTTTATTATCTAATTTTGATACCCTTGCTAATGGAGACACTGTTGATTTCGTCACCATAACAGGTCCGGGGGTGCGTTATGGGGAGTTCGTCGATTCCATGCACTATAAATTATACTGGAGTGATTATGCGTTAATTGCGCGGATCATGGATTATGTTTATCCGGATCTCTGCATCGTTGATGCTACATGGATTAATACGCTCGGGCCTATTGCTCCGGGGCATGCTACGGAATGCCGCCTGTTATTCGCATCGACCGATCCGGTGGCGGTTTCCTGGTATGCAGCAAAATTCGCATTGACTCCAATTGCGGAGAGACCGCTATTTACAAATCCGGATATCAATAATGGTGATAGCTCTTATGGTGCCAATCTCCCGAGATGGTGTTCATATCTGCAGTCTGCAGGCAAGCCGGTTACTATGGACTCATCGGAAATATCGGTTTATAGCAGGAATCCGAAAGTTATAGGAGTAAGGAAGTAATGAAATTTCTGAAGATTCTTCTACTATCTATCATATCGCTCATCGTAATCAGCGAGAGTAGTTATGCCGTATTGGAAACTCAATACATTACTGAAAATATGGTTCTGACCAGGGGAAAGTCTTACGAATTAGTATTCAACAGCGTCGGTAATGCGAACTACGTAATGACAAAGATTTATTATCCTACGATGGTTCACCCTACAGTATTCGATAGTTTAAGGATGACAGGGGCGGAAGCTTATGGATACCAGGTTATCGATTCACTTCCTAATGGAGTCCCCGATGCATCTTTATATGCCTTTCCTTATGTATTCGATTCGATAGGCCATTACACAATGGTTTTAGTATTTTATACTACTTTCCCGACGGGATATCATACAATGATGACGGTCAATGTAACCGTTCTACCGAATCTTGAGGATATAAAGGCTAAAATTACAGAGGATTATGCCACCTTGCCGGAAATGATAAATGCTTTCTCCGGAATGGGAGAGAATATATGTAATTTCTATGTTCTTGATGGATCGGACTCATCGGCTGTTGATCAGTGCTGGTTGAGGATCTATAACAGCGGTATGACGACATTAATGGCATATTGGAGGACAGATCCGAACGGTTTGATGGTTTCCAGTCTGTTGGATGGATCTTATAAAGTTATCCCATTCAAGTCGGGATATACTTTTTCCGGAATACCATATTCGATAACGGTAAGTGGGGGAATAAATGATACATTTTTCTGTGAGGCTTTTAATCCCCAGGCTCCTGCTGATCCGGATTTATGCAATGTCTGGGGTGATTTTGGAGATAAAACCGGTACCGGGCAGCAGAATATCGAGATATCGATCACATGCGATACTCGAGTTTTAAAAGCTCCTGACGGTAGGATTATCATTGATTTGAAGAAGGAATTTGAATCTGACTCGTTAGGACATTGGGAAGTACCGCTTTATCCCAATTCGATTATGGACCCGGATGATTCCAAATATATTTTTGTATTTAAACAGGGACGGGACGAATGGAAAAGAGAAGATGTCATAATTCCGGACCAGGATTCATGGAAGTTTGATTGGTAGCTGCAGCTGATAAATATATCCTCTTACCTCCGAATCTCGCGGAGTTGGGAGTAATGCGAGCGGTTCAGGAACCTGAACCGGACTTGATCACCATCTGGGAAACGCCAAATCCGGTTTTAACCAACTATATAAAATTCTGCCGGGAAGCCGGTATTGAGGTATTCGCAGGCGGGGATTACAAACAACAAGGATCCAGTTCTAAGATTGGTTATATCACGTCCGGATATCGGGATGGCAGTGAGGGAGTAGGCACTAAGCACTCCGAACATGGATATGCCTTATGCATCGATGTCAAGATAGGACCTATTAGGCGACAGATTCAATTATCAGAAATTGCCCTTAAATATTTTCCCCGGATCGGATTTTATCCCGAGGAGCAGATTATGCATTTCGGATTAGGAAATGATGCATGGATAGATTGGGTGAGAAGACGATATAAGACTGTCTGTAAACAATTCTGGGTGAAGGTTTGGAAGGGCGATCAGTCCTTCTATAGGGGTTTTGATGAAATAGAAGATACCATTAAATATCTGGAGGATAATTATGGATGAGAAAATCTGGCACAAGCTGATCAGCACCAGACTGATTTTCGGTCTGGTTATCGTGATCCTGGCTTTCGTGGGATATATTCTTAAAAAGCCGGAATACCTGACTTTTGTTGGAGTATTGACCGGCGTTTACGGAACATATGTAATGGGCAATACACGCTCCAAGAATGTAGCTGCTCGAGAAGGAAGTGGTGAGCATTAAAGACGGACTTACAAAAGCCCTGATTGCTCTTGTAATTATCTTAGGGATAATTGCGTTCTATAAAAACGCCCAGCTCGAGAAGCGAGATATTAAAATTGCTGAATTAGAAAATGTAGCAACTGAGCTGAAGGGGAAAGCTGAAGCTCTTCCGGATACGATTTATGGGGATACTATATATGTTACCCTGGAAGGGAAGCCAGTGCCGGTTAACAGTATCCCCGATTTTACATTTGAAATCAGGTCTCCGAAGGATACGGTCAGTAGTTATGTTTCTTTCCGGGAGATCATTCTCAGGCCAATATTAAGTATCACCATCGATGAGGTCCTCGCCGGTAATTATAGAGTTCAGGGAGATCTGTTTGTCAATCGGTTTTCCGGAGACTATTCCGGAAAACTGAAGGGGATACCTCCTAAGTCTTCTCATAAACTCGAGTGGGGGGCTTTCGTAGGATTAGCTTCAAAGCCGTTCGTTGGATTATATGGTCAATACAGGGGGCTTCTCATTGGTCCGACCTTCAGCGAGAAGAGAGTGGGGTTTCTCGTGGGATTTCGTCTATAGGTCAAAGTACACTTCGGGTACTCCTTTTCGCTTGACTTTGATATGCCAATGATATCATATATTCAGATAATTATCTAAGTTGGATGATAAGTTCATATTTATTGTAATTATCAATTCGGAGGAGGAGAAAAAATGTCAATTTTATGGGCATTTATTGGAATAGTATTATTCGCTTTCGGGGGATTTATATCAACAGATAATTGGAAAAATTTATCTAAAGAAAAATTTAAAATTCATAGCCGGTATTCTTTTTTCCTATTTATAGGTCTTATATTCTTGGTGGCTGGCGGCTTTTTATCTACGTTTTATTGGAATAAATACTTTCATCAACAAGAGTTTGAATCCCGTCGAGAGACAATGATAAAGGTATTGGCTGCAGAATTCTTGATTAATAAGAGTACTTACGAAGATAGTACATATAGAGAACCTAATGATGAGAAATTGAAGAAATTTGTAGTTTTCCCGAAATTCAGGACTAATGTTCTACAGGAAGCTATTAGTAGCGGGCTTTTTATTTTAGAAAATGATAAGGTACTATTTACCGAAATAACGCATATCCATTCTATGCTCCTTACTCTTAATGATATGATTAATTTGACTCAATTTCAAATTATGTACAATTCATCGCCTGATAGCATCAAATCGGTGCGAATGCGAATAAGAGATGGAGCTACTATGTCGTCAGTTAAGTTGAACTTAGAAATATATAGAAAATTATTATTATCAACAGGTGTCGTTAACGATTCCACATCATTTTATCTCGAAAATCAAAAAGATATCCATTAAGAGGTCTATGAGAGCATTATGGGCATACATTGAGATTGATGAAATTCGATATTCAGGTGTGTAGTAATTGGGCAGAAATACAAAGTTGAAATGTTAAGTTATGATAGGGTGTGCGAGGTTTGGCTGTTGTTATAACCTACTGATATTGTGGTATTTAAACGTTAAATGATTGAAATATAAGGAGTAATAAATCCTACCCCCGGCAGGGATTGAACCTTACCGAGAGATTGTGAAACAATAACTTACAAATTCTGTGTGAATATTGGGTAGAAAATCATATTAGTTTGACATTAAATTTATTAGAATTTATCGTAAAAGTCTCACTGGGGGATGTTGAGTTGGTGACCATAGTTTCTGCATGAATTGGAGGAGGGATGAAAGCTTCCTGATGAGTATGATATTCTCGGATCTCCGCAGGCCCATGTTTTGAATTAATTGTGATCACTATCACTATTATAATGTTTAGATAGATACTGTACTTCATAAAGTACTCCATGAATAGTATTTAAAATTTAGTCTTATTTTTTAGAGATGTCAATCTCTTTTGGTAAAAGGTTAAGATTCTCCATCACTGATCGCCGATGCCCAGGAGTCAGGTGAATGTATTTCATAGTTGTCTGAATGTCCGCATGACCAGCCAATTCTTTCACAGTAGTTATAGGTACTCCGGCCTGACAGAGCATACTTATATATGTATGGCGGAGCGTATGAGCTCCAAATCCTTTTTTATATAATCCCGCTTTTTTTAAGACTTCATTTATTCTCTTGGTGTAATCACCGGGATCCTTATAGCGTTTACTTCCGCCGCCGTTGCAGAATATATATTTTCCATCCCGAGAGAGGTTATTAAAGAAATTCATACCTTCTTTACTTAAATCAATATAACGAACCTTGCGGGATTTAGGTGCGAAACCGTCTTTCGATTGTACGATAAGATGCCGGTTTTCCAGGTCAATATCGTCCCATTTCAGATTTGCCAGCTCCGATAGCCTGACGCCGGTTAATAATATTAGTCTGATGTATTGTCCCGTATCATCATCAGCGGTCTCGAGGATTGTCTTAATCTCTTTTTTTGTAAAAGCTTTGCGGGAACGGACATTGGTTGTCTTTAGCATTTTAACCGCTTTAGCAGGATTCTTATTAATATAATCATAGTTGAAAGCTATATTCAATACCGTCTTCAATTGGATGATATAATCATTGGTGGTTTTAGGCGCCAATGATTGTCCAATTAGCCATGACTTCAGATCTTCTACTATTCTTAGAGTAATGTGCTGTAACTCTATACAGCCCTTCGATTCGAGATAATCCTGAATCCTCTTGAGTCTAAAACGTTCCAGGCGACAATATTTCTCGGTCTTGCGCGGAGGTTTGCTGTGAGTATTAAGATATTCATTGAAAAACTCATGGATGCGTATTGGCGTTTCTGGCGGTCCTTCGGCTTCGGTAGCCAATAAATGTTCGTAGCGGCGCTTGGCTTTGGCCAGATCGCGTGTCTTAAGCGATACCCGGGCCGGTAATCCTTTTTTATATCTGGAGGGCAGCCAACCATAATATATGCCATTCTCGGAGCGCTTGAAAATGCCGTCGCGTTGGGAGTTGGGTTTGGGGGGGGACATTAATTATCTTCGTTCTTAATGATGTTAGTTGGGATTGAAGTATCCTTTTCATCAATTGATGAAATTGGGCTGGAGGATTCCTTCTTGGCTTGTAATTTTCTTTTAGATACCTTTTTGGCTGAAATTTTTATATTTAGAGAATCATCGAAAAGATCTCGGATTGTATGTCCTATTTTCATCAAATCAATATTATATCCTGTATTCTTCTTAATAACACGACGAACAGTTTTTAGAACATCTTCAGATAATAATGCTTTGGCGAGATTCGTATCCGAAAGCGAACTTATTTGATTCCAATAGGTTATAATTTCCTTTTTCTTAAAGCTTGTCTTTGTTAGATAATGGAGGTTTTTAGCGGCCCTTTTAATATCATCGGTCAGTATATTGATAATGAAAACAAGATTTGTATCAATGGGTTTGGTAAATTCAATATGATACAATTGGAATTCAATACCATTGGTTAATAGACACCATTCTATGCCAGAATTCATAGCATAGGAGGCAGCTTGTCTCAAATGAGATTCTTTAAGGCTGACAGGCATGGCTTTTACTTCTATTAGGAATTGAAGCTTATTATTTATTCTAACAGCGTAATCGCAGTATGTAGAGCGGATAGCGAATTCCCTGGTGATATCGGTCATACGATCATATCCTAATACATTTGAAAGGAAATGACCGAAATGGAATACCGTATCGGCTTCATTTAAGTCATTAGAATTTAGGGCTTCCACTCGTTTACGGTATATACGTATCTTTTTGGTAAATTCGGAATTACTCATTATATCTCCGACTTTAAAGTTTGGTTCGGGGGATTTCAATATTTTTAATTTAATGATTCTTTAATCGTTCAATATTAGCTTCTATTTCCGAAATTTCTTTTTGTTGCTGGATATCATCTATATTGTCAGTTTTTAGGAAATATAAAGCTTCTTGGTATTGATCAACTGCCTTCTTAATATTGCCTTTGAATTCAGCTTTCTTCGCTTCATTAATAAATGAATTTATTTGGGTCTCATGAATAAAGGTGTTTAACTTTTTTTCAAGGTCATTGAGGGATGATGTTTTCTCGAGTTGCTTTTCCATTTCACGAATTTTCAAGAGTGCCTTATTTATGGCATTAACCTTAGTATTCGTAGTGGTGGCGACTTCCGCTTTTGTAAGGGCGCTTTCAGCCATTTCGGTCATATGTTCCAAGATGATTTTGTCATGATAACCTTCGAGCTTTTTCAGTACTTCTTTGGCGGTTGGATTCATGACTTCTATTTGCTTATCTTCATATTGGACAATTACTAATAGATGTTCTTTTACTAATTCGAGACGGGATAACCGGGTTTCCATTTTTTTTGAATTGTCAACAAGTTCAATAGATTCGTCGACGATTCTCATTCTTTGCTGAAAATCAAATATTATGATTTGTTGGCAACTATTACATAGTCCTTCATTGCTAACTTTTAGAAAAAATCCCTTCTTTTCACACCACTTACATTGAGCCATTTCACGATCCTTTGTTAATCATCATAAAATTTTATATCCAGAAGAGACCAGTTATCATTGCCGTTATATTTCACTTTGCAGTAATAATCAGTCCTGATCAAGGCTCCGAATGAGTTTTGGGAATCGACATAACCACTAACAGAATAAGTATTATCGCCCAGAAATTTGATCGATATGCCTCTCTCATGGTAATAAGGAAAATCTGCTGAAGCCGGAGACTTGAGACGTTCTTTTACAAAAGCATTTGCCATTACATAGGCATCAATATCGCCCTTACCGGCTTTAATCTGATTGTCTGTATAATTGGGATCTGTGTTACACTGGAGAAATAAAATAAGTGATACTAATATTAGCATTAATAATGGAATCTTTTTGCGTATCATGCTACCCTCCTTTTGATTAAGGTTTTGTCGATGGTTTGTTTGACGGTTTCGATTTGATTGGCATTTAAAGCCCCTAAGAGTTTGAGGATTAGCGTAAGTCTCTCCGTTTTGACAGCCATGGAAGCCCTCCCGTTGTCATTATTATTGTCCGTGTCCCCCTTACAATACCACGGTCACTTTTTGGCTGTTTTGATCAACTCCTCAATTAAGCTTTTATCTATAAACTTCAGTTCTTCGGCTATATTATTCATGATTTCGATAAACTCTTCGTCGGTACAGGTCATGAGGTCTTCCACTATTCCTCTAATACTGGGGTCGAGTTGGTCAAGATTAAGTTCGCTCTTTTTTTTTGTTTTCTTGCCGAGGAGTTCGTCGATAGTGATGCTAAATGCGGTGGCAAGTTTACTGGCGTTTTTGGTGGTTAAATTATCGCCGTCAATTTTTCCGGATAAAATTGCACTAATTGTACTCTGGGTTATTTTTGATTTTCGGGAAAGGTCAACCTGATTCCAACCCTCTGTATCCATTAATTCCTTTATCTTCCTTGACAGCATAATTTCAATTATAGTAAACACTTATATTAACGCACAATAAAAAAGTTGCAAAAAGTAAAAAAAAGTGCTTGACAAAATATCGAATATTCGATATACTGAGTCCCGAAACAAGATTTACCCCCTGAATAACAGGAGGACAAGGATTTTTTTTGAAAACAAATATCGAATTTTCGATATTCTAAAAGGAGACCAGTAATGCAAAATAAGAAAAAGCGGAAGGATGTAGCGGATCCCGTTAAGGTTTCCAACATTCCGCTGGATGTCTACAAAGAGTTGGAGAAGGATGCCAGGGCGGATGCTATCGGGATCAGCACGCAAATCAGGATGCTTTTGATTAAGCATTATCGAAATGAATCTTCTGCTGGGAGTAATCCTTCGGCAATACCGATGGGGGCGAATTAGAATGGTATCATTATATAGAAATTCACTAATGCACTCACCGGAGGACCCGGGGAATACAGGGAGTTTTTTTAGGCGTGACAGCGGCCGCACGTCTTGCTTTCCCGTCGGGAGGGAGCCTGGTTTCCGGTCCTCCGGGATTTTAAAAAGTATGGTCATGATAATATGGTAAAGATGAACAAAGCAGTTGGCAATCCAATAATCGGGAGAGATTTGGAATGAGGAACCAGGTCATACTTGCAAGAAAGGTCAGTGAGCTTGTCACGGCGTATTGTGTCGCGGAGAATTTATCTCGGGAAGCGATAGCGGAGAAGCTCGACTATACCAGGCATCAATTCAATGAGCAGATGTCAGGCAGGACGCGGTTCTGGACGGTAACCTTTGAACAATTATACTCCCTTTTCTATAAGACTCAACCGCAACTCGCTGAAAAGCTACTGGTGGAGGTTTTTGACGGAGAGATTCTGGTAATAGCCAGACCCAAATATTATAAGGACGGGAAACCGGAATCATTTAGAAGCGATGGCTTAAACATGGCTCATAGGATAGGTACTTTATGTGGAGACCTCCAATCGGCTTTACAGGACAACAAGCTGGATCGGGGTGAGCTAAAGCTTCTTATAAAAGATGCTAAGGGGGCAATTATGTATTTGGAAGGTTTTCGGGCGAAATTAGAGGGAGCCTTATAATGGCGGCGGAATACATAAGTCTAAAAAGAGCACAGGATGATTTCGGGATATCGCCCTCGAAGCTGAGGGAGTGGATTAAGATAGGGGAGATATCGGCTTATCAGCCAACAAATAAATTGTTGATCAGTACTAAGGAATTAAGGCGGAAAATAAAAGAAAGCCAAATTAATCAATCAGAAGGGAGATATAAATGCGGCAAAGGATAATTCTCAAATTAACAGACTTTGATAATCCGCGGTTGACGCTGGAGGAATCGGGAGAAAATAAAAATGCCCCGCGGGCAGGCGAGGCAACAACAGAAAGCGTTGCATTAAGCAACAACTAAGCTAACTAAGTATAGCCCACCAGGGCGTGGAGGTCAAGTAAAAAATGAAGATACATTATTTCACCGGTAGAAGGTTGGGAATGCAACCGGTTGTCTCAGAGATTCAATGCGATTCTACTGATGATATTCCGGATGTTATCCCGGCACTCAAACATATCGAATATCATTCATTAGATGGTTTCGAGTGGGGATATGGAGGTTCGGGACCTGCGGATCTCGCTTTGTCATTGTTGGTAGCGGTATTTATAGCTGATGCATATAAGGAAAAAGAAGCCTTCGAAAAGTCCTGGCTATATCATCATGCGTTTAAATTCGAAGTTATCGCCGGACTTGATGATAAGGAATGGATGATCACCGCCAATCAGATTCGGGCATGGGTCCAGAAAAACGATACTCAATCTGAAATCGGTTTAGCAAAGAAGGGGGTAGCTCATGGTAGAAGTTAATAGAAACTGTTGGATCTTCGATCCGGAAATCCCAATGGAATACACTAAGAAAGTAGATTATGGTAAGAGGAAATATACGTCAATAAATCCTCATTACCAGATCATGCAGGCTACTGAGAAGTGGGGATCATATGGCGGTAAATGGGGGGTCAGGGACTGCAAACATTCCTATCGGGATGTCGTAATCGAAAAGACCGACAGGAAAACCGGAGAGGTAACCGAAGAGACCAAGGCTCAGGAAATATGTCTTGATGCTGTTTTCTTCTATCCGGGAGATGATGGTCAGGAGATCAGTTTCGAGATCTCCGTGGATGCTATCTGGGTACCTCATGGTGATAACCGCAAGAAGCTCCTTACAGATTTAACAACGAAGGCTCTGAGTAAATTGGGTAGTGGTGCTTCAATATTCCTGGGTGAATTAAGCAATCCGGAAAACAGAAGGAAGCCATCTCCTGCAGGGCAGCAGGGCGGTAATGGAAAACTGGACCCTCAAAGTAAATTCAAACAAATAGAAAGCTGCTTGACTGAAAAACAATTTAGCATGCTTATGGCTATCGTAAAAAAATCACCGCTGGTGCAGAGTGGAAAGCTTAAGGCCTATACTGCTTTATGCAATATATACCAAAACAAGTTTCCGGACGTCAAATTACCGGATAAGGATGGAGTTCTCTTGCTGAATCACATCACCAAAAACCAGGTAGATGCGATGAAAGCGGCGACGGAGTCATTTATAGAACAGGAGTTTGAAACTTGTGATGATTTACCATTTTAAATCATCATTTTAAGATAGGAATAATTATGATAAAAATAGCGCATTTTGCAGATTTACATGCTTCCCAGAAAAACAAAGAGGAAGCGATAAAAGCCCTGAAATTCATACTCGAAACCTGTGAGGAAAGGGAGGTCGATGCGATAGTCAACGCCGGGGACACCTGGGACGGAGCTATTACATTGAATGACAGCGGTCCGTTCAACGAGATTATAGGGCTTATTGGGAACACCGCGCCGGCGCCTATGTATATCATTCAGGGAACGCCCAGCCATGATATACCGGGCAGTATTAATATATTCAGGCGGTTAAGTCAGCCCCATCTTGGTGATACACATCGTACTCTGATCTTCCGGGAAGCTTACGGACCTATGAGGATGATTACCAAAAAGGGAGAGTTGGGAACAATTTCACTTCTTCCCGCACCGTCTAAATCGATACTGGCAAAAGGCCTTGAAGCGTCTCCGGATGAAATAAATGAACTTATACGCAGTAATCTCAGGGCAATTCTGGCTGATTTCGGAGCTAAGGTTTCTGTAGACGATAAACCACACATTCTGGTCGCTCATATCACCGTAACCGGATCAGAAACATCGACAGGTCAGACGATGTATGGTGGGGATATACAGGTATCGACAGCTGACCTAACCTTGGCAAACGCTGATTATATAGCCCTGGGACACATACATAAATCCCAGCAAGATTCATTTCCTGATCATATTAGCTATGCCGGATCTCCTTATCATCAGAATTTCGGGGAACTGGAGCCGAAGGGATTCAAGATAGTGACCTTCAATGATAGCGGTAAACTTCAAGAGATCGAATTCATAGAAACCCCATCCAGACCGCGGCAGGTGATCGATGCTCATATTGTAGACGGAAAACTCGAATATTCTGAGGAACCGTGTAAAGGAGCAGATATCAAGGTCAGGATTCATGCGGAGGCGCATCAGTTCAATCCGGAAATGGAAAAGGATGCCCACACCTGGTGTGAAACGGGCAACAGTACCATCATCGAGAAAATCACTTCACCATTGATGAGGATCAGGGCTGCTAATCTAACGGAAGCTAAAACACTCCGGGATAAACTCACCGAATACGCTGAAGTCAAAGAAGCAGAGGTTACTGATACTTCATTGGAAAAAGCGGACATATTGGAAGAGGAGGTGAGGGTATGAGACTGATCAGCGTGACAATCAGAGGCGCCATCGGTTTAACGCCTTATGGCGAGACTGTGGTTATTCCATTTGAGAGGTTTGATCCGGGTCCCATAGCTTTAGTAGGTCCGAACGGCGCCGGCAAGTCGACGATACTCGAGAACCTGCATCCCTGGCCGAGAATGGTTACCTACTCGGGGTCTCTCACAAATCATTTTTATTTGAAGGATTCATTGAGGGAGATCAGGTTTGAGTATTCCGGACACATATATACATCCCGGTTTCTGATTGACGGTGAAAAGAATAAGATTGAGACCTATCTCTACCGGGAAGACCAGCCCCTTAACGATGGTAAGACTCCCAGCTATAAAAAGCTTGTTGATGAATTGTTCGGAGATCCCGATTTATTCTTTAAATCGATATTCCTATCTCAGAACGGAGACCGGATATCTACCCTGAAAGCAGGGGAGAGCAAGAAATTCTTTGCCGGACTGATGGGACTTGACAGGTATCAGCTATGGTCGTCTGATGCGAAGGAGAGGGCGTCGCAGTTATCCGAGACCAGGGCGGAGTTAAGCGGCAAGATTCAGCAGCTTGAGGAAACTATTAAGAATAGTGAAGGAAGGCTTTCCGAGCGAGAAATAATTGAAAGGGAAATTAGGAGTATTCAGGAGATTATCCGGGGTTGGGAAGCCGGTTTATCGGCAGTTGATAAAGAGATTAATGAAACTCAGGTTCAGGCTGTCGAGCGGCAATCCATTATACGACAGATCGATGAACTTAAAGAGGAGATATCCTTCTTAAATACAGAACATGACGATCTGGTGGAAACCCACAAGGCCAAGACTAAAGAAATCGAATCAAAGCTCCAGGAAAGCCAGCAGGGGATGGAGAAGCAACATCAATATCTGGAGCATGCTGATACTATCAGAAATAAGGCTAAACGATTTAAGGAGCTACAGCAGCAAGATTCCGAACTCTCTGAATTGAAGCAAAGGGTTTCAGAGCTTAATATTGAAAGAAAATCCCGAACCATCAAGATTGAAAATGAAATTAAAAGCAGGACAGATCGAATAAACCTCCTTGCTCAGCAGATTATTATTAACGAAAAGGCCGCCGGCCAGTTGGATGTTGTTCCCTGTAACGACAATGAAAATTATGTTAAGACATGTCCCCTCATTGAGAACGCGCGGAAGGGCAGGGATGAGGTTGCTCGACTTAAAAAGGAGTTGGCCGAACTTGAAGCCCATAAAGATGATCCGATCCCGGAGCAATCCCAATTGGATACCCTTGATGTGGAAATCAAAGCAATTCCGTATGATATATCCCGACATAATGAGATTAGAGATGAGCTCAAGAAACTACGGGAGAGGGACTGGACTAAACTAATAAGTGACTTAGATAAAGCCGAGACGACCATTGAGGGTCTCGAGGTGGGGATTGAAAAGCTCGAAGATCGTCTAACTGAAATCGCTATGGATTATGATTCCCGATCTAAGGTAATTACTACCAAACGAATAGAGAAGGAGAAGGATCTCGAGCAATTAAATAAATCTCTCTCTCAGATGCCGGAAGTAAACATCACGAAACTCCAGGACAAGAAATCCGAT